>JRHI01000806.1_pt1 | contig 31265 bp, 28 predicted proteins | sample 215371 | NCBI WGS metagenome assembly JRHI01 (sample SAMN02929681, study PRJNA255918) | sediment metagenome | biome: cave system; feature: Ice Cave; material: Sediment; isolation source: sediment from deep within a dark volcanic ice cave with no known source of... ...
TGGTGACTTTCCCAATCCCGACCCACATCCATGCCGGGAGGCCCGAAAAAACGCGAAGCTGAAACAACCGGCACGGTCCGCCTGTCTTATCTGGTGGGACGCGCGGCCGCCACCCCCTGTGACGGCCAAGCGTGCGGCGCCGGTTGGCTGCAATCTGCCGGCGCCAGGCACCCCGCTCCGCTGCAATCTGGAGCGGCGACCGGCACACGTGCCGCGCGTCCCAAACCACCCCTTTCCGGGGTGGCCCCCTGCCCGGGACCCGGGCGCGGTATCCGCCCGGGTGAGGGGGCGGCGCCCGGCGCCGCCCCCCTCCGGTCAGTGATCCCGCCCGGTCAGAGGCAGGGGCACTTGTAGGTTTCCGCCAGCGGAGCGGCGGTGAGGGACTGCACGACCTTGAGACCGCCCTGGGCGGCGGAGTCCGGCTGGAGCACGTAGGCCTGGCGGGCCGGCGGCTGACCGGGCTTCGAGTAGTCCAGCGGGGCGATCAGGCCCTGGGTGTCGACGCTGCTCTGCTTCTGGAACGCCTTCAGCAGCGCTGACCGCTCCAGCGACCCTCCGTTGCAGGCCGCGTTGAGGATCGCGTACATGATCTCGGCCTGGCCGTACCCGAAGTCGACGCCCGCGTTCGGGGTGTCCGACGGGTAGGCGGCGAGGTACTCGTCACGGACGGTCTTCGCACCCGGAGCATCGCCGGCGAACGGCGAGGACGAGGCGGACAGGAAGAAGCGCTTCTGCAGCCCGGTCTTCGCGGGCCCCGAGAGCAGGGTGGGGACGAAGGTGGGGTTGTTGCCCATGAAGGTGGCGTCGAATCCCTGCGCCTCGGCGATCGAGACCGCGGACGCCGCCTGGGTCGGGGTGGTGGTGAGCATGATGTACTTCGCCCCACCCGCCTTGATCGCCTGCACCTGGGCGGTCATGTCCTTGTCGGTGGGCTGGACCTTCTGGGAGACGACGGTCAGGCCGTTGGCCTTCGCGAACGTGGTCGTACCCAGCAGGCCGTCCTCACCGTACTCGCCCTCGAGGTAGATGTGGCCGACCTTGTCGCCCGACTTGAGGCCCTTGTTCTTCATCAGCCAGTCGAGCCCGTCGATGATCTCGAGGTCGTAGGTCGCGCCGCTGAGGACGACGTAGGGATTGGTGAGCAGCTTCGACGACCACGACACCGGCTGGGTCAGGATGGTGTCGCTGGCGATGCTGTTGAGCAGCGCCGCGGTCATCGGCGAGCCCAGCAGCTCCTGGAACGCGAGCACCTGCGGCTGCATCGAGGTGTACAGGGCGACCGCGTTCTGGACGTTGTAGCCGTGGTCCTTGGTGAGCAGCTCGACGGTGCGCCCGCACACGCCGCCCTTCTTGTTCTGGTCCTGCCAGAACAGGGTGCCGCCCTGGGTGACCGACTTCCCGAGTGCAGCGAACGCCCCGGTCAGGTCGGTCAGCACTCCGAGCGTGATCTTGCTCGAGGTCACCCCCGGTCCGGTGGGGATACCGGGGGTGGAACCGCCGCCGCCGCTGCTCCCACTGCTGCCGCAGGCGGCAAGCGCCAGCACACCGGTGGTGGCGAGTGCAACGTATCTCCAGGTGGGTACACGTGGCTTCATGCTGCCTCCTTCTGGGTCGATGGATGGGGGGATCGCCGAAGTCTGGATACGAGCCGGGGCAGGCGCCGGCCGAGTGCCGCCACACCGCCGGGCTCGAAGACCAGCAGCAGGATGACGGCAGCGCCGTAGACGAACTGGGCGGCCACCGCGGCAGTCACGCCGCCGGAGCCGGTGGGTGCGAGAAAGGGCAACGAGTCACTGTACTTCGCGAGCACCAGCGGCAGTGCGGTCACGAACAGCGCACCGACCATGGCGCCGCCGGGAGACCCGAGCCCGCCGATGACGATCATCGCCAGGAACGAGACCGTCAGCCCCAGGCCGAAGGTGTCGGGCACGATGTGGTGGTACGCGAGCGCGAGGATGACACCGCCGAGGCCCGCGTACATCGAGGAGAGGGTGAAGGCGTATGCCTTGTAGCGCACCACGTTGACCCCCAGCACCGAGGCGGCCACCTCGCTGTCGCGCAGGCAGCGCAGCGCCCGTCCGGGCCGCCCCTTGAGCACGTTGACGAAGTACACGTAGGCGACCACCGCGCCGGCGAGGCCCAGGTACCAGAGCTTGCTGTTGCGGGTGAACGGCACCCCGAGAACGCTCAGCGGAGAGCTGTCGAAGGCGAACCCGAGGAGGTTGAAGTCGGGCACGTCGCGGCCGTTGAAGCCGCCGCTCAGCTTCTGTGCGTTGAAGGCGATGTGGAGGCCGACGAAGACCAGCCCCAGCGAGGCGACGCCCAGGTAGATGCCGCGCAGCCGCGAGGAGATGGGGCTGAAGAGGAGGCCGGCGAGCCCGGCGATGAGCACCGCGCCGATCATCGCGACCGGGGTGGGGAGCCCGAAGCCGCCCTGGATCGACGACGCGATCGTGGTGCCGGTGCCCTTGGTCGCCGACGCCAGGTAGGTGTAGGCGTAGGCCCCGATGGCGACGAAGAACGAGTGCGCCAGCGACAGCTGCCCGGCGCCGCCCACCAGCAGGGTGAGCCCGAGCGCCGCGATCATCGCCGCGAACGCGAACACCCCGGCCTGCAGCCAGAAGTCCTGGCCCTCGGTGTCGATCGTGCCCAGCACCAGGGGCACGCTGGCGATGAGCACCACCACCACGATGCGGGCGACCAGAGTCCGCAGGCCGGAGCGGCTCCGGGCGACGGCGGCGTCGGCCGCGCTCTCGAGGCTGCTGACGGCGACCTCAGACACGGGTGGCCTCGCGGGTGCCGAAGAGCCCGGTGGGCCGCACCAGTAGCACCGCCACCATCACCACGTACGGCATCACCTGGTCGAAGCCCCGCCCCAGGAAGGTGAGGTTCGACTGGTAGCCGGCGGTGAGCACCTCGGCGACCCCGATCATCAGCCCGCCGACCACCGCGCCTCCGGTGGAGTCGAGGCCGCCGAGGATCGCGGCGGGGAAGGCGCGCAGCGCAACGTCGCCGGTGCTCGCGTCCAGCCCGGCGCTGGGGAAGGCGGTGAGGAAGACGCCGGCGACCGCGGCCAGGGCGCCGGCGAGCACCCAGGCCATCGACGAGATCCGGCCCAGCCGGATGCCCATCAGCGAGGCGGTCTCGGGGTCCTCGGCCGAGGCACGCATGGCGACCCCGAAGGAGGAGAACTTGAACCAGGCGAAGAAGGCGGCGAGGATGACCAGGGCGGTGCCGATCGCCCAGACCCGCGCGGTCGGCACGGTGAGCCCGGCGAAGTGGACGATGCCGTCGCGCCAGGGATCGCCCAGGGTCAGCACGTCGACGCCGATGCGACGGGTGGTCTCGGTGCGCACGATCAGATCGACGCCGATGGTCATGATGCTCACCGCGATCACCGACCGCCCCGCCATGGTGCGCACCAGGCCGCGCTCGATGATGAACGCGAGCACCCCGGCGACGGCGACGCCGAGGAGCACCGACAGGTAGAAGTTCATGTGGTTGTTGAAGCTGAAGCGCGAGATGGCGTATGCGCCCAGGGCGAGGATGCTGCCGTGGGCGAAGTTCACCACCTCGGTGGCCTTGAAGATGATCACGAACCCGAGGGCGAGGAGCGCGTAGATCGAGCCCAGCGACAGGCCGTTGAACACGAACTGGACGAAGTCCTTCACAACGGCGGTTCCTCGTTCTCGTTCCATGCCCAGGCCGGGGGCGCACCCTTCGGTGACGGCGGCTCGGGTGGTGGGGGGCTGGCGGGTGGTGCGGTGGCTGCGGGCGGGACCGCCGGCAGCGACGGCTGCCGGTAGCTGTTGGGGTTGAAGGCGGGACGCCCACCGAATCGGCGGGGGCACCGTCGAGTTCGTGGCCGGCGCCGACCAGGTCGCGGCGGCGGGCGGCGGCGCCGGGACGGCCGGCGGCGTCGCCGCAGCGGCTGCCGCGGTCGGGGCGGTGGCGGCGTCGTGACCGGTGCCGAGGTAGGCGCGGATCACCTCCGGGTCGGAGCGCACCTCGCCCGGCGGGCCGTCGGCGATGCGCTTGCCGAAGTCGAGCACGGTCACCCGGTCGGCGATGCCCATGACCAGGCCCATGTCGTGCTCCACCAGCAGGATGGAGATGCCCAGCCCCTCGCGGATGTCGCGGATGGCGGTGGCCACCTGCCCGGTCTCGGCGGCGTCCATCCCGGCCACCGGCTCGTCGAGCAGCAGGATGGCGGGCTCGACGCAGAGCGCCCGGGCCATCTCCACCCGCTTCTGGTCGCCGTAGGAGAGCTCGCCCGCGGGAAGCTGGAGCAGCCCGCCGATGCCGAGGAACTCGGCGATCACGGTGACCCGGGCGCGGTGGCGGCGGTCCTCGCGGGTCGCGAAGGGCAGCCGCAGCCCGGCGCCGAGGAAGCCGGCGCGGGTGAGATGGTGGCGGCCCAGCATCAGGTTCTCCTCCACCGTCGCGGCGGGGAAGAGGGCGATGTTCTGGAAGGTGCGCGCCACCCCCAGGCCGGCGATGGCGTGGGGGGCCAGCCCCACCAGCTCCACCCCGCCGAAGCTCACCGAGCCCGCCACCGGCCGGTACACCCCGGACAGGACGTTGAACATCGTCGACTTCCCCGCGCCGTTGGGGCCGATGAGGGCGTGCACCGTGCCCGGCTCGACCTCGAAGGAGACGTCGTCGAGCGCGGTCAGGCCGGCGAAGCGGACGGTGATGCCGCTGACCACGAGGGTGGAGCGCGACCCCGGGCTGCTCACGGCACCCAGGTCCCCAGCCGGCGGCGGGCGGTGGTGCCGGACGTCGCCTCGGCGACCGCCCGCTCGCCGCCGTGTCCGAGGTACAGGTCGCGCACCTCGGTGCTGGCCGACAGCTCGGCGGCGGTGCCGGTGAGCGAGACCCGCCCGAGGTCGAGCACCACCGCCCGCGCGGCCACCTCCAGCGCCATCGTCGTGTTCTGCTCGACAAGCAGGACGGTGGTGCCCTGGCGGTTGATCTGGGCGATGATCTCGCCGATCCGGCCCACCACCAGCGGCGCCAGCCCGAGCGACGGCTCGTCGAGCAGCAGCAGCCGCGGCGAGGACATCAGCGCGCGGCCGATCGCGAGCATCTGCTGCTCGCCTCCGGAGAGCAGCCCGGCCCGCTGGTCGGCGCGCTCCTCGAGGATCGGGAAGAGCTCGAGGACGCGCCGGCGCGCACCGGCGCGCTGCTTCCGGTCGCGGACGCTGTAGCCCCCGGCCCGGAGGTTCTCCTCGACGGTGAGCCGGGTGAAGATGCGCCGGCCCTCGGGCACCTGGACGATGCCGCCGTCGACCACCTCGGCGGCGGGCAGCCCGTTGAGCCGGCGACCCTCGAACTCGAGGGTGCCGCCGGCGATGTGGCCGCCGCACATCCGCAGCGTCGACGAGATCGCGCGCAGCAGCGTGGACTTGCCCGCGCCGTTGCTGCCGAGCACCGCGACCACCTCGCCCTCGGCCACCGACAGGGACACGCCACGGAGGGCCTGCACCACCCCCCCGTAGGTAACCCTCAGCTCGCGTACGGTCAGCATCGAATGCGCCTCGCCCCCAAAGCGCGGCCGGTGGCCTCGCAGATGCAGCCCGGATGGTATCCGATGCCACGGCCGCCTGATCGTGACCGGCGGATTCCCGACATTGATACCTACAAATGCATGACGTCGGGGTCGGAGCCGGCCTCGGGGGTGGGCCCGCCGGCGGCCTGCGGCCCCGCCGCCCGCCGCCCGCGGGGGCGGCTACACGTAGAAGCGCATCAGCGACTCGGCGACGCAGGCGGGCTTGTCGACGCCCTCGATCTCGAAGGTCACCGTGACCGTGGCCTGCAGCCCGCCCTTGACCTCCTCGACGGTGGTGAGCTCGGCGCCGGCGCGGATCCTCGAGCCGACGCGCACCGGGGTCACGAAGCGCACCCGGTTGAGCCCGTAGTTGATCACCATGCCGACGCCGTCGACCTGGAGCAGCTCGAAGATCATCTCGGGGAGCATCGACAGGGTGAGGAAGCCGTGGGCGATGGTGCCGGCGAAGGGGCCCGCGGCGGCGCGCTCGAGGTCGACGTGGATCCACTGGTGGTCGCCGGTGGCGTCGGCGAACCGGTTCACCTGGTCCTGGGTGATCTCGCGCCAGGCACTGTGACCGAGGTGACTGCCCTGCGCCGCGCGCAGTGCCTCGGGGCTCTCGAAGGGCTCCATGCCGCTCTCCCTGTTGGTTGGACTGCCGCGTCCATCTTGCCCCACAGCGTCCCGCCGATGCCCCAAGACGGGCGGCGCGACCGTCCCGCTATCCTGAACGGCGTGGCGCGCTGCGTCACCAGTGAACGGAGGTTCCCGTGGAGCTGCGCGAGCGGGTCGTCGTCGTGTTCCTGACGGTGGCGATCGTCACGACCCTCGGCCTCGGTGGCGTGGTCGCCTGGCGCTTCGCGCACCCCGTCTACGACCGCACCGCCCTCCGGGTGATCTCACCGGGCAGCGGCGAGGCGGCGGCGACGGCGGCACCGCAGGACCCCGTCGCCGGCACCCCCGGCGGCGCCGCGGCCGGCACCGGCGCCGCCGCCGCACCGGGTGCGCAGGGCTCGGCCACCGGCACCGGCACCGGCACCGGGGCCGCCCATGCCCGCCCCGGCGTCACCCTCCCGCCACCGGCCGCGGCCGCGGGCGTCTCCGGCGGGGTCATCACCGTGGGCGGCATCTTCGACGAGACCGGCCCGCTCGACGCCACCGTGCAGCGCGACACCGTGCGCGCCTACTTCAACCAGGTCAACGCCACCGGCGGGGTGAACGGCTACCGGTTCCGCCTCGTCGACTGCGACTCCGCCTTCGACCCCACCCGCGGCCACCAGTGCTCGGAGCGGCTGGCCGGCTCCGGGGTGCTCGCCATGGTCGGGTGGCTGTCGGCGAGCAGCGAGCAGACCGAGACCGGCTACCTCGCCTCCCAGGGCATCCCCGTGATCGGCGGCCTCGGCGTGCCCGCCGAGTTCGAGTCGCCGCTCTCGTTCCCGGTGGCGCCCAACCTGCTCGGTGCCACCGTGGAGGGGCTGAGCTCGCACGCGGTCGACCTCAGGATCCACGCCCCGGCGGTGGTGCTGATCAACACCCCGTTCATCGCCCCGGCGGCGCAGCGCATCACCGACAGCCTCCACCGCCACGGCATCCACGAGAAGAGCGTCGACTTCGCCGACGCCACCAAGCCCGACTACACCGACCTGGCGGTGAAGATCCGCCTCGAGGGCGCCGACTCGATCATCGCGGGCCTCGACCCCTTCTCCTACGCCCGCTTCTTCCAGGCGCTCGACCGGCAGAACTTCCACCCCACCTTCCTCGGCTTCGGGCTCGACAAGAAGTCGGCCGCGAAGCAGTACGGCACCGCCGTGTACGGCGCCGAGTCGGCGACCCCGTTCCTCGAGCCCGACGAGCACATGAGCGTGCCCGCGATGAGCGAGTACTACGGCGCGGTGCAGCGCTACTTCCCCACCCAGGTCGACGCTCTCGACGTCTACACGGAGGGGACCTGGGTGGCCGCCAAGCTCTTCGTCGAGGCGGTGCGGCGGCTGGGGACGACTCCGCCCACCAGCCGGTCGCTGGTCGACTCCCTCAACCACATCACCGGGTGGGACAACGGGCTGACGGTGCCGCTCACCTTCAGCCCGGGGCCGCACGATCCGAACCACTGCGTCCAGTGGATCCGAAACCAGCAGGGCGCGTGGCACACGTACTCCGGCTGGAACTGTTTCTGACCGCGTGTCCCAGGCTGTGATCGCGTCCCTGTCCGGCTTCTCGCTGCTGCCGAGCTACACCGTCATCGGGCTCACCCTGGGCGGCGTCTACGCGCTCGCCGCCACCGGGCTGGTGCTCATCTACCGGGTCTCCGGGGTGCTGAACTTCGCCCACGGGGCCGTGGGCGTGTTCTCGACCTTCGTCGCCTACCAGGTCTCGGTGGTTGCGGGCATCCCCTCGATCATCGGCCTGCTCGCCGCCGTGGCCACCGGCGCCGCGCTGGGGTTCGTCATCGAGTACTTCACGATCCGGCCGCTGACGGGACGGCCGACGCTGACCCGGGTGGTGGTGACGATCGCCTGGCTGCTGGTGCTGCAGACCGCGGCCGGGCTGATCTGGGGCTCCACCGGCTACCACCGCCCGGTGCAGCTGGTCGGCAGCAACGGCTTCACCGTCCCCCTGACGAACGTGGTGGTCGGATTCGACCAGCTCACCATCTTCCTGGTGGCGGTCGGCCTCTCCCTGAGCACCTCGGCGCTGCTGCGCTGGACCTCGCTGGGCGCCCAGATGCGCGCCGTCGCGGACGACCCCCAGGCGGCCCGGCTCTGGGGCATCGATGTCGACCGGGTCACCGCCGTGTCCTGGATGATCGGCTCGGCGATGGCCGCGGTCGCCGGGGTGCTGATCACCCCCATCCTCAACTTCGACACCTACTCGCTCACCGTGCTGGTGATCGACGCCTTCACCGCCGCGCTGATCGGACGGCTCACCAACCTCCCGCTCACCGTGGTCGGGGCGATGCTGCTGGGTCTGGTGCAGTACTACCCCAAGGCCTTCTTCACCCAGGCCGGGCTCAGCGAGCTGAGCACCTTCGCCCTCGCGCTGATCACCCTCGCCGTGGTGTTCCGGCCGGGGCTGGCCACATCGCGAGGACGGGGGTGAGCGGGGCGGTGCCGCGCAACCGGCGGATCGGCCTCGCCGTGCTGGTGGCCGCGGTGGCGCTGCTCCCCGCCTTCGAGTCCGACTTCCAGCGGGGGCTCGACTCCGACGCCGTGATCATCGCCCTGCTGGTGCTCTCGGTGGTGGTGCTCACCGGCTTCGTCGGCCAGATCTCCTTCTGCCAGTACTCCTTCGCCGCCATGGGCGCCTTCACCGTGGGAGCGCTGATGGACGGGCACGGCTGGTCGTTCTGGCTGGCGATGCCGGTCGCGGTCGTGGTGGCGGTGGTCGCCGGGGTGCTGGTCGGCATCCCCGCGCTGCGCCTCTCGGGCCTTCTGCTCGCGGTGCTCACGGTGGCGGTGGCCCTGTTCACCGACCGGTTCCTGCTGGTCACCGGCACCTGGGACGGCTTCAGCGGCGGCGCCGTCCCCTGGCACCCCTCGCGGCCGTCGCTGCTCGGCGCCCCGCTCACCGGCTCGTACGCGTACTACCTGTTCGCCCTGGCCATCCTCTGCACCGCGGTGCTGCTGGTGTGGAACCTCCGCCGCGGGAAGGTCGGCCGGGTGCTGCGCGCGGTGCGCGACTCGGAGCTCGCCGCCGCCACCGTGGGCCTGGACGTCACCGCCTGGAAGCTGGCCGCGTTCGGGCTCTCCGCGGGGATCGCCGGGCTCGCCGGCGCCCTGCTCGCGGTGCGGATCGGCTCGGTGAGCCCCGGCTCCTACGACTTCCTCCACTCCGTGCAGCTCACCGCGCTCGCCACCGTGATGGGGGTGAGCGCGATCGCCGCGGCCCCCGCCGCCGGCATCGCCACCGTCTTCGGCCCCGAGCTGCTGACCGGCATCTCGGTCTCCTCGACCTGGTTCCCCCTGCTCATCGGCGGCACCCTCATCCTCCAGCTGGTGCTGGTGCCCGAGGGGGCGGTGGTGCGCACCCGCCACGACATCACGCGGCTCGGCCGGCTCCTCTCCGGCCGCCGCGGACGCGACCCCGCGGTCGCCAAGGTGGCCTGAGATGACGGTGCTGCTGCAGATCGACGGTGTCTCCAAGCGCTACGGCGGCGTGCAGGCCCTGTCCGACGTCTCCTTCCGGGTGGAGCGGGGCCGCATCAAGGGGCTGATCGGGCCCAACGGCGCGGGCAAGACCTCGCTCTTCAACTGCGTCTGCGGCGTGCTCCGCGTCGACAGCGGGCACATCCGCTACGCCGGCCGCGACCTCCAGGGCATGGCGCCGCACCGCCGCGCCCGCCTCGGCATCGCCCGCACCTTCCAGACCCTCGAGCTCTTCCGCGAGCTCACCGTGCTGGAGAACCTGATGGTGCCGGTCGACGCCGCGGCGCGGCGCGGCCTGATCACCGACGCGCTGCGCCTCCCCCGGGCGCGCTTCGAGGAGCACCGCGCCGACGAGCGCGCCCGCGCCCTGCTCCACTTCCTCGGCATCGCCGACGTCGCCGGCATCCCCGGCGGAGAGCTTGCCATCGGCATCCAGCGCCGCGTCGAGCTCGGCCGTGCCCTGGCGCTGCGCCCCACCCTGCTGCTCCTCGACGAGCCCGCCGCCGGCCTCGACTCGCGCGAGACCGCCGACCTCGCCGGGGTGCTGAGCCGCATCCGCGAGCGCTTCGGCACCACCATGCTGCTGGTCGACCACGACATGTCACTGGTGATGCGCGTGTGCGACGACATCGCCGTGCTCGACTACGGGCGGCTGATCGCCGAGGGACCGCCGGAGCGCATCCGCGAGGACCCCACCGTGGTCCGCGCCTACCTCGGGGAGAGCGCCGCATGACGCCGCTCCTCGGCGTCCGCGGGCTGCGCGCCGGGTACGGCGGCATCCCGGTCCTCTTCCAGGTCGACCTCGAGGTCGGCGAGGGCGAGATCGTCGCCCTGCTCGGCGCCAACGGGGCGGGCAAGACCACCACCCTGCGCGCGATCTCAGGGATGATCCCGCTGATGGCGGGGAGCGTCAGCCTGGGCAGCGAGACGGTGAGCGGCCTCCCCGGGCAGCGGCTCGCCCGCCTCGGCATCGTCCACATCCCCGAGGGACGCGGGGTCTTCCCCTCGCTCGAGGTCGAGGAGACGCTGCGCCTCGCCGCCGCCATGGCCGGGGTGCCGCGGCGCGCCGTCGCCGAAACCCTCGACGAGATGTACACGACCTTTCCGTCGCTCGCCCGGCGGCGCGGCCAGGCGGCCCGGCACCTCAGCGGTGGCGAGCAGCAGATGCTCGCCCTCGCCCGCGGACTGATCCACAAGCCGCGGCTGCTGATGGTCGACGAGATGTCCCAGGGCCTGGCCCCGACGGTGGTCGACGCCCTCTTCGCGCTGGTGGCGACGCTTCCCGCCCGGGGCACGTCGCTGCTCCTGGTCGAGCAGTTCGTGAGCCGCGCCCTCGCCCTCGCCTCGCGCGCCTACGTGCTCGAGAAGGGCGAGCTGAGCTACGCCGGAAGCGCCGCGGCCCTGGCCGCCGACGAGTCCTTCGTGCGCGGCTCGTATCTCGGGGATGCGGGCGCGCCCGCAGGAGTGGGAGGATCACGGGGATGAGGACGAAGGGGATGAGAACGATGCGACGTGGGGTGATCGCGGCGCTGGCCGGGACGGTCGCCCTCGGCGCCGCCGCCGGGATCGGCAACGGGGCCCGGCCGGTGCAGGCGGCGGTCGGCCTCGGCGTCGCCAACGGCACCGTCAACGCCGGCGCCGACCACGTCGCCGTCGGCAGCGGCGTCTTCCCCAACTTCAAGAGCGGCGCCATCGACAGCTGGGTCCCGCTCTCCCATGCCCACGTCGACAACTCGCCCTTCGCCGAGGGCACCGCCACCCCGCTCGACACCGGCCCGGGGGCGCAGACGGTCGCGGGCACGGCGAGCAAGCAGCAGCCCCAGTACGCCGAGGCCCGCTACCCCAAGGCCGACAACACCGCCGACACCTTCGGCTCGCCGGGCGGCCCGTACGCCCACGTCACCGCCGTCCAGGGGGCCGCGACGGCCACCGCGAACATGGCCGGCGGTGGCGCCCCGGCAGCTCCCCCGGCGCCGGGGCAGAGCACCACGCGCGGCGCCCAGCTCGCCGCCCTCGACGCCGCGCTGGAGGCCTGGCGAGCACGCTTCCTCACCCCGGCCGCGGCGCTGATGTATCCCGCCGTCCATCCCGACGCCGCCGAGCCCGACGGCGTCCTCGCCGGCACCAGCACCGCCTCGGTCGCCGTCGACCCCGCCACCGGGCTGGTCGACAGCGGCGACGCGCGGGTGGGCAGCGCCTCCTTCGGGGGCGGCAGCGTGCTGATCCGCAACGTCCACGTCAGCGTCTCGGTCACCAACGCCGGCACCCCCCACCAGACCTCGATCGTGGACCTCGGCCAGGTGACCGTGGGCGGCATGCCGGTGAGCGTGGGCTCGGGCGGGGTCAGCCCGGGCAACGGCGCGGTGGTGCCCCTCGACCAGCTCCAGCAGGCGACCGAGCAGCTCAACACCGCCCTCGCCAAGGGTGGGCTGACCCTCCGCGCGGTGGCCCCGGCGGTGACCTCGTCGGGCAATCAGGTGACGGTGGACGCCACCGGCATCCACGTCGACGTGCAGCAGCCGCCGACCGCGCCGGGCGTGCCCACCCAGTTCGTCGAGCACACCGTCGGCGAGGTCTTCGCCGACTCGCTCGCGGTGCCGGCGGCGCCGCTGCCCGACCTGCTGCCGCTGCTGCCGCTGTCGCCGGGGACGGCGGTGGCGAGCGCCGGCGAGTCCGGCTCGTCCACCGGTGGCTCCCTCGCGGCGGGCACGAGCAGCCTGAGCGGGAGCACCGGCGGGGGCACGTCGTCGTCCCTCTCGGGCTCCGCCTCGACCCCGCGCGGCGCCACGGGAGCTCGCAGCGGCCTGGCGCCGAGCATGGTGGCCACCGGGGTGACCCGGCAGAAGCCGCTCTGGCTGCTGCTGCTCTACTTCATGTGGCAGGCGCTGGTCATCGGCACCGCGGTGAGCCTGTGGTGGTGGCGGGCGGCGAGGACGGCGGCATGAGCCTGACCCTGGCACGGCTGCGCCGCCACAGCGACCCGCAGGCGATCTGCCCGGTCGACCAGTGGGTGTTCACGCCCCGCTACACCGAGGGGCGCTGCCCGCTCTGCGACTGGCAGGCCCCGGGCGGCGAGAGCTACGCCGGCCGCACCGGCCGCGACCTGTTCTGGCCGGGCATGGCGGTGCTGCTCGTGGTCTCGCTGGTGATGGGAATTCTCGTGGTGCTCACCTACCTCCGCTCCTGACTCCGGCTCTCGGGCTCGGCGCCCGATGCGCCACCGGCCGGGCTCCTGAGCTGGACTCAGGCGGCGGGACGCTCTCCCCGGGTGCGGCCGAGGTACCGGCGCAGATCCGCGTCGGCGGCCCTGCTGGCCTCGTCGGTCTCGGTCGCGAGCTCGAGAAGCTGGGCGAAGCGCTCGAGCGCAGCTCCCTCGTCACAAGACTTGAGGTGGTGCCACCGACCGCATTTGGGGCAGTTCCAGCTGGTCACCGTGGTGCCTCGACCGTCCCACGCGGTGACAGGGCGGCCACGGGACGGGAGGGCCGCACTCACCATGCGATGCTCCGCCCAGCCGGCAAAGATCCGGTGTGGATCCTGTGACATGGCTGCACCTCGTGAAACGCGGGTTCGCGAGCTTTCCTGCGCGGTCAATTCGGGAGACACGCCGCCGGGCCCGGCAGGCTGCGACCATGGCGTCCGATGGCCGCCGTCGACCCCTCCGCCGCGCCTCCGCTCCGCACCCGGCTCCGCACCCGGCTGCCGGTCGACCTCCGGCTCACCCTCCTCCCGCTCTGGCGGGGCTGGCGTGACCCCTCGATGCGGCTCGGTGAGGGGGAGGTGTGGCGCGCCACCCGCACCCCGCTCGGCGCCGCCACCCTGCGGCTGCGCGCCGGCGACGGCGGGCTGAGCGCCGAGGCGTGGGGGCCGGGGGCGCCGTGGGCGCTGGAGGGCGCGGCCGCGCTCGCCGGCCAGCTCGACGACGACTCCGACTTCCGCCCCGCCGGGGGCCTGGTGGCGGCGCTGCGCCGCCGGCTGCCGGGCCTGCGCCTGGCCCGCACCGGAGGCGTGCTCGAACCGCTCGTGGCCACCGTGGTGGAGCAGCGGGTGAGCGGCAAGGAGGCGTGGACCGGCTTCGCGGCCCTGGTGCGGGCCCTCGGCGAACCCGCCCCCGGCCCCGGCGGCCTGCTCCTCCCCCCCTCCCCCGCGGTGCTCGCCGGCACCGCGAGTTGGGACTACCACCGGCTCGGCATCGAGCGGCAGCGCGCCGACACCATCCGCGGCGCCGCCCGGGCGGCGTCGCGGCTGGAGGAGGCCGGGAGCATGCCCGCCGCCGCGGCGCTGGCGCGGCTCCAGGCGGTGCCGGGGGTGGGGGTCTGGACCGCGAACTCGGTGGCGCTCGCCGCCCTCGGCGACGCCGACGCGGTGCCCCTCGGCGACTGGAACCTCCCCCACACCGTGACCTTCGCGCTCACCGGCCGGCCGCGGGGCAGCGACGCCGAGATGCTGGAGCTGCTCGCCCCCTACGCGGGCCACCGCGGCCGGGTGCTGCGGCTGCTCCTCGCCGCGGGCACGCGGGCGCCCCGCTTCGCCCCCCGGCGGCCGGTCCGCGACTTCCGCGCGATGTAGCTACGGGGTCCGGTGCAGCGAGACCGCGTAGTCGCCGCCCGGGCTCCACGGATCCCGCTCCCAGGTGGCCCAGCGCTGCTCCAGGCGCAGCCCGGCAGCCTCGCAGAGCTGGTCGTACCGGTCCAGGTCGAGACGACCGGGCTGCAGCTGGAAGCCGGCCACCAGGGCGCCGCCGGGGACCAGGTGCCGCGCCAGGTTGGCGATCACCGCCCGCTCGCTCCCCGGGGTGAGGAAGATCATCACGTTGCCGGCGAGGACCACGACGTCGAAGCGGCGGAGCTCGCCCGGCGGCTCGCAGACGGCGACCCGGCCGAGATCGGCCTCGATCCAGGTCAGGCCGGGCGCCTTGCGCCGGGCGGTGCCGAGCATCTCCGGGTCGATGTCGACGCCCACGGTCTCGACCCCGCGCCGGGCCAGCTCGATCGCCACCCGGCCGGTGCCGCAGCCGGCGTCGAGCACCGACGCCGGTCGCAATGCGGCCACCAGGTCGGCCTCGCCGTGGACGCCGGGACCGGTGGTGGGTCGCTCGGCGAGCCGGCGGTCGTACTCGTCGCCGCCCTCGGAGCGCGAGCTGAGCCAGCGGTTGACGTTCAGCGGATGCCCTACTGCGCGCCCGTGCCGGTGACCAGCGTGCCCCGCCAGACCAGCCGCTGGCTGTCCACCCAGAAGGGGGTGCAGGTGATCAGGGTCAGTTCGTGGCCGTCGGTGGAGGTGAGCTGGGTGACCTTCGACGGAGCCAGCTGCCAGCGGCCGGTGATCCGGTACGCCCAGGTCTTGCAGCTGCGGTCCTGGACGTCGACGATGTCGCCGACGTTGAGCTGGTCGATGTGCTCGTACTCGGGCTCCCGGTGGAAGGCGATGATGTCGTTGCCCTTCTGGCCGGGGGCCGCGGTGCCCTGGTAGTGGACCATCGAGCGGTGCAGGAGCAGGTCCCAGGTGCCGTCGCCGGCCACCCCGGCGTAGCCGTACTGGGCGAGGCTGGGGAAGGAGACCCGGGCGTAGTTCGACGCCGCGTCGCCGGTGCCGCACTGCCCGGCGTAGTTGGCGGCGCCGCCGCCCACCAGCGCCTGGGAGCCACCCCCGTTCCACTGGTTGAGGGCGTTGTCGTCCACCCGGTTCCGCTGCCACAGGGCCCACAGCGGGGGCACGATCAGCGCCAGGCCGAACCCGACCAGGAGGAGGCCGATGAGCACGCCGACCAGGCGGAAGGGGCCGAGGCGGCGGCCGGAGCGGGGACGGGCGCTGGCGCGGGCTCGGCTGGAGGACATCGCAGCCCATCATTCCACCCTCGGCCATCCCGGCGGGCCACGGCCGTGTGGAGGAGCGACGCATGAGCGGGACCGGCTTCGACGTCGCCGTGGTCGGCGGGGGGTCGGCCGGGCTCGGCGCCGCCCAGGCGGTGGCGGCGAGCGGCCGCCGCGTGGTGCTGGTGGAGGCCGCCCGGCTGGGCGGCGAGTGCACCTGGAACGGTTGCGTGCCCTCGAAGTCGCTGATCGAGGCGGCCCGGCACGCCCACGCCATCGGGCAGGCGCCGCGCTTCGGCATCGAGGCCACCGGGGTGACCGTCGACTTCCGCCGGGTGATGGCGCGGGTGCGTGAGACGATCGCCCGGATCGCCGGGTACGAGGACGCCGCTCACCTCGAGGCGGCGGGGATCACGGTCCGCAGCGGCCGGGCCACCCTGGCGGGACCCGCGGACCTGCGCGTGGACGGCGAGCCCGTCGCCGCCGGCCGGATCGTGCTCTGCACCGGCAGCCGGCCGGCGGTGCCCCCGGTGCCCGGCCTCGAGGCGGTGCCATACCTCACCAACGAGACCCTCTTCGAGCTCACCGAGCAGCCCCGGCACCTGCTGGTGATCGGCGCCGGTCCGATCGGGCTGGAGATGGCCCAGGCCTTCCGCCGCCTGGCCAGCGAGGTGAGCGTCGTCGACGTGCTCGACAGCCTGCTCCCCCGCGAGGACCCGGACATCGCCCGCCTCGCCGGCGACGCGCTCGCCGCCGAGGGGGTGCGGATCCGGCTCGGGGTGCGGGTCGAGGCCGCCGAGTTCGACCGGGGCACCCACCGGCTGCGGCTGCGGCGCGACGGCGAGGAGCTCAGCCTCGAGGGCGACGCCCTGCTGGTGGCCACCGGCCGGCGGCCCAACGTGGACGGGCTCGGACTCTCGCTGGCGGGTGTTCGCGTGGAGCCCAGGGGGATCGTGGTGGACGACCGGATGCGCACCAGCGTCCCCGGGATCCTCGCCGCCGGCGACGTGACCGGGCTGTACCCGTTCACCCATGCCGCCTCGTACCAGGGGCGGATCGCCGCCGCCACCGCCCTCGGCGAGCGGCGGCGCGCCGACTACCGGGTGGTGCCCTGGGTGACCTTCACCGACCCCGAGATCGCCCATCTCGGGCTCACCGAGCCGGAGGCGCGGCGGCTCCACGGCGACGACGTCACCGTGGCCTCGTTGCCCCTCACCGCCGTGGACCGGGCGGTGATCCAGGGGGAGGTGCGGGGGTTGGTCAAGGTGATCACCCACGGGCGGCCCCTGGTGGGGCACCTCGGCGGGGGTGAGCTGCTGGGGGCGCATCTGATCGGGCCGGGAGCGGGAGAGCTCGTGCACGAGTTCGCGGTGGCGATGCAGACCGGGGCGTTCGCGGGGCGGCTGGCGCAGACCATCCACGCATATCCGACGATGGCCCTGGCGGTGCAGCAGGCGGCGGCGCAGCTGTTCGCTGCGGGGCGGGCGGTTGCGGGGGATCTGCGGGAGGAGCTCGCGGGGTTGGAGTGAGTGACCGCCGGAGCCTGATCGGTCCGCGGAGCGGTCGTAATCCGCACCGGCTCGGTGGAGGCAGATCTCATCGTCGTCGGCAACCGGGGCATGAAGGGGGCGAGGCGCCTGCTCGGCAGCGTTCCGAACCGGGTGGCCCACCGTGCTCCCTGCAGTGTCCTGATCGTGCGCACGACCTAGCCGCGGCCGATGGGCCAGACCGTCAGGGGGCCGGCGTCGTGCCCAGCACGCGCTCGCGCGCCCAGCCGTAGTCCGGTTTACCCGCCGGGCTGCGCTCCATGCGCTCGACGATCGCGATGCGTCGCGGGTGCTTGTGACCTGCGAGGCGACCCCGCAGCCAGCGCGTGATCTCGGCGCCGTCGACGGTCAGCCCTGGACAGGGGGCGATGACCGCGGTCACCTGCTCACCCCACTCGTCGTGAGGGATGCCCACCACCAGGCAGTCGTCGACGTCGGGGTGGAGCTTGATCGCCTCCTCGACCTCCTCGGGGAAGACCTTCTCGCCCCCGGTGTTGATGCAGCCGCTGCCGCGGCCGAGGAGCACGATGGTGCCGTCGCCGAGCACCCTGGCCCAGTCGCCGGGGATCGACCAGCGCCGGCCGTCGATGACCCGAAAGGTCCGCGCGGTCTTCTCCGGGTCGTTGTGGTACCCGAGGGGCAGGGCGCCGCCGAGCGCCAGCTGGCCGAGCTCGTCGGAGCCGGCTTCGACGCGGCGGCCCTCGGGGGTGAAGACGGCCGCTCGGTCGCTGAGCTGGAAGGTCGCGGTCACCCCGTCGTCACCCGGCGCGGTCACGTGGTCGGCGAAAGCACCCCCCTCGCTGGAGCCCATCACATCCCTGACGGTGATCCCGCGCTGGGCGAGGCCGCGTTTGCTCGCCGCCGAGAGCATCGTTCCCGAGCTGGTGATCCGCGTCAGCGAGGAGGTGTCCGGGACCCGGTCGGCGGTCTCGGCAGCCTCAAGAGCGCGCAGCAGCGGCCGGGCGAAGACGTCGCCGACGATGGCCATGTGCGTGACCCCCTCCTGCTCGACGGCCGACCAGGCCTCCGAGGCATCGAAGCTGCGGCCCTCGAGGAGTACGAGGGTGCCGCCGAGACACAGCGCCACGAGCGAGATGAGAAGGGCGGTGCCGTGGATCAGCGGCGAGGCGGGCAGCAGGATCGGGGCCAGGCCCTGGGCAGCGGCCCCGGCGGCGAGCCCGGCGGCCTCTGCGGGCGTCGTCGGGAGGCCCACACCCATCAGCGCGTAGCCCGGGGAGACGCCGGCGGTCCAGAGGGCCGCCTGACACCAGACCACGCCGCGGGGCCGTCCGGTGGTACCGCCCGTGTACAGGATGAGCAGGTCGTCGCCGGACCGGGCGATGCGCGCCATGGCCGGGTGGGTGGCCACGAGCTCCTCGTAGTCCAGCGACCCGTCGAGAGGTGGCGAGCCGTCGTCGACCTGGATGACGGCGCGGAGGCGCGGCAGCCGGGCACGCGCCGCCGCGACGCGCTCGGCGAGGCTCCCGTGGAAGAGGAGCACCTCGACGCCGGCATCGTCGAGCAGCTCCACGAGCTCGTCCGGCTGATACCGGTAGTTGACGTTGACGGGGACGGCGCGGACCTTGAAGGCGGCGTGCAGCGCCTCCACGTACTCGAGGCCGTTGTACAGCAGCAGGCCGACCTTCCCCTCGCGGCCGACCCCGAGCGCGCCCAGCGCCGCTGCCAGCCGGGCAGCACGGTCGTCAAACGCCCTCCAGCAATGCCGGCGACGGCCCTGCACGAGCGCGTCACGGTCCGGGAGATGGTCGGCGACCGCCTCCCACAGCGTGGCGAGATTGTCCAACCGGGGATACCTCCAGGGCGGGGCATCGGGAGGGCCACTCTGCCAGGTCTGGATGCGGCTTGCGGGGTTGGGGTGACGGGCTCTGCGACTGTTAGAGCCGGGACGGCACCTGTCGCCACCCCGGCTGCGCGAGGCCGGCGACGCCGACCGATGCCCACCACATCCACCACCGTATCGACGGCGGTCCCACCAGGCTCTGGAAGCGGCCGCCGGCCAGGGGCCGCCCGGGATGAGCCACTCAGCCCCAGGCCGCGACCATCGGGGTGTCGACGCCGATGTCGCCGCTCTGGCTGGTGCCGCCGGGGCTGCCCAGGGCGGCCTCGCGGCCGGGCAGCACCTCGGTGAAGAAGCGCCGGTTGTCGGCGATGAACTCCGTCTCCTCGGGGGCGACCCGCCGGTCCTGGGAGATCGCCTGCACCGGGCAGACCTGCTCGCAGGCGCCGCAGTCGATGCACTCGTCGGGGTGGATGTAGAGCTTGCGGGCACCCGCGTAGATGCAGCTGACCGGGCACTCCTCGACGCACGACTGGTCCATGGTGTCGATGCACGCGGAGGTGATCACGTAGGGCATCGCCGGTGTCCTCAGGCCGGCCCGTCGCCGAGCAGCCCGCGGTGGTCCTCGAGCCAGGCGCGGCCCGCCGGGGTGATGTGGCGGTGCTCGCGGTCGGTGGCGAGCAGCGGCGGGTCCTGGGTGTACAGGTGGGCGAGGGCGCGGCGGTCGGTGTCGAGCTCGCGCGCCGCCTGGTGGGCCTCGAGCTTGTGGAGCCTGCCCCCGGGAGCGCTCTCGAAGCGGGCCAGCAGCAGCGCCTCGCGCCGCCCCAGGGTGCGCGGCGCGGGCTCCGCGGCCGCGGGGGCGAGCAGCTCCTCCATCTCGCGGGTGAACTGCCGCAGCAGGTTCCGCATCCGCAGGGCGCGGTCGATGTCCCCCAGCGACTCGCCGGGCGGCGGGTCGCCGGCCGCGCCACCACTCCCCTGCCAGGTTCGCTTGGGGTGGCGGCGCAGGTACTCCTGCTCCAGCTCGAGCATCCGATCGGTGTGGGTGCGGAACTGCTCGGCGGTGCCGTGGAGGAAGACCCAGTTCCGGGTGGCATGCGCGTGCGCGCCCTGCCGCTCCAGCTCCTCGTCGCTCAGCTCGGTGGCGGGCAGACCCTCCATGGCGAGCCTAGGCGAACCGCACGTAGTCGTACTCGAAGCCGTGGTCGTTGATGCCGACCCGCGGCGGCGCCACCCAGCTTGCGATCCTCCCCGGCTCGTACACCGGCTGCATCAGCGAGCTGACGAAGTCCAGGTCGGCGCGGCTGGGCAGGAACTCGTCGCGGCGGCGCTCCCACTCGGCATCGTCCAGGACCTCGCCGGCGGGGGTCGCGTGGATCGCGGAGAAGGCGCCGACGTGGCGGCTGAAGGCCTGGTGGGGAAGCGCCAGCCGGCGCTCGATCCCCGCCTCCTCGAGGATGCGGTTCCACCGGTTCAGGCCGTTCTCGCAGTCCTGCACGTACTCGCGGCGCAGGTCCTGGTTGAGGCCGGTCACGGCCGGAACCTCGATGCTGCCGGGCCGCCCGTCGACCAGGCTGTCGACGGCGATCGTCGAGTCGACGAGCCGGTGATCGTCCTTGCGGCGAGTCTCCTGCCAGCGTCCCTTGAGCCCGGCGGTGAAGTAGGCGGCGACGTTGCTCGAGGTCTCGCCGCCGAAGAGGTCGAGCGAGACGCTGAAGTGGAAGTTGAGGTACCGCTGGATGATGTCGAGGGGGATGCCGCCGTGGCTGCGGATGTCGTCGGTGTCGTGTTCGCGCATCAGCTGGGCGGTGCGCTCGACCACCCGGTCCACCCCGGTGGTGCCCACGAACATGTGGTGGGCCTCCTCCTTGAGCATGAACTCACAGGTGCGCGAGAGCGGGTCGAACGCGCTCTCCTTCAGCGTGCCCAGCTGGAACTTGCCGTCGCGGTCGGTGAAGTAGGTGAACATGAAGAACGCGAGCCAGTCCGCGGTCGGCTCGTTGAAGGCGCCGAGGATGCGCGGGGCGTCGGTGCTCCCGGAGTTGCGCAGCAGCAGCGCCTCGGCCTCGTCGCGGCCGTCACGGCCGAAGTAGGCGTGGAGCAGGTAGACCATCGCCCAGAGGTGACGGCCCTCCTCGACGTTGATCTGGAACAGGTTGCGCAGGTCGTAGAGGCTGGGGGCGGTCATCCCCAGATGTCGCTGCTGCTCCACCGAGGCGGGCTCGGTGTCGCCCTGGATCACGATCAGGCGGCGCAGCTCGGAGCGGTACTCGCCCGGCACCTGCTGCCAGACCGGCTCGCCCTGGTGGGCGCCGAAGCCGACGGTGCGACCGGGCTCCCGCTCGGCGAGGAAGATGCCCCAGCGGTACTCGGGGAGGACGACCCGGTCGAAGTGCGCCCAGCCGTCCCGTCCCACCGCCACCGCGGTGCGCAGGTACACGTCGCGGTGGGGCAGCTCCGGGCCCATGGCCTGCCACCACTGCAGGAACTTGGGCTGCCACGACTCCAGAGCGCGCTGCAGCCGCCGGTCGTTCGCCAGGTCGACGTTGTTGGGGATGCGCTCGCCGTAGTCGATGCTGCCGGCCATCGTGGTCACACTCGCCTCCTGTCGAAGCTGGCGCGCTGCCCGGTCCCGTACTTTCGCAGGGCGCCGTCGGGGCCCGCAGCGTTGGGACGGGTGAAGATCCAGTTCTGCCAGGCGGTGAGCCGGGCGAAGATCTTGGTCTCCAGGGTCTCCGGTCCGGGGAAGCGGAGGTTCGCCTCCATGCCGGTGAGCGCGTCGGGACTGAAGCTGGCGCGCTCCTCGAGGGCGAGCCGGACCTCGTCCTCCCAGTCGATGTCGTCGGGCGCGGACGTCACCAGCCCCAGCTCGAGGGCTCGCGCCGCATCGAGCGCCTCGCCGGCGAGCCCGCGCAGGGCCCCGACCTGATCGGGCTCGCCGAGGAAGCGCACCTCAAGCCGGCTGAGGCCGTTGGGCATCGGCAGGGCGCCGAAGTTGGTCTCGCCGAGGGTGATCGTGGCGGGCTCGCCCTCCTCCCCCTCGATCACGCCGTCGAGCATGTAGCCGCGGTCGGCGGCGAGCAGCAGCTCCAGCAGCGGGCCGGCGAAGCAGCTCCCCGGCTCGACCAGGGCGATGAGGCTGCGACTGCTGACGTCGAGCCGCTTCAGGGTGCGCTTGAGGTAGTGGCGGATCTCGTTCACCAGCCAGTCGCCGGCGTGGTCGGTGAGCAGCCGCTCGTGGGCGAGCACCGCCGCCGAGTCGCCGCGGGTGCGGAGCACCCAGGTGCCGAGCTCGAGCTCGTTGGTGCGCAGCTCGAGGATGAGGTCGTCGAGCTCGCGGGCGACCGCGAGCGGCCAGAACTCCGCCCCCGCGGCGTGGATCGCCTCGAGCCCATCGGGCGCGGTCTCGCCCGGACCGTGCACCGTGATCGTCACCGTGCCGGCCTCGCGGTCGAGCTCGGCGCGCACGTGGGGATAGTCGATGGCGTTCTCGCCGATGGTGCGCCGCAACCGGGTCAGGCTGATGCCGCGGCCCTCCGCCGGACGGCCGGAGCGCGCCACCGCCTCCGCGGCGCACTCGGCGACCACCTCGTCGAAGCGGCGCCTGGGGATGCTCTCGTCGACCAGCCGCCAGCGCACCGCGGTCTCGCCGCGCACCCCCTCGGCGCGGGTGGCGAAGACGTCGGCGAGGTCACGGCGCACCCGGCGCTTGTCGACCACCCGGGTGAGGCCGCCGGTGCCGGGGAGCACCCCGAGAAGGGGCAGCTCGGGCAGCGACACCGCCGACGACCCGTCGTCGACGAGCAGGATGTGCTCACAGGCCAGCGCCAGCTCGTAGCCGCCGCCCGAGGCGGTGCCGTTGAGGGCGGCGATCCAGGTCTGTCCGGAGCTCGCGGTGGCGTCCTCGATGCCGTTGCGGGTCTCGTTGGTGAACTTGCAGAAGTTCACCTTCCAGGGGTGGCTCGACTGGGCGAGCATGCGGATGTTGGCGCCGGCGCAGAAGACCTTGTCCTTGCCCCCGGTGACCACGACCGCCCCCACCTCGGGGTGCTCGAAGCGCAGCCGCTGGACCGCGTCGTAGAGCTCGATGTCGACCCCGAGGTCGTAGGAGTTGAGCTTCAGCGGGTAGCCGGGAACCAGCCCTCCCGCCTCGTCGACGTCGAGCACCAGCCGGGCCACCCGGCCCTCGATCTGCATCCGCCAGTGCCGGTAGCGGTCGGGGTGGGCGTCGAAGCACACGCGGGGCGGGGCGGGTGCGGCGGCCTCGCCGGCGGGCGGCGCCCCGGCAGGACGGGTCGAGAGAGTCATGTTGCTCCTCCTCTCCCTATCTTCTACGTTTTGCTCGGTATTCGTCAAGCACCTGTAGTATGTCATCCCGGCGCCGCGGCTCCCGCCGACGTGGGATAGTCCAACCGATGTCCCCTCCCCGGACGGTCGCGTCGCCGCCCTCGCCGTCCCCCCGGGCCCCGCGGCGGGACACCCGGGCGGTGCGCCCGATCCTGAGCCGCCGCCGCCAGGTGGGCGCCGCCAGCGCGCGGTCGCTGCTGCTCACCATTCTCGGCGAGTTCGTGCTGCCCCGGGGTGAGCCGGTGTGGACCTCGACGCTGGTCACGGTCCTCGGCCGCCTGGGCGTCGAGGAGAAGTCGGCGCGGCAGGCGCTGGCCCGGACCGCGGCGGAGGGCTGGCTGGTCTCGGAGCGCACCGGCCGGCGGGTGCGCTGGTCGCTCAGCCCTCCGGGACGGCGGCTGCTCACCGAGGGCGCGGAGCGCATCTACTCGTTCAACGCCGCGCTGCCGCAGTGGGACGGCGAGTGGCTGCTGCTGCTCGTCTCCGTGCCCGAGGCCCAGCGGGCGCTCCGCCACCGGCTGCGCACCCGGCTCACCTGGGCGGGGTTCGGCTCGCCGGCGCCGGGCATGTGGCTCAGCCCCCACCCGGACCGCGAGGTGGAGTGCGACGCGGTGCTGGTCGAGCTCGGGCTGCGGGCGGCGGCGATGTCCTTCCGGGCCCGCTTCGGCGCCATCGGCGAGCAGCGCGCCCTGGTCGCCCAGGCCTGGGACGTCGAGGAGATCAGCGCCCACTACGAGGCCTTCATCCAGGAGTCCGGCGGCGAGGCACCCGCGCCCGGCGACGGCGTGCTCCTCGCCCAGACCCGGCTGGTCCACGAGTGGCGCCGCTTCCCCTTCCTCGACCCGCGGCTGCCCCAGGACCTGCTGCCGGCGGGGTGGAGCGGAGCGCGTGCCGCGACCCTCTTCCAGTCCCGGCACGCGACCTGGAACGAGGGGGCGCAACGCCGCTGGTCGGAGCTCGCCGCCGGGGCCGGCTGACCGGCCCGCCTCAGGCGCCGGGGACGGGGACCCCTGCCAGCGAGCCGGCCAGCGAGCGCACCCCGACCACCGCCCGGGGCGGCAACGGCAGCGGGAGCGGCGCCGGCGGGGAGCCGGGCGCAGGCGGTGCCGCGCCGGCCGCAGCTGCGCGAGCGGCGCCGGGCGGCTGACCCACGCCGACCGGCAGCGGCACCGGCAGCGGCGGGGCGGCGGCTCCGGGCGGCCTGCCGGCGATCGGCGGTCCGCAGGGGACGAGCTGGGCGTCGAGCTGGGTGCCGCCGACGTCGACGGTGGCGGGCAGCACCCCCACCTCGATGCCGGCGTCGCCGAGCGGATAGGTGAGCCGTGCGCCGGGCGGCGAGTTTCCGACACGGTTGATCGGGACGTCGATCTCGACGCGTCCGGGGCTGCCCATGGTGAGGCTGCCGGTGTCGTCGGTGTGGGCATCGGCCGACCCCTTGGCGCTCGAGACGCCGTCGGCGTAGGTGACCCCGCCGAACCGGTCGAGCCGGGCGTGGGCGAAGTAGGTCACCCCGTTGTAGGTCCAGTACATCGTCCAGTTCACCGCGCCGGCGTCCGGCGGCAGCGAGCCGCCGAGCCTGGCGACGGTGAGCGCGGCGCGTAACGTCCTGCCGTCGGGGCTGAGGCTCAGGTCGCCGCGGAGCAGGTCGGCCTGCGGCACCTGGTCGGTGGTCACCGGGTCGCCGGCGTTGCCGGGGAGGCTGGTCCAGACCGGGTCGCAGGGGGTGGCCAGCGGCGGCGCCGGCACCGTCGCGGGGGTGGTGTTCAGCACCGGCGCGGTCCGGCCGTCGATGTCGCGCATCAGGTTGGTGAGGCTGGGGCTGCCGAAGCCGCTGACGTAGTCCCAGCCGGGGGTGGCGGCGTAGAGACCGTTGCCGCCGACGGTGATGTCGTGGAAGTCCTCGGCGCCGCGGGGCCCGCCGCCCACCCGGTACAGGGTCGGGTTGGCGAAGCCGAGGCCGTGGGCCTGGTCGGGGGCGGCGGCCTGGATGCGCGTCCACATCCCCACCCAGAGCGGCGCGCTGAGGCTGGTCCCACCGCCGGGGCTCACCTTCATGTTGCTGACGATGGTGTAGCCGTTCCCGGCGAGGTCGCCGGAGATCGCCGCGACGTCGGGGACGCCGCGGCAGAGCGTGGCCGGCGGGTAGGGCTTCCCCCCCGGGTCGAGCAGGCACGGGTGGTTGATGGCGGCGATGCCCCTCTGGTACGCGGGCTCGTCGATGAACACCGACGAACCGCCGCCGGTGAAGGTCCAGGCGTACTCCACCGCGCGGCGCGACGGCGGTGCGCCCGCCGAGGAGTAGAGGACGGTGCCGCCGACCGCGACGGCGTACTTGCTCGCCGCCGGGTACCCCTGGAGGGGGATGGCCTGGTTGGCCACGCCGTTGCCGGCGCCGACGATGGGCAGGACCGCGACCGGGCAGGACGAGCCAGTGTCGCCGGAGGAGGCGAAGAGGCTGCGCCCCTCCAGGGTGGCCTGGAGCAGGGTCTGGTCGGCAACCGGCTCGAGGTTGTTGCCCAGGCCCTGGCCGAAGTTGCCGGGCGGGTTGGCGGCCGGGTTGCCGGTCACCGGGTTGAGCGGGTTGGTCTCGCACTCCCCGAAGGAGGCGTCGGCCTGGCGGGGGGCGTCGGGATCACTCGCCCACAACGAGAACGCGGCGAGCACGTCGGCGTCGCTGAGGGTGGCGCCGAAGTAGAGGTCCTCGCGCTTGGCCAGCGGGGCCATGCCGGTGCTCGACTGGGTGTCGAGGTCCCACTCCACCGCGCCGGTGTTGTCCTTGAACGGGCCGGCGCCGGCGTGCTTCACCGCCATCGGGACGTGCGGCAGGTGGTTGAGGTCCTCGAAGCGGCGAAGGTCGCCGATCACGGAATCGCTCGACCCGGCGCCGATGATCGCCATCGTCTGACCCTGGCCGAGGTTGTCGGCGGGCTGGTCGTAGAGCGACCACAGTGCCTGGGGGGTGTAGGCGTCGGTGTAGATGCCGCCCACGCCGGGCTTCGGCTGCACCCGCGCGGGCACCGAGAACCTCTGCAGGCTGTTGAGACCGATCACCGAGACCACGCCCAGCCCCGCGGGCACCGACGGCCTCCGGTCGTTGGCGATGAAGTCGACGCCCCCGGCGTGGTAGCTCCGCAGGGTGGTGGCGAAGAGGCTGTCGAGCTGGGCGACGGTGCCCACCGCCTGGATGTAGGTGCGGGCGGAGTCGACGTGGGAGAGCCGCAGTCCGCCGCCCTCCAGCCAGCCGGCCACCGCGCGGAACCGTGGCTCGGGGACGCCGAAGCGCCCGGCCACCTCGGCGGGGGTGAGGAACCGGTGGTACAGCGGGCTGGCGGGGTCGTAGAGCCGGTCGTAGAGGGCGAGCTGGCCGGCGGGGTCGGAGGCGGCGAGGCCGACGCCGATGTGCAGCTCGGTGAGCGGCGAGGGCAGCCCCCGCGGTGCGAGGCGGTCAAGGCCCGGCAGCACGTTCGCGGTCACCTCCGGCGCCGGCGACGCCGGTGCGGTGAGCATCGCGGCCCGGAGGCCGGCGGCCCCCGAGAGCACGAGACCGGCGGTGACGACCGCCGCGCAGACGCCGCGGGTGACTCGATTGACCATGTGCAGCTGCTCCTGGGAGTGAACGCCGCCCCGCCTCCCTTCCCTAGGCGGCGGCCGTTCGGGATAGCCCGATTCTCCCATCGGGCGCCTGTCGCGCGCATCGTCAAGGTGGGGGAGCACCCCGGCCGCGGCAGCGGCGCACCGCCGGAGAGCGCGTAGGCTCCAGGGCACCCGCGATGCGGGAGGAGGGCGGGAGCATATCTGCGGTCGGCGACCGCCACCCCGGACCGACTCGCCGGCCTCTACGCCGAGCAGGGCGGCGAGGTGGACGGGCTGCCCTGGCATCGCGCCCTCGCCGGGTACGCGTTCGCGGTGATCGCCGCCTTCAACCTCATGCTCCACCGCCGCGGGAAGCGCGTCGACCCCCACCACGAGCTGCTCGCGCCCTCGATCCCGCGGCTGCTCGAGCGCGCCCTCGAGGTGCTCGACGGCACGTCCTGACCCCCAGCGTCGGCTCCGGTCCCGCTGGGCAGACTGGAGCTCTCGGACCAATCACCGGAGAAGACTGCATGGCGGTGGATCTCGGCCTCACCCGCGAGCCGGTCGCCCTGCTCGAGAAGCCCGAGCACATCGCCCTCGGCCAGGGCTGACCCATCACCACGGGCGGTACTCTCCGATGATGCGGATCGGCATCTTCCTCGGCGAGGGCGGGCCTCCCGACCCGCTCGACGACCTGGTCCGGCGCAGCCGGCAGGCGGCGGCCGACGGCTTCCCCTCGTTGTGGATCCCCCACATCTTCGGGGTCGACGCCCTCGTCGCCCTGGCGATCATGGGACGCGAGGTACCCGGGGTCGAGCTGGGCAGCGCGGTGATCCCCACCTATCCGCGCCATCCCCTGCTGATGGCGCAGCAGGCGCTGACCACCCAGCTGGCCACCGGCGGGCGGCTGGCGCTGGGAATCGGCCTCTCCCACCAGGTGGTGATCGAGGGCATGTTCGGCTACTCGTTCGAGAAGCCGGCCCGGCACATGCGCGAGTACCTGGAGGTGCTGTTGCCCGCGCTGCGGCAGGAGAGCGTGAACGTCGACGGGGAGACGGTGCGGGCCCACGGGTCGATCACCATCCCCGGGGCCACGCCCTGCCCGGTGCTGCTCGCCGCGCTGGCGCCGCGGATGCTGCGGCTCGCCGGGGGCATGGCCGACGGCACCATCACCTGGATGACCGGGGTGCGGACGATCGCCGAGCACATCGTGCCCTCGATCACCGCCGCCGCCGAGGAGGCGGGCAAGCCGCCGCCCCGGGTGGTGGTCGGCCTGCCGGTGTGCGTCACCGACGACGTCGAGGAGGCGCGCCGGCGCGCCGACCGCGGCTTCGTCATGTACGGGCAGCTGCCCTCCTACCGGGCGATGCTCGACCGCGAGGGCGCCGCCGGCCCCGCCGACGTCATCGTCGCCGGCGACGAGACCGCGGTCCGTGCCCAGCTCGCCGCGTTCGCTGAGGCGGGTGCCACCGACTTCATCGCGATGGAGATCGGCTCGGCCGAGGAGCGGGCCCGTACCCGCGCCCTGCTCGCCGCCGCTGTCTGACCGCGGTCAGGGCAGTCCCGCGTGGGGCACCTCGACGGTGGTCGTGAGCAGCGCCGCCTCACGGGCGTCGCGGCGCAGGTGCTCGAAGAAGTCCGGGGCGCTGCAGAGCAGCAGGGTGCGGCCGTCGTCGCCCCCGAGCATGCAGGCGAAGATGCCGAGGCCGGCGGGGGCACGCACCTCGTCGACGACGGCGCCGCCCGGAGCCACCCGGATGCAGCGCCGGCCGAGCGCGTCGGCCGACCAGATGTGGCCCTCGGCGTCGAGGCAGCAGCCGTCGGGGGCGACGGTGACCTGGGGCAGCATCTCGGCGAACGAGCCGAGCTCGGGCGAGGGGGCGATCTGCGCCCACACCCGGCGGTCGCCGAGCGACCCGTCGGCGGCGATCGAGAACGCGGTGTAGCGGCAGGCGAGGGTCTCGCCGACGATCAGGGTGCCGCCGTCGGGGGTGATCACCGAGCCGTTGGGGAACGCCAGAGCCTCGGCGGCGACGGTGGCGCCGCCGTCGGGGTCGACGCGGACCAGCGAGGTGGTCCGCGGGTCGGCCCCGCCCATCAGGTCGAAGCCGAAGTCGCCCACCCAGGCGCGGCCCTCGGCGTCGACCACGATGTCGTTGAGGAGGCCGCCGCAGTGCGTGGTGAGGTCGGCGTGCACGGTGACCTCGCCGGACGGGGTGCGCCGCAGCACCCGGTGGTCGCGCATCGAGACCACCAGCATCGAGCCGTCGGGCATCCAGCCGAGCCCCGACGGCTGGCCGGCGACCTCCAGGACCCGCTCCTCGACACCGTCCGGAGTCACGGTGACCACGGCGTGGCGGTAGAAGTCCGAGACCCACCAGCGGCCGTCGCGCCAGCGCGGGCCCTCGAAGAACCCGCCCCCCACCAGCAGCGTGGTCAGGGTCGCGTCCGCCATCGCCTCAGCCTCCCATTCCCCACCGCAGCAGCCGCTCGTCCGGGGCCGCCACCAGCGGGACCTCGATGAAGGACGCGGCGGCGGCGTTGCGCTGCACCGCGTACACGCCGCCGGCGAGGCCGGCCAGCTGCACCGGGCTGGGCAGCAGGTGCGGGGTGTCGGACGTGGTCAGGGTGACCCGCAGACGGTGCCCCGCCCCCAGCCGCGCGAAGGTGGGGAACACCTCGATGTCGTAGCGGGTCACGGCGCCGATGGGCACCGGCCGCGCCGACTCCCGGGTGTAGGGGTGGTAGGGCAGCAGCGGCCTGCCGTCGGGCGCGAACCAGCTCCGCGCCGGGTCGAGCGCCCGCAGCGAGCCGAGCAGGGCGCCACTGGTCAGCGGCATCGAGGCCCCGCTGGGGGCGACGTCCTCGAGGGTGGCGACCAGCTCGACCTCGGGCCGGGTCGAGGTGGCGAACACGGTGACATCGACGGGACCGCCGATCACGGTGTTGCCGGTGAACGGAGCGGTGGTGTAGGTGAGCGCGCCCGGACCGCTCTGGATGCTGCGGTCGTCGCTGTCGCAGGGGTTGCCGGGCGCGCGCAGGGAGCGCAGTGCGGCGGTGGCCGCCCCGGCCGACCACTGGTCGCTCTGCCGGCTGCAGGGGCTGCTCACCCCGGTCCAGACGGTCTCGTCGGCGCCGCCGGGCGCGGTGGGCGGGTTCGGGCCGAGGCTGCCGTCGTTGGCGGACGGCGCCCCGGCGCCCTGGGCGCCGCCGAGGTAGAGGGTGGTCGGGGTGAGCCGGTCGAACGGGTAGCGGGAGAAATCGAGCCAGCGCTGCGAGCCCAGCTGGAAGAGGTGGAGCGGCGTGGTGGTCCGGTCGATGCCGGTGTCGACCCCCTTCAGCCAGCGGTCGAACCACTGCAGCTCGATCCGCGGGAGGTCGATCCCGTTGCCGGCGTCGAGGTGGTACCACGGGCCCATCAGCAGCTGGTAGCGGCCCGAGACCGCCTGCCCGGCGAGCATCGGCGCGTCCACCGGGCGCCCCGCGGCGGCGTTCTGCAGGCCGGAGTAGTTGAGCGGCTCACCGCGCTGGAAGAGGTCGAACCAGCCGCCGACGAGGAAGGTCGGGATGCCGAGCGCGGCGACGTGGGCGAGCCACCGCTGGGGACGGCGCTCCTGCCAGTAGGCGCCGTCATACGCCTCCGGGCCGCCGGTGACGTTCGAGAGCAGCAGCCGCCCCTGGAGCGAGAGCAGGGCCTGGTCGTGGGCGGCGACGGCCTGCAGCGAGCCGGCCGGGTCCTGGGGGTTCTCGAGCGGCGCGTCGACGCTGTGCAGCCCGCCGGTCATCAGCATGTAGGGCAGGTTGAACTCGTCGACGGGGAGGCCGCCCATGGTCACGGTGTCGCGGTAGAGGTCGTTGCCGGCGATGATCGGGAACATCGCCGTCAGCGGCGAACCGGGACCGAGCGCGTTGGCGGTGAGCAACTGGTCGATGCCGAGGTAGGAGGGGCCGTAGGTGCCCACCTTCCCGGTGGAGTGGGGCAGCGCCGCCGCCCAGCGCACCAGGGCGGCGCCGTCCTGCTGCTGGACCGGGTCGAAGAGTCCCCAGCTGCCCCCGGAGGCGCCGGTGCCGCGGACGTCGGCGACGACGTTGATGTAGCCGCGCTCGACCAGGTACGAGGACAGGCCCTGGCTGAGGCCGCTGCTCTGCTGCGCCGCGTGGGCGCCACCGCTCAGCGACTTGCCGTACGGGGTCTGCACCAGCAGGACGGGGAACGGGCCCGGGGCCGGCGCGGTCCCGCCCCGGTCGGTGGGAAAGTAGACGTCGGCCTTGAGCACGGTGCCGTCGGCCATGGTCACGGGCAGGTTCGAGGTCAGGCCCACCCCGTACGCGGGGAGGCCCGGCTGCCATGCGGCGCGGACGGCGCGGCCCTGGACCGCGGCGGCGGGAGCGGCGGCGCCGAGCACGAGAAGTGCGACGAGCGCGGAGACCAGCCGCCGCCGGGCGGCGATGCGAGGCGGCATCGGCTGATATACCTCCTTGTGAGGTCAGAAT
>JRHI01000807.1_pt1 | contig 31237 bp, 25 predicted proteins | sample 215371 | NCBI WGS metagenome assembly JRHI01 (sample SAMN02929681, study PRJNA255918) | sediment metagenome | biome: cave system; feature: Ice Cave; material: Sediment; isolation source: sediment from deep within a dark volcanic ice cave with no known source of... ...
GCGTTCGGGTTGCAGAACTCCTGGCGGGTTCGTCCCATACCAGCCTGGGCGATGGGTACGCTTGCAGCCGGGGGGTTGTTCTGCGGGATCGCGTTGGCGCAAGCGGCGGCGTTCTGGATTGAGCCCCACCAAGTAGCTGGTCTACTGGGCTATCTCAAGCTGCCACCACCCCCAGCTGCGGCGCATTACATCTCGGAAATATCGTCGTTTTGGACGGCATTCGCAATTTCCCTGTTGGCGGCGGCGTTGGCGTTGAATCTGGCGATCCGAGGTGGCATTTCGGGTGCCGTGGTTCCCTTGATGCTGATACTGGTGGTCGACCTGCTCGTGTTCGGGGCGCGTTACAATCCCGAGACTCCGGCCAGCCTGTTCCCGCCGCGAAGCGCGGTGTCGGAGCGGTTGCAGGCGATCGATCCGGACGCAACCTACGCCTTCACCGACGGCCTCTATCGTGGCCAGTCGTTCATCTACGACCACCTCCACTCGGTCCAGGGCTACAACATCGTCGACCGGCGCCACCAGGAGTACTGGACTCTGGCCGACCCGCTGTACGACCGGGATCCCGGCATGCCAATCCTCAAGCAGCCAGATCCGGGCTTTTTGGCCGGGGCCGGGGTAGGTTACCTGCTGGGTCCGGTCACCCGCCCCCGGCCTGACCTGGTGCCGGTGGCGACGCTTGATGGGACGGTCATCTTCAGGGTGCCGGGGGCGCGCCCGATGGTCTCCATCCCGGCCCGGGTGCGGGCGGTGGCGGATGAAGCCGAGGCCCAGGCCTGGCTGCGTACAGATCCTGCCCGGCTGGTGGTAATCGAGGGAGATCCCGCGGCCCGGCCCGGAAACGGGCAGATCTTCGAAGTGCGGCACCTGAGCGGCGATTTCGCCTTCGACGCTGAGATGGCCTCTGGCGGCCCGGTCATGATCCTCCAGTCATACAGCCGGGGCTGGTCGGCGACCATCGACGGGCGGCCGGTCGCCATCCACCCGGCCAACCTCACCTTCATGGCGGTCGAGGTACCGGAAGGTAGTCATCACGTGCAACTGAGCTTCGTACCGCCCGGCCTGATTCCGGGCGGACTGCTGGGGTTGGGTTCCCTGCTGGCCGCCTTCGCGCTCGGGCTGGGCGACCTGATCCGCTGGAAGTGGCGGCGCCGCCGGAGCCAGTCCGGCCCGGCCGCGCCGCGTGCCGCCGCCGGAAGCCCGCCCGAACCGGCAGAGTTCCGGCCCACCCGGGCTGGGCAGGCCTGATGGTCATCACCCGCACGCCCCTGCGCGTGTCGCTGGGCGGGGGCGGGAGCGATCTACCCTCCTACTACTCTCAGCACGGTGGAATGGTGGTGGCGGCGGCGATCAACAAGTACGTGTACGTGGCCGTCAACCGCGCCTTCAAGAACGAGTACATCCTCAAGTATTCGGAACTCGAGGAGGTGGGCAGCGTCGAGGAGATCCGGCACCCGATCATGCGCGAGGTACTCTCCCGGCACCAGTTGGGACCGGCGATCGAGGTGGCGAGTATCGCGGACATCCCGGCCGGCACCGGCCTGGGCTCGTCGGGCGCCTTCACGGTCGGGCTGCTGCGGGCGATCTATGGCTTCAAGCGGGAGCACGTGGTTACCCAGGCTTTGGCCGAGGAAGCCTGTGCGGTGGAGATCGACCGGCTCCGGCGGTCGGTGGGCAAGCAAGACCAGTACGCGGCTGCTTTCGGCGGCCTGATCTGCCTGGAGTTCGACCGGGACGGCTCGGTACGGGTGTCACCGCTGCGGATCAGCAACGCCACCTTGCACGACCTCGAAGAGCGTCTCCTTCTGTTCTTCACCGGTTACTCGCGGGATGCCGATGCGATTTTGGCCGACCAGCGCAGTCGTTCGGAGGCCGGCGACCCGGCGATGCTCGACAACCTGCACTCGATCGTCAGGATCGGGGCCCAGGTGAAAGGGGTTCTGGAGGCGGGCGATACGGCCGCCTTCGCCGAACTGATGAACGAACACTGGGAGCGCAAGCGGGCCAGGTCGCGGGGCATGTCGAGCGGAGCGATCGACCGATGGTACGAGCGGGCTCGAGCCAGCGGCGCCCTGGGCGGCAAGCTGGTCGGGGCCGGCGCCGGCGGGTTCCTGATGTTCTACGCCAGCGATCCCCGGCGGCTTCGCCGGGCGATGGAGGCCGAGGGCCTGATGGAGCTGCGGTTCGCCTTCGACCACGACGGTTCCACCGTGATCGTCCGCAGCTGATGATACTTCCCTGCGTGATCCTGGCGGGTGGGTTGGGCACCCGGATGCGTCCGCTCACGGAACGGATCCCCAAGGCGATGGTGCCGGTCCTGGGCCGTCCCTTCGTCGACTGGCAACTCGAGCTCTTGAAGGCGGGCGGGATCGAAGACGTGGTCATTTGCTCTGGTCACCTTGGAGGCCTTCTGCGCGAGCACATAGGCGACGGCGGGCGGTTCGGGCTGCGGGTCACCTGGGCCGAGGAGGGGGAGCGGCTGCGCGGTACCGCGGGCGCGCTGCGGGCGGCGCTCGAGGCCGGCCGGCTGCCGGCCGAGTTCTTCCTCCTCAACGGCGACTCGTATCTTCCGATCGATATGCGCTGGATAGAGGCCGCCTGGAGGCTCCACCCACACGGTGCTCTGATGACGGTCTACCGAAACCAGGGCAGGTGGGACGCCAGTAATGTGGTTTACCGGGACGGGATGGTGGTGCTCTATGACAAGCAGCGAAGGGGTGGCGAGGCCAAAGGCATGGAGTGGATCGATTATGGTCTGCACGTCCTGACCTCAGAACTGGTGGCGGAGCGGGTACCGGCCGGCCGGGTGGCCGACCTGGCCGACTTGATGCGGGATCTCAGCCGAGAGGGCCGCTTGCGCGGCCTGGAGGTCGAGACCAGGTTCTACGAGGTGGGCTCCCCGGCCGGGCTGGCTGACCTCGAAGCTTACCTGGCCGGCACCGCGCCGGCCGGATGATCCCGGCCAGGCCGGGTCAGCGCCGGCGGAGCCGGCGGACGGCGCGGACCAAGGGCCGCAGCAGCGGTTTCAACGGCCGCCCGACTCGGGCGAACCACACCGCCAGCCGGTAGGTGCGGCTGCTGTAGAGCCGGCGCAGCTCCTGCGAAGCGGCCAGCTCCTGGTCGGCCCCGTGGGCGTCCCGCGGGGCGAAGGCGCCGATGTAGCGCTTCGGCCCCCGGTGGGTGCGGGTGTAGAAGCTCCAGGCGGTAGCGGCCACCTGGTCCCATCTGTAGATGCGGGCCCGGGCCTGGATCGCCGCCACCTGGGCGGCGGCGGCGGCCGGATCCTGGAGGAGGCGGTGCGCGATCGAGGCCACCACGGCCGGGTCGTGATCGTGATACATGGCGGCGTGCGGCCCCAGCACTTCGGGGAAGACGGTATCGGCCGAAGTGAGCGCCGCGGTGCCGAGTGCCGCCGCCTCGAAGGGGATGAAGCCGAAGCCCTCGACGCTGGAGGGGTAGAGGACGAGGCCGGCGTTCTTCAGCAGCCAGAGCTTGTCGGCCTCGCTGACCGAGCCGAGCTCGATCACCGCGCCGGCCAGATCGGGATGGCGAAGCAGGATCTCTTTTTCGAGCACCCGCGAACTGCCGTCGCTGACCGATGGGCCGGCGAAGACCAGGCAGCCCGCCCAGCCATGGTCATGCACCAGCGCCCTCAGCACCCTGAGCGCGAAGTGCCGGTTCTTGTGGACGAAATCGGTGCCGAGCACGAGCATGAATGGCCGGCCGGCGAGCCGGGCCACCAGCTCCCGGGTGGCCGGCTGCCCGATCCCCCGGGCCAGGTGGTCGGTGCCGTTGGCCAGCACCACCCCGCGCTCGTCCTCGATGTGGAGACCGGCCAGGCGGCACTGGCTCAAGACCTCCCGCGAGTTGTAGAAGACTCCGTCGGCGGTCTCGAAGACCATCTCGGTAGCCAGCCGGTAGGCCGACCAGGCTTCGTAGGTCTGGTGGTAGAGCGGATTGTTGTAGGCGATGCAGTCGAGCTGGGACACGATCACCCGCCGGGCCAGGGAGTGCAGCCAACGCACCTCGTCGGGATGGGTGACCTGGCAGGGTCGGTGGATCACGTCGAAGATCGGGGTGTCGGTCTGGAGGCTGGCCGTCTTCGACATCACCTGGACCCCATGCCAGAGACCGCTGCTCAAAAGATCGGTGCGGTCGATGTCGAAGCCATCGGCCACGATCACGGTCAGCTGGGCTCCGGTTGGCCGCGAATCACGCAGCCGGGCCACGAAATGGGCGATGGCGGTCTGGGTGCCGGTCACGTAGGGAGCCATCGCGGTGGCATCGATCCCGACTCTGAGCCCCAACACCGCCGCCGAGGCCACCGCCAGCGAGCGGGCCAGCGGGCTCTCGAGCCGGTTCATGGCGTCGGCCGCATTGGGCCCGTGCCAGGGATAGAGCCGCCGGATGATCGCCTCGTGGGAATCCTGCAGCGCCTGTTTCGCGGCCGACACCCCAAACGACTTCGAGCCCTTGTGGAGCACGAAGACGTTGTCGGCCAGCACGTTGTCGAGTCCGTGGATGATTGCCCGCTGCGACCAGTCGACCTCCTCGCCGTAGCCAGGCGAGAACTGCATGTCGTAGGTGCCGACCACGTCCAGCGCGGCTCGCTTGATGTAGGTGCAGAAGGTGATCGCCGAGGGAATCGAGGGGAAGAGTTCGAGACTGTTGGCGCGAATCAGCTGGTCGATCCCCTCCAGTGAGTGGCCGGGTGGAAGTCCATCGATCGGCCGGTTCCGGTAGGGAACGGAGTAGAGGAGGGCGTTGTTGGAAAGCGGGGTGGCGCTGGCCACCCGGCTGTTCGAGTAGGCGGCCGCCCGGAGCCTGGGCAGCCAGTCGGCGGGAAGTACTATGTCTGAGTTGAGGATGACCACGTCGCGGCGGCCGGCGTAGTGGAAGGCGAGCTCGCAGCTATCCACCACCCCGGTGTTCCAGAGCTTGCGGAGCCAGAAGAGGTTGGCGGTGCTGGCGAGACCTTCCAGCAGGCGGGCCACTCTTGGATCCGGGCTGTTGTCGTCGATGGCGATGATCGGAACCGTGCCGGGCACGGTGCTGATCAGGCTGAGCAGGCATTCGACCAGGTCCTCGTAGGCGTTGTAAACCGTGAGCGCGATCAGCGGCTCGTGGGCCGGGAACCTGGCGATCCACTCCGTCCATTGGGCGTAGCGCCTGCGGTTGGCTTCGAAGTCGGCCTGCTGGGCCGGGTCCGACGGCGCCGGACCGGCCTCGGTGAGCGGGGCGAGGTAGCTGGGCGTGGGCATCGGAACGGTGTGGGGTTGGCCGGAACCGGCCCTCAGGCGCGACCGGCGCCATCGGCGGCCGGCGGCTTTTCACCTGGCCGGGCGCCGGTGATCTCGAGGTGGCTGGCCAGGAGCCGGTAGCGGACTTCGGCGCGCTCCAGCCGGTCTCTGAGGTCGGCCACCTCCGGGGTCGGCTGGCTCTCCAGTTGCGCGATCCGGTGAGCCTGCGCGGCCACCTCCGCCCGCAATTGGCGGATATCCTCCATCATCCCGCCGACGATCATCTTCAGCTTCCAGATGGTGTCGGCCGCGGCCCCGGCGCTCACCGCCTCTTCGAAGCGGATCGCCGAGGCGCTGTCCATCAGGTCGGAGCGCACCGCATAGAAGGTGCTGACCGGGTCGAAGGGGGCCAGGCTGTCGGTGATCGCCACCTGGTAAGCGGGTAGCGCGCGTCTGATCGCCTCGTGGGACACGAAGTCTTCGTGCAGCTCGCCGATCACGGTGCGGGTGCGGCCGAGCAGCGCCGAGGCCCCGGCCAAAGCGTCCAGCTCGGCGCCTTCGATGTCGAGCTTGAGCACCGCCACCTCGAGGTCTGGGTGCCAGTCGCGGGTGAGCTGGTCGAGGGTGAAAACCCGGACCTCGATCTTCTCTTCGCCGGGGCCGCCGGCCAGCCCGGCCAGGGCGTGGCCGCCGCTGTTGCCAGAGTTGATGATCAAGGTCGCCTTTCCCTCTTCCGCGCCCACGGCGGCCTCCGCGAGCACGACCCGGGGGCGGGCGCCCGCGCGCAGCACGTTTTCGCTCAGACACGCGAAGTTCGACGGCTCGGGTTCGATCGCCATCACCGACACCGGGTCGAGCAGCTCGAGCGCCTTCATGGTGAAGGTGCCGATGTGGGCGCCGGCGTCGATCACCAGCCCGGCCGGCCTGGTGTGCGCGAGAATGAAATCCTTGAGGTAGAGATTCCTGACGTACACCTCCTCGAATACGAGTCGATCCATGGTGCCGGGTCGCAGGTGGAGGCGGGTGCTCAAGATCAGGAATGCATGGTACACGATGCCATCAGCCGGAGGCGGCGATCCGCGCCCGGTGAGGTGGGACGGGGGAGGCGGTTTCCGCCTCCGGTCTACAGGTCGGGAGCAGTATGAAGGTACTCATCACCGGGGGGGCCGGATTCATCGGCACCCATCTCACCGAGCGGCTGGTGGCCGAGGATCATCAGGTGGTGATCCTCGACTCCCTGTCGCCCCAGGTCCACGCCCATGCCGGTTTCGCGCCGAGCCTGGAGACCAAAGCGCGCTGCGTCAAGGGAAGCGTCACCGACGCCCGCCTGGTCGACCGGCTGCTCGGCGAGGTGGAGGCGGTGGTCCACCTCGCCGCCGAGACCGGAACCGCCCAGTCGATGTACAGCGGGGCCCGGTACTGCGACACCAATGTCACCGGTACCGCCACCTTCCTCGACGCCATCGTCAACGGGCGTGGCGGTGTGCGCCGGGTGGTGCTCGCCTCCTCCCGGGCGGTGTACGGAGAGGGCCAGTATCGGTGTGAGAACTGCGGGGTGGTCCATCCCCGAGCTCGGCGGCCGGCGGATCTGGAGCGGCGGGTCTGGTCGGTCTTCTGTCCCGGGTGTGGCCGGGCGGTGACTGCGATTCCGACCGGGGAGGATGCCGAACTGAGCCCGGCGTCGGTGTATGCCAGCAACAAGCAGAGCCAGGAGCAACTGGTCCAGATCGTGGCCGGGGCGACCGGCCTCGAGGCCGTGATCCTCCGCTACCAGAACGTCTATGGGCCGGGCCAGAGCCTGTCCAACCCGTACACCGGGGTGATCTGCACCTTCTACAACCAGGTCGCCGCCGGAGTTCCTCTCAACGTCTACGAAGATGGCGAGATCAGGCGCGATTTCGTCTATATCGACGATGTGGTGGCGGCCACCGCCGCCGCCCTGACCGCGCCGGCGGCGGCGGGACAGGCCGAGGTGATCAACGTCGGCTCCGGAGTGTCCACCTCGATCCTGGAGGTGGCCGGGATGCTGTACCGGGTGCTGGATCGCGAGCCTGACATCCGGGTTTCGGGCAATTACCGGCTGGGCGACATCCGCGAGTGCTTCGCCGACGTCACCCGGCTGGCCACTGTGCTCGGTCTGCGGCCGGAGGTGAGCCTGGAAGCGGGCATTCGCCGGTTCGCGGCCTGGGCGGCCGGCAGTGAGAGCTTCCAGCAAGGGGTGCAGGCGGCCGCTCGGGCCGCTCGTGAGCTGGAGGAGCGCAACCTTCTCCGGTGACCCCGACCGGGCCTAGCCGAAGTAGCCGAGGACGTCGACGATCAGATCCGTGCTGCCCCGGTAGTTGAAGATGTCGACGGCGGTGCCGGCCACCTGGACCAGGACCAGGTTGGGCACCGTCTGGCCGGGCAGCCAGTTGAGGTCTGAGGCGTTGGGCCGGCCGGTGCCATGCGGGAACACGGTGAGGTAGCCGAAGTCGGTGGTGTTGGTGACGGTCACGTTGAGCACCACTCCGCTCGCCCCGTTCGGCACGCCAGCGCAGCCGAAGGCCGCCAGCCAGGTATCGCCGGGCGCCATCGGATGGCCCGACGGGCCTCCGCACAGCCCGTTGCCGGGTCGGCTGTCCACCGCCCGGGTGGGGGCGATGGCGTTGAAGCGGGCGCCCTGGCTGGTGCTCGAGTCGGAGTACCAGCCCGCCACGTCGATGATCACGTGGGCGGTGCCGGCGTAGTTGTAGAGGTCGATCATGCCGTTGGTGCCGAGCTTCACCACCGCCCGGTTGGGGATGGTGGAGCCGGCCGTCCAGTTCAGGTTGGAGGCGGTTGGCGGTGGGCCGCCGGTCGGCCACAGCGTGAAGTAGCTACTGGCGGTGGTGTCGGTCGCGGTGACGTTGATGACTACCGCGCTCGCCCCGGTCGCCGGAACTCCGCCCCGGCCCGCGATCTGCACGCTGAAGCGGTCGTTGGGCCCCATCGGGCCGCTGCGCTGATTGTTGCCCGGGTCCTGATAGCCGGGCCGGCTGTCGAGTACGCGGGCTGGCGGCAGCGGGTTGTAGAGGCCCTCACTGGTGGCGGGCGCGAGGTCGTAGTAGCCGGCCACGTCGGCCACCACGTCGGCGCTGCCGGCATAGTTGAAGAAGCTCACCCCGCCCGCGTCGCCGACCGGGATCTGCACCAGGTTGGCCCGGGTGACGCCGCCGGTCCAGTTCAGGCTGGAGGCGTTGGGCCGGGCGAAGCCCTGCGGGTACACGGTCAGAAAGCTGGCGCCGGTGGTGTTGGTGACGGTCACGTTGAGTACCACCGCGGCCGTCCTGGGCAGGGCCGGGACCGGCAGGCCGGGGCTACCGGCGATCTGCACCGAGATGGTCTGGCCGGCGCCTACCGGCCCGGTCGGGCCGGTGTGGCCGGGGCCGGGCCGGGTGTCGAGAACCCGGATCGGGCTGAGCGCGTGAAAGCTCGCTGGCGGCGGGTTATAGTGGGCGACCACGTTGCCGAGGGTGACCACCTGGCCGGGGCTGCCCAGCCCGACCTGGGCCCCATAAGTGAATTCGGCCAGCCCTGGGCAGTTCACGAATACCGTGAAGAGGCCGTTCGGGGTCAGCGTGTAGCCGGTGTCGAAGTTGCCGGCGCCGTCGCTGAAAACGGTGCCTTCGGTGAAGCTGCTGGGTCCGAAGATGTTGAACAAGCAGCCGGCGGCGGGGCGGCCCCAGTTGTCGTGGATGTTGCCTTTGATGGCGGCGCTGTAGGCGGAGGTGGAGGGGGGAGCGTCGATGCTGACGCTGGCTCCCAGGCCCACCCCATAGCGGATCATCTTGTTCCACCCGGCTGGACTGATCACGTGCACCCCATAGGTGTGGCCGCCGGCCAGGATCCCGCTGGTGAAGTTGCCGCCTGGATCCGCATAACCGTTCCAGGCGCTGGAGCAGCCCTCGCAGTAGATCAGGATGTTGGGCGGGCTGGGGCAGGTGCCGCCCCCACAGGTCACGTGCCCGGAGATGGTACCGCCACTGGCGCCGAGGGTCATCACGTGATACTTGTCGGCGCCAGCGGTGACCTGGATCCCGCTGTCCTGCTGCTGGCCGTAGGGCGAGCCGGGCGGCGGGAAGGCGGCCATGTAGTAGGCGCCGCCCCGGGGATCCAGGCAGTCGACCCCAAAGTTCCCGGCGYCATCAGTCCTGGTGTTGCCGAAACCGGTCCCGCCTCCCTGGGCGTTGTCGAACACCAGGTCGACCGAGCCCACCCCGCTGCCGCCCGGATTGACCACCCTGCCGTGGATCGATCCCTTCTGACGGGTCATGGTGAAGCTGACCGAACCGCCCACCGGCACCGAGTACCGGTGGGCCACCGCGTAGGTGCCGCACTGGGTGAGTACGGCGTACGGGCTGCTGCCCCCGACCGAAATCGAAAAGTTGCCACCGCTGTCGCTGGTCGCGTATGGGCACTGCGRTTCGGGTCCGCCGCAGGCGAGCACGGTGACGCCGGCGGCGGACCCGCCGTTCTCATCCGCCAGCTGGCCGGTGATCACGCCGGCGGCGTGCGCGCCCACCGCTCCGCCCACCTGGAGCGACCCGATCGCGGCCAGGGTGGCCGCGGCCGCCAGCCAGCGCCGGACGGCGAGACTCATCCTCATGCTTCGACTCCTGGTGTTGGACGAGCCAACCTCGAGACTATGGTGCAGAAGACTACGGTAACCCAGGGAAGAGGCGAGAAACCTGTCATCAATCGAGATTAGAGAAACAGCATTAGAACCGCCAGTCGGGAAGGCCGCCGCTCAAAGCGGCCTTCCTCCGCTGGGGGCCGGGGGCACCTGGTGGTCCGCCTGGGCGCGGGCGCGAAGCGCGGTAAAGTGCGCCCAAATTCCGGCCAGCCCCTCGGTGAGGGCCACCACCGGCTCCCAGCCCAGCTGGGCGCGGGCCCGGCTGATGTCGGGGCGGCGCTGGCGGGGGTCGTCTTCGGGGAGCGGGAGGTGTTCCACCGGCCAGCCGGGCACACCAGCCGTCTCGGCGATCGCGGCGGCCAGCTCCAGCATGGTCACCTCGTGCGGGTTGCCGAGGTTGTAGGGCATGCAGTCGCCGCGTTCGAACACCGCCAGCAGCCCGGCCACCAGGTCGTCCACGTGGCAGAGGCTCCGGGTCTGGGTCCCGTCACCGTAAACGGTCATCGGCCGGCCGGCCAGCACCTGGCTGATGAAGTTGGGCACCACCCGGCCGTCGTCGGTGCGCATCCTCGGTCCGTAGGTGTTGAAGATCCGGGCGATCCGGGTGTCGGTGCGGTGGCGGCGGTGGTGGGCCATGGTCAGCGCCTCGCCCGCCCGCTTGGCTTCGTCGTAGCAACTGCGCGGGCCGACCGGGCTCACGTTGCCCCGGTAGCTCTCCACCTGGGGATGCACGAGAGGGTCGCCGTACACCTCGGAGGTGGAGGCCTGGAGGAAGACCGCCCGGTGCTCTCGGGCCAGTTCGAGCAGCCGGTGAGTGCCCAGAGTGCCGGTGAGCAGGATCTCGATCGGGATCCGGGTGAAGTCGGCCGGCGAGGCGGGGGAGGCGAGGTTGAAGATGGCGTCGATCGGGCCGGCCAACTCCAGGGGCTCGGTGATGTCAGCTTCCACCACCCTCAAGCCCGGCTGCCCGCGATAGTCGGCCAGGTTCTCCAGCCGGCCGGTGACCAGATTGTCCACCACCAGCACCTGCCAGCCCCGCGCCAGCAGCGCCCCGGCCAGGTGGGAGCCGATGAAGCCTGCGCCTCCCGCCACCAGGGCGGTGCCCGGGTGGCGGCTCACGGCCGGCCCACCCCCCGATAGGTGAAGCCCAGGCTTCGCATCCGCTCGGGGTCGTAGATGTTGCGCCCGTCGATCAGCACCGGCCGCCGCATGGCTGCTCGCAGCCGGCCGGTGTCCAGTTGCCGGAACTCGTTCCATTCGGTGACCACGACCAGAGCGTCGGCCCCGTCCGCCGCCTCGTAGGGGCTGCGGCAGTAGATGATCTCCGGAGCCATTTCGGCCGCCTTGGGCATCGCCACCGGATCGTAGGCCCGGACCACGGCTCCCCGGGAGCGCAACTCGGCGGCGATGTCAAGGCTGGGTGCCTCGCGGAGATCATCGGTGTTGGGTTTGAAGGCGAGCCCGAGCAGGCCGATCACCGTCCCCTCGCAGCCGCCCAGGCAGGCCTCCAGCTTGAGCACGATCGAGCGGCGCTGCTCTTGATTGATGCGCATCACCGAGCGGAGCAGGCCGGCGTCCACCCCGCTCTCCTCGGCGATCGCGGCCAGAGCCTGGATGTCCTTGGGGAAGCAGGAGCCGCCGAAGCCGATCCCGGCGGCCAGAAAGCGGTGCCCGATCCGGGCGTCCAGACCCATGCCCTCGGCCACCACCTCGACATCCGCCCCCACCCGCTCGCAGACCTGGGCGATGTGGTTGATGAAGGAGATCTTGGTGGCCAGGAAGGCGTTGGAAGCGTACTTGATCATCTCGGCGGTGTAGATCCCGGTGATCAGGATCGGCGCGTTCAGCGGCCGGTACAGCCGGGCCACTTCCTCAGCCGCGGCCCGGTCGGCGGAGCCGATCACCACCCGCTCGGGCTCCATGAAGTCCTTCATGGCGCTGCCCTCGCGCAGGAATTCGGGGTTCGACACCACCTTGACCAGGTGGCGCGCGCCGGCTTCCGCGATCAGGCTGCCGACCAGGTCCCCGGTGCCGATCGGCACCGTCGATTTGTTGATCACGATCAGCGGCCCGGTTACGTTGGCCGCGATCGCGGCGGCGGCTTCTCGCACGTGGTCCAGGTCGGCCTGGCCATCGGGACCCTGGGGGGTGGGCACGGCCAGAAAGGCGAAGGCCGCCCCCGCCAGCGCCGCTCCGTAGTCGGTGGTGGCCGACAGTCGCCCGGCCTCCAGGTTGCGCCGCACCGTCTCCTGCAGGCCCGGCTCGAAGAAGGGCACCTCGCCCCGCCTCAGGCCGGCCACCCGGGCTGCGTCCACGTCCACCACCCGCACCTCGTTGCCGAGGTCGGCCAGGCAGGCGGCCGTGGTCAGTCCCACGTAGCCGGCGCCCACCACCACCACCACGCTCACGTCGGCTGGTTACCTCCGATATCCGCGAACACCCGGTTTCGACCGTAGCTCATCCGGTCAGCCGCCAGATCAGCACGCCTCCCGGCCGGGCCTCCGGGGCGGCCCCGACCACCTCCCCGATCGCCGCGATCGCCCGCTCCCGAACCGGCTCGGCGACCGGCCCCAGGATCACTCCGCGCACGTGGGCCGAGTCCAGCTCCCGTTTCACCTGCAGGATCAGGTCGGGGGCCGGCCGGGCTCCGCCCGAGGGCGGGTTCGCGATCTCCGCCCACAGCGCCCCGGCCGCGGTCGGGGTACCGGTGAAGGAGGCTGGCCTCGGCTCCGGACCCGGCACCAGGGCGTACGCGCCCATCACCTTGAGCTCGGGGCCGGTGCGGGCCGCCCAGTACAGGGTCTGGGACTCGGTGGGCGATACGTACGGGAGCAGGAGCACCGGCGCTCCGGGGCCGAAATCGCTCACCGCCAGCCGGTCGAAGTAAGCGGGGGCGGAGGGCCGGTCGAACGGGAAGGGCTGGAAGGGAACCAGCGGCACCAGGCAGGCCAGCGCCACCGCGCCAGCCGCGATCCGGCCCCGGCGGCCAGCCCCGGCCAGCCGGTCGATGGTGGCGGCCAGGATCAAGCTGCCGGAGAGGAAGGCGTAGAGCGCCAGCCGGCCCGGGAGCACGTCGTCGAACAAGGGCAGCAGCATCAACGCCCGGAAGGGCAGCCGCAGGTGGGTGCGATGGCCGCCCACCTGGAGCACCGGCCCCAAGGAGAGGACCAGGGCCGCCACCGCCACCGCCGCCAGCGGCGGCACCCAGGGCAGGCGCCGCAGCCGCCAGCTCCCGATCCCCAGCACCGCCAGCAGYGGCGCTCCGAGATAGCCGTTCTGCTCCACGCCGATCCCGCTGAACCGGGCCGCGATCCGCTCGGTCCAGGCGCCGCGGAGCTGCTGGAGGTCGTTGGGGATGACCAGTTGGAGCAGGTCGTTGGAGTAGGTGATCGCACCCGCCACCCCGCCCTGGACCGGGCCCGTGATCCGCTGCGGACCTCCGAACTCGACGCCGAGCGGGATCGCGGCCAGGACCAGGAACACCAGCATCATGGCCCCGGTGCCGGCCGCGAAGGTGGGCAGGAGGGCCCGGGCCCGAACCGGGTTGAGGCCGGCCGCCACCCCCAGCCCGATCGCCGCGAAGAGCGCGGAGACCGCGAGCAGCTCCTCAGAGGTCATCAGCTCGGCGAACACCAAAAGTCCGATCAGGGAGCCGGCGGCCAGTGCCCCTCGGTTGCGGAGCCCGCCTCCGGCGGCGCTCCGCCGCAGCAATCGCAGGAYCCCGATTCCGATCCAGGGTACCCAGACCGCGCCCAGGGTCAGGTGCAGGTGGCCCCGGCTCTGCCCGTTGAGAAACGGGGAAAAGCCGTAAACCAGCCCGGCCCCCAGGCTGGCGAGGGTGGAAAGGCCCAGGCTTCGGGCCAGGGCGAAGGCGGCGACGGCGGCCCCGAAAAAGCCGGCGAAGACCAGCAGGTTGTAGGCCGGCAGCAACCCGGCGCCCAGGGTGACCGGGCTCACCAGCAGGCCGGGCAGAAGGATCGATGTGTTCCACATCAGGTTGATGCCGCGTGGATAGTTCTGGAAGTCGGAGAACAGGGGATTGCGGAGGTGGGCGGCCGAGCCGGCGGCCCAGCCCAGAAACCACATGAAGAGGTTGGTGTCGCCGCCGCCGCTGGCGATCCGTTCGCCGGGGGCGGCCCAAATGTCGCGGGTGAGCAGGTAGGTAGGAAGCGCGAAGGAGGCCATCGCCGCCGTGTCGAGCAGCCGACGCCAGCCGCGGCCGGCCGGCGCCGGCCCGAGGTTGCCGATCGCCGCGGACCTACCCGACGTCGCCAGCGGCGTCGATCAGTGGATGGCGGTGCGAGAGGGCCTCCTGCCGGGCGCGGTGATATTCCGGGTCGCGCACCGGGAAGAGCCGGCGCTCGGGAGTGAGGCGCAGCCGCACCAGGGTCGCCACCGCCTTCACCCCATCGGTCCAGGTGAGCTTCTTGCCTTCGTCGCGGCCGCGCGCGTAGTAGCGGATCGGCACCTCGTGGATCCGATAGCCGAGCCGGAGCAGCCGGGCGGTGATGTCGGGCTCGATGTCGAAGCGGCTGCCCTGGAGGTTGAGGCGCTTCCAGAGCTCGGAGCGGAGCACCTTGTACCCGGTCTCGAGATCGTTGATGTAGGTGTCGAAGAGGATGTTGCAGGCCCAGGTCACGCCCCGGTTGCCGAGCACGAACCAGTAGCTGAAGGCGGAGTGCCCGCCGAATCCGCGCACGCCGTAGACGGCGTCGGTGCGCCCGCCGAGCAGCGGCTCCAGGAGCGCCGGGTAGTCGCGGGGATCGTACTCGAGGTCGGAGTCCTGGACCAGGGCGAAGGGGCGGGTGATCTCCTGGATGGCCCGCCGGAGCGCCGCCCCCTTGCCCTGGTTGACCGGCTGGCGGAGCGGCCGCAGCCGCGGATCGCGGGCGGCGAAGGTTTGCAGGATCTCCCACGAGCGGTCCCGGGAGCCGTCGTCGACCGCCACCACCTCGCCCACCTCGGGCCGCGCCAGCACCAGGTTGAGGATGGTGGCGAGGGTGCGCTCCTCGTTGTAGATCGGCATCATCACCGACAGCACGCCGGCCGCCTGCGAGGTCATATCCGCATTATCCGACCCCGGCCCGGGCCGGATGATCGATCCCGGTGGTGATCCAGGAGTGCTCGAGGTAGCAGATGCCCTGGTCGCTGCCCTCGTGACGCACTCGGAAGCGGGGCGGCTCATCGCAGGTGGCGAGCGCGGCGGCGTGCTCGGAGGGTGAGTCGTGGATGGTGGCGGTAACCAGGTAGGCCCCGGTCAGCAGGTTGAGGCGGGGGATCTCGAGGGCGATCGACCGGCCGCCGCGTCCGATGATCGAGTCGAGCTCGGTGGCGGTGCCCAGCACCCGGGTGCCGTCGGTGCGGTCGATCGCCACCCGCAGAAAGGTGCGGTCGAGCGGGTGGTGGACCTGGAACGGGATCTCCACCGCCAGCGGGTCGCCGGTGGCCAGCTCCGCCACCGGCGAACGGGTGCCCGAGCGCAAAGTGAGGGGGCCGAAGGTCACCGGCGGCTGGACCCGGGCTCCGGCCGCGGCCCGGCGCTCCTCCGCCTCGTCGATCCGGTTCTGCACCCATTCCAGGTAGGCGTCGACCACCTCGTCCGGATCTCCCTCCGCCTTCAACCCGCCATTCTGGATCCACGCCACACGCTGGCAGAGCTGGCGCACCTGGCCCAGGCCGTGGGAGATGAAAACTACGGTGCCGCCCCGGGCCTTGAAGCTGTCCATCCAGCTCAGGCACTTGCGCTGGAAGGCCTCGTCGCCGACGGCGAGGATCTCGTCGATCAGCATGATCTCGGGATCGACGTTGATCGCCACCGAGAAACCCAGCCGCATGTACATGCCCGATGAATAGGTGCGGGTGGGGGCGTCGATGTAGTCGCGCAGCTCGGCGAATTCGACGATGTCGTCGAACCGGCGGTCGATCTCCTTTTTGGACAGGCCCAGGATGGATCCGTTCAGGTAGACGTTCTCGCGGCCGGTGTAGTCGGGCTGGAAGCCGGCTCCCAGCTCGATCAACGCCGACAGCCGGCCCCGCACCGCCACCTCGCCCCGGTCGGGGGTGAGGATCTTTCCGATCAGCTTCAAGGTGGTGCTCTTGCCGGCCCCGTTGGAGCCGATCAGGCCGACCGTCTCACCCGGCTCCACCTTGAGATCGAGGCCGCGCAGCGCCCACCGGTCCTCCCATTCCCCGAGCCGGCGGTGGATGAAGATCTCCTTGAGCGACCGGTAGCGCTCCCGGTACACCCGGTAGCGCTTGTGGACATCGGTGAGTTCGATGATCGGCGCCACGCCGGGTTCAGACCTCTTCCGGTAGCCTGGCCCGGATTCTCAGAAAAAAGGCGTAGCCGCCGATCAGAGCGACCAGGGCCGCCGCCACCGCGCCGGCCAGGTACCAGGCATCCGGCCAGGTGCCGTAGAAGAGCACGGAATGGAACGACTCCACGTACCAGGTCATCGGGTTGGCCTGCAGGTACGGGAAGAGCCTTTCCGCGCCGTGGGGCAGCGCGCTGGCGCGAAGCGGGTAGAGGATCGGGGTCAGATAGAAGAAGACGGTCAGACCGAGACCGATCAGGTACTCGAGGTCGCGGAAATATACGGTGGCGCTGGCCACCAGCAGGCTGAGGCCGACCACGAAGACCAGCTCCAGCAGCATCAGGACCGGCAGCAGCACCACCGAGAGACCGAGGTGGACCCCGGCCGCGACCTCGATCGCCACCACCAGGGCGACGCTGATCGCGAAGTTGATGAAGTGCCCGAGCACGGTCGAGATCGCCAGCGATTCCACCGGCAGGTAGACCTTGCTGATCAGCGAACTGCCGTGCACGAACGACACCGCCGCGCTGGAGAGCGATGCCGCGAAAAAAGTCCACACGATGATGCCGCCCAGCACCATCGCCCAGTAGTTGTGAACGTTGGCGATCCGGAGAAAGACGCTGAACACAACCGTATAGACGAGGGTGAGCAGGATCGGGTTGAGCAGCGACCAGCCGATGCCGAGCACCGAGCGCTTGTACTTCGCCTTGAGATCGCGGGCGGTCAGGTTCCGGATCAGGTCGCGGTACTGGTAAACCTGCCGGGCGCTGGCGATCATGCCGGGATTGGCGGCCATCGCTCGATTCTAACCGGGGGAATTCGACGCCTCCGGACAGGCGGTGGTGGGCGGCTGGGGCCGGCTCCGGCCCGTGACTCCGACCGGCGCGATACTTGACATCCAGTGACAGAGCGATTGGAGGTGGGGGGCTCCACCCCCGACGCGCCGGTGGCGTCGGTGATCGTCCTCAACTACAACGGACTCAGCCACCTCGGCCCCTGCCTGGCCGCGCTGGCCGCCCAGGACTTCGAGGAGCGGTTCGAGGTGATCCTGGTCGACAACGCCTCCGGCGACGGCTCGGTGGAGTGGGTGCGAACCCATCATCCCTGGGTGCGGGTGGTGGAAGTGGGCGCCAACCTCGGCTTCGCTGGCGGCAACAACGCCGGGATCGACGCCGCCCGGGGTGAGTTCCTGATCACCCTCAACAACGACACCCGGGCCACCCCGGGCTGGCTGCGGGCGATGGTGGCGGCGGCTCGGAGCCGGCCCGATGCCGGAGCGGTGGCGGGCAAGCTGGTCTTCATGAACGCCCCCGGGGTGATCCAGAACGCGGGCAGCCTGCTGCTCAGCGACGGCAGCGGCGCCGACCGCGGCTTCCACGAGCCCGACACCGGCCAGTACGAGCGGATGGAAGAGGTGTTCGGAGCCTGCGGGGCGAGTATGCTGCTGCGGCGGGCGGCTCTGGATGACGTGGGCCGCTTCGACGACCGCTTCTTCATGTACTACGAGGACACCGACCTCAACTGGCGGTTGCGGCTGCGGGGCTGGAAGGTCGTGTACCAGCCGGAGGCGGTGGTCCTGCATGTGCATGCCGGCAGCAGCGGCGAATGGTCTCCGATGTTCACCTTCCACGTCGACCGCAACCGCCTCTTCATGCTGATCAAGAACGCCCCGCCAGAAATGGTGCTGCGTGCTTTCGCGGGGTTCGGGGCGCGAGTGGCCCGGCATTTGGCCCGGGCGGCCGCGAGCCGGCTTCGAGCCGGCCTCCGTCGGCTGGTCCGGGGGTGGGCCGGGTCAAACGGTCCCGGCGCTTCGGGTGCCGGCTCGGTGCCGGCCAAAACCCGGCCCCGGCCGGCGGGCCACCACCTCCGCGTGCTCGCCTCGCTCATCCGCCACCTGCCCGGGATGCTGCGCAGCCGGTGGCGAATCCGCCGCCGCCGGCTGGTGGGCGACGCCGAGATCAGGCGCTGGCTCTACCCTCGGGAATTATGGGACCGGCGCTGAAGGTGAGCCTCCATTTGCCCGATTCCAGGACTACCCTGGGTGCCGGCGAAAAATCTCAGGGGATGTTCGCGGTGCCGGTGGTGATCGCCGCCAGCGGTCAACCGGAGATCGCCACCGACAGTGTCGCAGGCCGGTTCCGGCCAGCTCCCCGGGAGTTGGCCGCGATCACCCTGGAGCCGATCGAAGACCCGGAGCGTCGGGGGCGCCTGGCGGGGGTGGCGAGAGCCACCGGGGCCCGCCTCTCGCGGGAGGAATTCCGGCGGTGCCGGGAGGCGATGGTGAAAAGATCGACCGAGGCCGGCCTCGGGTGAGGATCGGGCTCTACTCGCCCTATTTCGGCTCCACCTACGGGGGCGGCGAAAAGTACCTGTGTGTGTTCGCGGAGGCGATCCGCGAGCGGCTGCCGGAGGCCGAGATCGAGCTGCTGACCCAGGTCGACGCCGATCTGGCCGAGTACGAGCGCCGGCTCAACGTCGACCTGGCCGGGATCCAGTGCCGGTCGCTGCGCCGGCCCGGCGACCAGGCGGTGAGGCGGCTCGGACGCCGGCTCCGGCTCCGGCTCTATCGCGATCTGGTGGCCGGGGCCCGGGCGATCCGGGCGACCGAGGCCTACGATCTGTTCTTCAGCATGGTGTACGTGGCGGCGCCCTTCAGCCGCGCCCGGCGGAGCGTGGTCCTGTGCCAGTTTCCGTATCCGATCGGCGGCCGGGTGTGGCGGCGGGGCCCGCTCGGGGGCTGGGTCCACTGGCTCTACAGCCTGCCCTACCGGGTCCTGCGGCGGCCGCTGCTGGGCCGGGAACTGGATGATTTCGAACAGGTGGTGTGCCAGTCGGAGTTCGTGCGCGGCTGGGTTCGCCGTTACTGGGGCCGTGACTCGCTGGTGATCCCTCCGCCGATCGACATTCCCGGTCCGGAACCCGACTGGTCGGCCAAGCGCCCGGTGATCCTGAGTGTGGGCCGTTTCTTCGTGGGCGGGCACAACAAGAAGCACGACGTGATGATCGAGGCCTTCCGGCAGATGTGCGACGCCGGCCTGACCGGCTGGGAGCTGCGGCTGGCCGGCTCCTTGCACGCCGAGCCCGAGCACCTGGCGTACTTCGAAGGTCTGCGCCAGCGGGCGGCCGGCTACCCGGTGTCGCTGCTGCCCGACCTCGCCTACCCGGAACTCCAGGCCGAGTACCGGCAGGCTTCGATCTACTGGCATGCGGCCGGCCACGGGGTCGACCCGGAGCGCGAGCCCATCAACCTCGAACACTTCGGCATGACCACCGCCGAGGCGATGGGCCACGGGGCGGTGCCGGTGGCGATCGCCGCCGGCGGCCAGCCCGAGATCGTGCGCGAAGGAGAGACGGGTCACCTCTGGAGCACGGTCGAGGAGCTGAAGGCTCGCACCCGGGCCCTGATCGAGAGCCCGACCCGGCGGCGGGCGATGGCGGAGGCGGCGCGCCGGGCCAGCCACCGGTTCTCCCGGGAAAGCTTCAAGGCCCAGGTGGCTGAGCTCGCCGCCGAACTGGCCGCGGCCACTGGCCGGCCGCGATGAGCGAGCCGGAGCTCAGCCCGGAAGAGTTGGAGTTGCGCCGGCTCCGGCTCGAGGTGCTGGCCCTGGCGGATCGCGCGCTGGGTGCCGAGGCCGAGGCCGAACGGCTGCGCCGGCGGCTCGCCGAGCTGACCGGGGCGGCCGAGGAGACGCCCTGGTGCCTTCGCGACGCCGAGGTGGCGAGATGGCGCGCTCGCTACCTCGAAGCCACCGGGGGCGCCACGTGGCGGTTGGCCCGCCTGCTCGGCGCCCCGGTGCGGATCCTGCGCCGGCTCCGGCGGTGGCGGTTGGGGGTGAGGTGACCGCCTCCCCGCCGTTCTTCTCGGTGGTGATGCCGGTGCACGATCCTGATYCCCGCTGGCTGCGGCGGGCGATCGAGTCGGTGYGTTCCCAGACCGAACCGGRTTGGGAGCTGTGCATCGCCGACGACGGCTCCCGACGCCCGGAGGTGGCCGAATTGCTCTCGCAAGCCGCCCGCGCGGCTCGGGTCAAGCTGGTGCGAAGCCGGGAGGCGGAGGGGATCGCCGCCGCCTCCAACCGGGCCCTGCGCCTGGCCCAGGGGGCGTGGGTGGCCTTGCTCGACCACGACGACGAGCTCCACCCGCGGGCCCTGGAGATGGTGCGCTACGGGATCAGGCTGGCTCCGGATGCCGACTTCGTGTACACCGACGAGGACAAGCTGCTGCCAGGCGGCGAACCCGGCTTCACCTACCGCAAGCCCGACTGGTCGCCCGAGGTGCTGCTTTCGCACATGTACATCGGGCACCTGATGGTGATCCGCCGAAGCCTGGTGGAACAGCTGGGCGGCTTTCGCGACGGCTTCGACGGCTCCCAGGACCACGACCTCGCGCTCCGGGCGACGGCCGCCGCCCGGCGCGTCGTCCACGTGCCCGAGGTGCTCTACCACTGGCGCCAGGCCGAGGGCTCGACCGCGGCCTCGGCCGCGGCCAAGCCGCACGCGTTCGCGGCCGGCCGGCGAGCGCTGGCCGACCACGTCGCCCGCATCGGGCTGGAGGCCACCGTCGAGGACTCGGGCCATCCCGGCCGTCACCGGGTGCGCCGGCGGGTGACCGGCTCCCCTCTGGTCAGCGTGATCGTGCCGACCGCCGGTGGTAACCGGCGGGTCGAGGGGCGGGACACCCGGCTGGTCGAACTGTGCGCGAGCCGGCTGGCCGCCAACACGGCGTATCCGGCCTGGGAGGTGCTGTGCGTGGCCGACTCCGCGGCCCCCGCCGACTTGAGGCCGGCTCTGGCCGGCATCCTCGGCGACCGGCTCCGCTGGATCCAATTCTCGGGGCGGTTCGACTTCTCAGCCAAGATCAACCTCGGCGCCGCCGCCGCCCGGGGCGATCACCTCCTGCTCCTCAACGACGACGTGCTCGCCACCGATCCGGAATGGATGGCGGCCATGCTCGCCTACTCGCAGGACCCCGGGATCGGGGTGGTGGGGGCCCGGCTGCTGTACCCCGACTCGCGCTTGCAGCACGCTGGCGTGGCCTGCCGGGAGGGCGCGCCGGTGCACGCCTACATGGGCCGCCCCCGGGACGAGCCCGGACACTTCGGCTGCCTGCTCAGCGACATGAACGTGGCGGCGGTGACCGCGGCCTGCTTGATGACCAGGCGCGAGGTCTTCTTCGCGGCGGGCGGCCTGAGCCGCGAGCTTCCGGTCAACTACAACGACGTCGACTACTGCTTCAAGGTGCGCCGGCTCGGCTACCGGGTGGTAGTGCCGGCCGGCATCGAGCTCATCCATTTGGAGTCGGCCACCCGTCGGCCCGGCGCCACCGACGCCGAACTCGGCCGGCTGCGGCGGCGCTGGGGGCTGGAGCTCTCGGAGGAGAGGTACTTCAATCCGTTCGACATCTGAGGGCTCGGCCGCGCCCCCGGCCGGCCGCGCCCTGGCCGGGTGAGCCGGACCGCCGCCCGCATCCGGACCGACGCCTACATACCGACGCCTACATGAAGGTCGCCCGCGAGGCCAGGTAGCCCGGGTTGTAGTACGGGTCGGCGTAGAGCCGGGAGCTCCAGCGGGCGGCGAGGGTGGCCGCCTCCTCCGGTGTCGGCTGGGTGGAGCGGCTGGAGGACTCGTGGTGGTGGAGCACCGCATGCGGGGTGTACACGACCGACCAGCCCAGGCGCCACAGCTTCAGGCAGTAGTCGACGTCGTTGAAGCTGCCTGGATAGCGCGGGCTCAATCCGCCTGCCGCCGCGAACGCATCAGCTCTGGTCATCAGACAGGCGCCGGTGACCGCGCTCACCTCGCGGTCGGCGGCCAGGATCCCGCCCGGCCCCGGGTGCTCGCCCGGGAAACCATGGCAGGCGTGCAGGCAGAGACCGTGGTTGAGGACCACCCCGGCGTGCTGGAGCCGGCCGTCGCCGTACAGCAGCCGGGCCCCGACCGCGCCGGTGCCGGGCAAAGCCAGAATCCCCAACATGGTCTCGACGAAGTCGGAGCTGAGCGGCTCGACATCGTCGTTGAGGAGCAAGAGGTGGTCGCCACCGGCGTGGGCGGCGCCCAGGTTCACCTTTTCCGAGAAGTTGAAGGGCCCTGAAAAGGGGATCAGCCGTACCCGCGGGTCCGCGGCCGCCGCTGCCAACGAGGCGGCCGGGGTGTCGGAGTCGTGAACGGCCAGGATCTCCAGCCGGCGATAGGTGATCCGCCCGAGCCCGGCGATGCAGGCGGCGAGCAGGTCGCGGTCCTCGCCGCGGATGCGGCGGCGGGCGCCCCGGGTAGGGATGATCACGCTGACCAGCGGCTCGCCGGCCGGGCGGGGTCGGAAGCGGTAAACTCCGGCCACCGGTGTGAGCGAGATCTCGGCGTCGATCCCGAGTCGGGCGGCGTGGGCCCGCAGGGCGGCCAGGTCGCCAGCCGCCCGACTCGTGTGGAGGGGTTCGCCGGGCGGGGTGCCACCGGGATCGGCAGGACGCGGGTCGCGCCGGTAGAGGGGACGCGCCAGGTGCCTCACCCTGCCCGCCTCGCCCAGGAGCAAAGCGGCGCCATACTCAGCCGACTCACCCAGTTCGGGATCGAACCCGCCGGCCGCCCGCAGGGCGGCGATGCGGTACAGCGTCAGCCGTCCCGGGTAGAAGGTGGAGCGAAGCAGCCAGGGCGACCAGCCGGGCTTGAGCCGTCGCTCGGCGCGCGGGCCTTCCAGGGGTTCGGGGCCCTCGTCGGTGTAGAGCAGGTCGGCCGGGCTTTCGGCCAGCGCCGCCTCGACCGCGGCCAGAGCGCCGGGATGGAGGCGGTCGCCAGCGGTGATGAAGCCGAGGTGGGTGCCGCGAGCCCGCTCCAGCGCTCGATTGCGCTCCTCGGGATGGGTGGAGGTGAGTTCGACCAGGCCGGCCGGGGGTCTCGACTGCCGCTGGATCGAAGCGATCGTCTGGCGCAGGCCGCCGGCCCGGCCGGGCTCGATCGCCAGGGTGACGCCGGAGGTGCGCCCGAGCCGATCAGGCATCGCGCTGGCGAAGCCTGACCAGGCGGCGCAGCAGGCGCCAGGTCCGGGAGGCGTGGATCGCGGCCAGCTCGTCGCGCAGCGCTTCGGTTTCCGCTTCGCACCCGGCCAGGCGGCCTCGGAGCCGCCCGAGCTCGAGCTCCTGCTCGGCGATCAGGGCGCGCAGCGCTTCCGGGTCGGGGGGGTCGGGCTGAAAGGTCATGGATCGTGTGGGATCAGTGCCGCCAGACCGGGCGCTGGCGGGGGGTGAGTGGCTCCCGGTGGTCGGCGCCGGCCAAAAAGGCGGAGTCCTGATAGTAAGGATCGGGGGCGGCCACCGGCTCCGGAGGGGGCGAATCCAGCCACCGGCGGAGGGCAGCGTGAGGGGTGTGCACCACCCGCACCCCGGCTTCGGTGGCGGCCAGTGAGAGGGCCAGGCCCGGCTCACCGGAGACCGTCCGCAGCCGGGCGAGCAGGCGCCTGCCCAGCTCGGCCGGCACCGTCAATCCGGAGGCCGCGACCGCCAGGCACTCCGCCTCCAGCCAGAGGTTGCGGAAGGCGCCATCATGGCCGCCCGGATAGCCGGCGAACATCGGCGCCGCCCGCCCCCGGTCCTTCACATAGCCGGCCGAGCGGATCCGGCCGTCGGGCTCGAGCAGCCGGGGCCCGGCCACCACCCCCCCGGCGGCCAGCCCAGCCAGCCGGGCCAGCCAGCCGGCGGTGACCGGTTGGTCGCCCTCCACCAGCAGCGCCAGCACCTCCCCGACCGCCGCCTCGGCGCCGGCCGCGGCCAGGGCCGACCAGCCGCCGGTGGCCGGGAGCCAGCGGGCGCTCGGGATGCTCGCCAGCCGCCGGGTGACCTCTCCGGGCGGGGTCTCGGCGCCAGGCACCAGCAACTCGAAGCCGATGCCGGCGGGGATGCCGGCCAGGGCGTCCAGGGTCACCGCCAGCGCCGCCCGCTCGACCCCGAGCACGCGGGTCCGAGCCCCGGCGTAGGGCAGCACCAGCGATACCGAGCCGGGAAGGGCCCGGTCTTCGATCCGGTAGATGCCCGGAACCCGGCCCGGCTCCACCCGCCCGCTCTGCCCGGTGCGGGCCAGGTGCTCCTGGATCGCCCGCCGGGCGGCGGGGTAGGCCATCGGCTTGGCGGTCTCACTGGTGGCCACCGAGGCCGGGGCCAGCCGCCAACTGTAGAGGATTTCCGGGAGATGGGCCACCCGCCGGGCCCGCTCCGACACCCGCAGCGCCAGGTCGTAGTCCTGGGAGCCGTCGAAGCCGGGCCGGAGGCCTCCAACCGCCTCCACCAGGCTGCGCCGCATCACCGCCAGGTGCGCCGTGTACATTTGCGAGCGCAGCCGCTCGGGCGACCAGCCCGGTTTGTGGAAGCCGCGCACCCGCCGCCCGTCGGCCGCGATCAGGTCCTCGTCGGTGTAGAGGAAGTCGACCTCGGGATCGGCCGCGAGCAGGGCGGCGGCCCGGGCCAGGGCCTCCGGATACAGCTCATCGTCGTGGTCGAGGAAGGCCACGAATTCGCCGCTGGCGAGTTCGAGCGCCTGATTGGTGGCGGCGGCGATGCCCTGGTTGGTGGGCAGCGCTCCGGTCCTGATCCTGGGGTCGGCGGCGGCCGCCGCCTGCAGCATGGGCCCGACATGGGCGGCCCGGGAGCCGTCGTCGACCAGGCAGAGCTGCCAGTTGGAGTAGGTCTGGCGGCGGACCGATTCGATGCAGGCGCGGAGCAGCCCGGGATCGGTCTCGTGAACCGGGGTCAGCACCGAGATCACAGGGCCACTCAAACCCTGGTCAACTCCCCCGCAGCCACCTGGCCGGGGCCGAGAGCAGGCGGGCCAGCCGCCAGCTGAGCGAGCCACGGATCAGGCTCAGTTCGTGCACCGCCGACTCCGCCTCCAGGAGCGCCAGCCGGTGGGCTTCCAGCTCCCGCTCCAGGCGCCGCAGCTGGCCGCGGAGTTCGCCGGCCTCGGCCTCGGCCCCGAGCGCGTGGTCGCGGGCGGCGAGCAGTTCCACTTTCAAGGTGGCGTACGCGGACTCGTCGGGCCCTACCAGCTCACGCAACCTGACCAGCTCGGCCGGTGGCTCGGCCGGCGCCTCGGCGGGTGGGCTGGGCGGGCGCTGGCTGCTCATCGCGCCAATGCTACGTCGCCGGACCCACCCCGGCGGCCGGCCGCCAGGACGGGGTTCAGACGAAATAGCCCATGGCGTCGATCACCAGCTGGGTGCTGCCGGCCGAGTTGTAGGCGGAAATCGCGCCGCCGGCGCCGAGCTTGGCCATGACCATGCTGGGCACGATCACTCCGGGCGTGAAGTTGAGGTTCGACACCAGCGGCATCGGCTCCCCGGCGGGCCACACCGACACGTAGCCGGTGGCGGTGGGATTCACCACCGTGACGTTGAGCACCACCGCGGCGGCGTTGTAGCCGAGTCCGAAGCCGAGGTCGAGACGGCCGCCGGGGGAGACCGGGCCGCCGGAGGAGCGGGTGTCGGCGAAGCGTCGGGGGCCGAGCGGCACGTACTGAGAGCCGGTGGCTCCGAACCAGCCCATCACGTCGACCACCACGTCGCCGGTGCCGGCGTAGTTGTAGATCGACACCACCCCCTGGGAGCTGAGCTTGGTGATGACCAGGTTGGGGCGGATCTCGCCGGCCCGGAAGTTGACCGAGGAGGTGGCCGGCATCGGCTGCTCGGGATCCCACACGGTGAGGTAGCCGGCGGCGCTGGGGTTGACCGCGGTCACGTTGAGCGCTACCGAGTCGGCCCCGTTGGGGATCGCGCCCGGGGTCAGCCGGAGATCATAGCGGGAGCCGGGTCCGAGCCGCCCGGGACCGGCACGGGTGTCGAGCTGGCGGTAGGGCGAGACCGGGTTGTACCTCACCCCGCCCCCGCCTCCCGGCAGGTAATAGCCAGTCAGGTCGACGACCAGGTGGGTGCTGCCGGCCGAGTTGAAGAGGTCGATCAGCCGGTTGGCGCCGACCGGCACCGTGACCATGTTCGAGATCAGGGCGCCAGGCGTGAAGTTGAGGTTGGAGGCGAGCGGCATGGCGGTGCCGTGGGGCCAGGCGGTGACGTAGCCGGAGCTGGTGGGTTGGGCCACGGTCACGTTGAGTACCGCCGCCGTGATCCCGGGCGGGGTGGTGCCGGGCAGCGCCACCGCCACCGCCTGGCCGGGGCCGAGCGGACCCAGCTGGCCGCCGGTGCCGTTGCGGGTGTCGAGCAGGCGGACCGGGGCCACCCCGTAGTAGTCGGCCGGCACCGCTGGCGCCTGGAAGTGGATCGCGATCTGGTTCCAGAGCTCCTGCCGGTTGCCGCCGTAGTCGAGGGTGAAGATGCCCGCCCCGCGCAGCCCGGCCTGGTTGACCAGGTCGTACTTGGCGCCCAGAGAGCTGGCGTTGTCCCAGTACAGCTGGCGGTTGCACTGGAGGGTGGTGCTGTACCAGGTGTCCCACTCGGTGACCCGGTCGGTCTGGTCGATGTGGGTGCTGAAGTTCTCCACCGGGGGCGGGGGCACGCTCTCGACGGAGGCGTCCACGTACTTGTCCGCCGCCCTCCAGCTGAATACGGCCTGATTGGGGTCGGTGAGGTTGGCCACGCAGGCCTTGCGGCCGTAGTAGGGGAGGCCGAGCACCACCTTGGTCGGGGCCACCGCGGCCGTGTACTCGGCGACCACCCGGGTGTCGTTCCAGGGGTAGCCGCTGAGCGGCGAGACCGGGCCCAGGCAGCCGTTGCAGTTGGAGAGGTCGAGATCGTAGGCCATCACGAAGAAGAAATCGACATAGGGCGCCAGCTGCCGGATGTCGTAGAAACCGAGGGGATCGCCGGCGCTGCTGCCGTAGGTGTCGACGCTCAACTGGGCGCCAGCGGGCAGAGCCTGGCGCAAGGAGATCACGAACCGGGTGAAGGAGTCGCGCACGCTGGGCAGCTGGTTGCAGGGGGCGGTCGAGTTGAGGCCCTCGTAGTCGACGTTGACCCCGTCCACCCCTTTCTGGATGATCTCGGCGACGGTGTCGCTGATGGTGGCGGCGCCGTGGCTGAGGCCCCAGCACATGCCTGAGGTGGTGTCCTGCAGGATGATGCTCAGCACCACTTTGGTGCCGTGGGCGTGGGCCGCCGCGACCATCGCGGCCAGGTCGGAGGAGTTCCACTGGCTCCACCCGCTGTCGGGCACGAAGTGGCCGGTGGCCTCGTCGACGTGGAGTCCGAAGAAGGCGACGGTGCTGAGCAGGTCGAACTGCCAGCTCGGGTAGCCGACCTGGTCGTTGTAGACCCCGTTGCTGTAGACGCGGTTGATCGAGCCGGCGTTGACGAAGCCGAACACCTCTTTTTGGAGGCGGGGATTGGTGGCGTAAGCGCGCATCCCGGGCGGCGTCGATGCCGACGCCGGCCGCAGCTCCCCGAGCCGCCGGACCGGACTCGGGCTGGGTGGCGGGGCCGGCTCTGGCGAGCGCGACAACTCGGCGGCGGCCTCGGCCATGATCCGGGGCCGCAGCTCCTGGTGGACCGGGGTCGCCGCCGCCACCACCGGTTGAGCGGGCAGCGCGACGATGAGCAGGGTTGCCGCGGCCAGCACGGCCGACAGCGGGCGGGAAAAGAGCAAGACCTGGATAACCTTCTGCGCCCTAGTCTAAATGCGGATGGAGGTACCGACAAGACAGGAGACGGTTCTCCTRGACCTACGTGGTCTTCAGGGTGGTTCCGCKAGCCGGGGGATCGGGGCCTACGTCCGCGGGATCCTGGGCGGACTCCGGAGCCAGCCCGACGCCCCCGCCTTCGAGGCGCTGCTCCAGGCCGGATGGCCCGATCCGCCGGAGGTGGCGGGGCTCCCGGTCAGACGCGTGGAGCGGAGCTGGGGGCCGCGCTGGGAGGTCTACGAGGACTGGCTGCGGCTGGCTCGCGACCTGCGCGAACGGCCGCCGGCGCTCTACCACGCGCTCCACCTGACCGCTCCCCGCGGTTTGCCCTGCCCGGTGGTGATCACGGTTCACGACCTGATCCCGTGGGCGCTGGGGGGCCCGGAGATGCAGGGGGAAAGGATCCGCTACTGGCCGGCCCGGCGCCGCCTGAGCCGGGCCCGGGCTTTGGTCGCGGTCTCCCGGCGCTCGGCGGATGACGCGGTGCGTCTGGCCGGGGTCGATCCCCGCCGGATCGAGGTGATCCATCACGGGGTGGATCCCGAGATGGCTCCCCGCCCGGGCGCCCCGGCTGAGGTGGCCGCCCGTTGGGGGATCAGCGGCCGGTACCTGGTTCATGCCGGCGCCCTCGACCGACGCAAGCGCCCCGACCATCTGCTGGCGGTCTGGCGGGCGGCGCGGGCGGCCGGCTTCGAGGTGGGGCTGGTGCTGACCGGCGATCCCGGGCCCCAGGCCCCGGCCGGACTCGAAGGCGCCCACCAGCTCGGCCAGGTGACCAGGACCGAGCTGGCCGCCCTTTACTCGGCGGCGATCTGCCTGGTTTTCCCGAGCGCCTACGAAGGCTTCGGCCTGCCCGTACTCGAAGCCATGGCCTGCGGCTGCCCGGTGGTCGCCTACGACAACTCCTGTCTGCCGGAGATCACCGAGGGGGCGGCGGTGCTGGTGCCGGACGGCGACCTGGCCTCGATGGCGGGGGCGGTGATCCGGCTGCTCCGCGAACCCGCCCACTGGGCGGATCTGCGCCGGGCCGGGCTCCGGCGCGCCGCCGCCTTCAGCTGGAGCGGGGCCGCCCGGCACCTGATCTCCGTGTACCGGCGGTTGATGGGATAATCAGAGCCGCATGAACCTGGCGGAGAAGATCCGGACCATTCCCGACTTCCCCACCCCGGGCATCCTCTTCCGAGACATCACTCCCCTGCTGGCCGACAGGCGCGCGCTGGGGGAGGCGATCGACGAGATGTCGCGGCCGTGGCGCAACCTGGACATCGACCTGGTCGCCTCGGTGGAGGCGCGGGGTTTCATCTTCAGTTCGGCCATGGCCATCCAGCTGGGGGCCGGTTTCGTGCCGGTGCGCAAGGCCGGCAAGCTACCTTACCTCACCCGCAGTGTCGAGTACACCCTGGAGTACCGCAGCGACGTGCTGCACGTGCACGAAGACGCGGTGAGCCCCGGCCAGCGGGTGCTGATCGTGGACGACCTGCTCGCCACCGGGGGCACGGCGGGAGCCGCCACCGAGTTGATCGAGGGCCTGGGGGCGGAGGTGGTGGGGATGTCGTTCCTGGTCGAGCTGACCGGTCTCGGCGGCCGCGCCCATCTGGCCGGCCGGCGGATCACCAGTGTTTTGCAGTTCTGAGGAGCCTGACTCTTGGCCACATTCGCGAAGGGATACGACGTCAAGGACATCGGCCTCGCCGCCGAGGGGGTGGAGCTGATCGAATGGGCGGCCCGGGAGATGCCGGTGCTGCTGCTGATCCGGGAGCGGTTCGAGCGGGAGCGGCCGCTGGCCGGCCAGCGGGTGGCGGCCTGTCTTCACGTCACCAGCGAGACCGCCAACCTGATGCTCACGCTCAAGGCGGGCGGCGCGGAGATCACCCTGGCCGCGTCCAACCCGCTTTCCACCAACGACGCGGTGGCGGCGGCCCTCACCGACCGCTACGGGATCCCCACCTTCGCCATCAAGGGCGAGGACAACGACACCTACTTCGCCCACCTGGGGGCGGCCCTCGACTCTCGGCCGACCATCACCATGGACGACGGCTGCGATCTGGTCACGCTTCTCCACCGCGAGCGCACCGAGCTGGTCGCGGGGGTGGTGGGTGGCACCGAGGAGACCACCACCGGGGTGGTCCGGCTGCGGGCGATGGCCGCCCAGCAGGTGCTTCGGTACCCGGTGGTGGCGGTCAACGAGGCGATGACCAAGCACATGTTCGACAACCGCTACGGCACCGGACAGAGCACGCTGGACGGGATCATCCGGGCCACCAACGTGCTGCTCGCCGGCAAGACCTTCGTGGTCGCCGGCTACGGCTGGTGCGGGCGGGGCCTGGCCAGTCGGGCCCGGGGGATGGGCGCCGACGTGGTGGTCACCGAGGTCCAGCCGGTGCGGGCCCTGGAGGCGGTGATGGACGGCTTCCGGGTGATGCCGATGGACGAGGCGGCCCGGGTGGGCGACATCTTCGTGACCGTCACCGGCGATGTCAACGTGCTCGACCGCCGCCACTTCGAGACCATGAAGGACGGCGCCATCTTCGCCAATTCCGGTCACTTCAACTCCGAGATCAACCTGCGCGCGCTCGACGATCTGGCGGCCTCGGTCAAGACGGTGCGCGGCACCGTCCAGCAGTACCGTCTCCAGGACGGCCGCCGCCTGCACCTGATCGGGGAAGGACGGCTGGTCAACCTGGCGGCGGCGGAGGGCCACCCGGCCGCGGTGATGGACATGAGCTTCGCCAACCAGGCCCTCAGCGCGGAGCACCTGGTGCGCAGCGCGGCCTCGTTGCCGGTCGGCGTGTACGACGTACCCGCCGAGATCGACGCCGAGGTGGCGCGGCTCAAGCTGAAGGCGATGGGGGTGGGCATCGACACCCTGAGCGAGGAGCAGGAGCGCTACCTGAACAGCTGGGAGGAGGGCACCTAGCCGGCTTCAGCTGGCCGGCGCCTGTCAACCTTCGCAAGAATTTGTAAAGGCTGGCCGACGGGGGCCCGGCCGGGACCGGTGCGCGGCTAACCTCTTGGCACGGGGGGCTCAGCGCCCCGGGGAGGAAAGTCGGCCCGGCGCAAGCCTCCAGCGAGGGGCGCCGGGAGGAAGGGGGGTTCAGTCGATGCGTTCAGTTCCAGGCTCGCTCAGGCGCTTGCGCGCCCTGCTCGCCACCGCGGCGGTGACGGCGGCCGCGCTGCCGGCGCTCGCGGTTCAGCCGGCGGCCGCCGGTACCCAGCCCGCTTCGGCCGCGGGTGGGCCGGCGCCCGCGCTCCAGCCGGCGCCGGTTGGAGCTCAGGCGGTGGCCCGCCGTTCCTATGAGATCGGGGCTCCCGGCTCCGGGGCCGGAGCCCAGGCTCTAGCTGGGGCCGGCCGGGCCGCCGGGTTCGGGCCAGCGGTTCACGCCGCCGCCCAGGTCGGGCCCGGGGTTGGGCCCGACACCAAGCTG
>JRHI01000808.1_pt1 | contig 31181 bp, 35 predicted proteins | sample 215371 | NCBI WGS metagenome assembly JRHI01 (sample SAMN02929681, study PRJNA255918) | sediment metagenome | biome: cave system; feature: Ice Cave; material: Sediment; isolation source: sediment from deep within a dark volcanic ice cave with no known source of... ...
TCTCCACCCCGCCTCATCCTCTCCAGCCCCTACAGGTACGCATCCGCTCCCGAGGCACCTCCCCCTCTCATCCCTCAAGGGTAGATATGTTGTAAATCCCCTTGAGAAGCCCGCTCATCCGTAGGGGCGGGCGTGGCGTGGTCGATGGGAGGGGACCCTCGTGGTCGCCCGCGTCCTGTTCACATTGAGACTCTCCTTGTGCGACGCAAGCGTCCCCTCCCCTCCGCTTCCGAGGCACCATCACAAGCAACCTACCCGTGAAAGCTTCTCTCATCCCCTACTACAAAAGAACATATGCAACAAACGCGACAAGTGCGACAAACTCACTTCGCCAACGCCTGGAACATATAGCAGTTGAAGCGTACAGCCTCGCGCAAATCATCCAACCGTATATGCTCGTTGGGCGCGTGAGCGCCATTGGCCCAATACGTTGGATTGCCCGGCACCGAGAGGCCGGGAACGCCAACATAGCGCCGTAACGCACCCAGCAGCGGCAGCGTTCCGCCAGCAATAGGATTGATCGTCGGCTTCTTCCCATTATAAGACTCAGCGATGGTTGCAATACGCTGCACCAGCGGCTCATCAATCGGCGTCACCACCGGTTCCGCGCGAGCAAAAGTCGTGATCTTGATGTCGTCATAGCCTTGATCCTTGAGATGAGCCTGCAGCTTTGCCAGGATATCCTCTGGGTCCTGGTTGGGTACGAGACGGAAATCGATCTTTGCCATCGCCTTAGCGGGCAACACCGTCTTTGAACCCTCTCCAGTATAGCCGCTCACCAGTCCCGCGATATTGCAGGTGGGAGTGAATGCCGCGCGTTCGGCCAGCGCCGCGCCCGCAAGGCCATCTACAAATTGTTGCACCTGGAATGCCTCGCGCAGCTCCGCGTCCATGTTTGGCTGGTCGGCAATGGCGGCTAACTGTGCCTCAGATGGCTTGAGCACTGCATCATAGAAGCCAGGAATGCGTATATGACCGTCGGGCGTGCGCAGTGTCGCAAGCGCCTGCACCATGCGCCATGCCGCGCTCGGCAGAATAGGCGCCGCTCCCGAGTGCGCATCGATGCCCGTGCCCTGAACATCTAGCTGCACATAGAGCAATCCCTTGGTGCCCAGCATTAACTCAGGTCGCCCGGTCGGCCCAAAGCCCTCGCCTTCCCAGAAACACGCGTCAGCCCGCAGCAGTGATGCATACGTCGAAGCGATAGCGCCAAAGTGCGGGCTGCCAATCTCCTCTTCTCCCTCGATGATCCAGTGCAGCGTGATGGGCAGTTCTCCAAGCACTGCCCGTAGCGCGCGGATAGCGGTCAGCCGCGCGGCGATTTCACCTTTGTTGTCAGCCGCTCCGCGCGCGTAGAGTTTGCCGTCGCGTACCGTTGGCTCAAAGGCTGGCGAGTGCCACAGCTCCAGCGGCTCGGCGGGCTGTACATCATAGTGATTGTAGAGGAGTGCAGTATAGGGACTGCGGCCTCGTAGCTCACCATAAATCGCCGGCGGAGCTCCTTCAGCATAGAGTCGCCGCGTCTTAAAGCCCGTATCACTCAACAGAGACTCGACCATGTCAGCCATCTCCGGCATTCCCAGACCCTGCGCCGCGACACTTGGCTGGCGACAGAGTCGCTCAAGCAGCGCCTGTGCTTCTCCCTCGTGCTCATCAAGGTACGTCGTAACTGCATCTGTCATTTGGAAAGTTACCTTTCTAAGCAAGTTTCTGTAAGAAGCTTGCCACGGTGCGAATACCCATATAGAACTGGGTAAGAGAGTACTTCTCGTTTGGTGAGTGCAGGTTATCGTCGGGTAACCCGAAGCCCATTAGCACCACCGGAGCCTTCAGCACTTCATAGAAAAGAGCTGCTATCGGTATCGAGCCTCCTTCACGAATGTAGATAGGCTCTTTGCCAAATGTCTCTTTCAGAGCTGCCGCCGCTGCCTGTATTGGAGGTGTATCTGGCAAGACCATGACGCCTTCGCCGCCATGGACCTTATGCACTATCACCTCTACCCCAGCCGGAGCCAGTTCTTTTACGCGCCGCTCAAAGAGCGTGAATGCCTCCTCCGACTTCACATCTGGTGGCAGGCGCAGGCTGATCTTGGCCTTGCCAATAGCCGGAATAACCGTCTTGGCTCCCTCTCCAACAAAGCCACCGATAATGCCGTGCACCTCAAGCGTCGGACGCGCCCACATGCGCTCCATCGGTGGATACTCTGACTCACCGGTAAATTGCGAGACGCCCATCTCTACCAACAGGGACTCGTTGATGTGCAGCGGGTCCTCATGCCAGAATTTCAGTTCCTCCGCCGTCGGCTTGCGCACTTTATCGTAGAGACCTGGTACATAAATATGCCCCTCGGCATCCTTCAAGCCAGCGATAATAATGGCAAGGCTGTGTAACGGGTTGGGAGCCACACCGCCATATTCTCCCGAATGCAGATCGCGTTTTGCCCCACGCACCTCCACCTCGGTGTAGATGATGCCACGCAGACCATAAATGAGCGCGGGAATATCTTTGGCCGGTATGCCCGTATCGCAAATAAAGGCTGCGTCACACTGCAAACGTTCGGGATAGGTGTTGACGTAATGCTCAATCGACTCACCGCCAGCCTCTTCCTCTCCCTCGATGAGCACCTTTACATTGACCGGCAATGTACCGTTGACCGTCATCAGCGCTTCCAGTGCCTTGAGCACCAGCATAGTCTGCCCTTTGTCGTCACACGCCCCCCGGCAATACAGGTTATCACCTCGTACCGTCGGTTCAAAAGGAGGAGAATCCCAAAGCTCTACCGGGTCAACCGGCTGCACATCGTAATGCCCATAAATAAGCAGCGTCGGCTTCCCTGGCGCTTTAAGCCACTCACCATAGACGAGTGGATGCCCTGCCGTCTGGATCAACTCGGCCCGTTCAAAACCGATATGCTTTAACTGGTCAACGGCGTACACCGCCGCCCGGTGTATATCAACGGCATGTTCTGGCAGCGTGCTGATACTTGGAATACGCAGCCAGCTTTTCAGGTCTTCAAGAAAACGCCCCTCGTTCTCAGTAATATATGTCTCCAATTGAGTCATTTCACACTATCCTTTCATGGAAGATATGCCTTATCCTAACACGGGAGCAATGCTACCCACAAGAGGACAAGCGAGACGATTCTCCATCTTTGCCGGGTAAAGTACCTATCTACCCGTAGGGGCGGGAGCGGCGTGGTCGATGAGTGGGGACGCTTGCGTCGCCCTCGTAGCTTCCCCCTAAAGAAATGATGACAAGCGAGACATGTGCCTATAATATAGAGGCCCATCTTGAGGTCCATCTTAATGAAGACGAATAAGGAGAAAAAGATGACAAGACAGAACATTGCAACAGGTACGCCATGGGAACCCATCGTAGGCTATTCGCGGGCAGTCCGCGTCGGAAACACTATCCACGTCTCAGGAACGACAGCTACCGACGAGCATGGGCAGGTTGTAGGCGTCAAAGATCCCTATACACAGAGCATCCAGACCCTAAAGAACATCGAGTCTGCTCTCTTGCGAGCGGGCGCCAGTATGAAGGATGTTGTTCGCACCCGTATCTACGTCACCAATATCAGAGACTGGGAGAAGATCGGCAAAGCACACGGCGAGTTCTTTCGCAATATTCGACCAGCCACTTCAATGGTTGAAGTCAGTCGGTTGATCGACCCGCAGATGGTAGTAGAGATAGAGGCCGAGGCATTGATTGGTGAATCATAAAATCAACATAGCATCGCCAAAGCTAAAAAATCGGTAATGCTCGTGCATGGCCTCTTGATAGGCTTTCTCTATCAATGCCTTGCTGGCAAAAGCGCTGACAAGGAGGAGCAGCGTTGAGCGGGGCAGGTGGAAATTCGTAATCATGGCATCCACGACCCGAAAACGATAGCCGGGGGTGATGAACAGGCGCGTCGCCCCCTGGTACGGTTCGATACGTCCATCATAAAAACTTGCCACGCTCTCCAGCACGCGCACCGATGTTGTTCCCACCGCCACGATGCGACCACCAGCCTTGCGCGTCTCATTGATAAGTTCGGTGGTGGGAGCATCCAACTCGATTTCTTCGCTATGCATCTTGTGCTCGCTGACTTCTTCGCACTCGACTGGCCGAAAGGTATCCAGCCCCACGTGCAACGTCACGAAGCCAACGCGTACCCCCCGCTTTCGCAAATGATCTAACAAGCCGGGGGTAAAGTGCAGACCAGCCGTGGGAGCAGCAGCCGACCCACTGATCCGCGCATAGACCGTCTGGTAGCGCTCCGGGTCGGTCAGTGTTTCGTGGATATAAGGCGGCAGCGGCATTCGTCCCAATTGCTCAACCAGTTGGCGCACGCTTAGAGATTGTCCCGCTGCTGGCAAGAAACGTACAATGCGCCCGCCAGCCTCTGTGTGTTGCAATATCTCGGCGTTGAGAGTCAAATGGGGGAGCGTTTCATGGCTAAATACGAGGCGTGAACCTTCATGCAAGCGCCGTCCAGGACGCACCAGCGTTTCCCAATAGTCCAGCCCAAGGTCTGTACGTTCAGCCAACAACAACACTTCGGCTGCACCGCCTGTCTCGGCCCGGTGGCCCAATAATCGCGCTGGTATCACGCGGCTCTGGTTAGCAATCAAGAGATCGCCTGGACGCAGATACTCACCGATATCGCGAAAGCGCTGGTGTTCAAGAGCGCCAGAAGCACGATTGATTACGAGCAGGCGTGAAGCATCACGAGGCTCAATGGGCGTCTGGGCAATCAATGCTGGCGGCAGATCATAATCGAAATCGCTGATCTTCACGATGGTGCTGTCCATAGCCCCTTTCCTCCCACTCCCATCCCATTTCCCCCGCCAGGAGGCGTCAACCCCAGGTGTTCATAAGCTGCTTGCATGGCAATACGGCCACGAGGTGTACGCGCAATAAATCCCAACTGCAGCAGATATGGTTCATAGACATCTTCAATCGTCTCTGTATCTTCGCTTGTACTGGCTGCGAGCGTATCCAATCCGACCGGTCCTCCACCGAATTTCTGGATAATGGCGAGCAGCAGATTGCGGTCGGTCGAGTCAAGACCTATCTGATCGACCTCCAGGGCATCGAGTGCAGCCTTCGCTACATCCCTGATAATGACGCCATCCGCCTTAACCTGTGCATAGTCACGTACACGCTTGAGCAGCCGATTGACGATACGCGGTGTACCCCGAGCGCGACCAGCAATCTCCTCGATACCCTCTGCATCGGCGGGGACCTTCAAGATACGGGCTGAGCGAGTCAAAATTTCCTTGAGTGCAGCAGAATCATAGTATTCCATACGGTAAATGGCTCCGAAGCGGTCGCGTAGAGGAGCTGTGAGTGAACCAACGCGCGTGGTAGCACCGACGACCGTGAAAGGTGGAAGCGAGAGGCGCAGCGCTCTGGCGCTCGGCCCTTTGCCAATCATCACGTCGAGCGCAAAGTCCTCCATCGCGGAATACAGGCGTTCTTCGACAACCCGCGAGAGGCGATGTATTTCATCGATAAAAAGCACTTCTCCTGGTTGGAGCGCCGTGAAAATAGAGGCAAGATCACCCGCGTGTTCTATGGCTGGTCCAGAAGTCGTCTTCATAGAAACGCCCATCTCGACCGAAATGATGTTGCAGAGGGTTGTTTTACCCAGCCCGGGAGGGCCATAGAGTAGAACATGATCGACTGACTCTTTGCGACGCCGAGCAGCTTCCAATAGGATGCTGAGGTTCTCTTTTATTTTCTCCTGCCCAATATATTCTGATAGTCGACGAGGTCGCAGACTCGTCTCAATTGCCTGCTCCTCCTCGCTCATTTTAGGCGAGACAAGCCGATCACTCATGCTCTGTGCTCCTGATTAGTTGAAACTAGTGTTCTATATTGACATGTTCATATTATATCAGAGTTGAACCTCGTGGTCGAGTGGGTACCACTTACGTTACAAGTATCTGTTCTTTAAGCCTCATACGTAATCTACATGTAACTCTCTTTTATAAAGATCGTCACTCAGCATCTGTCAGCCCTCCTCCTCCGTTGAACAAACAAGTCCTGGCAATCCCTCAGGCTGCCCAACAGGTATTGTTAAAAGCACTCGCAAAAGATCCTCATCAACGTTTCGCGCGCATACAGGATTTTGCTGACGCATTGGAGCAGGCATATCAATCAAAAGGGCCACCTTTGATTGATATGCTGCTCCGGTACAATCTCCACAAGCCGATCGAACGAAACAGCCTGTTGGCATGATGCAGGCGCCAGTTGTACTCAGGCCTCCTTCAGAAGCCAATCACACAAAATATCCTTTAGATGCAGGTGTACCCCAACCGCAGGATTTTCCAGGAGCGCCTTCGGTTATTAGCACATTTGCCCGAAGAGTAGAGAACGCAGAGTGAAGATCGTTGCTACGGACCAGTGACGCATTATACGGCTATAAATGCTGGCACACCATCACAAGGGAATACACTGAGCTATAACTACGCGATCACGCGGGGAAAACTTGCAAAACCATATCAGCTTTATCTTACGCTTCAACAAGGAAGTTCTGGTACCTGGCAAATTACAGATTACAACAGTAATATAAGCCAAACTTCGCGTCGCTAGCGTGCTGCTTGCAGCGCGACCATAGGCAACAATATACCGCTCAAGTCCCGTCTCTGGTTAATCTGAAAACCCGCTTTGGACACGGCATGGGCCGTGTCGCGATTCCAGTGACAATTGCCTGAAACGAGCCTGGTGAGGGGAGTCACCATATCTTGCACACGTGCACCAATAGCTCCCTGAGACCGCACATGGTCCACCATATAGAGCATACCTCCAGTTTTGAGCACCCGCGTGATCTCGCGCAATCCTCCCTCAGGGTCAGTAACGGAACAGAACACAAGTGTTGCCACGACACTGTCAAACGTGCTATCGGCAAAAGGCAGGTTCTCTACCGCTGCCTGCGTAAGCGTGATGGGCACGAGTGCAGTGGCCAGTCGTCGTCGTGCGTAGCGTAGCATGGTCGTATCAGGTTCAATAGCTTCCAGCCGCTCGACCTTCTTCGGATCGTAAAAGGAGAAGTTCAGCCCATTACCCGCGCCGATTTCTAGCACGAGGCCATGTGCGGCCCCTGCTGTCTCTTTGCGCAGTGGTTCCATAAAGCTGCTCTCAGAGATGCCACGGGAAAGCAGCTCGTACACCCTGGCGAAGATAGAATGGTTTGTAATATGTGGTTTATTGTCGTTAGTAGGTTTGGTTTTGCTCATCTGTGACACCTTTCAGCACAATTATACAATAAAAGGTGTTGCCTTCAGGAGGGTAAAAAAAGAAAGACGAAGCATTGCGCGTAACACTAACCTCCATTACAATGTGATACGGGGTAACAGATATGATCTGTTACCAAATCGAGGAGAAAGAGGAGATTCCGAAGGATGTCACGTATCCCGCCCGTTGAGAACATAGCGTTATCATTACAGGAGGAGCCGGGGAGCGCTGCTATGGCTACACTCTTTCGCGTGATGGCACATCGTCCTGAATTGGCACAACACAGCATACAGTTGCTAGAGACGGCGATGAGAACTGGGACGGTTGATCCCAGGCTAAAAGAATTACTAGCGATCCGCGTTTCACAGGTCAACCACTGTTTTTACTGAATGGCCGCTCATACTGCCTTGGCAAGGCAGTTAGGGGTCAGTGAGGCGTTGTTAGACGCTTTATATCGCATTGACGAGCATCGTTATCTCTTCACAGAACGCGAATTGGTTGCTCTGCGTTTTGCTGAGATCATGACAACAGGTGCTCGTGAAGTGGATGAAACTCTTTGGGACGAGCTACAGGCTCACTTTGACGATGGTGAGATCGTCGAGCTTGCCACTGTGATAGGTTTGTTCAATTTCTTTAATCGTTTTGCAGATGCACTACAGATTCTGCCGCCGGATAGCGTGGTAAAGGAATAAGTGAGTATGACGTCAGACGGGGAAAAGCTTGCCGCTTTAATCGAAGATCTACATCAAATGGCTACCTATTTGCACAATAGGGGAGACAAGACCCTGAAACTCTCTCAACAGTTTGCGGAGAATGCGCGCAAGGATACTTCGAATAAAGAGTATGATCTGCGCCAGGCAACTATGTTGGACTACCAGCACCATATTTGGCACGAGATAGGAAACATGGTGGAAAAGATTCTTAAACAACGTGAAAAATAGGGCCGTGCACGTTGCATGGCCCTATTTTTCATGTTCCGTTCGGGGCTAAATACTCTACAGGTTGCCAGATTTCGCCTTGGTGTAGCGATCGCTCAAATCTTCTTTGGTGCGAGAATAAATTTCGCGACCCTGATCCATTGCATCGTTAGCTCGGGAACGAAGTTCCCCAGTGAGACCGCTGGCACGAGTACGCAGATCACCGGGTAGATTACCTGAACGGTCGCGCAACATGATACCTTGTTCGCCAAGTTGAGCTCGCGTAGCCTCACCTGATTGAGGTGCCAGGACTAAGCCTGTAGCTACACCGAGGGCGAATCCTGCAAGAAGTCCCCACATAAATTTCATAATGTTGTACCATCCTTTCTGATCGAAAAGCCAAATTTAGTTCTTAATGATGTAACTAAATCAGCACGCAAAATCACCGGAAAAGTCTATCCGGTTGAAAACAGAGTGATGTGGTTAACCAGTTAGCTTACAGGTTTCGTCAATACTTGTTGTACTAAGGCCAACAAACTTTCCAGCTCAAAAGGTTTTTGTACAACGTGCACACCTTGATAGCGTACTGGATTACCTGACACAAGCCGGGTTACCTCTTCAGCCTCAAGTACCGCGGCAGTGTAAACAATGACAGGAATATCTTCTGTGACGTGGTCATCTTTCAATTGCTTTAATATATCTTGACCTGAAACATCTCCCAATTTCAAGTCAAGTATCAGCAAATCTGGTAGTTGACTTTTGACACGTGAAATAGCGTCTCTGCCTTCTTGTAAAATAGAGACTTGATACTGCTCATCCTCAAGAACGCGACGCATCAAATGAAGCAGTTCGTTTTTATCATCAACAATGAGTATTCGTTTTGTCACATACTACCGGCGCAACAACCCACGTCCAGGGTCGTGAAAAAAACGCCGCCTCCTGTCGTCACTTCACTATTCCAATCCTCAGGTTTAAACACTAGCAGTAGTGTAACACGTCAAACAGCAACAAACAAGATCAAATTGATATTCTCAGCATTATTTAGTAATTTTGTAACAGGTTTGATACTTCCTAAAAGTGCCACAAAGTGCCACTTTGTGGGCCAACACAGCTCGTTCTCTATTGACAGCCTATGATACACTAGGGTCATGCTCACGTAGCTCAGTGGTAGAGCACGCGCCTTTTAAGCGTGTGGCCGTGGGTTCGAGTCCCACCGTGGGCATTTAGAATTTGCTCTGGCGCAAGTAGCTTTCCCTCACATTTTCCTCCCTTCAGTTCGTGATGATCCTGCTAAAGACGCGGGTTTTGCTTTCCTTCTGCCTCCAACTCGTGTAGAATAAATCTAACTTAAACGGAGATAATTTGAAGTTAAGAGGGACAAACTTTCATGGTCATCAAAGCTCGCGTTAAACGCAATACCTATTTCGACTCCATCACCCTCATGAAAATTGCGCGCACGCTTACTGCTATAAAAGGTGTCGAGGATGCTGCGGCTATTATGGCTACAGCAGCTAACTTAGAACTTTTGCAAGAGGCCGGGCTGACACCGTTCGACGAAAATGCTGGCATGGAGGATGTTTTGCTTGTTGTACGAGCAAGCGATGAGGACAGTGCCGAGGCGGCATTACAGTCTGCGGAAGAACAACTGACACAACGTCCAGGTTTTACCTCTGTTGATGGAGATATGGGTGGTCAGAAGCAACCTCGCTCATTGGAGCAAGCGCTTCAACTCCAGTCAGACGCCAGGTTGGCAGTTATTTCTGTTCCTGGTCCGTACGCTGCCCTGGAGGCTGACCGTGCGCTGCGTGCTGGTTTACATGTTTTCCTCTTTAGCGATAATGTGCCACTTGCAGATGAAATTGCCTTGAAACAGTTGGCGCAAGAACGTGGACTGTTGCTCATGGGTCCAGATTGTGGCACTGCAATGTTAAACGGCGTTGGGCTGGGTTTTGTTAATGTCGTCCCAAGAGGACCAATAGGTATCGTGGGAGCGTCTGGCACCGGCATTCAGCAAGTAATGTCGTTGATTGCACGCCTGGGAGGTGGAGTCTCACAGGTGATTGGCAGCGGCGGGCGCGACCTCTCAGAAGAGGTAGGGGCAATCACCACTTTGCAGGGACTCTATCTATTGCAGGAAGATGAGCAGACAGAAGTTATCGTGCTAGTCTCTAAACCGCCAGCGCCCGCCGTAGCCGAACGAGTGCTGGAAGTGGCCGTCAAAGGGAAAAAACCTGTGATCGTGATTTTTGTTGGCGCGGATCATGCTGCGTTAGAAAATCGCTATGGAAATCGCATAGTGGTGACGCGCACATTGGCTGAGGCCGCGCAAAAAGCGGTCAGCGTGTGCGGCGGAAGTGATATCACAACGGGAACCTGGCATATTCGTGAGATGAAGGCGGTACGCGCAGTAAAAACAGCTCGCGCGGGAAACCAATTTCTCTCGGCCCTATTTTCAGGTGGCACACTTTGTGACGAAGCTATGCATCTCTGGGCGGAGCCACTTGGCGCTATTTACTCAAATATTCCGATTAGACCTGAATGGCGACTGGTAGAAGCGGGACAGCGCGTAGAGGGGCATTGCGCGATTGACTTTGGCGTGGATGAGTACACGCGCGGGCGCCCACACCCTATGATTGACCCGAGCCTGCGTCTGAAACGGCTGCAAGAGGAGGCAAGCAACCCCAGGGTAGGAGTCATTCTCCTGGATATCCTATTAGGCTATTGTTCGCATCCCGATCCAGCCTCAGTATATGGCCCCGCTATCCTTGCCGCTCGGAAACAGGCAAAACGCGAAGGTAGGTCACTCACCTTCATTATTTCGCTCTGCGGAACAGAAGGCGACCCACAGCGGCTTTCTGTACAGGCGACGAAATTACGCGAGGCTGGGGCAGAGATTTTTACAAGCAATGCCGACGCAGCTCTGCGCTGTAGTGAGATTTTGAGGTGATACAGTGAATACAATTTCAAATACGAATGCAGCTCTATCCGTGGTCAATATCGGTGCTGATCTCTTCGCAGATGCCATTGAAGCACAGGGGTTCGCCGTTACGCATGTGGCTTGGCGACCACCAGCCGGTGACCAACACGCGCTGATGACGCTACTGGCAGATCCCAGGGTGAATGAAGCCAACAAGATTGCAGTCGAACGCATGCTTTCCGCGCATCCCGTTATCGTCGATGTACGGCCAGCACACGAGGTCATACCGGCGCTCCAAAAACACAAGTTGCTCCATGCTGGTTCTCCTATTGACTGGGAGCGCATGTGTGGCCCCATGCGCGGGGCGGTAATAGGAGCCTGCATCTATGAAGGATGGGCTAAAGACGAGCCGGAAGCCGTTGCATTAGCCGACTCAGGAACGCTCGACTTTGAGCCTTGCCACCATTACAACGCGGTTGGACCCATGGCCGGAATTACCTCTCCATCGATGCCAGTATTTGTGGTCGAGGACAAGACACAGGGGAATCAAACGTTCTCTACGTTGAACGAGGGTTTGGGGAAGGTGCTACGCTATGGGGCATTTGCTCCCGAAGTTTTAGAGCGGTTGCGCTGGATGCAAGAGGTGCTGGGCCCGGCGCTCGGTCGTGCTATAAGACGACTTGGTGGCGTTGACGTGCGTGCGATCATGTCCCAAGCATTGCAGATGGGCGATGAATGCCACAACCGAAATAAAGCGGCAACATCGCTCTTTGTGCGCCAGGTAGGTGCGGATCTGGTAGAAACTGGCAGTTCCAGCGAAGAGACTGCTGCTGTTTTGCGCTTCATCGCAGGCAATGACCATTTTCATCTCAATCCCTCGATGGCAGCGGCCAAGGCGATTACGCTGGCAGGAGCTAATGTACCTCACAGCAGTGTCGTCGTGACAATGGCTCGCAATGGGGTTGATTTCGGAATTCGGGTCAGTGGACTTGGGGATCGCTGGTTTGTTGGGCCTGCAGAATATATCCAGGGACTGTACTTTGCTGGCTTCGGACAAGAAGATGCCAATCCTGATATTGGCGATAGTGCTATCATGGAGACAAGCGGAGTGGGTGCCTTTGCAATGGCCGGCGCTCCTGCTATTGTGCAATTTATCGGTGGCTCTCCTGCTGATGCACTGCGCTTTACTCGCGAGATGTATGATATCACGGTATCCAGTAATCCGTTATTTGGCCTACCCTCGCTCGATTTTCAAGGCGTGCCCACTGGAATCGACATCCGACAGGTATGCCGATTGAATATGCTCCCCGTAATCAATACAGGTATTGCTCATCGTCTCCCTGGCGTGGGCCAGGTAGGTGCTGGCGTAGTCTATCCTCCAATGGAATGCTTTGAAAAAGCACTATCGGCGCTGGCTACGTAGATATACAACATCATGACGCCCGAGTGCCTCAAGGCACCTGGACACTATGATGGCTTGCCCCTTTTACCTGAGCATAAGCGTCATGTTCACAAGATATTTCTTTATTGGTGGATAAGTGGCTATACCTTTGAAAGGAAAGACGTTCCATGACTAATGTGAGTGCAAATACCAAGAGCAAGGCAGATAATCTTTTTAGCTATCTGGATGAATATCAATTTATACGCCTTACCACATTTCGTAAGAGTGGTGTAGCGGTACCGACCACTGTTTGGTTTGGTCAAGACAACGGCAGATTGTATGTAACGACAATGAATACAGCGGGCAAAATCAAGCGCATTCGCAATAATGATCACGTATTGCTGGCTCCTTGTGACCGAACTGGCCAGACAATACTGGGCAAGGAGATCGAGGCGCATGCTCACCTTTTATCGAAGAGCGAATTCGAGCAGGCGCATGCATCATTGGCAGCCAAATATGGCGAGCAGTTCACCTGGATCACAGCAAGAGTTCTTCCCAGTCCCAATATGGAAAGAGTGTATTTCGCAATTGAGTCTGCATAAGGAAGCTCATTACCATGAGTGAGCAAGAGACTTTTGATAATGCCCCTCTGCCTCGTACTCGCCAGAGTTTAGGCAATGATTTGCGTACACTGGGCGTACAGGCTGGCATGACTCTGACCATGCACTCATCGCTCAAATCGCTTGGTTGGGTGTGTGGTGGTACTGTAACGGTGCTACAGGCTTTGATGGATGTTGTCACGCCAGCGGGTACTATCGTCGTGCCCACGCAGACCTCCGATTATTCTGATCCCGCATTATGGCAGCATCCTCCTGTACCTGAAAGCTGGTGGCAAATTATTTATGATACGATGCCAGTCTTTGAAGCACGTATAACACCCACCCGTCACATGGGGATCATTGTCGAGACGTTTCGCAACTGGCCGGGCGTGCTGCGCAGTGATCACCCGGCGGTCTCTTTCGCTGCCTGGGGAAGACATGCTGAACACATCATTGCAGGGCATTCACTGGAATATGGGTTGGGAGAAGGCTCTCCACTTGCACGTATCTACGATCTGGATGGGTGGGTTTTGCTGTTAGGGGTCGGGTATGACAGTAACACATCAATGCATTTAGCGGAGTACCGTGCTCCTGGCTTTGAGGAGACTATGCTAGGAGCGCCTATACTTGAAAACGGCCAGAGGGTGTGGAAGCGCTACAGGGATATCGAGATAGACTCCGACATCTTCCCAGAGATTGGTGCCGACTTTGAGCGAACTGGCCAGGTACGCGTGGCAAAGGTCGGCTCTGCTGATACACGGCTTTTCCGCCAGAAAGCGGCGGTTGATTTCGCACAAGAGTGGTTGACGGCCAGGCGGGCAGCAAAGCCAGAAAAGCCAGTCTAGCTATTGCCTCTGCATCTTCTCCCTGGCTCAAAGCGTGTACATACTGAAGGATAACTTTGGAGTAAAGAGAAAACAATGCAGGGACAAGAAAAGAAACAGGCAAATGTAAGGGTATCGGTCCTCGTCATGAATGGTGACCGGGTACTCCTGGAGAAACGGCAACACACCCATGGCGCCGGTACGTGGGGGCCACCCAGCGGCATATAGATTTTGGGGAAACGCCTGAACAGACAGCTATACGTGAGACGCAGGAAGAAACCAGTGTGAGCATCAGTGATGTAAAGTTCCGCGTGATTACCAATGATGTTTTTGAGGCGGAACAGAAGCACTACATAACAGTCTGGTTTGAGGCCAAATACGTCTCCGGGGAACCGAAGGCCCAGGCGCTAGAAGAGGAGTCCGAGGTGAGCTGGTTTAACTGGAGTTCCTTGCCACAGCCACTCTTCTTCCCCTTTCAACACCTGCTTGAAGGACAAACATACCCGTCGCAGACCACCACAGATAAGATCGGGTCTGCAATCGAGACTTCAGATGTGTTACCGAAAGCGGAAGCATTGGAGTAGAAGCGTTCTTGTAGAGAAGCAGACCCTGGCAGAGCGGGATTGCTTCTTGACAGTGATCTAGATCAGCCATTTCACCGTATCTCCTGCCAAACAAACGTTTCCACTAGCATAGGAAAGCAGGTGAACGGTATGGATGCAGTACTCAATCAAACGACAACACAGTTGAGCAGGCGAGAATGGCTCCTGCTCTTGTTACCTCTGGCGGGAAGCACCTTCGTGGGGCTGTTCCTGTTGTTTCTGCCAACTCTGCTCGCAACCTTAACAGGTTACGCAGGGAACGACCTGTACATCTATCGGCTGGCGGGGACAGCTACTTTAGGGTATCCCATTGCGCTAGGTCTGGCGCTCAGGCAAGGTAGCTGGGCATCGGCACGGCTGGTGGTGGTGGCATTCTTTACGTTCGGTCTAGCTTCGCTGTATGCCTGCGCAGTTGATATCATCCTGGGTCGTGCTCATGCAGTTGTGTATGTTGTCCTTTTCTTAACGCTTATCTTTGTGGTGATCACCGGTACGCTTCTGTATACGCACCGCGGAGAAGGACGATCGACGCCGGATATCGCGGGTTGGGTTGTGTTGCTGCTGGGCATTGCAACGGTATTGGCAACGGTTTTCGGGCTGCTGCCCTTGCTCTTCCCTTCCTCATTCGGCCATATTGCTGGCTTCAAGGCTACAGACATCTTTATATACGAGCAAGCAGGGGCTGCGACGTTGGGTTATGCGGTCATGGGCATACTTGAATTACGATCGCGCAACTGGTTGGAGGTACGCTGGCCGGCAGTGATGGCGGCTGTTTTCAATGGCTTGAGCTTTTTTGCCTGTGTGCTGGCCATTGTATCGGGAGATCCGCCATTGCTGCCATACCTGGTAGCTCCTGTCTCGCTTGGTGTAACGGTGGCAATTATTGTGGCGTTGAGACGTGGGGGGAAGTAGGGTAATCTATCGGCTCCCCGGGTGCCGATGAATGGCGCCCCTACAAGTCTCCATAGACTACTTTGCCGCCTAGGATGGTGGCTTGGACGCCATTTTCAGTGATATGCTCCTGGGGGGTGGTTAGGATGTTCTCGCGCAGGACTACGGCATCTCCCAGCTTCCCCACTGACAGTGAACCTTTTTGCTTTTCTTCTCCTCCGGCGTAGGCCGCGCCAAGGGTGTAAGCCCAGAGGGCTTCTGCTATGGGAAGCGCCTGGTCGGGCAGCCAGGGCGGACGCTGCGGTGTGGTATTGTCACGACGCGTGGTGGCAGCGTAGAGGATGCGCAAGGGGTCGAACACCTCGACGGGAGCGTCTGAGCCGAAAGCAAGGGGAATACCCATTTGCTGCATTGTGTGGTAGGCATAGGCGCGGCGATGGCGCTTGCCCCAGTAGCGCTCGGCGATATCACGATCCGCGACGGCGTGAAACGGTTGCACGGAGGCTACGACGCCAAGACGGCGCATGCGTTCCAGGTCCGCAGGGGTGATGAGCTGTACATGCTCCAGACGATAGCGCAGACCGGAGAGGTCACGAGACGGCTGGCTACTATTGTCCAGGTACTGCTGCGCTTGCTCAATAGCATTGAGGGCTACGTGGGCGGCCCGATCGCCGATGGCATGCACGGCTATGCTGATACCCATTTCCGCGGCGGCGCTCACCGTCTCGTTCATGGCCTGTTCGGAGAGGGTGAGAATGCCACGATTGTTGGGATTGTCCTCAAAACCCTCAAGCATGGCGGCTGTCTGTGAACCCAGGGTGCCATCGGCGAAGATTTTGATACCGCCGATGCGCAGCATATCGTCAGCTACGCCACTCTGGCCTCTGATATGCCAGCCGGATGAGGACCACTTCCCTTGTAGTTCTGGCAGCAGGTGGCGTGGGAGAATCATTTGCACACGCACGCCCAGCTTATGCTCGTCGCGCAGCTCTTGAAAGAGGCGGAGTGCATCCAATCCTTCGATGTCATGGATAGTGGTGATGCCGCTCTTCTGTAGCTCTGGCAATAGACGCTGTACGAGGGTGCGCGTCATTGCGGGGTTTGACTCGTCAATGACATCATAGACGAGTTGTGTTGCTTCGTGCTCCTGTAGCATACCTGTTGGGGCGCCTGAACCATCACGCAGTATAGCACCGTTGCCGGGTTCCGGCGTCTCTGCTGTGATGTTCGCACGCTGGAGCGCAAGCGAGTTGACCCAGAGCAGGTGGCCATCTTTGCTCCAGAGAGCAACGGGATGATGGGGAGAGGCGGCATCAAGTGAGGCTTTGGTCGGAAAGGTTTCGCCAGGCCAACCGTTCTTATCCCACTGGCCGCCGAGTATCCATTGACCTCGTGGGGTTTGCGCAGCACGCGCGCGTACAAGGGCTGCCACCTCATCTTCGCTGGTACAGGCTATGGCATCGATATAGTGGGAGCGATAGGCCGTGCTGAGCAGGTGAATGTGGGCGTCAATGAAACCAGGAAGTACCGTTTTGGCACGTAAGTCTACCAACTCGCTATGCAGCCCACCATGGCGGCGGACCTCGTCATTGCTGCCTACGGCCAGGAGGTATCCCGTCGCGCTATCGATGGCCATCGCCTGAGCCAGCGGCTGGGCCGCGTCCATCGTATAAATGGTGCCGTTCAAGTAGAGCGTTGTGCTCATGTAGTTACTCCTTCACAAAGCTGGTAATAGCGGCGGCGAGGACCTGCGGGCGATGGAGTTGGATATCGTGGGCGGTGTCGGGCATCCAGAGCACAGTACAACTGGGAATGATACGAGCAACTTGCGCGGCCATATAGCCCTTCGCAGCGGCGAACTCGTTGGCGTTCTCCAGTTTCTCTGGTGGAAGGCCATCTGGTTTAGGTTGCGCGGCGGCAGGAACGAGCAGTACGGGGCAGGCCACTTTGCCATAATATGAAAGAGCACGGTCCTCCCAGAGTGATTGCCGGATCAGACGCTGGTGCTTAGGTTTTAGTATCTCTTCCATCTTGCCGTCGGGCAATTCTCGCACGGAAGCAAGCAGAATAGTTCCCACCTCGGGAGACCAGAAATCGGCCATCTCCTGGCGCATCGCATCCAGAAAAGCGGCACGAGAGAGATACATATCAACTGGTGATGTCTGGCGCAGAAAACGCTCGCGTGTCATACCGGGCCAATGTTTCGGTTCAACATGTGGACAATCGATCAGCGCGAGATGGCTGACAAGGGCGGGATGACGGACAGCGAGCACAAGGGCTACTCTTGCTCCCCAGCCGTGGCCAACGAGGGCAACCTTGCCCAGACCTAAGGCCGCCATGGCATGCACCGCGTCTTCGGCTATGGTCACAAGTTCATAGCCATCGTCGGGCTGATTGCTAAGCCCATGTCCACGTTGATCGAAGGCCACAACCCGGTGATGAGGACTAAAATGTGGCGCGACCAGACGCCAGATATCGGCTGTGGCGGCTAAACCATGTAACAAAACCAGCGGAATCTCGTCGCCATGCTCCACGTACCCCACATGTCTCGCTCTCTCCTCATGCTCTTGAAGAGAGGGTGATTGATTTTCTAACTGGTCGGGATCCCATTCAAGACAATGCAGGTTTATTCCGCCGGCATCAACGAGTAGTTCTTTCAATCCTCCCTGATCGCTGATAAGTGGCTCGACCATGAATGTTCCTTTCGTTGCTCATTTGTCGCACTTGTCGCATTTGTTGCGCTTGTAACTATGCGGGACTCTTTCTCTTGTCGCCTGCGAACGAGCAAGGAAGGAGGTTCGTCCTGTTCTTTAGTGTTGTGCACCTACATACGAAGGGCGACGCTGCCTTCATCATCCCCGGATGCGGCTGTGTCTCCACTCATTCGCACCAACTTTAGCGATAGGGCACCATTTCTAGGATGACCGCAAGGGTCAATACATTTCATTTAAGGGATTTTTGACCCCATATTACCGAGGTACAATCCATCAAATTGAGCTTGCGAATATGCCTTGTTTGATTCGCAAACGCTCTTCATTGAAATGTATTGACCGCAAGGGTCAACCCTACTATACACGTGACCCGCTTCACTCGCGTGAAGCGGCGGTCAGAGCCGCACAGTGCTACAGGAGGATCGATCCCTTGTGGTCGCCCTGGTCCCTCCGTTGACCATATTTGTATCCTTCTGTTGGTGCGAATGGGCGACGCAAGCGTCCCCACTCCACTCTGCACCGCTCCCGCCCCTACGGAGAACGAACGCCCCTACGGAGAACGAACGCCCCTATGGGTAGGAAGGGGGCTTCTCTTTCTTACGAAACGATCCCTTCCGGTTAATCAATGTCTGGAAATCAGATAGACACTTACGATAATAAGTATACCGCCTACAACTGTCATGGGTGTGAGTTGATCGTGTAAGATGACAATCGCCAGGAATGTGCCGAGTAGTGGTTGGATGAAAAGGGTAGATGCTGCGGCGGAGCCATCTATGCGGGCCAATCCTTTGAACCAGGCGAGATAGGCAACGACTGTGGACATGATCGCCAGCCAGGCAATACTGAGCCATGCTACGAGGCCGATTGGGTGCCAGCCTGTAGTGAGAATTTCCCAGGCGGCAACAGGGGTCCAGAAAAACATACTGATAACTATGGACGCGGAAGTAATCAGAAAAGGTGAGTGCTTTATGAGCATAGATTTAGCACGAACGGTATAGTATGCCTCTACCAGAAGCGCTAGTATTACCAGGAGGTCGCCAAGCAGGCGCATGAGGCCACCGCCAGCGGGGATATTGGGGATGAGGCCGCGCTCGACAATCAGATAGACGCCTACGAAGCCTAGCAGTAGAGCAAAACCGGTTAGAGGTTTGAAGCGTTCATGCAGCAACAGCCACGAGAGAGCGGCTGTAAAAATGGATTCGCTGGTTATCAGCAGGGCTACATCAGAGGCGGTGGTTAAGGCCAGTCCGCCGTATTCAAGGAGTTTGTTGAGGACAAAACCAATCAGTGCCAGGAGGAGCAACTGTGGGATGAGCTGGCGTGACAGGTTCAGGTTTTTGCGCATGGTAATGAGGAAGGGCAGAAGGACCAGCGCGGAGATACCCATGCGCAAGGCAAGCATGATGATCAAAGAAGTGTCAGTGAGGGCAAATTTAGCGGCAACGTAGCTGGCAGCCCAGAGCGCATTCGCCATGATGAGCAGAACCCACGAAGATGTATTGCGCGAAGATGGCTGGCTATCTCTGGACGGCAAAGGCATGAATGAAGTGCTCCTTAACATGGTTGGTTAGCAAAAAGTCTCTTGTATTATACAAGAATTGTTGTTTGGTGTGTGGAGATGGCGGGGCAAGGGGAAGCAGGGGAAGCAGGGCAAGCGCAGGCGGGGGAAGAGAAGATAGGGCAAAGGGAGCGAGGGGAAGGGGAAGCGAGGGGAAGCGTGAGCAGGGCAAGCGCAGGCAGGGGAAGAGAAGATAGGGCAAAGGGAGCGAGGCAAGCGCGGGCAGGGGAAGCAGGGCAGGGCAAGCGCAAGCAGGGCAAGCGCAAGCAGGGCAAGCGCAAGCAGGGCAACCGCAAGGGTTGCCCGTACATTTTAGGAACGATTGAGGGGCTAGGGTAATGCTGGCTTTTGATTATTGCTTGAGGGCGCGGAGGATTTTGAAGCGGGTGTTGCCTGCGACTTCGTCGAGCTTTTTGAAGTGGGTTCTTAGGGTGGGTTCGTATTTTAGGAAGCGGTTGGCGACGAGGTAGAAGCGGCCTGCGGGACGCAGGATTTGGGCGGCCTGGCGGATGAAGCGGTCGGCAATTGCGGTTGTCTGGATGCCGCCCTGGTGAAATGGTGGATTGGTTACGACGAGGTCGAAGCGTTGTGAGAGGACGGTCTGGGCACCGTCGCTCGGCAATACCTCGATGTTTGATAGGCCGCTTTCTTGTATGTTGCGTTGGGCAAGTGCTACTGTTGCGAGGCTGGCATCGACCATAATGACGTGCCCTTTGTGGGCATGACGCGCGATGTGCAGTCCGAGGTAGCCGGCGCCACAGCCGATATCCAGGGCTTCGTCGGTTGGTTGGATCTCTAGCGCATCAAGCAAGAGGCGGGTACCTTCGTCCAGTTTGCCATGGGCAAAGATTGAGGGGCCATGTAAGGCGTCTAACAGAGGACTTATGGCGGACGATTGATCAGCGTCCGCGCTAATTTGGGGGAGATACCGCTGAAAATGAGCACTATTATTTTTGTTGGTCGAATTGTTGGGGACATCTTCTACACGGGACGATGTATGAACGTCCTCACTAATTTGGGAGAAATACCGCTGAAAATAAGCACTATTATTTTTGTTGGTGGAGTTGTTGGGGGCATCTTCTACATGGGACGATTGATCAGCGTCCGCGCTAATTTGGGAGAAATACCGCTGAAAATGAGCGCTATTATTTTTGTTGGTCCCAGCGATTTTACGAGAAGATACGACGCGATGGCCTTTGCTGATGAGAAGGGTTTCGATGTTGCCAAAGTATTCCTCCATTTGTTTGGCGATGGAGAGTATGCCACGGTCTTTGGCGCCCACGACGTAGAGTTGTCCGCCGGGTTTCAGGGCATATGCTGCTACGTGGAGTCCGTAGATGATCCATGTTTTAGCGGGTTGATAGAGCAGATTCAGGATGGCGATATCCATGGTTTCTGGTGGTTCTTTTAAGGTATATTCGTGAAAGGCGATGTGGCGGAGGTTGCTGGAAGATAGACTCTGCTGTTGCGCCTGGTGCAGCGCGGTGATGTTGTCTTCCGCGAGGGTGATGGTGCCGGTGGTAATGTGTTGTGCCGCTGTGGATACGAATGGATCAGCGGCGGAATTGAGAAAGAGGACATGCTGATATGGGGAAAGTTGGATTGTTTCATTTAATAGATGAGATTGGAGTGTCATATGGCCCTCCGGGTTGATAGTGCTTTTCTTGATGATATCACGAATGTGGCGCGGATTGTATTGCTGACGGGTTACTGATGGGTGTGCAAGGCCTGTGAATTATAAGGGTAGGGGCAAGCCTCCACGTTGATAATTCACAGGGTAGGGGCAAGCCCCACCCGTACATTTTAGCCTTGTTTGTGCTCAAGGTAGAGACTGGTAGAGTTTGCCTTGTCCCTGCAAAAGGCATAAAGAGTAGCGGTTCAGGTAAGGTGTTGTCTAACACAAGGCATGGTAAGGCTTAATAGTTAGTTCTTTCTGTTGTGGCAGGAAACGGTGGGGTAAGAGGACACAAAGTTTCAACTCTTGCTTTGTCATAGGGGCACATTCGGGGGAAAGGCATACAGATTTCTTCTTTAGATCGAGGGTATGTCATTGATAGCTCTTTAAAGAGCGCCTCTCGCGCGGTGGAAGAGAGGGTCTCCTCCACCGCGCGCATTGCAAGAGCGACTACCTTCGTGCAGATTTTGGTCGGGTCACCAGGGCCGCGACGACGCAAATGATGGCCAGGATGAAAAATGCGATCGCGTGGGTTGGATGTGACGCATACGGCGGCGTGGTGGTGAGTGGGTGATAGATCCCTGGAATAATGTAATAGACGGCTAAAATCAGGGCGAGCACAGCCGCGACAATCGCGCCGTAGAACAGAGCTGGATTCTTCATAATGATACCTTCTTTCTTTTAGGCAGACGTTTAGAGTAGATGACGTGTCTGGCGAACCTATTTTTCAACAGACCTCCTGTAGGAAAAAGAACAGATCACGGCAAGACACACCGAGAGCAGAGATCATCAGATGCGCATTCCTTTCTTTTTGCCTTCTGTTGGTAACTATAGCAACCGTGACTACTCCCCTGGCTGGGCAGAGAATGTTAAGAGGTGGTTCAGGATCACTTTGTCAGGATGTTTCTCTTTCCAGGTCATGGTTCTGGCATACTGGATTACAGCGTTCAACCGGATTATATTTGCTGTGATAGGGAGGATAATACGCCAGACGGATCGTGAGATGATAGTGCTGCACAAACTCCACCAAGCGGTGCATAAACTGAGTACGCCGACTGCGGTTCTCAGGGCCATTGTCCAGATTGATGAGCAGCGTCTTGATGTGGAGAAAGCGCTCTTTGACGCTCATTCACATCCAATGTGGATGCCTAGCCAGACGCCACCCCACCCCCAGGTTGACCGCAAGGGTCAACCCTACTATACTACGAAGCGGCTCCCAGCGCGGCTTTAACCGTGTGAAACTGGACAAGTGTCGAGGAGAGATGACCCTTGCGGTCACACTGAAAACAGTGTCCTCTCGCTTCTGTTGGTGCGAATGGGAAAGCGCTCTTTGACGCTCTCCCACCAATCCACCAACCGATCCACTACGTACAACACGATCGCACTCCATCGGATCAGCCGGGTTGGATATGTGAGAGGCCAAAGAGTCTCAGCACCAGGCTATCACGCACGCGATCAGGGAAGAAACGCAGGAGAACAACCACGCTAGCTCCTTGCCCAACAGGATACCGCGTTTTCGGATGACGAGAGGTCAGCGCGTGGGTAACAGCGGCTACTGCGACATCAGGGGCATCCAGATGTTGGCTGGCTACAGCTTTGCTGAGCGCTGCAAGCCCGGACGCGTACAGTTGTTGCTGCTGCCTGGAAAACTGTTGTCTGGCCTGTTGGGCGCTAGTCCCCGATTTTTCAAAGATCTTCGTCTGCATGCCCAGAGGTTCAATGATGGAGACGGATATCCCCCAGGGGCGAAGCTCGCCACGCAGCGCATCGGTAAGAGATTCCAGCGCCGTTTTCGCAGCTGAGATAACCCCGAAGTAGGGAAGCGTTACTCGTCCGCTCGCCGCTCCTATGTTGATAATACGTCCATGCGCTTCCCGCAGCAGAGGAAGAAATGCCTGGATGACCGCAATCTGTCCGATGACACTGACCTCGAATTGCTTGCGTACCTCCTCAACTGGAGTCAATTCAACCGGACCTTCAACGATAAGACCAGCATTATTCACCAGCCCGACGAGTCCTACCCTCCCAACCGCCCCCGGTCACGGTTTCCGCGGCCTGGGCAATGGAGGCGGGATCAGTGATGTCGAGCAAGATAGGAATGATGCGAGCAGAGATGTCGTGTTGGAGCCTCTCTCCGTCAGCAGTTTGTCGCACACCAGCAAAAACTTGAAATCCTAAGGCATCGAGCCGACGGGTGGTAACCGTGCCAAGACCACCCGATGCTCCAGTAATCAAAACAGCACCTCTGTGTGTCTGAGTCGGTAGTTCCATAAGGATGAGGTTCCTTTCACTGAAAGAAGAACAGTTTGTCCCTTCAGCCAGCGTCTGCTATAATAAACGATACGTAGCGTGTCTTTATGTGACACCACAAATATATACGATACGTAGCGTATTGTCAAGGACAATTTTCTCAGAAGCGAAGAGGAGAACGGAGATGGTCGAGCTGGAGAAACAGCAGGAGTCCTCTGCTCCAGGCCGCCGACGAAGCGATCAGGCGCACCAGGCGATTTTGCAAGCGACCATGGACGTGCTGGAGCAGGGAGGCTATCGTGCCATGACGATTGAAGCAATTGCGGCGAGAGCAGGGGTGGGGAAAAAGACGATTTATCGCTGGTGGCCTTCTAAAGCCGCAGTGGCTCTTGAAGCACTGACCGTCTATGCTGAGGCGCACGCGCCTTTTTCAGATACCGGTTCTTTGGAGGGAGATTTACTGGCCTATTTTGGGTATGCTTTTCCCGTCTTGCAAGGGAAATCCGGAACCGTGTTGAGCGGGCTGGCGGCTGAGGCGCAGTTGGACCCAACATTTGCGCGTGAATTTCAGCGGGTGTTTATTGTGCCACAGAAAGAAGCGCTGGTGGCCCTCTTGCAACGTGATGTGCAACGAGGTGAACTGACTGCTGATACGAATCTGGACGTACTGGCGGACTTGATTTATGGTGCGAAATGGTACCGCTTTCTCCTGTATCCTGCGCCACTGGATGATGCATTCGCCAGGGAAATCGTTGCGTTGATCCTGCGCCTGAAAGGGAGAAGTGCACAGGACAATAGTATCTCTGGGACAATTTAGTTTTCGAGAGTCTCTAACTGCTCTTCATACCATTGGGATAAATCTTTCATTGCAGACACTCAGCAACAGGAAGAGCGTGAGGACGACGCCCAACAAGAAACGTGTGCCCAGTCGCTTCCTGTACATAGAGATCCCCACGGCTCATGGTCACTCCTGGGGCATACTGTCCGCTTGTCTGGAAGTATATTGGCAAAGAGCGATATAATCCCTTCTAGCCAATGAAGAACTCTTGCAACGCAGGGGCGAGAACGTCGTCAGCCGGGCCGTGGTCTTGACCTTCCAGGGTGCGACGCTGCGCATCAGGGAGGATGGTGGCAAGCTCTTGCGCCCCGTGGCGCAGAAACACATGACTTTCCCCACGACCCAAGAACACAGTGCCGTCCATCACAAGTGTGGGGACCGTGACGGAAGCCCACTTCCTGAGCGGCAACGGGTCGCCTCTCTGGGTGTTTCCTATGATAGTAATGTCGTAAGCGAGCGTGTGCGCCACTTCCTCTAACCCCGACCACATGGGCGATTGCCGCATCTGGGCAACCATTTCGGCAGGAGTGCCCACCTCTGTCATGAAGTACTCGACCGCTTCGCCCCGGCGACCCGACGAGACCAAGAGAGTGAGATGCTGCGCGTAATCCTCCGGTGCAGGAGGACGACTGTCGTCAATGATAAACGGGGGCTCGTACAGCGCCAGCTTCGTGATTTTGGTGGGAAGCAGGCGCGCGGCCTCAAGGGCCAGAACGGCTCCTGAGGAATGACCAAAGACGAACGCTGCTCCACCAGCCTCGTTGATCAGGGCATCGATATCTTCGACCTCGCGCTCGACCGCATAGGGAGCTGTGTCCCCACTCTCACCTCGGCCACGCCGATCGTAGGCGAACACGGTGAAATGTGGTGCCAGGGCCGCGGAAAGCTCCGCCTCGGCTACTCGAGTGGCGGTCGCACCGGCCACCAGGATGAGCGCGGGCCCCTGGCCAGACTGATCGAAGGCGATGGGAGTGCCGTCTTTGGAAATGACTTTTCTCATGGTGTTTCCTCTCTTATGGACCATCTTCTGTTTCCCTTTTGCACGTAGAAACAGTGTATCACCCTGGCCAGAAAAAAACTTCTCCAATCGTGCTCTTTACAGTATGAGGGAACAGGCTAATAACCACAGTGGTCAAACCAGCCGTGGGTATCCTGTGGAGTCGAGGGGAAGGAGCGTTGGAAAGAGAGATTTTCCCATTGTATCATGTGGCTCAATTTTTTCTGAAGGGTGATGTAATATATCTCATCACTCTTTTTGACAGGGAGAGAATAAGAACCTACCACACAGACAAGCAGGCAGTATGCCCCAGGAGTGGTCATGCGCCTCCCAACTTCGGGGCTGCATAAGGCAAGTAGCAGCACCAGTGTCGCAAGAGCAAGAATACCTTCACCGACCTGCCAGATCGAGTTGCCCAGCGTTAGTAGGTGGATATTCATCCGTGGGTGCTCCTCTCGTCATCTTCCTGCGCACGCGCTGTATCTGCTTGCACGTGGGCAGACTGTCCTGGATGATCTGGCTCCTGCATCTGATGGCTCTGTTCCTCTGCCAGGTGGGTGTGCCGGAAGAGCATCCAGAGCGAACAGTCATAGGCAGCCTTGAGCGTACCAGCCAGAATGAAGGGCAGCCCGAGCAGCAGGAGCGGCCCTTGCAGGAGCAGACCAGACACGATGGGACTCGTTGCCGAACCAGCGCTGCGAGCCAGAGAGGTGACACTTGCCGTTGCCGTCCGTGCCTCTGGAGTGACCAGTGCCATAGTGTAGGCTTGCCGCGTGGGGACGTCCATCTGTGAGAGCAACTGGCGCAGCAGCAAAAGCCCTGCCGCCAGGGGAAAGGTGGGCGCGAAGGCCACCAGGACGAGCAGCACATTTGAGGGCAGATGGGTGAAGACCATTGTGTTCAAGAGACCTATGCGGCGGGCGAGCGGCGCCGCCGCGAGAAAAGAGAGGGCTGAGAGCGCATTGGCGCCGAAGAAGAGGGCGGCCAGCAGCGCGAGCGGCACCCCAAAGCGCAGGTGAAAGTAGAGCGCCATCAGGCTCTGCACCACTAATCCGCCCGCAAGCGCGTCTACGCTAAAAAGGGCTGTCAGTCGGAGCACTATCCCACGCGCACGACCCAGGCGAGGCACCAGGCGGAGCCAGAGCTGTTCCTGATGTTCCTGGTGCTGCTGGGCGCGGGCTGGTGTCTCCACGACAGGCGAGAGCCGCAGAGCCAGCGCGGCAACGACCAGAGCTACTGCGGCATAGCCGCCAAACGCGAGACGGATGCCGACAGCCTCAGGTACCCCAACACGAGTCAGGAGATCAGGAAGACCAGCCAGCAGGGCGCCCAAAGCTCCTGCAAACGAGGCGACGAGATTGTACCTGGCAAAGAGGGCGGTGCGCCGTTCCAGGGCACCCGTCTGAGTCAGCATTGCCTGTTCAAGCGGCAGAAATGGAGCGGTCTCGGAGGCGGAGGTTCCCAGCGTGCCGAAAAAGGCGGCCAGCAGCAGCACGGGATAGACACTCGTCAGCCCAAAGACCACGCCCGTCCCGGCCATCAGCAGAGCCAGGAGCACGAGGGTGCGCCGACGTCCCCAGCGATCTGCGAAGAGGCTGATGAGGTAGGTACTGAAGAAATCGCCGACCAGAGAGACCGTGACAATTGTGCCAATGGCCGCCGGTGAAAGTCCCGCGCGGCTGAGCACGACGCCCAGGAGCACGGCAAGCAGCCCATAGGCAAAGGAGCGCAGGCCACGCATGACAATGATGAGTCTTGCATCTGCCCGATTGCTTTGCTCATGTGTCCCGGCTTGCGCCCGATCTGTCACTTCGTGAGGTTCCCCAAAATCACTGCCACGCACGTCGCGTTTCCCTAGTATCTCTTACCTTCATTACTGCTTAAAATCGCCGTTGGGCTTGCCCTGGCGGATCATTTCCTGGCAGTAGGCATACAGGGCGTCATAGACGATCCACTCAGCCGCGTTCTGTTCGTGGTCATCTTTGTAGCCCAAATGCCGGAAGCCCTCGGCAATCGCTTCCAATCCCGGCCCCTCTGGCTGGTTCCACAGAGTGTTGTCGGTATCAGCGCCATTCACGATCTTGCCAAGCAAGACAAGGGCGGGATCGGTGGTCAAATTGTATTGCTTGAGGATGGCCTCAAACGAGCATTCTTTGCCATGATGCCCCAGTTCTACTCCCTGCACATCGTAGGGAATGGCTCCTTCGCGCGCCGCTATCTCCGACACCTGGTCGGTTGGCACGAAGAGAAACTCGGCGTCTTTGTCCACATATTTCTTGATGAGCCAGGGACAGGCTACGCGGTCTACTTTGACGCGCTCACGGGTAATCCACTTCATGAAAGTTTTACTCCTTTGTTTTCTCAATAACAACGTAGATTGGATGTTTCCTTTCTTTGATCTCTCTACTCAGGTCGGCTCACTGGCAAATTGCGCGTAGAGGGCATCGTACAGCAACCTGCCGTGTTCCAGGGCGACGTGATCATCGGGACTGATGAGGCGAAGGCCGCGACAGATCAGGTCCAGACCGGGCGCGGCAGGTTCCAGAGGAATATCTTGCACCACATCGGCCTCATCCACCGCCTGTGCGATGCGCTGCAAGACCGGGTCTTTCAGGTCATACTCCCTCAGCATGGTGTGGAAAGTGCAGTGCCCGCGTCGGTGAGAAAGTCGAACGCCAGGGATGTCAAACGGTTCGGCTCCCGCGGGAAGCGGTTTGGAGCCGACAGGCACAAACAGGAATGTTGCTTCCTGGTCAATGTATTTCTGAATCAGCCAGGCGCAAGCCATGCGGTCTACGCCCACCTGTTCCCAGGTAACCCATTTCATGATTCAAATCCTCCCCTCGCACTCAACAGGCGCGTGCGGACCTGCTTGCCCAGGTCCGAGTGAAAGTAGTCCTGTGCATGGACCTGTTGATACCTGCGAGAAAGTGCTGCAAGGTCCGCGTTCTCTTGCTCCATGTCGGCCAGAATCTCCTCGTAAGCGGTATCTACCCTGGCGAGAAATTGCTGTACCAGTGCCTCATGTTGCCCATTGAGCAGCAAGCGAGACTGCCAGAGCTGCGCTTCTCCTCCCAGTTCGCTGATCTCGACGGCCAGCCACTGCAATTGCTCTTGAGTCCAGGAGGTTGCAGGGAGTACCCAGACGGCATCGTGCATGAGCAGCGCTCCCAGCCGCTTGAGTTTGCGCCACACATACGCGCGAGCGGAGGTGGGTTCGCGCGGAACTTTATAGACGAGCAGCGCCCACGAAGGCGCTGGAACTGGCTCCATGCCCTTATTTCCTCTCCTAGTGGTGGGCTACCGTGTACACCACGAGTCCAACAATCGCCGCGCCGAGGACAATAAGTGGCTCTGGAAGCTTTTTCCACCTCCATAAAAGCCCCAGCGTAACCAGCGCGAGCAGTGCCGTGGGAATATCCGTAATGGTGCGCCGACCGAGCACAATCACCGCTCCACTAATCGCGCCGGTGGCGGCAGCGGTCACGCCCGCGATAAAGGCAGCCACAGCAGGCCGTTTCCCATACTTTCGGAACAGGCGGATGGGAAAAATGGTCAGCAGGTAGCAGGGCAGGAAGGTACCGAGAGCCGCGACACTGGCCCCGGCGAGTCCCGCGACCAGGTAGCCAATAAAGCCGACCGTAATCACCACGGGTCCAGGGGTAATCATGGCGACGGCAACCGCGTCGACGAACTGGTGATCGGTGAGCCAGTGATGTTCTTTCACGACTCCTCCATAGAGAAAGGGAATGATTGCCAGTCCGCTACCGAAGACGAAGGCACCGGCCGCGGTGAAGTATGTAAAGAGGGTCCACAGTAGTCCCCCCGTCGTGCCTACGACAGCGAGGAGTGCGGCGAGCGGTAGCGGCATGACACTGGCGACACTCGTCTTCCCTTTCCCTTTTCTCCATGACCATGTGGGAGGTGCCTTGACCAACCAGACCAGGATGCCTGCCGCCAGGAAAAGCAGAACCTGCTCGGTTTCAGTGATGATGGTCACGGCGGCAGTGACCAGGTAGATGGCCCAGAGCAACCAGTCTCGCCCAATGGTTTTGGACGCGAGTTTGTAGGCGGAGAGGGCGATAATGCCAATCACGCTCGCTCCAACGCCGTAAAACACAGCTTGCATCCAGGTAAGGCCACCATAGAGCGTGTAGGCCCAGCCAAGAGCCACCACCATGAGGAAGGAGGGGAAGACAAAGGCCAGGCCAACGAGGGTAGCTCCCAGGAAACGATAGTGGACATAGCCAATGTAGATCCCCAACTGTGCGGCCAGAGGACCGGGGGCAAGTTGGGCGAGGGCGAGTCCCTCTTTATAGTCAGATTCCGTAATCCATTTGCGCTGTTCCACCAGGTCCCGGTGCATATATCCGACCAGTGCCACCGGACCGCCAAAGCCCAGGGTACCGAGCTTTAAAAAGTAACGGACCAGTTGCCAGAGCGAATAGCCTGCAACAGATTGCGTCTGTAGCGCCGTCTCCTGCGTGCTCATCTGTTGTCCTTTTGCTAAGAAAGTCGCGCAGTATGAACAGAAAAATACTCTAGGAGTTACTTTCTTTAATAACCACGGTTACATTGTAGCCGAAGAAAAGCGAAAAAGCAACTACACGTACAACCAGTTTGGCGTAGACACCTCCTTTTGAGGCGTTTGATACTACTTCAAGTAGACTCCTTCCCTGCCCTGTCTATTGGGAATATCCGTTCCAAAAACAGGAAGGAAAATATGTGCTGGAACCTCTTGGGGTTCATCATTTCCGCGGGTGAGCACCATCCTCATGAGCAAGGAGAGTCTTCTCTAGCAGTTGCATGATTCTCCGGACAAATTGCTCAGCGGTCCAGCCTCGCTCGCCCACCAACTGATGATAGGATTCAAAGCTACTGGCTGCCCAAAGCCAGTCTGTCGCTTCTTCCACACTCCACGCAGCAGTCAGGCATCCCTCGCGATCAAGCCACACCACCAGCCGCCGCGTGTTGCGCCAGATCTCCTGTTGCTTGTCGCGCCACACGGTTGCATAGCTAGCATCGTAGACCGTCTGGGCGTATAAATTGCGCAGCACCGGGGCGTTGTGCTCGTAGAAACTCACCACCCGTTCGAGACCAATCCGGAATGCCTCGACCGGATTGCTGGTTTGAAGCAGTGTAGGAATGAGGCCTTCCAGGGCAGCATGTTCGATGTGCTCGCCAACCGCCTGGAGCACGCCACTTTTCGAGCCGAACTGGACGTAGATCGTCTGGCGTGAGACGCCAGCTTTCCTGGCGATATCGTCCAGGCTGATGTCAGGATAGCCTGTTTCTTCTAGTCCTCAGTAGCACCCTCTTGCCGCTTTTGGGGGCATCGCTTCCCTTCACAATGTGAAGTGTGAACAGCAGAAGAGAGGAGACGCCAGCATGCTGAAGCCAGAGCACATTCCCTTCATTGTTTTTACTGTCCCGCCACTTCTGCTCCTCATAGTTATGTATTTTACACGCCCAGGAGCCCGACGCTTGCTGAGTGCTTTCATTGGTGGATTGGCTTTTGCGGTACTTCATATCTCTTGGGATACCGTTGCCTATTATGCGAGATGGTGGTACTACCCATTCACCACCGACACCCATGCCCCGTTCCTCTGGTACATAGGAAGCGTGTTTTTCGGGGCCACGACGGCCCTGATCGGCTGGAGAATACAGCGTCGTTTCGGGACCAGAGGATTGCTCATCTTTCTCGTGCTCATTGCTGTGCTCGGTACCGTCATGAACCCCATGGCTGAAGCCAGGGGCTTGTCCCTGCTTTTACGCACCGATCTGCGTGTATCCAGA
>JRHI01000809.1_pt1 | contig 31177 bp, 34 predicted proteins | sample 215371 | NCBI WGS metagenome assembly JRHI01 (sample SAMN02929681, study PRJNA255918) | sediment metagenome | biome: cave system; feature: Ice Cave; material: Sediment; isolation source: sediment from deep within a dark volcanic ice cave with no known source of... ...
CCTGAGCGTTGGAGACCCGGATCCAGCCGGGGTCGGGCTGGGCCAGACCCGCCTGGATCCGGTGAATCTCCTCCAGGTCGGCTTCAGCCTGACGGCGATACGTCTCGCCGGCCCCGGCCGCCCGCCGCTTCAACTCGACGTCCAGCGCCGCCAGCCGATCGGCCAACTCCACCAGCTCGGCATGGGCCGCTCGGGCGAGGTGCAGTTTTTCTTCACAGGCCTCGCGCTCGGCCAGAGCGACGGCCAGCGGCCGGGTCGAGCCCGTCCGCACCGCACCCACGTGATTCTGACGATAAGTGACCACCGCCGCGATCGCCTCCGCCGCGGTGCGACTCCCGCCCGCCCCCGCCAGCACGCTCTGGAGGTGCCGGTTCAATACGTCGACGTCTCGCTCCAGCAACAGGATGTCGGCCTGGCCGACCGCCGCGGTCAGCCTGAAGGTTTGCCGGTTCATGCCGAGCCAGCGGGTCGCATCGACCGCGCCAGCGGCCTCGATCTCGGGTCCGAGCTCGCGACCGGTGGCGAGGTCATGGGCGGTCGACACCCCACGCACGAAGTCATGATCGACCTCGACCAGCCGGCCTCCGGCAAGTTCCAGGGTGAGGGTCACCCGTTGCCCGCCGCCGGCCCACGGCCGGAGCCGCTCCCGGCGTTCGCTGACCTCCCGCGCCCGGCTCCGCTCCATACCACAGAGGCCGAAGAGCAGGGCCTGATGAAGGCTCGACTTGCCCGACTCATTGGGACCGTGGACGATATTCAGCCCGGGGACGAGCCGCAGTTCGCCATCCGGGGCGCCCCCGAAACCGTTGATGCGGGCGCGAACGATCCTCATCTCAGCGGATCCAGATCCTCGCGGCCTTCCAGCGCTCGCAGCCCCACCTCGATCACCCGGTCGCGCCGGTCGGGGTCCAGGCCGGCGGCCAGCACTCCACGCACGAACTCGCCCCGGACGGTCGGCTCCCGGCTCAGCGAGTCGAGGTCGTAGGTGGGAACCAGCCCATCCATTGCGTACGTCACGTCCAGACCCTCCCCACCCCTGGGCATCAACTCCAGCGAGATGGTGGTGCCCGGAGCCGGCCGGCCCCGCAGCCGGATTCGCGCGCTGCCGCGCCGGCCCTCGAGTAACCGCTCCGCCATCAACGCAACCTCGATCGCCCCTCCGGCGCCGGTGACGTCCAGCTCCAGATCGTGCAGCCGGTAGCAACCGATTCGGCGGAACTCCCGCCTTACCACCCCGACGCTGTCGATCTCCGCGATCACGACGCCGCCATCGCCCTCCCCGAAGCGCAGCGGCTCCGGGCTCCCGGGAAAGGTGTGGTCGGCGGCCAGCCGGGCCCGGTGGTAGTGCCCTACGAAAGCGTGCCGGAGGCCACAAGCGGCCACCTCCTCCTGGCGGAAGGGCGCATGTCCGGCCTGCGCGCTGTAGTCGGCGGCGGGGTGAAACGCGGTCTCGGCGCCGTGGAAGAGGGCGATCTGGACGCCGTCACGGCCGGCCCGGAATCCGGCCAGGAAGCTCGGCGTACCACTGGTACTGAGGTGAGCCGCTCCCCACACCGCCAGGCCAGGTGCTGGTTCGACCTTCTCCAGCCGGCCGCTCTGGAAAACGTGGACGTTGGAACTCCAGTTGACCCGGCGGTAAAGCGAGTCGTTCACCAAAGGATCGTGGTTGCCAGGAGCGACCAGCACTGGCACCTGGCCCAGGCGGGCGAACTGCGAGCGGAGGTGATCGCCTTCATCGGGCCCGGCCACCTCGTGCTCGTACAGGTCGCCGGCACAGAAGACAGCATCCACTCGCTCCTGGATGGCCACGTCGATGATCGTCACCAGGGCCTGGTTGATCGCCATCCGGCGCTCCCGCGCGATCTCCGGGCGGGCGGTCGGGAAACGTCGGCCGAGGTGCAGGTCGGCGAAGTGGAGGAGCCTCACCAGCTCAGCCGACTCGGATCATGGTGACCTTGGCCCGATCCGGCCGGATCGGGTCAGCCATCTCCACCGAGGCCACCACGAACTCGACCGGTCCCCGCCATCCCGCCAGCCTCCGGAACTCCGCCCCGGCCGCGGTCAACCGCCGGATAGGTTCGCCGCCAGCCGCCTCCACCGGCGCTCCGAAGCGGTTCGAACTCCGGGTCTTGACCTCGACCATGATCAGCCGGCCACCCGCCTCGCAGACCAAATCGATTTCTCCCGCCTGGCAGCGGTAGCGGCGGGCGAGCACCCGGTGGCCGGCCGCCACCAGGTGGGCCTCGACCAGTTCTTCACCTGCCCGACCCAGGGCCCGAGCCCGCTCAGCCCGATCGGGCATAGCGCCTCACGCTGGACCAGGACCACCGATGGATCGGACTCGGCCCCAGCCTGGCGAGGGCTTGCAGGTGCCCGCTCACCGCATATCCTTTGTGCTCGGCGAATCCATAGCCCGGGTAGGCCAGATCGAACTCATCCATCATCCTGTCGCGCTCGACCTTGGCGATGATGCTGGCCGCCATCACTGAGGCGCACGCGGAATCGGCCCGAACCATCGCCAGTTGCGGCACCGGCACCCTGGGCAGGTCGATGGCGTCCAGCAGCAGGTAGTCAGGAGCGATGTCCAGGCCGTCCAGGGCCAGCCGGATCGCCTTCCGGCGAGCGGCCGTAAGCCCGATCCGGTCGAGTTCGGCGGCGTCGACCACCCCGACCGCCGCCGCCAATGCCCGGCGCCGGATCCGAGCGGCGACAGCCTCCCGCTCCCGGGCGGTCAGGGCCTTGCTGTCGTCGAGCCCGTTGATCCGGTCACCCAGTTGGAGCACCACCGCACCCGCCACCACCGGACCCGCCAAAGGTCCACACCCGACCTCGTCGACCCCGGCGATCCGCCGATAGCCGGCCAAGGCCAGCTCGGTTTCATGCGCCCAGCGTGATCTGCGCGACAATGCGGGGGTGTGTCGGGATCATCGGGCGCGCTGACGCGCTCCGACAAAGGACATCGATCGCGTGATTCGCCCGGGCCATCTGCATGGCCGGGCGATCATACCCTAGCGTCGCTCGCGGATGCGAGCGTCTTTACCGATCTTGTCCCGGAGGTAGTAGAGCCTTGCCTGCCGCACCTGGCCGTGACGGAGCACCTCGATCTTTTCGACCCGGGGCGAGTGGACCAGAAAAGTCCTCTCCACGCCGATCCCCTGCGACATCTTCCGCACCGTGTAGTTGCGGCGGAGGCCGTGGCCGGTGACCCGGATGATGATGCCCTCGAAAACCTGGATGCGCTCTTTCGAGCCCTCGACCACCTTCGCATGCACCTTGACGGTGTCGCCAGGACGAAGCTCGGGGACCTCGGCCTTGAACTGCTCTCTCTCGAGTTCAGCGATGAGCACCCAAGAATTCTACCAATCAACCCGCGTCGGGCGGGTCAACCGCCGCCTGGCGGTGGCGAAGCCGGGCGGCGCCCTGGGCCTCACGCCAGGCCTGGATGGCGGCATGGTTGCCCGACATCAGCACTTCGGGCACCCTGATTCCCCGGAACTCGACCGGCCGGGTGAACTGTGGGTAGCCGAGCTTGACCTCGCCTTCGCCGGAGAAGGAGTCTTCGGCCAGCGACCGTCGGTCGCCCACGACTCCCGGCACCAGTCGGGCGATCACGTCGATCACGACCACGGCCGCCGGCTCCCCACCCGAGAGCACGTAGTCGCCGATCGAGATCTCGAGATCGGCGTAGAGCTGCCGAATCCGGTCATCGATTCCCTCGTACCGGCCGCAGACCAGGATCAGGCCGGGTGCGGCGGACAGGCGGCGGGCCAGAGCTTGATCGAAGCGGCGGCCCCAGGGCTCGAGCAGGACCACCGGGCCGGGGTTGGCGGCCCGCGCCGCGTCGATCGCGGCCGCCACCGGCTCCGGCTTGATGACCATGCCCGGCCCCCCGCCGAAGGCGGTGTCGTCGATGGTGTGGTGGCGGTCGGTGGCGTGGTCCCGGAGGTCATGCAGCACGACCTGGAGCAGACCGCGATCGACCGCGCGGCCGACCACCCCGGCGGTGAACGCGCACTCGATCAGTCGGGGCTGGCTGCAGACGACGTCAAATCGCATCTTCGGTCCGGGTCACCCAGCCTGCTACCACCACCCTGCGGGCCTCGAGGTCGACCGCCACCACCGCCTGCCGGACCGCCGGCACCAGCAGTTCGGACGGCCCCTGGGCCGACCCCGTGCGAACCACCCAGACATCGTTGGCCGGGTACTCCTCGACCCCGACCAGCACTCCCAGTTCCTCGCCCTCCTCGGTGAGCACCGCACATCCGACCAGATGGTGAGGGTAGTAGGCGCCAGGCGGGAGTTCGTGCACCTCGGAGTCGGGTACCTCCAGGTAGCGCCCTCGATAGCGTTCCGCGGCAGAGCGGTCGGCCACGCCCTCCAGACGCAGCAGAATCCCGCCGCCGGAGGCGGCCCGGCTGCCCAGGACGGTGTGGGCACGGCCGTCGACCAGCAGACGGGAGCCCGGCTCGAAACGATCACCGAACTCGGTGAGCGGCATCACCCGCAGCTCCCCTCGAAGGCCGTGCACACCCATGATCCGGCCGACCCGGGTGGTTCCCGGGCCGGCGGCCGCCTCAGAGCAGATCGATGAACACCCGGCGACCCTCACGGGAGCCGGCCACCTTGACCAGGGTGCGCAGGGCCTCGATGTTGCGGCCCGACTTGCCGATCAGGCGGCCCATATCGGACACGCTCATCTTGACCTTGACCGCGATCACCCCACCGCTCCGTTCGACCGCGTCCACCTTCACCTGGTCCGGCTCCTCCGCGATCGACATGGCGATCCACTCGACGAACCCGCGGTAGTCGACCTGGGCCGGGCCCAGCGGTGGGCGGCGCCGGAATCCACCTCGGTCGGCGCCTCCGGGCCGGCTGTCGCGGCCCCCGGGCCGGAAGCTCCGGGGCGGCCCGCCCGGCCTCATGACCCGTGCGACCCGCCCGCCTCGGGCCCTGCCGCCCGGCGAGCCTGGACTCGTTCCAGCGCGCCCTCCCGCTTGAGGATGGTGCGCGCCGCCTCCGACGGCTGGGCACCCCGCTCCAACCACAGGGCCAGCTTGTCCTCGTCGACCTTGATCGTGGCCGGTTCGGTCAGCGGGTCATAATAGCCCACCTGTTCGATGAACCTGCCGTCGCGGGGCGAGCGGGAGTCGGCCACCACCAACCGGTAGAACGGACGCCGCTTGGCGCCCATCCGCTTGAGACGTATCTTGACCATCGTTCCTCCTTGTCGGCCGGGCCAGCGCCCGGCGCCTATCGTGTGAACCGCCGGCTGAGGTTGAATCAGCCGCCGAACAGGCCGCGCCAGCCGCCCGGCCCGCGCAGCCCGCCACCAACTGTCCGCCGCCGGCCCTTGCCGCCCCCGGACAGCTGCCTGGCCATCGCCTGCATCGCCTCGCGCGACTTGAGCAGCCGGTTGACATCTGTGACCTGGGTCCCGCTGCCCCGTGCGATCCGCCGGCGCCGGCTGCCGTCGATGATCTCAGGACGCCGGCGTTCCAGCGGAGTCATCGACTGGATGATCGCCTCCATCCGGCGAATCTGCTGCTCCGCCTCGCCCGAGTCGACCTGGCCGGCGAGCCGGCCAGCCCCGGGGATCATCTCCAGCAACGAGCCTAGCGGACCCATGCCCCGCAGCTGCCGCATCTGGGCCAGCATGTCCTCGAAAGTCAGAGTGCCGCTGCGCATGCCGCTCTGGAGCCGGCGAGCCTCGGCCTGATCTACGTTGCGCTCGACCCGCTCGATCAAGGTGAGCACGTCGCCCATGCCGAGGATGCGAGACGCCATGCGATCGGCATGGAAGATTTCGAGGTCTTCGGGCCTCTCTCCCACTCCCGCGAAGCGGATCGGCCTTCCGGTGGCGGTCATGAACCCGAGCGCGGCACCCCCCCGGGTGTCGCCGTCGAGCTTGGTCAGGATCACGCCGTCGATGCCGACCGCTTCATTGAAGTCGGTGCCGACCCGGACCGCCTCCTGGCCGGTCATGGCATCGGCGACCAGCAGTGACTCATGGATGGACACCGCCTGCTTCAAATCCCGCAATTCCGCCATCAACTCCTGGTCGACGTTCAGGCGGCCAGCCGTGTCGAGAATGACCACGTCGGCATTGATCCGGGCCGCTTTGGCCACCGCTTCGGCCGCCACCGCGGCCACCGGCCCGGTTCCGCTGTGAAAGGGGATCCCCCCTCGCTCCGCCAGGAGCCGCAGCTGCTCCACGGCCGCTGGACGGCGCAGATCGAGGCCGACCACCATCGGCCGGTGTCCATCCCGGCGGGCGAGGAGCGCCAGCTTGACCGCGGTAGTGGTCTTACCCGCACCCTGCAGCCCGACCAGCATGATCACGGTCGGCGGCCGGCTGCTGTAGCGAAGCCCTCCCTGGTTGCCCCCGAGCTGCTCGCGCAACTCCTCCTGCACCGCCTTGACCACCTGCTGCCCGGGCGTGAGATGGGCGGCGCTCTCGGCCCCCACCAATCGCTCACGCACCCGGTCGATCAGGGCTCGAACCGTCTTGAACCCGACATCGGCCTCGAGCAGGGCCATCCGCACCTCACGCAACGTGGCGTCGACTTCCTCGGGCCGGAGCATGCCGCGGTCGCCGGTGCGCCGGACGATCGCGCCGAGCCGTTCGGAGAGGCTTTCGAACACCGACTACCGCCTGAGTGCCGCGATCGCGGCATCGAGTTCGGCCACCAGCCGCTTGAGTTCAGCCAGCCGGCGTTCAACGGCGACTGCCGCCACCTCCCGCTCGGCGTCGTCGCGACACAATCCGAGTTGCGCCTCGAAGGCTTCCAGTTGCAGGGTGGCCCGGCGGACGATGTCGTGCACCGCCGCCCGTGACGTGCCCCGAACCTCCGCCACCTCTGCCAGCGACCAATCCTGCAGAAGATGGAGATCGAGGACCTCACGCTGCAGGTCACTCAGCAGCGGTCCGTAGCGCTCCAGGAGGCGGACCCGGTGGTCCCGCTCCGTCAGACTGTCAAGGGCCATGCCTTGACACTCAGTCTAGACCAAAGTTCCTGCGGCCTGATGGCCATCCCGGGCAGATGCTGGGGGGTCCCAGCCGTCAGCCGTGGCCTTCGAAGCCCGGATCTCCGCCGGCCATTGTTGCTGTAACCGGACAAAATATGGTAAGCGTAGGTCAGTCATGCCATTACGTCGCAGCAAACCCGCCCTCTTCGTGTGCCTGCTTCTCCTGGCGGCGGCCGTCACCGCCGCGGGAACCATTTCCGCCTCCGCCTCCCCCTACGTGGTTCAGCCAGGGGACAGCATGTGGAAGATCGCCAGCTCCCACGGAGTCAGTTACGAACGCCTGCTGGAGCGCAATCGCCTTGCCAATCCCGACCTGATCCTGCCCAACCAGGTGATCGATCTTCCCGACCGCCGGCCCGGGCCGGCTCCGGTGGAGGTGACCGGCCCGGTCGCATCGTCGGGCGGGTCAGCCGCTCTGGCCCCCTCCAGCCGGGCCCAGGTTCGCGATCTCATCATCGGCGCCTCTCGTCGCTACCGGGTCAACCCGAGCCTGCCGCTGGCCCTGGCCTGGTGGGAATCGGGCTGGAATCAGAACACTGTGTCCTCGGTGGGCGCGGTGGGGGTGATGCAGGTGCTGCCGGCCACCGGCGACTGGGTCGGCCCGGGTCTGATCGGGCGACGGGTCAACGTTTACAACCTCGCCGACAACGTCGAAGTCGGAGTGGCGGTGCTGGCCTACTACAACCGCCGGTTGGGTGACCCCAAGCTGGCCCTTGCCGCCTACTACCAGGGTCTCGCCTCGGTTGAGCGTCGGGGCGTGTACCGCTCCAGCTGGGGCTACATCAATGGCATCATCGCCCTGCGCGACCGCTTTCAGCGCGGCGAGTACCCTGCGGTCTGAACCCGGGTCCCGGCCGGCCCGCTGGTAGACTTCGGCAATGCTGACCGCCATCACTTTGATCAGGTCCACCAAAGCGGGGCTGGCCACCGTGGGACCTGAACTCGCCGCCATCGACGGGGTCAGCGAAGTCTACACCGTGACCGGCGACTGGGATTTCGTCGCGGTGCTCCGGGTCCGTCAGCACGACGAACTGGCGGCACTTGTGACCGAACGGATCGTGGCGGTTCCCGGAATCGAGAAGACCACCACCATGGTCGCCTTCAAGCAGTTCTCCCGGCACGATCTCGAGGCGATTTTCAGTCTCGGCCCCGAGGCGTAGGCGGTCCCGGCTCGCTCAGCCCCGACCGACGGCTCCCCGGAGACGCCGCAGAGGCAGCCCGACCAGGCTGCGGACCTGCTGGCGGGCGGCCAGGGCCAGCGGCACGTCGGAACGTCCGGCCCGCCTCGGCAGCGTCAGCCCCTGCTCCACCGCCCGTCTGAACTCGGTGGCGGTGCGGCCCGGGAAGAGGGTGACCGCACGACCCATGTCGTGGGCTCCAAAGTGGGAGTCGCTGGAGCCGATCGCCGCCCCCAGTCGATCCTGGCGTTCACTGTAGAAGGCGGCCAGGCGGGCGATCCGGCCGCGGGTGATCGGGGCGGTGTGGATCAGCTCGATCCCATCCACCGGGGTCGACTCGAGCAGCCGGACCAGCTGGTCCGGCTGGCACGACGCGAAGTAAGTGGGCATGAATGGATGCGGGATGATCGCCAGGCCTCCCTGTTCGTGCACGGCTTCGACCGTGGCGAGCAAGCTCGACCCGGCCCGAATCGGCCGCTCCAGGAACAGGCCGAGCAGGTGGACCAGGCCCGGCCAGCCGGTGGTGATCTCCTGCCCACGAATTACCTCCACCCCCATCTCAGTGCCGCACGCGACCGCCTCGTCACAGGCAGCCATGGTGTCATGGTCGGCGATCGCGATCAGGTCGAGACCGAGGCCCGCCGCCGCTCTCACCACCTGTTCGGGGTCGAACATCCCGTCCGAGGCGGTGGTGTGGCAGTGGGGGTCGGCGACCGACCAGCCGTCGGGCACCTTCAACCCACCCGACTTGAACCGGGAACCCACCTCAGCCACGCTCCAGACCGAAAAGTGACTCGGCGAACTCGAGCGGCGCGAAGGGGGCGAGATCTTGCAGCGACTCCCCGGTGCCCACCAGCTTGACCGGTACCGAGAGGCGGGTTTCGACCGCCAGCAGTGATCCGCCCCGCGCGCTGCTGTCGAGCTTGGTGAGCACCAGACCGGTGAGCGGAATCACCTTGTGAAAGGCTTCGGCCTGACTCAAGTTGGACTGGCCGAGAACAGCATCCAGGACCAGTAACGATTCATGCGGGGCACCCGGCACCACTCGACCGGCGACCCGAGCCACCTTGGCCAGTTCGTTGAGCAGGTTGGCCTGGTTGTGCAGGCGGCCGGCGGTGTCGATCACGGCCACGTCATGGCCGCGGGCGGCAGCCAGGCTCAGCCCGTCGAAGACCACGCTCGCCGGATCGGCACCGGCGGCGCCGCCGAAGCCGGCGACTCCGGCCCGCTCTGCCCAGATCAAGGCCTGGTCCTTGCCGGCCGCGCGGTATGTGTCGGCGGCGATCAGGATCGGATTCCGGCCCTGCGCCCGGAGCCGGTGGGCCAGCTTGCCGCAACTGGTGGTCTTGCCCGCTCCGTTGACGCCGAACAAAAGGATGCAGGTGAGTCCCTCCGGCACCAGCGTCAGCTCGCGGGAGGCCGGGCTGAGCGTCTCGCTCACCACCTTGACCAGCGCACTCCTGGCCTCCTCGTAAGTCCTCGGGAGGAGGGCCCGGACCCGGGCGCAAAGCTCCTCCGCCAGGCGGGGACCGACGTCGGCTTCGATCAGAGCCTCCTCGAGATCCTCGTAGAACGAGTCCTTGAGCGGACCGCCCCCACTCCGGAACCCCGACTGCACCACCACCCGGGTGCGGGCCACCAGCCGGTCCCAGATGCTGGCCACGACTTTATCGTCGCACCTCAGGCGCCGGCCGCCGGCCTCGCCTCGACGCGGTCGAGCCGAGCCGAGACCAGGTGTGAGCATCCGCTCTCGTCGAGGTGGATTCCGTAGAGGGTGTCAGCGGCGGTCATGGTGTGATGGTTGTGGGTGATGACCAGGAACTGGCGCTCGCGGGAGATGCGCCGGAGCAGGCCGGCAAAGCGGGCCACATTGGCATCGTCCAGAGCCGCATCCACCTCATCCAGGATCACGAAAGGGCTGGGATTGATGCTGCCGAGGGCCAGCACCAGGGCCAGCGCGGTCATGGCCCGCTCCCCCGAGCTGAGCAGGCGCAGAGTCTGCATCCGCTTGCGCACAGGCTGGACCAGGATGTCGACGCCATCTTGCCCGTCCGGCGCCGGAACTGCCCGGAGCTGTGCCCGTCCGCCGCCGCTCAGCTCTTCGAAGTAAGCATTGAAGCCGATCGCGACCTGGTCGAAAACCTCACCGTAGCGTCGGGTCTCCTCCTCCCGAAGCCGCCCGATCAGCTGCTCCAGGTGGTCGCGCGCGGATGCGATGTCGGCCAGCTGGCCGGCCAGATCGGCGGCGCGCTGCTCGAGTTCGCGCAACTCGGACGGGGCAAGCGGATTGGTTGGTCCCAACTCGGCCAGGCGACGCTCCAACTGCCGGAGCTCCCGCTCCCTGGCCCGGCCACCCGGCACCTCCTCGGGCGCCATCCCGTCAGGCAGCCGGGAGCGCAGTTCTTCCATCCGCTGCTGGGTGAGTTCTCGCTCGCGCGCCGCCAGTTGCACCGATCGCTCGAGGTCGCCGACCCGCAGCCGGGTCTGAAGCCGCATCTCCTCGAGGTCGGCCAGGCGCCGGTTGGCTCCGGTCAGCTCCTCGTCATCCCCTGCCGGCTCCTCCCCCAGCCCGGCCAGCGCGCTCTCCGCCGCTACCACCGCCGTCTCCAGGTCGGGAAGTTCGGCCGCCGCCGCCTCCCGGGCGGCCTGGATCGAAGCCAGACGCTCCACGATCGACCTCTCCTGCTCCTCGGTCCGACCGATCTCGTCTCTCAATTCGGCCCCCCGTCGCCTCAGATCCAGGATCCGCTCGCGCCAGCGCTGCGCCTCCAGTTCGTGCTCCCGAAGCGCCGACCGGTACCGGGAGATCTCCATCTCATGGGCCTGGCGGAGTCGGCGACCCTCCTGGGCCGCGTCGACCGCAGCCTCCAGTTCCGCCTGGAGGGCGGGCAGCTCGGCCGCGGCCCGCTCCAGCTCTGCCTCGACCACTCGCAACTCGGCCACCAGCTGGTCGAGATGAGGTCGGCGCCGGGCGGCCTCGGCCAGCTGGGCAAGTTCACGCTCGACCACTGTCAGCCGTTCACGGGCGGCCGCCGCCGCCGGCGCCGACCCCTCGAGCTCGGCGATCCGCGCCAGCAAGCGCCGCCGCCGTGCCTCCAGCCTCACCCTCGGCTCATCTCCGGCCCGGACCAGCCCCGGTTCCCGGTAGACACCATCCCGGGTCACTCCCGGTAGACCGGCTTCGGTGAGCCGGGCGCTGCCCAGCAGCCGACCGGTCAGCCAGCCATATTCGGCTCGACAGCGCACGTGCTCGGCCAGCGATCCGGCTGGCGGGCGAGCGCTCGCCTCTCCCGGTTCCGGATAGAGCACCACGCCAACCTTGAGCCTGGCCACGGTTGCCTCCGCCGTCTCCCGATCAGGTGCCACCCAGGCCTCGCCAAGGCTGCCGAGGACGGCCGCCAGAGCCGCCTCGAAGCCAGGCTCGGGATCCAGCAGCTCCACCACTCGGGGAAGGTCTGCCACCTGGGCCCGATGCAGCGACTCGATCCCGGCCAGTTCGGCCTGGGCGCGGGCCAGCTCCGCGGCCGCCGCTTCCGCCCGGCGCAGAACCGACTCGGCCTCCCGATGACGCCCCTGGACGGCCGGCAACCCGGCTTCGGCGGCCTCGACCAGAGGCCCCACCCGTTCGATCTCGGCGGCCAGGACGTCGCGCCGGGCCCGGCTTCTTTCGTGAGCGTGCAGCCGGGCCGTGTGCGCGGACCGGGCCCGGTCGGCTTCCCGATTGAGCGACACCACGTCGCCGATCTCCGGCGGGGGAGCGGTAGGCGGCGGCGGTGGCGGCGGCAAAGCGGCGGCGGCCGCCTCGGCGGCGGCCAGTTCGGCTTCGGTCGCCCGCCAGCGGCGAATTCGGTCCTCCCGCTGGGCACCCGAACGTTCCAGCTCCGTAGTCAGCGCCTGGAGCGCTTCGACCAGGGCTTCGATCCGCTGGGCAGCGAGGTGGCGGCGGTGCCGGGCTTCGGTCAGGATCAGCCGGCGCCGGCCGAGTTCCTGTTGGCGGASCAGCCGCCGCTCCTGGACCGATGCGTACTCTTCTCGGGCCCGGGCGAAGCCGGCCTCGGCGGCCTCCGCCGCCGCCCGCGCCTCCTCCAGCCGCCGGGCCAAAGCCTGAATCTGGGCCTCCAGTTGCCGCAGACGGTCGCGGGCGGCCCGCCACTCGTCCGCGATCAGGCTACCCCGGAGCACGGTGATCCGTTCCTGGATCGAGGACGCCTCCTCGGTCCGCGCAGCCTGGTCACGGAGCCGCGCCAGCCGGGGCTCGAGGTCGAGCCGGATGTCCTCCAGCCGGGCCAGGTTGCCGGCCAGTTCGGCCAGCTGAGCGGCCGCCTCGGTCCGCTTGCTCTTCACCTCACCGACCTGGGCCGCCTCCTCCAGCAGGGACCGCCGCTCCTCCGGGGAACACGCGACGATCCGCTCGATGTCAGACTGGTTGATGATCGAGTACGAGTCGACAGTCAGGCCAGTGGAGGCGAGCAGGTCGAGCAGGTCGCGCCGCCGGATCCGGGTCGAGTTCAGGTAGTACGCCGCTGGCGCGCCCCGCTCCAGCCGGCGCGTGATCTCCACCACCTCGTAGTCGACCCGCAGACGGTGGTCCGAGTTGTCGATGGTGATTGTCACCTCCGCTGAGGCGGAGCGGGCCCGGCGACTGCCGCCAGCGTAGATCACCTCTTCCATCACGCGACCTCGGAGGTCGCGGGCGGATGACTCGCCGAGCACCCATCGGAAGGCGTCGACCACGTTGCTCTTGCCCGAGCCGTTGGGGCCGACTACCGCCGTGACCCCCTCGTCGAAACCGATCTCCGTGGGCCGGCCGAAGGTCTTGAAGCCCGCCAGGGTGACGCTGAGCAGCCGCACTAGCCGGTTGCCCCGGGCGCCTCGCCCCGGCCCACCACCGCCCGGCCCCGGCCAGCACCGGGCAGGCCGGCACCGTCACCGACCATCAGGTGGATGAGACCGGCTCCGATGCGACCGGCTCGGCGGCCTTCTTGGCCCCCGTCCGCGGGCGCGACTTGCGTGCGGGCCGGGCCGCCGGCTTCGCCTCGGGTTCCGGAGCGGGAAGCGAGTCCATGCCCAGAACGTTCGCGATCGCGGCCCGGGCCGCGGCCTGCTCGGCCTCCTGCTTGCTGAATCCGTGGCCACGACCGAGCGGCTGGAGATCTACGTAGACCACGGCCGTGTGCTCGCGCCGGTTGCCCGGTGTGTTGAGCGACACACTGTCGTAGACGGGGGTCTGGCCGAACCGCTCCTGGACCAGTTGCTGCAGCTGCCCCTTGAAGTTGTGCTGGTGGGTGAGGTCGGGAGCCTGGCGGTAGCAGTCGAGGAAGAAGTGGAAGGCCGCGTCGTAGCCGGCGTCGAGGAACACCGCGCCGACCAGCGCCTCGAAGGCGTTGGCGAGCAAGGCTCGGGAGGTCGAAGAGCCGGTGCGGCGGACTCCCTTACCCAGGTACATGTGCGATTCCAGCCCAATCGACTCCGCCATCGTGGCCAGCGCGCTGGTGTTGACCATCGACGAGCGCGCCTGCGTCATCTCCCCCTCTTTGGAGTTCGGTCGCGAGCGGAACAAGTACTCCGCCGACACCAGTTGCAGCACGGCGTCGCCGAGGTACTCGAGCCGCTCGTTGTCGACCGGTGAGATCTCGGGCGACTCGTTGGCGAACGAGCTGTGAGTAAGGGCCTCCTTCAGCAGGTTGGGGTCCCGAAAGGAGATGCCGATCCTTTCCTGGAGGGGTGCCAGGTCGGACGGCACCTGGGCCGACCTGGCCGTGCGGGCGGCTATGAGCCGGTCTTCTCCGTGATGTAGTCCCAGGCCTGGCCGACCGTGGTGATCTTCTCGGCATCCTCGTCGGGTATCTCGATACCGCTGGCCTCCTCGAAGGCATAGATCAGGTCGACCAGATCCAGCGAGTCGGCGTTGAGGTCCTCCTGGAACGAGGCCTCCATGGTCACCTGCTCGGGCTCACAACCGAGCCGGTCGACGATGATGTTCTTGAAGTCCTCGAAAGTGACCTTGCTCGCCTCCAAGGCGACTACCTCCTGTTCACGTGATCTGGCACCGGATCCCCGAGGAGCCGGTGCCGGTTGCTGAAACGTGGTGATGCCGCCGGCTACGCACGCGGTGCACTTCGTCGGAGCTGGCCGATCGCCGTTAATCTATCACCCTCTCGGGGCTCAGCCGGCAGCGTCCACCTCAGCCAGGGCCGCTGGCGTACCGGCGGCGACCGCCCTGGCCGCCGGCGCCAGCTCACGCATCATGCCGGTCAGCGCCCGCCTCGGACCCAGTTCGAGGTAAGTGTCGCAGCCGAGGGCGGAGAGGGAGCCAACACAGGCCATCCAGTTGACCGGTGAACGTAACTGCTCTTCCATGCGGGAAGGGATGGTAGCTCCGGTGCCATGGGCTCCACCGGTCACGTTGGAGATCACCGGCAACCGGGGATCGCGCCATTGAAGGCGGTCCAGTTCGGCCCGGAGCCGGGCCGCCGCCGGCCGCATGAAGGGGGTGTGGAAGGCGGCACTGACATTGAGGGGAAGCACCCGCCTGGCACCCAGCCGACGGAGGCGGTCGGCGGCGCGCTCCAGACCCTCCACCGATCCGCCGATCACGGTCTGGGTGGGGGTGTTGAAGTTCGCCGGCCACACCTCATCGATGTCCGCCAGCGCCTCAGTGACCGCTTCCGGCGCCAGTCCCAGCACCGCGTACAGCGAGGTCAGGCCGGCCGGCACCGCGTCGCTCATCAGCCGGCCCCGGGCGGCGACCGCCAACACCGCCTCCACCGGGCTCAATACCCCGGCCACCGCCAGCGCACAGTACTCGCCGACTGAGTGGCCCGCCACCGCCACCGGAACCAGGCCCCTCCGGCGGGCGATCAGGCTCAACCCGACTCCGACCAGGACCAGGCAGGGCTGGGTGTGTTGGGTCAGGGTGAGCTCTTCGTCGCCGGCGGTGGTGAGCAGTCGACGAAGATCGAGACCGGTAGCCTCCGAGCACTCGTCGCAGAGCCGGGACACCTCCTGATCCTCCAGCAACTCGGCGCCCATGCCCGCCTGCTGGGATCCCTGGCCAGGAAAGAGGAAGGCGATGGCTGACATCGAATCGGGCGCGAGCGCTGGCAGACAGGAGGGCAGGAAGGACGGATCCCGGGCCGGGCCCGGGGCTCACGTCAGTCCGTGCTGATGACCTCGCGGCCGGCATAGTGGCCGCAGTTGGGACAGACGGTGTGCGACCGCCTGGGCTTCTTGCACTGAGGGCACGGCTGGATCTGGGCGACGGCCAGGGCCAGGTGCGAGCGGCGCTTGCGCGTACGAGCTTTGGAGTGCTTCCACCTGGGGAGTGCCATAGGAGACAAAGTGTACCAGACCGGGTCCGCCCACCTGGTCGGATGGGGCTCCGGCTAGGCCGGCTCCTCTCCCTCCCGGGGCTGGAGCGATTCGATGCCGCGGCGCACGGTGATCATGGTCCGAGTCAGGTGAGCCTCCAGTTGCTTGAGCTGCTCGAGCGCGTACGCTTCGGCGTCGCGGGTGATCTGTTCGGCCCGAGCCTCCGCCTCACGCAACGCCTGCTGGGCCCGGGCGTCGGCCCGCCGCTGGATTTCGGTCCCGGCCACCGCCGCCTCCGCCCGTTCGTTGGCGCTGGCGATGATCCGGGCCGCTTCGCTGTGGGCCTCGGTGATCAGCCGCTGCTGCTCCTGGATGGTCCAACTCGCCTGTTTGATCTCGTCCGGGAGCGAGAGCCGGATCTCGTCCACGATTTCCATGATCTGGTCCTCGTCGATCATCACCATCGTGCTCAGGGGCACGTGCCGGGCCCGCTGGACCAGCACCTCGATCCTGTCGAGCAGTTCCTCTACCTTGATCTTCCCAACTCCTCAGGGGCCGAGGGACCGATCCCGAATCTGTCCCTCAGGCGCCGGGCCACCGGCGTGGGAACGAACTCGTCCACAGCCCGACCATGGCTCGCGATGTCCTTGAGGATACTGGAGGAAACGTAGATGTGGGCGAAGCTGGACATCAGGAACACCGTGTGGATGTCGGGCGCCAGGCGTCGGTTCATGAGCGCCAGCTGCATCTCGGCGTCGAAGTCGGAGTAGGAGCGGAGGCCGCGGATCAAGGTGGTGGCCCGGCACCGCCGGGCGAATTCCACGGTCAGCCCGCTGAACGCGTCGACCTGGACGTTGTCGCGGCCGTTCAGCACCTCCCGGATCATGTCAACCCGCTCCTCGACCGTGAACAGCGGCTTCTTGGCCGGGTTGCGGAGGACCCCGACCACTACCTCGTCGAAGATCACCAGAGCCCGTTCCAGGACATCTAAATGCCCGTTGGTGAATGGGTCGAAGCTGGCCGGGTATAGGGCGATCCTGCTCATTTCTTGGTCGTCGGCTCCAACATCGTGACCTCGGTGTCGCCGTACCGGCGCCGCCACACGACAACGAGATTACGCAACTCGGGCAGCCGGCGGCCGCGAGGCGACTCCACCACCACGCGTGCGTCATCGAACTCGAATCGGATTCGGTCCAGGGCCGCCAGCACCTCGTCGACCACCACCCCGGTGTACGGCGGATCCAGGAATACGAAAGCGGCCGCCGCCACGGCCTCGGGATGGGACCGGCAGAAGGCGGCCGCGTCACCGATCCAGACCCGGCTCCGGTCCTCGAAGCCGAGCCCGGCGAGATTGCGGCGGATCACGGCGGCGGCGGCCGGGCTGCGCTCCACGAAATCGGCACCCACCGCCCCCCGGGAGAGGGCCTCGATGCCCATGGCCCCGGAGCCGGCACACAGATCCACCACCTTGCTGGTTTCGTCCAGCAGCGGAGCCAGGACGTCGAAGACCGCTTCCCGGACCAGGTTCAGGGTCGGCCGGGTACCGGCCGGCACCGCGATCGGACGCCCCCGCGCGGCGCCACCGACCACCCTGGTACTCAATCGCGCCCGACGATTCGGATCCCGGGGCGATCCGCGATCGTGCCGATCCTGGCCGGTGGATAGGGCGCCCCGACCATCGCCGTCTCGAAGGCGGCCGCCGCCTCCGGCGCCACGGCGCAGAGCAGTCCTCCGTTGGTCTGGGCGTCGGCCAGCAGCAGCCGGTCGGTTTCGGCCAGTCCGCTCCAGTCGACCTCACGCAGCGACTCCAGGTTGCGGCGAGTGCCGCCGGGAAACACCCCCGCCCCGGCCAGTTCAGCCACCCCGGAGATGAATGGCACGCGTCCGTAGTCGACTTCGGCGCCAACGTCGAAGTTCGACAGGTGGCCGAGCAGCCCGTAGCCAGTCACATCCGTGCAGGCGTGCGCCCCCGCTTTCACCGCCGCCTCCGAGGCCTGACGGTTGAGGGTGCGCATCACCTCCACGCACGCCGCCTCCACCTCAGGCGGACAGATTCCCCGCTTGATTGCGGTCGAGACCACGCCGGAGCCGAGCGGCTTGGTGAGGTAGAGCAGGTCCCCCGGGCGGGCGCCATGGTGGCTCAGGAATCGATCCGGGTGCACCTCCCCGATCACCGCATATCCGAATTTGGGCTCTGGATCTTCGATGCTGTGGCCGCCGATCACCGGGCAGCCGGCCTCCAGCAGCTTCCGAGCGCCTCCGGCCACGATCCGTTCCAATACGCCGGTGCTCAGTTCCCCTCGTGGAAACCCGACCAGGCTGAGCGCGAAGAGCGGTCGCCCGCCCATCGCGTAGATGTCGCTCACGGCGTTGGCGGCGGCGATTTCCCCATACGCCTCGGGGTTGTCGACGATGGGCGTGAAGAAATCTACCGTCGCCACCAGGGCACGGTCGGGCGCGATCCGGTAGACCGCCGCGTCATCCCCGGCGGCCGCCCCCAGGAGCACGTTGGGATCAGAGACCCCGGGCAGCGCCCCCAGCACGTGGCCCAGCTCCACTGGGCTCAACTTGCAGGCTCAACCAGCCCCGTGACTGAACTGGGTGAGGCGCATCGGCGACTTCTCGCTCACCTGACCATCGTACAAAGCGGGCAGGATCCTGGCCGCTGGCGGCGGGATCAGACCCGGATCCAGCCGATCCTCCTCTCAGGCCAGCGCTCCAGGGCCCGCCCGCCCGGTCACGAGAGCGAGGTGCCGGCATAGCGCCGGGCCACCGCCTCGCGCAGGAGCGGGTGGCGATCGAGTCGGGGGTCGGCCGCGACCAAAGCGGCCGCCTCCTCTCGGATCTCGTTGAGCAGATCCGGCTGGAGCAAGGCGCGCATGGCCAGGTCGGAGACTCCATGCTGGCGCACTCCCACCAGCTCACCGGCGCCGCGCAGTTCCAGGTCGCGTTCCGCCAGCTGGAAGCCGTCCGCGATCTGCTCCATCAGACGCAGGCGGCCGAACCTCGCCTCCTCTTCGTCGTCGGCGATCAGCAGGCAGTAACCGGGGTGTAAGCCACGGCCGACCCGCCCCCGGAATTGGTGGAGTTGGGCCAGGCCGAAGCGGTTGGCGCCTTCGATCAGGATCACCGAGGCGTTGGCGATGTCGACCCCAACTTCTACCACGGCGGTGGCCACCAGGACGTCCAGCTGACCGGACGCGAACCCGCGCATCACCTGGTCCTTGTCGCGGCGGCGGCCGTGAACCAGGTCGAGGCGCAGGTCGGGAAACACCTCGCGCTTCAGGCGCTCGAATTCGGCGGTGGCGGAGCGCACCTCCAACGCCTCGCTGTCCTCGATCAGAGGGCAGATGACGAACGCCTGGCGACCGGCCGCGACCTCGGCACGGATCAGCTGATAGGCCTGGTCGCGCTCGCTCGGCCGCAGCGCCCTGGTGGTCACCGGCGTGCGCCCGGGCGGCAATTCCTCGATCACCGACAGATCCATCTCACCGCAACCGGCCAGCGCCAGTGTCCTGGGAATCGGAGTCGCGGTCATGGCCAGGAAATGGGGACGGCCGCGGCCTTTGCGGCGCAATCGTTCCCGTTGGCCGGTTCCGAAGCGGTGCTGCTCGTCGACGATGGCCAGGCCCAGATTGGCGAACGCAACCTCCTCCTCGATCAGGGCATGGGTTCCCACCACCAGCGTGCACATGTGGGTGGCCGCCTCCTCCCGCACCCGCCTGCGTTCCGGGGCGGTCATTCCGCTGACCAGGAGTTCAACCCTGATTCCGGGTGCCACCCGGGCCAGCGCCGGCCCCTCCAGATAGGCTCGGAAGCGGTCCAGGTGCTGGCGGGCCAGAACCTCGGTGGGCGCCATCACCACCGACTGCAGGCCGGCAGCGTGCGCCATCGCCACCGCCGCCGCCGCCACCGCGGTCTTGCCAGAGCCTACGTCGCCGTCCAGCAGGCGGTTCATGGCCACCGGCCGCTCCATGTCCCGGAAGATCTCCCAGGCGGAGCGGCGCTGGTCGCGGGTGAGCTGAAACCCGAGATCAAGCTTCAGCGCCTCGATCACATCGAGCCGGAACGGCACCGGCGTGGCCGGCTCGGCCGCCTGGCTCTGCTTGAGCATCGCGAAGGCGAGCTGCAATTCGAACAACTCTGAAAAGGCGAGCCGCTGGCGGGCGAGATTCCAATCTTCCAGACGCTCGGGCCGGTGACCGAGCAGCACCGCGTCGGGCAGCGAGATCAAGCGGTGGCGGGCCAGGACCTCCGGGGGCAGTGGCTCGGGCAGGCGGAGGCGATGATCCAGTACTTTGGTCACCACCTCGGCCACCCGGCGCGAAGTGAGGCCCTGGGTCAGGTGATACTTGGGCATCAGGCCACCGATCTTGATCGGCTCCCCGGCCGTCACCTTCTGAAGGTGCGGGTTGTGCAGTTCAGGATGGAACGAACGCTGGGGCCGCCGAACCAAGCCGGCGACCGCCACCTGCTCTCCCGGCCGGACCTGTCGGGCGATGTAGGGCTGGTTGAACCAGACCACCTTGAGCTCCCGGCCGGATCCGTCCGCCAGCACCGCCTCGGTGAGGTTCATGCCCTTGCGGCTGGTACGGCGGGCGACGATCCGCATGACGCGGGCGACCACCGTGGCCTGCTCCCCCTCCCGCAGCCCGGCGATCGGCACCGGTGCCCCATAGCTCTCGACCGCGTAGGGCAGGAAATGAAGCAGGTCGCGAACGGTGATCACACCAAGCCGGCCCAGGAGCCGGGCTTCGGCCGGCCGGATGCCCGGTACCCGGCCCAGCTCGGTATCCAGCTCGACCGCCGCCGGCGCGCTCCCGGCCCGGTCCCGGGCCGGCGCCACCGGCCCCTCAGATGGCTGAGACGATGAACGGGTAATGGAGCTGGCCGCCTTCGTGGACCTCGACTTCGAGGGTCGGGTGGCCGGACCGGATCGCCGCCACCAGCCGCTCGACCTCGGCCGGCTCGACACCGCTGCCGGTGTAGATCGTGATCAGCTCCAGGCCGTCGCCCTCAAGACTGGTGAGAGCCCGATCGAGCACCTCGACGTAGTCGTTACCGGCAAAGCGGAGCTGGTCGTCGATCAACGCGATCACGTCTCCGGACCGCACCGTGACGCCGTCAGTCTGGCTGTCGCGCACGGCATGGGTGATCTCCAGCGTGCGTACCTGAGAGATGGCCTCCCGCATCGCGGCCAGGTTGTCGGTCGCGCTCAACTCCGGGTTGAACGCGACCAGGGCCTCGATCCCTTCCGGTGCCGAGCGAGTCTCCAGCACATGGACCGTCTTCTGGCTCAGTCCGCGCACCTGGTTGGCGGACATGATGACGTTGCCGTTGTTGGGCAGCAGGATCACATCGTCGTAGGGCACTCGCTCGACGCCCTCGAGCATGTCCTGGGTGCTCGGGTTCATGGTCTGGCCGCCCTCGACGATCTGGTCGGCGCCCAGGTCGCGGAACACTGCGGCCAGCCCGTCCCCGGCCACCACCGCCACGATTCCAACCGCGTTGGCCCGGCCGGCGGTGAGGACGGAAGCGGCGGCGGAAGGCGCCGCGGCTTCGCGCAGGCTGCGGTGCTGATCGCTCATGTCGCCGACATTGATGCGGTCGAGCCGGCCCAGGGTGTGAGCATAGGCGAGCACATCGGCCGGATCGTTGGTGTGCACGTGCACCTTGGTGACTGTCTCGTCGCCCACTACCAGCACCGAGTTGCCCATCGCGGCGATGCGCTCCCGGATCGCCTCCACCGGCACCTTGGCGCCAATGATGAGGAACTCCGTGCAGTAGCCCCAGCCTTCTTCGGGCAGTTCCAGCGCGGTCTGCGCCACCCTGCCCCCATTCACCGATACCCCAGAGGGCACCGGCACCTCGCCGCCGATGTTGCGGAGAAAGCCTTCCAGGAGGACCTGGAGTCCATAGCCGCCGGCGTCCACCACCCCCGCGTCGCGCAGCACCGCGAGCTGGGTGGGCGTCCTCTCGACCGCCAGCCGGGCGGCCGCCACCGCGGCCTCGAGCACCCCGGTGACGGTGGCGCCCGGGCTTGACGCGGCCTCGGCCGCCGCCCGCCCCGCCTCCCGAGCCACCGTGAGGATGGTTCCCTCGGTCGGCTTGTTGACCGCCCGGTAGGCGGCGTTGGCCGCCTCCTGGAACCCGATCGCCAGCTCCAGCGGGGTCACCTGCTCCTTGCCCTGGAGGGCTTTGGCAAAGCCCCGGAAGAGCTGAGACAGGATCACCCCGGAGTTGCCCCGAGCACCCATCAGGCTGCCGTGGGCGGCGATCGCCGCCACCCGGCCGACATCGGTGGCGGCGGAATCCTTGACATCCTCGACCGCCGCCTTGAGGGTCAGCAGCATGTTGGTGCCGGTGTCGCCGTCCGGTACCGGGAAGACGTTGAGATGGTTGATCTGCTCCTGGTGGGCGGCGACCCAACTGTATGAGCCGAGCAGAGCCCGGCGGAGGGCGGCGCCGTCGACCACGACCGGTCCGGCTCCCGGAACTCCCCCGGCGCCCGGCGACTCCGCGTACACCTCAGCTATCTCCCTGAACCCCCTGCACATACACATTGACGGCGGCCACCGGAGTGTCGAAGGTTCGCTCGATCTGGAACTTCACGGCCGACTGTACGTTGTGGGCGACCTCGATGATGCGGACGCCGTAGTTGACCACCACATAAACGTCGATCTCCAGGCCGCCGCCCATTTCACGGCTGACGATGCCGCGGTGCAGATGCTCACGCCGCAGCAATTGGGCCACCCCGGCCTGGAGCGAACGGGCGGCCATCGACCGCACACCATAGCAGGTGAGGGCGGCATGGCCGGCCACCTCGGCGACTGCCGAGGGCAGGATCTCGACGCTGCCCCTGGACGACTGGCGAACCAGGATCCGTTCCGGCTCGGGGAGGGTCCGGTTGGTCACGAGCCCTATGGTACAATCTCTCCTTGGCGGAACCGCTCCGGCCTGCCCGGGGTCCGCCGAATGGACTCGCCCGTCATGCCCTGGGGCCGTCGGGCTCCGGTCCGTCTCCTATCCAATCCGTTCAGTCCGCCCGGCATCCGGCTCGGCGCCGCCGGGATCGACCAAATCCGGCGCATACGCGTGGGGTCACAGCGGTCACAGCGGTCACAGTGCCCGGGAACAGGCTCCGGGTAACCGGGAGAGTATCAGCAGCGAATGTCGAAAAAGTGCGAAGTCTGCGGCAAGGGTCCTCAATACGGGCACAACGTCAGCCATTCGAAGCGGCGCACCAACCGCCGCTTCATGCCCAACCTCCAGAACGGGAAGCTCCTCCGCGGCGGCCAGACGGTCCGGCTCAGGATGTGCACCCGCTGCCTGCGCAGCGCCGGTTCCCGCTGAGGCCAAGCCAGGTCACCGCGATCCCCGCCGATCACCGATCGCCGGCCTGACCGGTGCCTCTGATCAGCGCCGCGGCACTGGTACTGACCCTTTCCATCCAGCTGGCCGGCTGGTACCTGATCCTGCGGCCCGGACTCGCCGCCGCCGAACCCGAGCGAGTGCGGGCGGCGCTGAGACGCTGGGTCCGCTTCGAACTCGCGGTGAACGTCGCCGTGATTGTGGCCGCGCTCGCATATGTGACGTGGGGGCCTTCGTGGGGGGCGCATTCCACTGTGCTGACTGGCCTGGCCGCGGTCGCCGGCAACGCCTTTCCAATCCAGATCATCATGATCCGCCTGCTCAATCGGTACCGCCGGATCTGATCGGCCGGCCGCCGACCCGGCCGGGTAGAATCCCGCCGTGAACGAAGCGGAGAGCGACACCGGTCGACCGGTGTCGGTGGCGGCGGCTGTCGATACCGACGTACACGTCGACCTGAGCTCGATCGAGAGCCTTTTCCCCCATCTCGACCCGATGTGGAGAGACTACATCCGGGAATCGGGAATCGCTTCGCTCGCCACCAATGATTACCCCCCGGGGTCGCCGATCGCCGGGCCTCCCATTCGCTCCCCGCGGCCGCTGGCCACCACCTTGTTCGAGGAGCGCCGACTCGCGGCCGCCGTTCTCAGCTGCACCTACGGCGTTCACCTGCTCTTCAACGAGCACTTCGGAGCCGCCGTGGCCGCGGCCCTCAACGACTGGATGCGCACCGAGTGGCTCGACGCCGATCCTCGCTTCCGGGCCGGCATCTCGCTCAACCTTCGCAACCCCGCCCGGGCCGCTGGCGAGGTCGAGCGCTGCGCCGCCGCTCATCCAGGTTTCGTGCAGGTCAACCTGCCTTCTCGGCTGGAGACGCCGGCCGGTCGCTCCCACTGGTGGCCCGTTTATGAGGCGGCCGAGGCGGCCGGGTTGGCGGTGAACCTCCACGCTGGCGGCTCCGGGGGTCACCCGATCACCGCCGTGGGGTGGCCGTCGTACCTGATCGAGGATCTCACCGCCCACGCCTCTGGGTTCCAGACCCAGTTGCTGAGCCTGGTCTCGGAAGGGGTGTTCAACCGCTTCCCGAAGCTCAAGGTGGTGTTCGCCGAGAGCGGAGTCACCTGGCTTCCCGCCGTTCTCTGGCGGTTCGACAAGAATTGGAAGGGCCTCCGCCGTGAAGTTCCCTGGGTCGACCGGCCGCCCTCGGAGATCGTGCACGATCACCTTCGCCTCACCATCTCGCCTCTCGACGCACCGGCCGGTGAAGGCCGGGAGCTCAGTCAGGTGCTGGAGATGATGGGCGGAGTGGGCTACCTGCTCTACTCCTCGGACCTGCCGCACCGCCACGGAACTGACGCGATCGGGCAGCTGGCCGCCCATCTGGAGCCGGCCGACCTGAGGCGGGTGCTGCGCGGCAATGCTCTTGACACCTATCCGAGGCTGGCCGCGGCCGGGCCGGTCTGACCGCTCAGTTGGCCACCGTAAACCCACCCAGGGGGCCCGCCCCCTCGCCAGGCAGGTCAGCCGCCGGTGGGGTCACGGTCCAGCCGGAGGGGAAGCTGGTGGGCTCGCCCGAGCTCTCGGATCTCCTTTTCGAGAAATGACCACACCCGTTCCTGGGCCTCCTCGACCGGCGGGGTCTGCTCCCGATCGACCATGTCGGCGACCGTCTGGGGTCGCTCGAGCATGTGGGCGAACACGATGGTCCAGGCCCGCGGCACCACCTCTTCGACCGCATAGCCGCCGCCCCCCACCGCCAGCCAGCGGCCGGCGCAAAGTTCGTGGGCGAGCCGGTGCAGGGTATCGGTGACCTCCGGCCAGATCCGCGTGCTGCACTGGAGATGGGCCAGGGGATCCAGCAGGTGGGTGTCGCATCCGTGCTGGGAGATCAGGAAGGTGGGCTGGAACCTGCGCAGCAGGGGCGGAACCGTGGCCCGGAAACCCATCAGCCACGGCTCGTCCCAGGTGTACGGCTGGTAGGGCAGGTTGGCGGCGGTGCCGCGGCCAGGCCCGATGCCGATGTCGCCGGTGAAGCCGGTGCCGGGGAACAGATAACGCCCGCTCTCGTGCAGGCTGATCGTCAGCACGTTGGGGTCGGAGGCGAAGATCGCCTCGACGCCGTCGCCGTGGTGAACGTCGAGGTCGACATAGGCTACCCGGTGCCCGTGCTTCGCCAGCCAGGCGGCGGCCACCGCCGCATCGTTATAGATGCAGAATCCTGACGCCCGGTCACGCATCGCGTGATGCAGCCCGCCAGCCGGGTTGAAGGCATGGCTGAATCGGCCGGCATGGATCTCCATAGCCAGCCGCAACGAAGCCCCGGCAATGATCGCCGCCCCATCGTGCATGTACTCGAAGATGGGGTTGTCACCGCTGCCAAAGCCTGCCTGCAGTGCCCCACGCCAGGGCACCGGCGGCTCCCAGAGAGGATCACTCAGACGCTGCACCAGTTCCACATAGGCGGGGGCGTGGGCCAGGGCCAGTTCCGCCGGCTGAGCCATCGGCGGCTCGACGACCTCCACCTCCCGGAGCAGGCCGCGGCTGCTGATCTGCTCCCAGGTCAGCTGCAGGCGGCGGGGCTGGAGCGGGTGATTGGGCCCGTGATTGTAAAGCTGGAACTGATCGGTGAAGGCAATCGCCACAGCCTCGGCCACCTTATGAGATTACGTCGGCGGGCGGATCCCGCCACCGCGGCAGCGATACCGTGAAGGAGATGGTTCCGACCGCCTTGCCCCCACCCCGGGTGATCGAGGCCGTGCCCAACTTCTCGACCGCGGATCCGGCCCTGATCGACCGCTTGTGGAAAGCGGCCGAGCCCGCGCTGGCGCTTCACTCGACCGGCGACCGGGCCCACGGCCGATCGGTGCTGACCATCGCCTCCGGCAGTCTCGACGCGCTCGCCAGCGGCCTGTTCGCGATGGTCGCCGCCGCCGCTGAGATGATCGACATCCGGAGCCACCACGGGGTGCACCCACGGGTAGGCGCAGCCGACGTGGTGCCATTGGTGCCGCTCGCGGGGGTGGAGGTGGCAGAATGCGCGGATGCTGCCGAGACGCTGGCGGAACGGATCTGGAAGGAGCTGCGGATTCCCTGCCATTTCTACGGGCTCGCCTCCCGGGGCGCCGAGAGCGTGCGCCTGGCGGACATCCGGCGGGGCCGGCTCGCGCCGGACGTCGGTCACGGACGCCATCCAACCGCCGGCGCCGTCTGTATCGGGATCCGGCCGCCCCTGGTGGCGTTCAACCTCATCCTCTCCGGGTTGGAGCGGGCCGCCGCGGTCGAGATCGCCGGCCGGCTCCGGGGTAGCACCGATGGCGGCCTGCCGGGCGTGCAGGCGCTGATCTTCGACGTGGGCGACCCGGTCGGACCTCAGCTCTCGTTGAATTTGACCCGGCTGGAGGCGGCAGGTCCGGCCGAGGTCCTGGAGCGGCTCCGCCGTGAAGGGGTCGGCTGGGAAAGATCGGAACTGGTCGGACTCTGCCCGGCCGCCCAGGCTTTGCCCGACTTCCGAGGCGGGGTGCTGGAGGCGGTGCTGGCCGGACGGATCCACCTCCAGGCGGCGGCGGCGATTGAGCTCAACTCCGGCGAAATCGCCAACCTGGCCCCGGGTTTGCGGCGGGTGGCCGCCCGCCTACTGCAGGCAGGCGCCTCTCCAGAGGAGCTGCTCGCCTCCGGGGAGCAGAGCGCGGCCGCCTTTCGCGTGCTCCTGGCAACCGGGGTGGGCACCCCCTGGTGGCTGGACGGGCTGCGCTACGCCGCCGCCGGGCTGAGCGCGGCCGCAGACTCGCGATGGCGGGCCGAAGGCCCGCCTCCGGCCCGGATCGAGGCCCGATTGCGCCTGCTGGGCGGATGACCAACCTGGGCCGGCCGGAAGCCGCCGACTTCTCCAGCTACTGCCCCACCTGACGGATCAGGTTGGCCACCTCGACCGCGGTTTCGGCCGCTTCGGCCCCCTTGTTGTCCTCGTCGCCAGACCGGGCCAGCGCCTGTTCCAGGGTATAGGTGGTGAGCACGCCGAAGGCGCAGGGGATCCCGGTGTCGACCGCGACCTGGATCAGGCCGGCCGCGCACTGGTGGGCGACGATCTCGAAGTGAGCGGTTTCGCCCTTGATCACGCAGCCGAGCGCCACGATCGCATCCACGGTGCCGCTCTCGGCGAGGTTCATGGCCACCACCGGTATCTCCAGCGCGCCCGGCACCCAGTACAGCTCCGGCTTCGGCGCCTGCATCGCCCTGAGCGCGGACAAAGCCCCACGGAGCAGCCGGTTGGAGATCTCCTCGTTGTACCGGCTTACGATCAGTCCCACCCGTAGGTCGCTGGCGTTCAGCTCTCCACGACGTCCCTTCAACCCGGGCGCGACCATCGGGAGCCGGCGGCCGGCGGCGGCCTTGTCAGTGCGCCTGGTGCCCATCGGCGAATCTCACCTCCATCAGGTGACCCAGCTTCTCCTGCTTGGTCTGGAGGTATCTGGCGTTGTGGCGGGTGGCCGGGATCGTGATCGGAACCTGCTCCACCACCTTGATGCCGAACCCTTCCAACCCGGAGATCTTGCGCGGATTGTTGGTCAGCAGCCGCATCTGCCGCACGCCGATGTCGTGAAGGATCTGGCTGCCGATTCCGTACTGCCGGTTGTCCGCCGGATGGCCGAGGGCCTCGTTGGCTTCGACGGTGTCCAGCCCGGTGTCCTGGAGAGCGTACGCCTTCAGCTTCTCGCGCAGCCCGATCCCCCGGCCCTCGTGGTTGCGGATGTAAAGGATCACGCCCTCACCTTCCGCTTCGATCATCTCCATCGCCTTCTCGAGCTGGGGCCCGCAATCGCAGCGCTGGCTGCCGAAGACGTCGCCGGTCACGCACTCCGAGTGCGCCCGGACCATGACCGGGCGGTCAGGGTCGACCTCGCCGAGCACCATGACCAGGTGCTCGTCATGGGTGATCACGTCCTCATAGAGCAACGCCCGCCAGCCGAGATCGTGGAGCGGGATCCGGGTCTCGACGATCCGGCGCACCAGCTTCTCGGTCCGGCGACGGTAGGCGATCAGGTCCTTGATGGTAACGATCCGGATATCGTGCTCTTCTGCGAACCGCTCCAGATCCGGCAGGCGGGCCATGTGGCCGTCCTTGCGCATGATCTCGCAGATCACTCCGGCCGGATACAGGCCGGCCAGCGCGGCAAGGTCGACCGCGGCTTCGGTGTGGCCGGCGCGCTTGAGCACACCGCCTTCGACCGCACCCAGCGGAAAAGTATGGCCGGGCTTGGCGAAGTCGCTGGGCCGGGCGGAGGGATCGATCAGGTGCTTGATGGTGGCGTGCCGGTCGAACGCCGAGATGCCGGTGGTGACCAGATGTCGAGCCTCTACGGAAACCGCGAAAGCGGTACTGAGACGGCTGGTGTTGTGGCGAACCTGGGGCTCGATCAACAGCTCGTCGAGCCGGCTGACCGGCAGCGCCGTGCAGACCAAACCGCCTCCCTGATGAGCCATGAAGGCGATCTGCTCGGGGGTGACCAACTGGGCCGCCACACACAGGTCGCCCTCGTTCTCCCGGTCCTCGTCGTCGACGATGATCAGGAATTTGCCGGCCTCGAAGTCGGCGATCGCTTCTTCGATGGTGGCAATGGCCATCAGCCGGCCTCCCGCGCTTCGGACCGGCCGCGCTCCAGCAACCGGGCGACGTACCGAGCGAGGACGTCTACCTCGAGGTTGAGGATCGAGCCGGCCACGTACGCGCCGGCGATCGTCACCTGCTTCGTGTGCGGGATCAGGGCGACGGTGAACGTGCGCCGTCGGTCGTCGACTGCGGCCACCGTGAGGCTCACTCCATCAAGTGTGACAGAACCCTTTTCGGCGACCAGGTGGGCCAAGACGGCGGGAAGTTCGACCTCGAGTTCATCGCCGAGCGCGGCCGGCCTCACCGCCACCAACTCTACCGTGGCATCGACATGTCCCTGCACGATGTGACCGTCGAGTCGCTGCTCGGGGGTCACTGACCGCTCGAGGTTGACCGGATCCCCGGCTCGAAGCCGGCCGAGGTTGGTCCGGCGCAGGGTCTCGGGCACCGTCTCGGCGGTGAAGCCGTAGGGGTCGAGTCCGACCGCGGTCAGGCAGCAGCCGTTGACGGCAATGCTCGCACCCGGGGCCGCTCCCTTCAGTAACCCTCCCGGCACCTCAATCCGCAGCCGCCCGTCCCGGTTCTCGGCGACTCGGCCGAGTCCGCTAACGATCCCGGTGAACATCGCCCTCCACCAGCAGATCCACTCCAAGCATCATTGTCGACCGGACGGCGACCGGGATGGCGGAGATCATGTCCTCCACCCCGAGCCCGCCGACCGGCCCTGGCGCACCCGCACCGCCAACCACCTTGGGTGCGATGTACGCGTAGATGCGGTTGACCAGACCCTGTTCGAGGAACGAGCCATGGACGGCGCTGCCACCCTCCACCAAAACGCTGATGACATCGAGCCCACTCAGGTGCTCGAGCACCCGACCGGGATCCACGTGCCCACCGGAAACCCGGACCACGGTCGCGCCGGCAGCCACCAGGGCTGTCTCCCGGATCGGATCGGCCTCCTCCCGGCAGAAGACCAGGGCGTCCGGCAACACACGCGCTCCGGGCGGCGTTCGTAACCACGAGTCGAGCACCACCCGCCGCGGCTGGCGCCCCGAGCAGCCGATCCGGGCGGTGAGTTCGGGATCGTCGGCGAGAACGGTGCCCACTCCGACCAGAATCGCATCGTGTTCGGCCCGGAGCTGGTGAGCGTGGCGGCGAGACTCCGGCCCGGAGATCCACCGCGASCTCCCGGACCGGGTGGCGATGCGACCGTCCAGGGTCATCGCATACTTGAGCGAGACGTACGGTCGGCCGGTGAGCCGGTGGTGGACGTAGAACCGGTTGAGTTCGAGCGCCTCAGCCTTTCCCAACCCGAGTTCGACCTGGATCCCAGCCTCGCGCAATTTTTGGATGCCCTGGCCCCGCACTCGCGGATCGGGGTCAATCATCGCCACCACCACCCGGCGCACGCCGGCCGCCACCAGTGCATCGGCGCAGGGCGGGGTGCGGCCCACATGCGCGCAGGGTTCCAGGTTCACGTAAACCGTCGACCCGGCYGCCCGGCTCCCAGCCCGCTCGAGCGCTACCGCCTCGGCATGCGGCAGACCCGCCCTAACGTGATAGCCCTCCGCCACCCTGGCTCCGACAGCGTCGACCACGACCGCGCCTACCATCGGATTGGGGGAGGCGGTGAAGCGAGCGCGCCTGGCCAGAGCCAGGGCCCGCGCCATCCACCTGCGGTCGACCGGATCCGCCGCCGCCGGGTCAGGAACCACCCACCGCCTCCCGTGAAGCCGCCGCCCGAAGCCGGCTCCGCCGCGGACTCGGCACCCGACCTCGACCCGGAGCGGCGCCGGCGCCGCCGGTTCCGCCTCCGGGTCGCCGGGAGGCTACCGCGATCGGGTCTGCTGGAAGCAGTCTCGGCAGTAAACCGGCCTGCCCTGGGTAGGTTGGAAAGGAACCTGGGTCTCGGTACCGCAGCCGGCGCAGGTCACCGTGTACATCTGTCGACCTCCACCAGACATGCCCCCGCCGCTGGCACCACGTCCCCCACCGCCGTCGCGGCGAAGCGCGCGGCAGCTGGGGCAGCGTCCCGGCTCGTGGACCAAGCCCTTCGACTGGAAGAACTGCTGCTCCCCCACGGTGAACGTGAACTGGCTGCCGCAATCACGGCAGGTAAGGGTTCGATCGGCTAGGACGGACACGGTGCCTCCTCTGCACTCCAGGCAGGCTTGAATACAAAGCTGGAATAGGGGCCTTCGCCGATCGCCGATCGATTATTTCCAGTTGCCATGGGATTAGCTATGCCGATCCTTGTATGTCGAAGGCCAAATGCCGACAACCGATAGGTTCTCAGTGCTGCTCGCGCGATCAGCCGCGCAACCTCAAATTCTGAAGAGTGGGTGATTAGGTTGACAAGCCCTCGACCGATTAGTACCGATCAGCTCAGAGTCTTTATGTATACACTCTTACACCTTCGGCCTATCAACCTGGTGGTCTACCAGGGGTCTTACCCGGTTATCCGGTGGGAGACCTTATCTTGGAGTGGGCTTCGCACTTATATGCCTTCAGCGCTTATCCCAACCGAACATGGCTACCCGGCGCTGCCATTGGCATGACAACCGGTACACTAGCGGTTCGTTCAGCCCGGTCCTCTCGTACTAGGGCCAACCCTCCTCAAGTCTCCTGCGCCTACCGCGGATAGGGACCGAACTGTCTCACGACGTTCTAAACCCAGCTCGCG
>JRHI01000810.1_pt1 | contig 31154 bp, 29 predicted proteins | sample 215371 | NCBI WGS metagenome assembly JRHI01 (sample SAMN02929681, study PRJNA255918) | sediment metagenome | biome: cave system; feature: Ice Cave; material: Sediment; isolation source: sediment from deep within a dark volcanic ice cave with no known source of... ...
GGATCATCTGAGGCGGCCGCAAGAGCAGATCGGATCATCACGACAAGAGGCACGCTCCTTGCCGGTGAGCCTCCGCTTTGGTATACTTCTTGGTGTTGGGAGGAATTGAGGGACCGTTGGGAACAAGACAGACACAGGAGGGAACGTCTGATGTCCAGAGCACCTCTTCATGCCCTTATCTGGTCCGCTGAGCAGCGTCTGTATGGGCTGTACACGCGCGGCCAGCTGAAGCTTCGGTTTCGACCAGCCGAGGAAGCCGCCTGGCTGGCCTGGCTAGGCTCTGTGTCCTCCTTTGCCTTCCACGGCAAAGGAGGCTCGCTCAATGTCTACCTGGAGAAGAGGCCACGTGGGGGTGCGTACTGGTATGCCTACCATACCAAAGAGGGCCGCACCCGCAAGCGCTATCTCGGACAAACGGAAAGCCTCTCGCTGGCGCGGTTAGAGGAGACGGCGTGCTCGCTCTTGCACGCGCAGCAGCCTGCGACTACGACCGAGCAGGGGATGATGCTGCTCTCCAGCCGACTTGCTCCGCCGCGACTGCCGAACGCCCTGGTAGAGCGCGAACGCTTGCTGACTGCACTCGATGAGGCGCTTTCAACACCGCTGACCCTGCTCTCTGCCTCGGCGGGCTGGGGCAAAACCACGCTGCTCTCGGTTTGGGCGCACCGGCAAAAGACGCAGGTGGCCTGGCTCTCGCCGGACGAACTGGACAACACCCCGACACGCTTCTGGGTCGCGCTGATCGCGGCCCTGCGCCGCTGCCCCAGTCTGGCATCGAACTTTGGGGAAAACGTGGTGGCACAGTTGCAATCGCCCCAGCCACCACCGCTTTCCTCCTGTCTTTCCGTGCTTCTCCATGAGCTGGAAAGCCAGCAGGCGTATCCTGCTCCCATCGTCCTCATTCTGGACGATTATCAGGTGATAGAAGAGTCAGTCATTCACCAGGGCATGGCCTTCTTCCTGGAGCATCTCCCCGCTCATCTGCATCTGATCCTCTCCAGCCGCGTGGACCCAGACCTGCCCCTTGCGCGTCTACGAGCCCACGGGCAGTTGACCGAGATTCGTGCTGACGAGCTGCGCTTCCAGGAGGGCGAAGCGAGTCAGTTTTTGCACAAGATGCTCTCCCCGCCGCTCTCGGAGGAAGAGTTGCAGCGGCTGGTGAGCCGGACGGAAGGCTGGATCGTCGGTCTGCACCTGGGCGCGCTCACTATGCAGAAGCGTGAGGATCGCACAGCATACCTTGAGACATTGACCGGTAGTCAGCGGTATCTGCTGGACTACGTGCAGGAGGACATCCTGGCACGTCTGTCCCCCGATACGCGTGACTTTTTACTCCACACCGCCATCCTCTCGCGTCTGGACGCTGCTGTGTGCCAAGCCGTCACCGCCGCACCAACGAAGGCGGCCAGTCAGCAAATGCTCGTGTTGCTGGAGCGAGCGAACCTCTTCCTGGTGCCCCTGGATGAGGAGCGGCGCACCTATCGGCTGCATGATCTCTTTCGTGAAGTCCTGCTCTCAGCGCTCCACACCAGCCAACCAGAGATGGTGTCGATCTTGCACCGCCGGGCCGCCGACTTTTATGAGGCCGAGGGGCAGTGGGCCGAGGCCATTACCCATGCGCTTGCCGCCGCTGACTTCTCCACGGCAGCGCGGCTGATGGAGCAAACCGTCGAGCAGTTCTGGGTGCGTGGAGAGGCGGCGACGATGGCACGCTGGGTGCTGCCTGATCCGCTGGTACGCGAACACACACGCTTGGCGCTCACCACGGCACTCTACCTGCTCCACCCCGTCACATATTCGACCCGGGAGCAGCGCGAAAGTCGCCACCAGCAAATGAGGCAGCTCATGGCGCGGGTCGAAGCCGCCTTGCAGCAGCAAGCGAATGAGACCAACCAGGATATCTTGGCTACGCGCGCAGGCTCGGCCTTTCGCTCCATCGATCTGGAGGCCCGCGAGGCCCTGGAGGCTCTGCTGCATAGGCGTCTGCGCCTGTTACGTGCGGGGATGGCCTTGTATGAGGCGATAGAGACCTCGGAGTATGAGCGCTTGCCCGCCCTACATCAGGAGATGCAGGAGCTTGACCAGGACGAGGAGGTCATCTGGCACATGCTCCCGCTCTTCTGTAACGTCGTCTACTACACGGTTCGGCAAGAGAGAGCGAAGCTTTTGCCGCAACTGCTGGACGCCAGGCAGCGGGTGCGCCGGTCGGGAAGCCACTTTGCAGCTACCAGAGTCATACAGTGGTTGGCGCTCTCGGCAGAAGAGGCGGGACAGTTGCGCCTGGCCTATCAGGAGAGTCTGGCCGCCCTCGACCTGATCGAGCAGACGGCGAGCTATGCCCTGCTCAAAGGGTACTTTAAGGATGTCCTGGCGATGGTGTTGTATCAGTGGAATCGGCTGGAAGAGGCGCGTAGCAGGCTGCGAACGGTCATTCAGGATGCCGCTACCTGGCAGCAGAGTGATTTGCTCCTGTCGGGATACATCCGCCTGATGCAAGTCGAGCTGGCGAGAGGAGATCTGTCTGCTGTCCAGCAAGCACTGCAAGAGTTTGAGCAGTTGGAAGGATATCAAGGATATCACCGCTGGAGCTGGCTGCCCATCATGCGAGCACAGTGGTGGCTGGCCCAGGGACAGATGAAGGAGGCAGCCGACTGGGCGGTGAGCATTGTCTTTCCAGAAGGGGCATGGGAACGCAGCTTGTATGACGCTTTCCCGGTCGTGATGCGGGTGTATTTTGCAGAGCTTCATTGGACAGAGGCGATGGAGCTGCTGGAGCACTTTAGCGGGGGCCTGGGTCGTTCGGCCAACAGCAGGATCACCCTCACGTATCTGGCCCAGTACATGGTGGCGCTGCACCACGCAGGCCAGAATGAGCAAGCCCACGAGGTCGCGGCACGCCTGTTTGCCTTGACCGAACCAGAGGGCTACCTGCGCGTGTACCTGGATGAAGGCGAACCGATGCGCCAGGCACTTGAGGCACTGCTCACTCCGCACTCCCAGCAGCATGAGTTGGCTCCTTCCACCAGAACCTACGTCTCAAAGCTGCTGGCCGTTTTCGAGCAGAAGCAACAAGGCGCAGGGACATCCCTGGCGGCACCCACTCCCAAGCCTGCTCTTCCCTCTGCGCAGCAGGCATCGGCTGTTTTCTCCGCGCCGGGTGCTTCCCTGACCCGGCGTGAGCAGGAAGTCTTGCGCCTGCTGGCCACCGGGGCCTCCAATCAGGAGATCGCCCAGACCCTGGTGATCGAGCTGCCCACGGTCAAGAAACATGTCAGCAACCTGCTCGGCAAGCTGCGAGCCTCTAGCCGCACGCAGGCAATTAGCCGGGCACGTGCCCTCTCACTGCTCTAACGAGATTCCTCCCAACAGGTGGCCTTCCTCCTCATACAACTACTCCCTTTGGCATACTTTTGACGACTGTGCAATGGCTCGCATTCTGCTATGCTTTTCCCAGAGCGGTGTTCAGGAATGGTGATCTTCCATTGTTCGCCTTTCCGAGCACGGCGCTCAGGAGTGAAACGCGCAGAATGCGGAGGAGGCAGATGTACTACGCAATATGTGTCAAAGGACACCTGGACCCGTCCTGGCAAGACCGCTTTGGCGGACTCTGCATCGAGCAGCAGGAGACCGGGACGACGCTGCTCTCGGGGACACTGCCGGATCAGGCCGCGCTGCATGGAGTGCTCCTACAGATCGTCCGTCTCGGTCTGACCCTGCTCTCGCTTGAAACGAGCGAGGCGCCCAACGAGACAGGGGATGATCTCTGACAGAAGCATACGACATGTGAAAGGTAGGTTATGACAATGGCCGATGAAAAAATTCTGATGGTGATGATGGCAGTCACCGAGATGGCGAAGGCCAAAGCGTTCTACGCGGAGCAATTGGGCTGGTCTGTCACCACAGACTACGGGGAGGGTGATCGGCACTGGGTCACGCTTGAACTCCCAGGAGGAGGCGCCTCCCTGTCGCTCTCAACGATGCATGGACAGATGAAACCGGGGACGCTGACGCTCTATCTGTCGACTTCAGATATTGAGGCGGCGCACAACGAGCTCAAAGCAAAGGGCGTCAAGGTCCACGATGTGAAGGATGACCTGTATGGCCCGGGCTCTGGCGTCAAGTGGTTTGACCTCCGTGATCCCGACGGCAATCGGTGGGTGGTGGTTCAGTCTGAGCACGGGCCGCGATAGTTGCCTCCGCCTCGGCGGGCGATCATCATTCCCATGATCGAGGCGCCCAACCACTTCAACCGACAACGCTCCCACCAGAGAGGGAGCAGGTCAGAACTGATCAGACGCCTCTCGACGGGCACATCGGCGCGAAGCTGGATCATTCGAGGCGTCGCGCCGATTGCCTTGCCACCTCTGCCTCTTCAGATTGTGTTATACTGCTCCTTTGTACAGCCAGGAGCGCAGACGCGAAGGGCCTGAACAAAGACGTTCCGACAGCGGAATCCAGATAAAGCCTGGTTAAAAAATCCGGAGGAAACATATATCAGCATGGTTCAAGAATATATCGAGATTCGTGGCGCCCGCGAGAACAATTTGAAGGATGTCGAGCTTCGGCTGCCCAAGCGCAAAATCATCATTTTTACCGGTGTATCTGGTTCGGGGAAGTCCTCCATGGTGTTTGACACCATTGCCAACGAAGCACAACGACTGTTGTTTGAGAATTTTAGCATGTTCATTCGTAACTTGCTACCGCGCTATCCCCAACCAGACGCTGATGCGATTGAGAACCTGAGCATGGCAGTGATTGTTGATCAGAAACGCCTGGGTGGAGGATCACACTCGACGGTGGGCACGGTTACTGACATCGCGTCTGTGTTGCGCCTGCTCTTTTCGCGCATCGGCAAACCGTATGGAGGTTTTGCCAACGCCTTTTCCTTCAACGATCCCCAGGGTATGTGCCTGGAATGCAATGGCCTTGGCCGTAAGATCGGCATTCCCCCTGAAGCGCTGATTGATACCACACAATCGCTGAACGAGGGAGCTGTCATTGCCCCAGGACTGGCCGGCTGGGAAAGCGATCTGTATGCGCGTTCTGGCTTCTTCGACAACGATAAGAAGATCGCCGATTATACACCAGAGGAACTGGACCTGCTTCTCAACAGCGAACCGCGCAAACATACGGGTCTGGCGTACAACACCTATGAGGGTCTGGTGTACAAATTCAATCGCAAGTTCGTTGCGCGGGATATCCAGACGCTCTCGCCTCGTATACGGCAAAAGGTCGAGCCTTTTTTGAAGCTCGGCCCCTGTCCGCTCTGCAAAGGCGCCCGGCTCAATCAAGCGGCACTGAGTTGTAGGATCAATGGGTACACTATTGCCGATCTATCGGCGATGGAGGTTGATGAGCTGCTGGAAGTGGTGAAGGATCTCAAAGACCCGGCGGCGGCGCCAATCGTTCGCACCCTGACCGAGCGGCTCCAGCATCTGGTGGAGATTGGCCTGGAGTATCTGAGTCTGGATCGTGTAACTGACACGCTGTCCGGGGGTGAGTCACAGCGAGTTAAGATGGTCAAGAACCTCAACGGCAGCCTCGTGGATGTGATGTATATCTTTGACGAGCCAAGCATCGGACTTCACCCGCGCGATGTCCACCGCTTGAACGAGCTCCTGGAGAAATTGCGCGACAAAGGGAACACCGTGATTGTAGTGGAGCACGATCCTGATGTTATCAAAGGGGCAGATTATCTGGTGGATATGGGGCCGCGTGCCGGGAGTGAAGGTGGCCAGGTCGTGTACGAGGGCGACTTTGCTGGCTTGCTCAAAGCTGACACGCTCACCGGCAACTACCTGTTGCACAAAAGGCCGCTCAAGGAGACATTCCGGCAGGCGACCGGGGCTCTGCCGATTGTCCATGCCACGGTCAATAACCTGAAAGATGTCAGTGTGGACATTCCCACCGGTGTGTTAACGGTGATCACCGGCGTGGCCGGTTCGGGCAAGAGTTCGTTGATCAATGAAGCCTTCCTCCGCCAGCACCAGGAGTCGGTAGTGATTGATCAAGAAGCCATAGGCACATCCAGCCGTTCTAATCCCGCGACTTATACCGACATTATGGATGACGTGCGCAAGGCTTTTGCAGCAGCCAACCATGCCGATGCCGGCCTGTTTAGTTTTAACTCAAAAGGTGCCTGTCCTAACTGTCAGGGGCTTGGCGTGACCTACACGGACCTCGGCTTCCTTGAGGGGGTCAAGCTTCCTTGCGACGTGTGCGGCGGGAAACGCTTTAAGGACGAGGTATTGGCCTACACCTTGAACGGGAAATCCATTGCTGATGTGTTGAATCTGACCGTTCACCAGGCACTGGCGTTTTTGAAGATCAAAGAAGTGCAGCCAAAGCTCCAGGCACTGAGCGATGTTGGTCTGGACTACCTGACTCTCGGCCAGCCCCTGAGCACCCTCTCTGGCGGAGAATGCCAGCGGATGAAACTAGCCAGCGAACTCCACAAACAGGGCAGTATCTATGTCATGGATGAGCCAACGACCGGGCTGCACCTGTCGGATATTGGTCGCCTGCTCACTATCATGAACCGGCTGGTCGATGGCGGCAACACCGTGATTGTGATTGAGCATCATCTCGATGTGATTCGCAATGCCGACTGGATCATTGATATGGGTCCAGAAGGCGGCACGAAGGGCGGCATGGTCATCTTCGAGGGGACACCGCGAGAACTCCTCGGCGCCAAGCATTCGCTGACGAGTCAGTATGTGTAACAGACAAGGAGCCTGTTCGTGTTCAATTCCCTCAAATTGACGGTCGAATGTCACTCATTGCGTTCCCCGGCCTTTCTGTGCTTATGGTTGGGGCTAAGTATTTCCTATCTGGGAGATCAATTTACGGAGAGGCTTCCTTTGCCCGCTGATGATCTTCCATTCGTTGCCCCTCGCGCTCCTGTGTCTCGCTCTGGGAGCGGGTTCCTGGGCTCCATATGTGCCGATAGAAGCCTCGCTGTTGCAGCGACTCATTCCGCCGACCATGCGAGGACAGGTCTTCGGTGCGCGTCTTGCTCTGACAACTGTGGCGGCACCACTCGGAACATTGATGGGCGGGCTCCTTCTCCAATACCTCTCACCTGCACTGGTGATTGGTCTTTCTGGCATCGCATGTATTCTGGTGGGGGGAGGAGGATTGCTCTCTCCAACGATGCGCGGCCTGGACGGGAAGACGAAAAGCGTGCCCAGATGAGCACAAGAACGGAGCACTCAGCTTTCTAAGAGGAAGAGGCGATATCCCGGCGCTGGAGAAGGCACACAAACCCCATACGGAGACGTTGGTTTCGTCTGGGTGCGTCAAGGGAGACGCACCCAGACGAGGCAAGGACGACAAGGCTCAGTGAATGAAGATCCCACCATTCTCATGAGACGCAAAGCGCTTGTGTACTCGCCCCATCTCTGGAGTTTGTAAGGAGCAAAGCGCATGTAGATTTCTCCGGCGGGTCTAAAAGGCCGGGATAGATTGGGGGTTGCCCATCGTTGGAACGGATCGCACTTGTTCCAACGGTAGGCCCCCCAAAGAGTAGGTATAATGTACCATATAACCATTATTATATGGTACCATCAGCCAAATTGGAAGAGGCCGATTTTTTTATTTTCTGTTACGCGATGAATACAGGAGCAGTTTTCCTACTTTTTTCTGTTGCTGCGAGATCAACACAAATCCCAGCACAAGCAGAAACATAGCTCCGCCTGCAATTAGAAAAGTTGGTGTGTAGCCGTGATTATCAACAACGGCACCAAGGAGCGCGGCACCGATGCCTTGCCCAAGAAAGAAACTAAAAGCGAATAAGGAGACTGCCGTCCCACGTGCATTGGGTGCCATTTCTGTTGCCTTCGTCTGAAATGTATTGTGTATCATGTAGAAATTTAGACCCAAGAGGAGGTTGAGGAGGATAAACAATAGCCAGCTATGCACGAATGCGATAAGTGCATAGTCTACGAAGACGAAGCATCCTCCCAGGAGAATCAAGCCATTCTCACCTAGCACATGTAGTAGCCATTTTGCACTACGGCTATACACCAATGTTCCCAATCCAAAGCCACTCAGGATAATACCTATCACAATGTAGAGGAGGTGATATTGATCTCTGAGGAAAGCTCCAAAATAGGTAAAGCCCCCAAAGAAAAACAGTCCCTCCATAAAAATGGTGATAATCACAAGGCGCGGTGTGGGTTGCTGTAGCAACTGATAATATGCTTTGAGCGAGGAAAATAGGGACATGCTAGTATCGTTCCGTGCCTGATCTGGAATACCGCGTGTGGCTCGCCATAAGAGTCCACCCACGACAAGCGAGAGGACGCCATAGAGCAGAAAAATATAGCGCCAACTCAGAAAATCTGCTACAACGCCACCCATACTTGTGCTGAGGATCTGCCCAAGGGCTATGGCACCCATATATTGAGCGAGCGCGGCTTGGCGTTCCTGGTAGGGAACGGTATCTCCGATGTACGCGATAGAAAGGGGAATTAATGCTGCGGCGATCATGCCCGTAATGAAGCGTAGTAGGTTCAGCAAGAGCAAATTGAAAGAGAGTGAACAGGCCGCAGTTCCTAACGCAAAAAGGACCATCGCGATAGTCACGACTTTGAGCTTTCCAACACGGTCTCCCAATGGCCCATACACCAACTGAAATAAACCGTAGGGAATGGTGTATGCTGTCACAATAAAGCCGACGCTACCAATATCCGAGTGAAACTCAGTGGCAATAACGTGGAGCAAAGGGTTAATAACGCGTACATCTGCTGTAACTAGAAAACCAGCGGTTCCTAGCAGAAAAATGAGTCGCCGTACATTAGCTGGACGGACTGCTACTGCTGTGATCTCCTGGATGGGAACAATACTCACATCAACTCCTCTGTTATAGCACGCTTTGTGAACGTGACATCCTCTTACCTTCTTCAAACACTGTTTATATCTCCAAAAATTTCTTTCGTCATAGTGACAGATTGTATGTGGTACAAATAGACAACATGAAGGATTGTATATGGTACAAATGAACAAAGGAAGGATGCAGTATGAAAAGCTGGCAGTATACCAAAGGTTTGCATGATCTGGGAAACTCTCTCTATGCTTATCTCCAGCCAGATGGTACGTGGGGATGGAGCAACGCGGGTCTCATCACTGATGGTGAGGCATCATTGCTCGTCGATACCCTCTTTGACTTGAAGCTCACACAAGACATGCTAGACACCATGCGCAAGTCGGTTCCCGCGGCAGCGCATATTGATATGGTGGTCAATACCCATGCCAACGGTGATCATTGCTACGGAAATCAACTCGTGGCCGATGCACAAATTATTAGCTCTGTACGCACCGCCGAAGAGATGGTAACAGGTGTACCACCAGCACTCATGGCAGCATTACTCAAGAACGCTCCACACATCGGGCAACAGGGCGTGTTTGTAACCCATGCTTTTGGAGCATTCAATTTTGAAAATATCACGTTGACACCGCCACAAAAAACCTTTGAGGGTGAGCTTACACTCAGGGTCGGGGATAAGGTAATCCATCTGATAGAGGTTGGCCCTGCCCATACGCTTGGCGATACATTGGTCCATATCCCAGCAGATAAGACCGTCTTCACAGGTGACATTCTGTTTATCGGGGGTCATCCCATCATGTGGGCCGGGCCTACCAGCAACTGGCTACGAGCATGCGACCGTATACTAGACATGGATGTAGAAACCATCGTCCCAGGCCACGGTCCTATCACCGACAAAAAAGGCGTTGCTGACGTGAAGGGCTATTTTGAGTATATCTTCGCCGAAGCACGCAAACGCTATGAAGCTGGTATGTCCGCGTATGAGGCCGCACAAGATATTCCCATGGATAAGTACGCGTCGTGGACCGATGGTGAACGTATCGTGGTCAGTGCCGCATCAATGTATCGTGAATTCAATGGTGATATGTCCCATCCCAATATTGCCAGTTTGTTTGGGCAGATGGCTGCTCTGCTTCCAGCAACGACCGAGTAGAATGAAAATATAACGATATCTAGGGTATATTTGAGGTCTACTACCTGGAATAGGGGCAGACCTCAAACATTCCCTTTATCCTCATTCCGAGAGAATAACATCACTCGCTTTCTCGCTAATCATGTATATAGCAGAGACGATGAAGAACCCCGGAATATGCGGAAACACGGATGCATCTACTACGCGCAAGTTTTTTGTCCCACGGACACGGAACTTGCTATCTAGCACAGCCATTACATCGTCCTGCGCCCCCATCTTACACGTGCAAGAAGCGTGATGGCCCCAAGCTTGGTTCTTGATGAATTCCTTGATCTGTTCTCTTGTACTGACGCTCTCCCCTGGTATCACCTCTCGTTTCGTCACGAGTTCCGCGTGCTTCATCATGCGGCGCACAAACTCCACACCATCTGCTACCGACTCCAGATCCTCTTCGGCGGTATCGTTGCCCTCTGAGAAGTAGTGGAAATTGATCTCAGGCACATCATAAGGGTTCCTTGATCTGAGTGTGACTCTTCCGGCGGTGTTGCGCGTATGAGCTTTAAGAATGGCCCAAGTAAAGTAGTTCTTGTTGCGCTCTAACTCCTTGGAATAGCCGGGAAAGTATCCCTGGAAAGAGCTAGGGAGACCAAAGATATAAAGATCGGGATTAGGTCTGGCTTCTTGCGACTTTTTGACAATGCTAATCACGACGCCGTTGGTGGTATAGAGACCCTTACCCGATTGCCACTCAGCAAAGCCAGGGTCAGGAGCCTGTCCAGGCTTAGGTGCAGTAAATACGAGGTCTTTCAAAAGTGGGAAGTCCGCGTTCATTTCGCTGACGACTCCCACTTCATAGCGATCTTGCAAGTTCTCACCAACTCCAGGCAGATCGACACGCACCTGAATACCAAACTGCTCCAACTCTTTCCGTGGTCCTATGCCAGAAAGTTTGAGCAACTGCGGAGTATTGAAGGCACCAGCCGACAGAATAACTTCTTTTTTGACGAGTACTTGGACCGTCTCTACTGTCGGGATTGTTTGCCCTGCTTTGGGATCCGCTTGGTAGACATGCGCACTATCCAAATATTCCACACCAATAGCTTTGTTGTTATCATCGAAGAGTACTCTGCTGACTAAGGCATTTGTTTTGACCGTGAGGGTATTCGGAAATGTAGTCTGCATAGCACGAATATATTCGCGGGTGCCATTGCGTCTACCGGCATTGGTCGAAAGCGGCGTGAACCAAATTCCTTGCATTCCGTTGGCTTGCGCACGCCAATCATTAGGGTCGAAGAGTCCATTGAGACTTTCTAAGGATGTGAGAGGTCTGCCCAGATTTTCGACAAGAGCCTCTTCAACAACCGACAAGAGGACTTTCAGCAACTCCCCGTCTTTGATGACCAGACTTGGGTCTGCTACGTTCGTTGAGAGCCAGCCATTGAATCCGTGGCGACTCGAATTGCCAAAAAACGTCGCTAGGAAGGGAAAAAGCCGTACAAGAGTGGCTAAGAATGCGTTTCCTCTCAAGAAGTGCGGTCGCTCAATATACTGACAGCGTTCGAGCCGCTCGAAGTATTTCCGCATATACTGACTGTGCCATGACGAGTCTCTGGTGATCTGTGCGATCTGATCCCAGTCACTATTATGTGGATAAACGGTGATCATAGCGTTATGAGCTGTGCATCCACCTAGCGTGCCCGAACGAGGATAGAGTACGCCATTGCGCTCTGGGGTGAACTTGCTATCGAGGCGCTGTTGCTCATCGCTGGCATAGTGCCTGACGAAGTAATCCCAGCGCAAGTGCTCGTCCTCGCTTGCCAGAGCGTGAAAAGCGGGTACCTCGTAGTTATAGTCCTCGTAGTCACTGCCAGCTTCGAGCAAGAGCACATTCTGACCTGCTTTCGCTAGATTGCCAGCCAGTGGACCCCCACCGGCACCTGAGCCGACAATCACGTAATCGTAGATAAGTTGATTGTTCGATCCTGTCTGCACCGGGCGCTCCTTCCTGAACTATATCTACTCACAACCGCTAGAGAGACATCTATTGTCACTTGTGACTTTGCGATGATGGTTCTTTCCACATGAGAACGCCACGGTCCGATAATCTGCTTTTCAAAGCTTCAAACGCTCAGTCGCGATAATGGTTCTTTCCACCCCGTTAGACCTCCTTGCTTTCCTTATCTTCCCAAAAAAGGTATTTTGCGAGAAGTGCTCTCTTCATGCGAGGAAAATCTCCTCCAAAAAATAAGAGTTTTTCGCCTCACCTCCCTCTTTTTGGCTTCTCAGGTCATGCGAGAGGCTATGCAGGCAACTCATGCCTCCTCCCCCTCTCGCCAAGATAATTACAATATCTCCTTTCTCTACTCTATGACGTTTGTGATAAGCCAAACGACGAGATGGTGGTTTCCGCATTCTCTTTTCCATCTCTCTTTGTGAAGTTGGATAGCCTCGCAAAAGGGGCACTTCCCTTGCAGGAAATGCGAACGACAATGGTAAACGAGCGTATTCGATGTGAGGAATCTCTCGCTTGGCTCGTGCTGCTCTTGCATCCAGTATCTTAGCAGAGCTACCGAAGCTTTGGGAGCGTGTAAGGGATATTGCATTGACACATTTCCCGTCATCGATTTGTGTGTTGACGCTTTAAGTCATCGACCACGTGACGAAGCGCTTGCATCCCGACAATGACTATTCACGAAAGATAGGGCGCAGTTCGCGGATCGCCGTCATACCACCAATGGCATCGCCATGACGACGTAGCGTCACACGATAACTCACGCGGTCGGTTCGATAGTAGCGCTCTTGTACATATACAGGAAGTTCACTCGCTGTACACGAAATACGCTGGATCAGTAAGAGTGCCGTTCCAGATGCAATATTGAGCATCCTTGCTTGCTCTGCGGTCGCCATTGCGGCGGTAATATGAAAGACTCCTGCCTCGACGGGAATACTGTAGCGGGTCTCCAGAATATGGTAGATCGTTTCATGCGCTAACATCTCTTGAGAGAGGAGCATTCCGAAGCGAAGTGGAAGCCACGTCGTATCGTAGGCGATGGGAAGATCATTGGCTAAGCGCAAACGATCGACGCGGACAACCTCCTCACCAGTGGACAGATTCAATGCTTCAGCAACGTTAGGATTGGCAGCTTCGTGTACGAATGCGAGTACCTGCGAGGACGGGACAAGGCCAGCAAGGTGCATATCTTCAACAAAGTCCGTCAGGCGCACTAAGCCCTGCTCAATACGTCGCTCAGCGACATAGGTTCCTTTGCCATGACGACGCACAACCGTCCCCTCATTCTCCAACTCCGTCAGTGCTTGACGCACTGTGATACGACTGACCCCGTACTTCTGGATCAGCTCAGGCTCTGCTGGGAGGCGATCACCTGGCTTGTACATGCCTCGTTCAATCTCGCTACGTACAATTTGCTTGAGTTGATGGTAGAGTGGAATCGGTCCAGGAAGCAGGGGATGCGTGGTCATAACTACCCTCTCTTTTTACTTGACTCTGCATGACGTCATATTGACATAGAGCATCTTTCCTCATTATACCGTATAAGCCATCAGTTGAGCAACTCCCCTCTCTATCTCATTATGTCAACATGTCGTATTAATACGACATGTTGACATAATGAGATTTAGGAGGTATACTTTGGAAAAGAGGAATTCCTCTTCTCAAATGCGAGGAAGTTAAGAAAGGAAGGCAACATGTATCGTACAACTCTCCTTCGTCGGGTTCTAGGTGTCATTTTCTTGATTGCCATAGGCATCATTCACCTATTCATCATAGGGGCGGGTTTCCATTTACAGGAGTACCTGGGAGTCCTGTTCATCCTGGACACCATCATCTCTTTCGTTGGTGCCCTATGGATAGCATTCTCTGATGCCTCTTTCGGCTGGTTATTAGGTACGTTGGCTGCAGTAGGTTCTCTGGTGGGCTACCTTGTGACGCGTACTTTCTCCCTCCCAGGATTGCACATCCTTCCGTGGAATGCACCTTTTGGGCTACCCGCTCTTATTGTCGAGGCTCTTTTCACGGTGCTCGCACTCTTCACCCTGACACGTCGCTCATCCACACATATGACCAGAGCTTAGGAGAAACTGGAAAGAGTATGCCTCTCTTTTTCTGGCAATACCGCTCTCGAATTGGTTACTCGTTGGTTCACTTACACCTGTTTTCCCTAACGAGAAATCCTATCACTTTCTTAATCACTTTTCTGACAATCCAGGGAAAGCTCTTAATGAAAATGTTACACTTTCGCTGCCAGAAAATACAAAACCTTGCACCCCGATCCCTGACCTGGTGCAAGGTACCTTGCACCAGGTCAGGGATCGGGGTGCAAGGTTTTTCGATTAAGAATTTGGGATACCAGGATTGTCACATTTTGTATTGAAAACAACACCAAGGAAAAGACACTTATGACGGTCACACTTCTGCAGCAGGTTCTCTCTGTTGTCTCCGGTATGCTGGTCGGTTTTACGCTTGGCTTGATTGGAGGAGGGGGATCGATTCTTGCAGTACCACTCCTCCTTTACCTTGTAGGGTATCGTGATACACACGTTGTGATTGGCACAACTGCTCTCGCTGTCGCGTTCACTGCTTTTGCGAACTTGCTTCCACACTGGCGAGCCGGGAATGTGCGCTGGAAGGCAGCGCTTGCGTTTGCCCTTCCCGGTGCAGTAGGCGCGGCACTTGGCGCCGAGATCGGCAAGATTGTGCCAGGCAAACAACTGATCTTTCTCTTTGCCTTGCTGATGATCGTTGTCGCCATCTCTATGCTGCGCTCGCGGCCAGCCGTCATTGCTCATAAAGAGCGCACTGGCCGGTCGATGCTGCTATGGACACTACCGGTTAGTCTTCTAGTTGGCATGCTTTCGGGCTTCTTCGGCATTGGAGGAGGATTTCTTATCGTACCGGGCTTGATGTTTGCTACTGGGATGCCGCTCTTGAGTGCTATTGGGAGTTCACTAGTCTCCGTTGGCACCTTTGGCACAACCACTGCGATCTCTTATGCACTCTCGGGACTCGTGAACTGGGTGATCGCGGCTGAGTATATCGTTGGCGGCATCTTTGGAGGACTGGGAGGTGCCTATTTCGCAACGCGCTTAGGTGGGCAGCAAAAGACGCTGACGCGCATCTTCGCAGGCATTGTTCTACTCGTAGCTGCCTACATCCTCTCTATGAACGTAAGTATATTCCACCTGTGATGTCTGTCGCGTGTGTATCTTCTGAATGAAGTTGCGTCGTCTCATCATAACGACATATTGACATATACATCTGCGTAAGGTATACTAGAATGAAAGGTTCAGAACATGTAAGGAAATGGCAATGGAGCTCTGTCTAGTTGGGTGTCTGTGCAGACACCGTCCCGCACAGATATATGTCCCATTCTTGGACGGTGAGAAGGTACAACGATGCAGATCGAACAGTTTTTCCTGGATGGACTAGGGCATCAATCTCACTTTATCACTGATGGCAGGAGTGGTTTTGCTGTGGTTGTTGATCCACGCCGTGACGTGGACATCTATCTAGAGACCGCTAGACGTGCCAATGCGCGTATCACATATATTCTAGAGACCCACATTCACAACGACTATGTTACAGGTGCACGAGAATTGGCGGCACGCACGGGTGCAGCTATCGTGGGAAGCGCCGAGGGGCACATCATTTACGAACACCTGCCGGTGCGAGATGGAGATCGTCTCACTGTTGGTGAGTTAGGCTTTCAGGTGATTGCTACTCCAGGTCATACTCCTGAACATGTCAGTTATACCATGTATGAGCCGAATAGCACCGCGCCTTCTGCCGTTTTTAGTGGTGGAAGTATGCTTGTTGGGGGTGCGGGACGTACCGATCTGCTTGGCCCCACTATGACGCTTACTCTTACGCGTCAGCAGTATCACTCATTGCGCCGCCTTCTGGATACCTTACCCGGCAGCGTCGTTGTGTATCCTACTCATGGGGCAGGCTCTTTCTGTGTTGCAAGTGCAGTCTCCTCAGCTCACAGCACCACAATTGGACAGGAACGGCTCATCAGCCCTGCTATTCAGGCTTCGAGTGAGGAAGATTTTGTACATCGCCAAATCGCAGGCTATACGGCATACCCTCGTTACTACAGTGCCATGCATGATATCAATCAAACGGGGCCACGTATCCTGGGCAAACTTCCCGAATTGTTGGCCTTTGCTCCACCAGAGGTACAGGCACGCATGGGTACTGGTATTCCACTGGTGGACGGACGTTCTCGCGATGCATTTGCCCGTGAACATATCCCCGGCTCGCTCAATATTGAGCTAGACAGTTCCTTTGGCACCTATGTCGGCTGGCTCTTGCCCTTCAACACACCGCTCATGCTCTTAATTGAGGGCGAGGACGGACGTAGAGAAGCGGTGGTACAGCTGATACGTATCGGCTATGAGCAGGCACAGGGCTATGTGGATGGTGGGATTTCTGCCTGGAAAGCCGCTGCGTTGCCCACAGCACAGTTTGAGCGCATCGATATCGACACCTTGTACAAACGCTGGTCTCAGCGTGGGAAAGAGCACGGCGCGATGACGGTCATCGACGTACGCCGCGATGATGAATGGAACGCAGGGCACATTCCTGATGCCTTGCACTTCCACGTTGGAGATTTGCCACAGCATCTTGATGAGGTTCCGCGTGATACTCCTCTCGCTATTGTGTGTCGCACGGGACATCGCGCCGAGATTGCGGCTAGTATGCTCGCCGCAAGTGGACGCGAAGTCATCGCCGTGCAAGGGGGCGTTCCCGATTGGATCGCACGGGGATTACCGAGCAGTACCACAGAAGTAGCCATGGCAGTGAGTCAGCATGATGCCGCAACTCATGCCCATCCCTAATCATCAGTTATGTATCAGACACGAGCGGGAGATGGCGGCAAGATACTTGTCTAGCACCTCCCTTTCTTGGGAAGATGGGAGCTGACCACATCTTCTCAGTGAGGTTCCTTCAGCACTCACATTGCGAGCGAGGGCGAGACAGGTCCCATCGACGTGCCGCGCCCTCGATTTTCGCAGCACTCCTTGGATTTTGTCACAGTTCGTTTGATTTGAAAGGTAGGAAACCATGAGCGCACAGATGAAAGAGCACCATCGTATTGTCATCGTTGGCGGAGGTTCGGCAGGTATTTCTGTGGCAGCCCGCCTCGCACGGTCTCTCAAACAGCCCGATGTCGCCATCATTGACCCCGCCGAGAGTCATTATTACCAGCCATTATGGACGCTGGTTGGTGGTGGCGTCTTTAAGAAAGAAGCCTCGCGCCGGGCCGAGAAAGACTTCATTCCACAGGGAGCAACTTGGATCAAGGAATCGGTGGTAGAACTCTGTCCACAGGATAATAACGTCGTCACCGATGGAGGGCGTACTATCGAGTACGACTACCTTGTCGTGGCATCGGGTATCCAGATCGACTGGGGAAGGATTAAAGGGCTGGAAGGTCATCTCAGGCAGGACGGCCTTTGTAGTAACTATGCCTATGAGCAATGCGAGGGCACCTGGGAAACTATCAAAAATTTCTCAGGTGGCGATGCGCTCTTTACACAGCCCAGTTCACCGATCAAGTGCGCTGGCGCCCCACAGAAGATCATGTATCTGGCCGACGACCATTTCCGCAAAGCAGGCGTACGTAACAAGACATATGTCACCTTCATCTCTGGTGCCCCAGCCATTTTCGCGGTCAAAGAGTATGCAGCGACCCTCAATGAAGTCATCAAGCGCAAAGGGATCGAGACCCTCTACAAGCATGACTTGGTCGAGGTCCGCCCCCAATCGCACGAAGCCATCTTCAAGAATCTTGAGACCAGCGACGAAGTCGTGCGACACTACACTATGATGCATGTGACGCCCTATATGAGTGCGCCCGACTTCATCAAACGTAGCCCACTCGCCCAGACAGCGGTAGGCCCAACCAAGGGCTATGTCAAGGTGGATAAGCTGACGTTGCGCAGCCCAGACTTTGCCAACGTGTTCGCCATCGGTGACAGCTCTGCCCTACCCACCTCAAAGACAGGGGCGGCTATTCGCAAACAAGCGCCTGTGCTGGTGAAAAATCTGCTGGCGGCGATGAGTAGTGAGACAGCTTCTAGTCCAGCGAGCTATGATGGCTACACCTCGTGTCCTCTGGTCACAGGTTATGGCCGACTCGTGCTGGCTGAGTTCGACTATGACCTCAAGCCTAAAGAAACCTTCCCCTTCGACCAAAGCAAGGAACGCTTCAGTATGTACCTCTTGAAGGTGTACGGCTTGCCTGCTATGTACTGGTATGGGATGCTACGAGGACGCATGTAGCGGCGTGGTATGTGACCATGAGCATCCCGCAATAGGAACAAGGAGGCGATATGGCGATGAGCAAGCCAGAGGTGATCGTGATTGGTGCTGGCCCTGGGGGATTGGCGGCTGCACGTTACCTCGTCAGTTCGGGACAGGTCAATGTGACTCTCGCCCAGCGTGAAGGCATGGCAACATTTTTGCCCGGTATCCTTCCCACCTTGCTGGGTTTACGAGATGCCTTAACCTATCGCCATCGCCTCCACTTGCCCCAGGTCCAGGTTGTGCCAGGGGAGGTCGTTGATCTGAAGGTGGGGCGTGTTCAGCTCGCTGATGGAACTATCCTCACATCTGATGCCGTCATTGCCGCCCCTGGCTTAGTAAGCGATGTGACGGCTCTCCCGGACGGCCAGCACAATTTTGCCGTATGGGAACTTGAAACGGCGGCAGTGGCTCAACAGGCTGTGCAGTCCTTAGCCTCTGGACGAGTCGTTGTCTCCATCTCCTCTCTTCCATACCGTTGCCCACCTGCGCCCTACGGGTTGGCAATTGCCCTCGAAGCACTGGCGCAGGAGCGCGGCCAGCACATTGAGGTCGTCCTTACCACGCCAGAGGCGCGACCGTTGCAAGCTCTCGGTGAGCGAGCCTCAACATTTTTAGAGTCGTTGGCTCGTGTAGGCAAGGTGACGCTCCAGACCCAATTCCACCTCGATACGCGTGCCAGTCGTGATGGGGTGTTGAGAGCGGTTGATGGGCGCCGCATTTCCTATGACCTGGGACTGTTCATTCCTCCACATCGCCGCCCTGCGTTCCTGGCCGACTTGCCCGGAAACGGGGTGCTGGTGCAGGTCGATGCCTCCCAACGGACAGCGATGGACAATACCTGGGTGGTAGGGGATGTGGCAGCAACTGCATTGCCACGAGCAGCAGGTGTGGCAGAGATACAGGGTCAGACGGCTGCCGCGTCCGTTCTGACGCACCTTGGGTTGAGCGACCCACAATCACCACTCGTGCCTGCTCCGAACTGCTACGTCTGGACAGGTCAATCGCGTGCAGCAAGAATCCAACTCCGCTTCCCAAACGGATTGCCTCCTGCCGGAAAGCCTGAACTCATCCTCGATCCGCCACATACCGACATCTTTACGGAGGCATTGAATGCAGCGGAGGGGTGGAGACAGCAAGTAGAGTAATAACATTTCGGAGGGCATGTTGGTAGCAGCCCTCCGTGCTGTCTTTTACCTTCGTATCTGCTACTTGCGTATGCGTAATCATCGGGAAACCTAATGTGTGGGCCTGCTCTTGATTGATGTACGGGAAAAGTGGGAGTATTAGAGCGGCCATGCGAAGAAGGCCAGGAATATTCCACTCAGCCAACTGCAACAGCGATTGAAAGAAGTACCATGTGATCGTGAGGTATTGGTCATCTGCCCCAGTGGTCATCGCAGTAGGCAGGCAGCTAGCCTCCTTCGATAACGAGGGCTTGAACAGGTGACGAATGTGAAAGGCGGCACGACCCTGTGGCGGATACATCAACTTCCCATGAAGTAAGTTATAATGCCTCATGTACGAGGTAAGATACAACAGATTGACGCCCGTGACTGAGAACGTTCACAGTGGTAGTAATAGGTGAAGTATGTTAGGAGTAACGCAGCCTTATGGGTACATCACCAGTGGTTATTGTTGGTGCCGGACATAATGGACTTGTTGCGGCTTGCTATGTAGCACGAGCAGGCCGTAATGTTCTCGTCTTAGAACAGAGCAGCCAACCGGGTGGAGGCGCACGTACGCAGGAAGTCATCCCCGGCTATCATTTTGATATGCATTCGGTGGCTCACAACATCATCAACATGACTGATATCTGCGAAGATTTGAAGCTCGCCGAGGTGGGCCTGGAGTATATCGAGATGGATCCTTTTTCGGTCGCTATCCGCGCTGACGGACGCCGTCTACGGTTCTATCGTTCCATCGAAGCGACGATTGCCTCTATTGCCGAAAGTGACCCAGACGAGGCCAGAGCCTATGCTGCGTTCATGAAAATCGCTGTGCCTCTTGTGCGTATACTTCTTCCAGCTATCCGTGGACAGTCAAGTCCCGCTGAGCTTCCTAGTCGTATCATACACGGTCTCAAGATGCTCTATCATGGTCACGGCTTATTGACTCTTGCCCGTGATGTGCTTGGCTCCTACGACTCACTCCTCAAGCGTTGGTTGCGTAGCGACCTTACCCGCGGTCCAGTCAGTGCCTTTGCCGCCCATGCGAATGTAGGCCCCAATATGTCGGGAGGCTCTCTCTTCGCCTTCTGGCAAGCCGCCTACCACCTCTTTGGGCAATGGCATGCAAAGGGAGGAGCAGGAGCACTCACAGATGCACTGTTGCGCCGTCTCGACTCCTATGGAGGGCGGGTTCGCTGTGAAGCACCAGTCGCTCATATTCATGCCCCCAGCGGTCGAGTGCGAGCAGTTATCCTTGAAGATGGTGAGTCGATTGAAACGGACACCGTCATTACCGCAATCAACCCGAAGGTCGCGCTTCTTGAGCTACTCGATCCTCCGCTCAGCGGCCGTGAAGGAGCCGATCTCGCTGCTACCAGAGCATCTAACGTGGTGCAAGCGCTTGTGCATGTGGCAACAAATTGTCTACCTCCCTATCCAAACAGCATTCCCGACGATTATCATGGATTGCAGAGCTACGTTGATACACTCGATGAGATGACACAAGGATTTATTCAGGCAGAGGCTGGCCGTCTCCCTGCTTCCTTGCCACTCTATGCCTTCACGACTTCCGCTCTCGATACGACATTAGCTCCACGAGATCATCACACTGTTTACCTCGCCTGCCCATCTGCACCTGGCCGCATACAAGGGGGATGGGACGCTTGGCGCGATGTGTTTGTCGAGCAGTGCTTGGACGTCGTCGAGTCAAGAGCACCTGGTTTTCGCAAGAGCATTCAGGGTGTGCACGTCTACACTCCACTAGACATGGAGCGAGATGGGTGCTGGCCACTTGGTCATCCTATGCACCTCGATATTACCCTCGACCAGTTGGGACCGTTGCGTCCAACCCGTCGCCTCTCGCATCACCGAACTCCCATTCGAGGTCTCTACATATCGGGGGCGGGTACGAGTCCAACAGGAGGCATTGCCGGTACACCGGGACGTTTGGCGGCACGGACACTGCTTGCCGACATGAAAGAGAAGTGATTTCTTGCTGAGGAAGCAGCCTTGAAATGCATTCTCTTTATCTATCACGCGATGCCGAAGCCGTGCAGCACCATTTCAACAGCAGCGACCACGATCACCGCCAGGAAGATGATACGCAGTACCTTGTTGGTCAGGTGAGGTAACAAGCGGGCACCAGCTAGCGCTCCGATCAAGATGCCCAAGGCAACGGGGGCGGCAATGAGTGGAGGAATATCACCACGTGAGAAGTAAATGCCTGCACTGGCCGCTGCCGTCACACCGATCATGAAATTGCTGGTGGTGGTGGAGACCTTCATCGGCAAGCGCATGGCGACATCGAGGGCCAGTACCTTGAAGGTGCCACTGCCGATTCCCAACAGGCCCGAAATGAGACCAGCGACATACATCATCGCTAATCCAAGTGGTGTGCGCGTCACCTCATATGGTATATCACGATGCAGATGATGATCAGGATAGGTGCTGTTCAGATGGAGCCAGTTCGCCAAGCGATCATTCTTGACTCCTGTCGGTAGCTCCTCACCGAGCTTGAAGACCAGTGGGGCAGCAGAGATGAGCAGGATGATGCCGAAAATGACCGAGAGGAGGCCGGGTGCGAGCAGTCCTGCGAGGAAGGCGCCACAAATGGCTCCTATCGTCGTTGCCAGCTCCAGAAACATCCCCACGCGCAGATTGGTCATGTGATCCTTCACATACGCAGCAGCAGCACCACTAGAAGTGGCAATCACTGAGATAATGCTTGCCCCAATGGCAAAGTAAATCGGAAAGTGGAAGACCAGAGTCAACAAGGGTACAATCAGCACCCCCCCGCCAAGACCAACAAGCGATCCCAATAAGCCTGCGACAATTGCTCCGACAAAGATCAACACAGGATAGACCCAGGAGTATTCACCATGTTGGAATTGTTGGTGCTGTCCCACCACCACTATAGCACCCACATAGAAGAGGCTGAACAAGAGAATCAACAGCACCAGCGTCGTAATTCCCACAAAACGTCGATCACCTTCTGCCGCAAAGGCAACAATAGAGACGGCTACTCGTACCACTGGAGTTGCGATGAGCAAGAGCAGCCCGAGTGTGATGACGGCTTGTGGACGCAGTGCCAGCAATCCTGTCCAGACCTGGGCAAAGGTTTGCGGAAACAGCTGGAGCTTTTGGGGGCAAATTTATCAGGCTGCAAGGACAGCATAATAAGTCCGATGACAATCACGGCAGCACTGAGCAGGACACCACCTTGCAGGATTCCTCCAATCATGGTGTAGGTCGAATTGACTACCTTGGCAGTGCGTTGTTCATCTGACCTCTGAGAGGGAGACGGTACTGGTTGTGCGCCTCGTTTACTTTGCGCGTTCGTAGAAGGCTTTGCCTGCATATGTTCTTCTTTCCTGCTTACTCAGAGAGCATGACTCTCATCATGTTGTACTCTTGGAGAAATATCAACAAGACGCACATCCATATCTCATACCTACAAAGACGCTATTACGATGTACCGACTGTTCTTGGAGCAAAAGTTGAGTAAAGAGACCAACGAAGCCTTGGGTACCTACGAGTAAATATAACGCATTTTCTGATATAAGTCCAATGTATTATTTACATTGTTTTCATAAAAAAAATGAATGAATAGAAATATCCAGGAGCACACATGGAGAGGTTCTTCTATGAAAAAAGGATGCATCCTTTTTGGTTTCGTGTGCGTCTAATGCGCATGAATGACGAGAATATGACTTTCTGTAAGGACCAATCTTCTAGTTCAGGGCACGATGCGACTGATGATCTGACGCTGGTCGTAGCGGCTCAAGTGGGTGATATGCATGCGTTTTCCAGGCTGGTCGAACGCCATACCGAGCGTATCTACGGCTTGGCATTACGTATGCTTGGGAATGCTGGCGAGGCTGAGGATGCGACACAGGAGGCTTTCATTCGCGCTTATTCTCATCTAGCAGAGTTTCGTAACAAGGCTGCTTTTGCTACCTGGCTGTATCGCATTGCCCTCAATATCTGTCGTGATCAATTGCGTCGTCAGCAGGCACGAGAGCACTATGCAGAAATCTGGCGCGTTCATCATCTGTGGGCTGATGAGCATTACAGTGTTGATCCCGAGCGGGTAACACTAGCTTTGGAGAATCGGCGAATGCTCAACGTTGCCTTGGAGCAGCTCCCTGCCACCTACCGTGCAACGATCCTACTTCATGATGTCGATGGGCTTACCATTAGTGAAGTGGCCACCCTGATGGATGTTCCTCTCCCTACGGCGAAGTCACGTCTACGCAGGGCACGGATGACACTCGTGACGCTGCTTGATGAGTACACACGCAAGGAAGATTCACAAGATAGACACTCTGTCCCGTCTCAAGATCAACCCTTGCTGGAAAAAGGAGGTGCAAAATGAGTCTGTTACTCACTTGCCAGCAAGCGCGAGCACTTGTGTCGGACTATATCAACAAGGAACTCGACCAGGAGCTGGCTCACGCGCTCGAAGGGCATTTACAGACCTGCGAGTCGTGTCCACCGCTCTACGCAGGCCTTGTTGCCCTACGTCAGCGTATGCGCGATTTGCCACCCACCTTGTCCTCGGGTTCGGTAGGAGCCCGTATTTCTCAGAAGGTCTATCAAGCGTTGTGTAAGAAATAATGTATATCGCATCGCTCGTGCAGATGTTCGGCATTATCTCGTCAAGGGAGCAACATTCTAGTCGTCCCTATGGACGAAGGAGGAAAAATCATGGGTTTCGTCACATTTATGTCAAGCGGTGCTGGTCGTCTTCTACGGGTCGTGGCTGGCTTGGTTATCATCGGTGGTGGGATATATCTGTTTCAAGCAGGAAATACGGTGGCCGGTGTCATTGTAGCCGTTGTGGGGCTAATCCCCTTTCTTGCGGGTGTATTCGACGTTTGCGTCTTTGCTCCTCTTTTCAGTTGTCCTTTCCAGGGGTCTAAGGTGCGCCAACAGATGCGTTCAAGGTAAGAAGGAGTAAAAAAGTTCCATACACTGGGTTGAAAAGCTCTTTTTCAACCCAGGTGGAAAATTTCGTGAGGTAGTGTCTAGAGGCTCTCTACACGTCCTCTAGACGCAACTTTGCACATTTTAGAGAAAAGGACATTAAAGACTCCTTACCCTGCTTTCTCAGTTGACATAGAGAGCACAGGTATATTTTCCAGACCAACGCCTTGGGCAATTCGTGCTCCAAGCTCCTGATCTACCTGATACCAGAGTTTGACCGCACGTTCTTGCACGAGACGCTCGACGCCTTGGCTCATGTGTCCAACGATGTTCCTAGCTAGGTGCTCCCGGTCTGCCTCGGAGAGTACATGGCGATAGAGATTGCCCGGCTGCACGAAGTCGTTATCCTCTGTGTGAGGTACATATGCGCTACGCATGATCTCTCCACTTGCCGACCAACCTGGATCGGAGTAGTGGTGTGGGTCAGCTTGTGGACCACCGTAGCTATTGGGTGCATAGACGGGCTGGTTGCCATTATGTCGGTAGCGCATCGCGCCGTCCTTGTTGTAACTATGCACCTCAACTTTCGGTTGGTTGACAGGCAACTGCAAGTAATTGGTGCCAATACGATGACGGTGCGTGTCTGGATAGCTAAACATACGTCCTAACAGCATCTTATCTGGGCTGGGCCCAATGCCTGGGACCATGTTCGATGGCTCAAACGAAGCTTGCTCGATCTCGGCGAAGAAGTTCTCTGGATTGCGGTCGAGAACGAGTCGCCCGACAGGAATAGGTGGATAGTCACTATGAGGCCAGACTTTGGTGAGGTCAAAGGGATTGAAGCGATAGTTTGCCGCATGATCAAACGGCATAATTTGCATCTCCAACCGCCACGTTGGGAAATCTTTCTTCTGAATAGACGCGTGTAAGTCACGTCGATGGTAATCGGGGTCTTGCGCAGTCATAGCTGTCGCCTCAGCATCGGTAAAGTTTTCGATACCCTGCTCCGTCTTGAAGTGGTATTTGACCCAGAACTTCTCTCCCCCGGCATTGATCCACATGAAGGTATGGCTACCATAGCCGTTCATATGCCGATACGTACGCGGTGTCCCTCGGTCAGACATCAGAAATGTCACTTGGTGGATGGACTCCGGCGAAAGGGACCAGAAATCCCACATGGCGTTGTGGCTGCGCATATCAGTATCGGGCATACGCTTCTGAGAGTGAATAAAATCTTGGAATTTCGATGGGTCGCGCACGAAGAAGATCGGCGTGTTGTTGCCGACCAGATCGTAGTTGCCCTCTTCGGTGTAAAACTTGAGCGCGAACCCGCGTGGGTCACGCACTGTGTCAGCTGATCCCAGTTCGCCCGCAACAGTTGAGAAACGTGCAACTACTGGTGTGCGTTTGCCAATCTTGTTCAGAAACGCAGCTCTGGTCCACTGAGACACGTCTGCCGTCACTTCAAAGTAGCCAAGGGCACCGCTTCCCTTTGCATGGACGACACGTTCAGGCACGCGCTCGCGATTGAACTGTGCCATCTTCTGAATCAGATAGTGATCTTGCAAGAGCAAAGGTCCATTGGGGCCTACCGAAAGTGAGTATTCATCGCTTGAGGCAGGAATGCCCGCATCGGTCGTTGTCACCGGTCTCTGTTGGTCACTCATGTATTTCTCCAATTCTGATCTCCTCCTCAATCCTGATGGCATCCACCAGGAGAGGTAGTTGAGCATTACACATATACGCTCCATCGGTCTGGGTCTTGTCCCCAAGTGCTGTCGAGGAAATGTTCTATCGTCGATGCTCGGAATACATCAGCGAAATGATCACTTACCTGAACATCCCCCGTTATTTAGACATTGTCTAGTATAGTCTACAATTTAGACATTGTCAAGAGTACATGTGTCGATATCCCCTTCATAACACAGAAGGAGGTTTTCATCCGGCAAGAAAAGTGGAGAAGTTGGACGGTGGTTCGTGATAGTCCGTTCATATTCTGAATACACTGATGCCAATATGAAGAATTTGACGTGAGGTATAAGCTTATCTATAGAAGACACACTATACACTCGAAATAAGCTTGCATTAAGCTACATTTATCATGTTTGCTTTTTTTGTCGTCCGCGCCGATTATAGACGGTTTTTGGAGTGTTTGTAGTATTCTTCGATAGGCATTCATTGCATATACCGCGAAAAATGATCTGTGCCTCTTCAACCTGCCCAGGGACACGGTCTGGTAAGAGGCAAGGTTTTTCCTCTTTCAAGCAAGGAATATCGATAATGGTGCCACACGTAGTACACACAAAGTGATGGTGCCACATGCCACTTGCTTCATAGAGGGCAGGTCCTGGCCCTGCGTCAGCAAGCATCACAAGCCCGTGACTGACGCATACATTGATAGCATTGTAGACAGAGGCACGGGGAAGAGGTGTACCTCGCTCCGTAAGAACCTCAACAAGCTCATCGACGGCGTGGTGTCCATCGAGTTCTTGTAAGAGCCCCAAAACGAGGAGCCGCGGGTGTGTAGCTTTCAGGCCGACTTTCTCAAAGCTCTGGCGTAACGTTTCCTCATGTGACAAGGTGCGAGCAGTTCTATGCTTGGTATTTTTCATTGTTTGTTTGCTGGTATGTACATCTCCTCTTCGCTTTTCCAGAAAGTATATCACTCATCCCGCTTACGATGCTACTACATGAGGATACGACGGATATTTTGGTACTACTGGACCTCCAGGTCGGTGTCTTGGAGATGCATGGTAATTTCATGACGCAGTTCTTCTTCACGGGTCAACAGACCGAGCAATACTTCAGTAATCAAATTAAACGCCTGCATAATTCGTGGATCGGCGAGCCGATAGTAGACATTTACCCCTTCTTTGCGCGAGAGTACAGCATTTGTGGAGCGCATAACTGCAAGTTGCTGCGAGAGATTAGCCATGCGGATACCTGTTGCTTCCGCGAGGTCGCCCACACTGCATTCACCATGTTCGTGAAGTAGTTGGAGTAGCTCAAGGCGTAGCGGATTGGCAAATACCGCGCACATGCTGGCATGCCGTTTGTAGAATTCTTTATCCATGCTTGATGTTAGTCACCTTCATGAGTAGGTCCGTGATCCTATAGACTATCTCAGACTTGTCGATGTGCTTTTATAACGTTCACATACTTATATTCTCGCATATAAAGCTATGAGATAGCAAGAGTTTGAAATATTGAGAAGGCGCTCTGACATCAAACCCTAGAGTTACCCTGACTTTTGAAGGTCCTTCCTAGCCCTGGGGAGGATTATTCTTGATGACCTGGTCCTGTCGCAGCCGCTTTACAATTACCGCTCGCATCTGGCGGCTGATGTAGCCCATCTCTTCCCAACGATTGAGTAAGACTGCTATCTCCTCACGAGTATGTGTGGGGCTACTCGTCAGCAGATGAACACAGCTTTCAATGACAGCATCCAATTCCATACTCATGATTCTGATCTCCTTGCTTCTGATGTTGTCGAACGGTAAAACTTGCAGAGAAGTTTATATGCTTGGTTCAGGGCGACCATTTGTGCTGTGGAACCTTCTCCTTGCCAATCAGGATGGAGCGCTTTGGCACGGCTGCGATAGGCATGTCGTATTTGGGTCAATGTCGCACTTGGGGACAGCCCTAGGTGCCGCAATGCTTCCTCCAACTGCGTTGTCACCCACTCACTCTCATACATGCTCTTCTGATCTGACCACCCATTGGCCTTTGCTTCAGTCTGCCAGTCGCGTTCTTGTTTGCGTTGTGTCGCTAGGTCGGCGAATGCCTGCTCAAATCTGCCCATACAACCCTCTGGATCAGCAACGAAGCGTTGGAAGCCGCTATTAGTAGCTAGGCCCGTGATGCGCAAATAGTCGTACGCCCCATAGCGTTGATGCCAGATGCGTAATTGCTCTTGATAGTGAATGGGTAATGCCTTTTCACGTTCGTCGAGCCAGCGACGATATGCCTGATGAAATCTACTTACCCGTTCACGTCGGCAGTGTAAGTGTGTATTGTAGGCCCGTAACTCTTCAGCAATGGCAGAGGAATCGTCAGGAGCAAGCCCATCGAGTAAATGGAGGTCAAGATCAGCAAAATTGCCGTAGTAAAGCGTATGCATGAATTTCCTGAACTCATTGACCCGTACCCAAATCGCCTTCTCTAGCGAATAGCGATCAAGTATGGTTGCGACCTGCTTCGAGATGCCGCGAAGAGTACTTAGGCAGACATACTCCTGCGACATCTTAAAAACCCTTCAGCAATAAAGTAGCCATGTTCAGTACTCAGATGAAAAGGGATACATCAGCATCCTTCGCATACCCGATGAAATGGGTTGCACCACAGACCTCTGTGACGCCATCAATGAAGTCTTCTGACTTGTACCCGAAGACATCCATCGTCATGCCGCAAGGCCACAACTTCACGCCAGCATCTATAGCTAACTCCAGCAGTTCGTCAATGGAAGATACATTGTGGCTTTTGAACATCCACTTCATAACCTGGGTGCCCATCGCCGTCATACCTGGTATCGCACCGACGATGTTAGGCACTGGCATTGGCATGGCTGGATTCCCCAGTGGTGCAACCTGCAGGTGCTTCGACTTCTTTTTGTGAATGATGTTCAATCCGTAGAATGTAAAGAAAATGCCAACGTCCCATCCCAAAGCAGCTGCTGTGGTTGCCAGAATCAGTGGAGGATATGCCCAGTCAAGCGTCCCTTTGGTCGCGATGATTGCTAACCTGGGCGTGCGCTGAGCTTTCTCCGCCTCTTTCTCCTGCAAGTAAGCGTCCACTCTCTCACGTATAATGCGCTCCATTTCGCTCGGAACTGCTTGGACCTGGCTATCTGTTTGAGTCTCCATCGTGTCAATCCTCCTGTAGGCGTACATGCCTACTGCAAACTAGAAAGCTAATACTGTGTTTACAAACTTCACACTACGACAGGTTGTGTACAGGTACGCGGTAAACTTATACCCTTGATACGGCACTACCTTCGCTCTAGGAGGTAGCTCTTACCGTGCCGAGCCATCAACATTGGTCTCACCCCTCCCGCTCATCTGCTGCCAGCATAATCACACTTGCAACATCCTTGGGAGTCAGCCCTGGTGCTTGTATCTGCTGGTCGTGCCAAAACAGAGCAGTTCGTTCATGCAGTGATTGCTCGTTTAAAGCAGTACCGACCAGCGCCAGTTCTAGTGAGGCAATGCTTTCCTGTGGATAGATGAAGAAATCGCCACTGATTGTCACACTGTCGAGTACCTGCCTATGCATACGGATGGTAGCTCGGATGAGGCCGCCAGGGGCCTTATATGCGGCTTCACGTACATGGACCCCTTCAGCGATTTTCACTCCTCGGCGGTTCAGTCCGCCGGGTTGAGACAGCCACTCATCGCTCACAAACACCTTACGCAATCGGACAATCTCTCTATGCTCACGTTCGGTCAATTCGCCAAAGTGCATCTCTTGCCCTAAAGTCTGGGCAATCTGGGCAATGAGCAATTGCTTGCCCTGCTCCCAGGTTGGCGCCTTGGCTCCCAGTTCACGTCTGATGGTCGTCAGATACTCGCGCAAGCTTTGATAGACTTTATCACGGAACTTTTCCGAGGGGACCTTGAGTACGTGCGCCATCAGCTCATAGTCGAAGTCAAAGATAAGGCTACCAACCACTACCATAGCTTCGCTGATGGTTGCCGCACCAGTGCCGCCGATCTTGTGACCTGCGACTTGGATATCGTTCACCGGTCGGTGTTCGGCGGCAATCCCCATAGCCCGTAACGCATTGACAGGCCCCGCGAGATAGCGGGTGTAGACATCCTCAATGCGATAGGGGACACGTGACCGATGCACAATAAAATGCCAGAAGAGCTGATTCCGGTCAAGATAGACGGCACCTCCTCCAACTTGGCGGCGTGTGATGGGTAACCCATGCTCCGCACAATAGGCAACGTCTACTTCTTTCTCCAACTCCTGGTGATATCCAACGCACACATAAGGCGTGGCCGGGTTCATCAAGGTTATTGTGTCCTCAGTCCCTTCGACCATAGCTGAGGCGACCGCGTGGTAGATCACTTGGCTGTCGAGCCACGTGACTGTTCCCGCATCAATAACCCGAAAGCTCATACTTGTATCCTCCTCTCTTAAGAGTGCTGGTCATGCATGTTGCATCAATCTGTGCAACGATAGCAGTGTATATCCCCCTGAGTAATCTTTTCGCGATAACGAACAAACGCTAGGTCGGCAGACAGCAAATATGCCCACTCTTCTTCAATGCGCGTCGGCTTCAAGCGGATCATCCAGCCAGCGCCGTAGGGGTCTTTGTTCGCCAACAGGATATTTTGCTTGAAGCCTCCCTCGTTTGTGGCGACGATCTCGCCGCTCAGTGGTGTCGGGAACGGTCCAACCCACTTCGCACTCTCAATAGTTGCCGCACTTTGACCGCGTTGCAACAGGCGACCGAAAGACTTGAAGCGTACATGGACGAACTTGCCACATTGCGCCTGTGCCAAGTCGGTCATTCCCATTGTGACGCAGCCATCCTCTTCGCGTCGTACCCAGACGTCGCGCTCGACATCGTAATAGCAGTTTGTTGGAAATTCACAGCCGCGATAGATGTGCGAAGTCACCTGTTTCCTTTCCTTTCCTCATAGGTAAGAGCTAGACACAGGTAATACCCTTTTCATCAAGCGCACGCTGGTACTCGGCCACCCCTTGATCTCCGGTAACTAGATCTTTGGAGTCTTCTCCCCAGTTCAGCGGCTTGAGCTTGACGATCCA
>JRHI01000811.1_pt1 | contig 31077 bp, 30 predicted proteins | sample 215371 | NCBI WGS metagenome assembly JRHI01 (sample SAMN02929681, study PRJNA255918) | sediment metagenome | biome: cave system; feature: Ice Cave; material: Sediment; isolation source: sediment from deep within a dark volcanic ice cave with no known source of... ...
ATTTTCAGTCACGTGCTCTACCAACTGAGCTACCTGGGCATTTGCTTGCGGACGGCCCCCGGCCTGCCGAAGCCCGGCCGTTATAGTTAGGGCCTCCCCGGCTGTCCAGCGCTAGGCGCGCCACGGCGTCGCCCTCAAAGGTGGCTATTTTTCTTGGGGCTCATCGCCGTCGGGGGGCTCGTCGCCGCCCACCGCAGCTCCCTCCTCGCCGGCCGCCCCGGCGCCGGGGATCGCGTAGGTGCCCCCAAGCCAGCGCGCCAAATCGACATCGCGGCAGCGCGCCGAGCAGAACGGCCGGTAGGCCGTCTCGGTCGGCGCCTTGCAGATCGGACAACGTCCGCCCGCGCCGCTCGCTTGTGGCTCCTTACCCGCCATTCTCACCTGTGCCGGCTCACCCGCGCTGCGCCACTAAGTCGGATCGAGCTCCGCGGCCCGCACCCAGGCGAAATGGATGGGGAAGCCTTCGCCGACCAGCATCGACACCACCTCCGTCAGCGGCAGGCCGACGACGCTCGTATAGGAGCCCGTAAGCTTCTGCACAAAGCAGCCGGCAAGCCCCTGGATCGCATAGCCGCCGGCCTTGCCGCGCCACTCCCTCGACGCGATATAGGCCTCGATCTCCTCGCGCGACAGGTGCTTGAAGCGCACGCGCGTGTCGACCATCTTGTGGCGCACGCGATCGTCCGGCGTGATGAGGCACACGCTCGTCAGCACGCGATGCGCACGGCCCGACAGGAGCTGCAGGCAGTTCGCCGCCTCCTCGATGTTCGACGGCTTCATGAGGATGCGCCGGCCGACCGCCACTGCCGTGTCGGCGGCGAGCACGTATGCTCCGGCGATGTCCTTGTCGTTGGCGATCTGATCGCGTGCGGCCTCCGCCTTCGCGCGCGCAAGGCGCGCGGCGTACGCGCGCGGCATCTCGCCCCGCCGCGCCGACTCGTCGATCGAGGCAGGACGCAGCGCATCGGGCTCCACGCCGACCTGGGCCAAGAGCCGCAGCCGGCGCGGACTGGCGCTCGCCAGCACGAGCGTCGGGCGCGCGGCGCCCTCGGCCTCGCCGGGGCTCGTGCGCGCAAGCTCACGGCGCAGCGTTTCCCGGCGCGGCTGATCGGTGCGTCCGAGCGCGGTAAAAAAGGCGGTCTTAGCAGTCATCGAGAGCCTACCTACAAGGAAGGACTATTCGAAGCGCACGACTTGCGCATGAAACGCATCCCGCGGCCACGATGGGATCGTGAAGCGGCGAGGATGTGACGTGAGGCCGCCACGCAAGGGATTTCCGGCTCTTATCGCGGCGGCGACGGCAAGTAAACAATCGGTTGAGACAATGCAAAGTGCCGCCGCCAAATGCAAGTGGCCAATCCGCCGTTGCCATCGCACCCGTTTATCAGGCTAAATCGGCGCCGGTCGCGCTCCCGGGGTCGAAACATGCTAGCCAAGAACGCCATCGTCGAGCTGCTCGGCCGCACCCTGCTTTTTGGGCCGCTCGATGAATCCGACCGCCGCGCGGTGGCCGACGAGATGCGCGAGGTCAGCTTCGACCAGAGTCAGGTGATCTTCGCGCGCGGAGACGCGGGCCGCGAGATCTATCTCGTCGTCAAGGGCCGCGTGCGCCTGTCGGTGCTGACCAGCGAGGGACGCGAGCTGTCGTTCGCTCACGCCGAGGCCGGCTCCATCTTCGGCGAGATCGCCATGCTCGATGGCGGCCCGCGCAGCGCCGACGCAACGGCCGTCAACAAGGTGACCGCGCTCAGCCTTTCGAAACCGGCCTTCAAACGGCTGATGGATACCCATCCGCTCATTGGAGAGGCCGCCGTCCGCTTCCTTTGCTCGCGCGTGCGCGAAGCCGACCAGCAGCTCGAGGCGATCGCGCTCTACCCGATCGAGGGCCGCTTGGCCCGCTTCTTCCTCGCCGCAGCGCGTCAGAAGGTGCCCGGCGCCGAGGAGGGGCGCATCGAGATCGAGCTGCCGATGTCGCAGAGCGAGCTCGCCCTTCTGATCGGGGCAAGCCGGCCCAAGGTAAACACGGCTCTGTCGCTCTTGGAGTCGAGCGGGGCGCTTCAGCGCAACGAGGGGCGCATCATCTGCGATATCGAGGAATTGCTGGCGGTCGCCGGCTCCGAATGAGCCGCGTGGCCAAATTTGCCCCGCAGCGTGCCTTAAGCTGACACAGCCTTCCTGCTATAGGGAGCGATGCGCTCCGCCCCCGAAATACCGGTCCTGTCGTTGCTACGTACGCTGAGCTCGCAAGCGGCGGCGGGGTGGCGCGCGGTCCGCGGTCTGCCCCCCATACGCAGGGTGCGTGCGCTTGTGAAGCTCGCCGCCGAGGCCGGCACGCAGGGCTATCCACCCGACACGCGGCGCCGGCTCAAGATACTCAACATGATCGCCTATTTGATCGCGATCACGACGCTGATCTACGCCATCCAGCAATCGGTCCAGGATTTCCACACCTACGCACCGATGATCCTGCTCAATCTGGTGCTGGTCGTCACCGTTCTCCTGGTGCCGTTTGCGCATCGCTTCAATGCGATTGCCGGCGGCCTGCTGATCGTCGGCGCCGAGTACACCGCGCTGCTTGGCTTTGGCGATTTCTTCAGACGCGATGGCGGCGCGCAACTGCAATACATAATCGCCGCGGCAGCATGCTTCGTGATCTTCGACCTGAAGCGCATCCGCCTGATCGCGTTCCTCGTGGCGCTCGCCCTCGTATTGCATCTGTGCGTCTGGTTTTGGTTCCCGGCCGCGGGCCGTGTGGGACCAGGTGAGCAGGCCGTGGCGGACTCGCTCTACTTGCAAGGCGCCGTCACTACCTTCGTGCTGATCGCGGCTTCGGTTTGGTACGCGTTCAGTCTCGTCGAGCGCGCCAAGGCCGAGACCGACGCCGTCCTGCGCAACGTGCTGCCCGACGCCATCGTGGAGCGCCTCAAGGCCAAGCCCGGCGTCGCCATCGCCGACAGCATCGACCAGGCGTCCGTGATGTTCGCTGACATCTCAGGATTTGTCGCCCTCACGCTGCGGCTCGGCGCCGACAAGACGGTGGAGCTGCTGAGCCGCATCGTCACCGAGTTCGACGCGCTCGCGGTGCGCCACGGCGTGGAGAAGATCAAGACCATCGGCGACGCCTACATGGTCGTGGCGGGGTTGCCAGACCCGGTGCCCGATCACACGGCGCGGCTCGCGCGCATGGCGCTCGACATGCTCGACTATATCGCGCGGCTGCGCGACGACACCGGGCTTGCCCTCAGTATCCGGGTGGGGCTCGCGTCGGGCAAGGTCACCGCTGGCGTCATCGGCACGAAGAAGTTCAGCTATGACGTGTGGGGGGAGCCCGTAAACCTGGCAAGCCGGCTCGAAGGGCAGGCGGCGCCGGGGCGCGTCCTCGTCTGCCCGACATCGCATGCGCAGCTTGTCGACACATTCGATTTCGAGCCGCGCGGCCCCATCGACATCAAAGGCATCGGCTCGCAGGAGACCTGGTATCTCATATGCGAGCGTCCCACTCCTGGCGCCTCCGGGCAGGACGAGACCGTCATACCGTCGGACCGCCTTCGAACCCGAAACGCATCATGATCTTCTCAAAGAGCTGGTCGCGAACGCCGCGGTAATAGCCGAGCACGTGCTCGCGACTGCCGTGCCCGATCATCATGGTTGCATCCAGCGTCGGCCAGTATTCGACATCGACTGCCATGGTCCGCGTCAGCTCGAGCGCCTGATGATGGGCCTCGGGCGAGAGCGTCACGATCAGGTCGAACGAGGTATCCTGCAGATCGCTCAAGGTCTGCGGATTGTGCTTCGACACGTCGATCCCGATCTCGTCCATGACGGTGGCGGCGAATGGGTCCGGCGTCCCTGCCTTCACGCCGGCGGAGTGGACGTAGCAGCGGCTTCCTGCGAGGTGGCGCAGGATTGCGGCCCCCATCACCGAACGTACCGTGTTCATGGTGCAGGCGAACAGCACCGCACCGGGGAGCTCGCGCCGCTCGATTTCGTCTTTCCCGCCCGGCCGAGCCTGCACGTTCTTACTGCGGCCCGCCACCTCGCGAGACATGGCCTCAGCCCTTCCAGTGCAGCGCACATATCAGGGTGAAGAGGCGCCGCGCGGTGTCGATGTCGAGCGCAATCTTGCCGGCAAGCCGCTCCTGCAGGGTGCGACTGCCCTCGTCGTGCAGGCCCCGCCGCCCCATGTCGATCGCCTGGATGCGCGAGGGCGGTGCGGTGCGGATCGCCTCGTAGTAGCTCTCGCAGATGAGGAAGTAGTCGCGCATGATGCGCTTCAGGGGCGTGAGCGATAGCATGTGGGTGACGAGATTGACGCCCGCTTCATCGCCGATGATGAACACGAGCCGGTCCTCGACGATCCCGAGGTTGAGCCTATAGGGGCCGTCGTCGCGGCCTTCGACCGCAAAGCTGTTCTCGTCGAGGATGTCGAAGATCGCCACCTCGCGCTCATGCTCGATGTTCGGGTTGGAAGTCGCCGTCGACTTCTCGTCGAGCGTGATCGCGACGAGCCGCAATCTACTCCCCTTTTCGGGCGTCGGCGGCTCCGTCATGACGCGCCCGAGCCGGCTTTGCCGAGCCGCACTTCCGCCGAGCGCCGGTGCGCCTCGAGGCCCTCGGCGCGCGCAAGCCGCATGGCCGCCGGAGCCAGCGCCGCGAGCGCGCCGCCATCGAGCTTCAACAGCGACGTGCGCTTCATGAAGTCGAGCACGCCGAGGCCGGACGAGAAGCGCGCGCTGCGCGCCGTCGGCAGCACGTGGTTGGAGCCCGCGATATAATCTCCGATCATCTCCGGCGTCTGCTTGCCGATGAAGATCGCACCGGCATTGCGGATCAGGTCGGTGAGCTGCTCGGGCTCGCGCGTCGCGATCTCCAGGTGCTCAGCCGCTATGCGATCGGCAAGAGCCGGCGCCTCGTCGAGCGACCGCAGCTCGATCACCGCTCCGAACACGTTCCAGCTTTCCCCCGCGATGTTGCCGCGCGGCAGCGTGCCGAGCTGTCGCATGACCGCCGCTTCGACCGCACGCGCGAAAGCGGCATCGTCCGTCATCAGGATCGACTGGGCAGCGGTATCGTGCTCGGCCTGCGCGAGGAGATCGGCCGCGATCCATTCCGGATCGTTGTGCTTATCCGCGATGATCAGGACCTCCGACGGTCCGGCGATGCTGTCGATGCCGACGATGCCGAACACCTGGCGCTTGGCTGCGGCGACATAGGCGTTGCCCGGCCCCACGATCTTGGCGACCGGCGCGATCGTCTTCGTGCCGTGCGCAAGCGCTGCCACCGCCTGTGCGCCGCCAACGCGATAGATCTCCTCCACGCCGGCGAGCCGCGCTGCGGCCAGCACGAGCGGGTTGAGCTCGCCCTTGGGCGTCGGCACGACCATGACGAGGCGTGGGACGCCTGCGACCTTGGCCGGAACGGCATTCATGAGGACCGAGCTCGGATAGGACGCGAGCCCGCCCGGGACGTAGAGCCCGGCGGATTCGACCGCCGTCCAACGCCAGCCAAGCTCGACGCCGATCTCGTCGGTGTAGCGCTCGTTGATGGGGAGTTGGCGCTGGTGGTGCTCCTCGATGCGCTCGCGGGCAAGCTCCAGCGCTGCGATCGTCTCCTTATCGCACGCGTCGAACGCGGCGCGGATTTCGTGCGGCGTGACCCGCATGCCGACTTTGTCGAGATCGACATGGTCGAACTTGCGCGAGAGATCGACTAGCGCCGCATCCCCGCGAGCCTTCACGTCGGCAACGATCGCCGCGACCGCCGCGTCGACGTCTGCGGAGACCTCGCGCTTCTCGCCGAGAAAGGCCGCGAACGCCTGCTCGAAGCCAGGATCGCTCGTTTGAAGCCGCTTCGGCATCACTTCGCCGGCATTTGCTGCCGTCTCCCTTAAGTCGTTGAGGAATCGTCGCCCGCGTGCTGGGGTTTGACGTGCGTGCTCCAGGCCGCACCGAGGTCACGCAACTCGGCCTCGATACATTCGACCAGCAGCCGAACCGCACCACCGCCGGCGAAGTGCAACGTCAGCGTGCCCGACGGCAGCTCGGCGGGCTCGAATGTAATGGCAAGCAGCGAGAGCACCGCATCCTTCTGCTTGAGGTCGACGCCCTGCACTTGTGCGCCGCTCACCCGCTCGAAGCGCACCCCGGAGCGACGGCGCTGGAACTCGTGCGTCGAACTCGTGGCACATTCCCAGTCGAACCGGCTCGCCAGCGCGGCAAACCGCATCTCGTTCTTAATATAGGCCATGTCCTCCACACGAATCACGGCGTCCTGCAGATGGCAGGAGAGGATCCGCAGATCCTCCGGGTCGAGGGCAATAAGCTTCAAGTCTTTCATGCGCGAGGTCCCGGGGGCGGCAGGGCTGTCGGGCCCGACTGTCGAGTTTTGATAGCGAGGCCGGCACTCGGGCGCAACCAAGGCTTGGGCGCGCGTTGTTGGAATGCTTACAAGCAATTTACGGCTTGGGGGCCCAGAGCATTGAGCGCAATTTGCCGGAACGACTGATTCTGTGCATCGCTGCACCCAGATTGCGCGTTCGGTCACCGATATTGCGCGCCGCGGAGGCCCCATGGAAGGCGAACGATTCAATATGTCGCTGCGCCGGTTCCTGAAGCAGGTCGGCATCTCCTCGCAGCAGGAGATCGAGCGCATCGTGCGTGAGCACCACCTCGAAGGCAAAGGCAAGCTGAAGGTAACGATGGTTCTGACCGCCCAGGGCACCGACCTTCGCCACGAGGTAGACGGCGAGATTGACCTCGGCTGACTTTTCGCGGATGGGTCAGCCCGTGAGGCGCTCGATCTGGGCCCCGCAGCGCGACAGCTTCTGCTCGAGCTGCTCGAAGCCGCGGTCGAGGTGATAGACGCGATTGATCATCGTCTCACCCTCGGCCATAAGCGCCGCCACGACGAGCGAGACGGAGGCGCGCAGGTCGGTCGCCATGACGGGGGCGCCGGTCAGCCCCTTGACCCCCTTGATGGTCGCGGTGTCGCCGTGGAGCTGGATGTCGGCGCCGAGGCGAGCCAGCTCCTGCACGTGCATGAAGCGGTTCTCGAAGATCGTCTCGCGGATCACGCTGGTGCCGCCCGCCGTCGTCATCAGCGCCATAAGCTGCGCCTGCAGGTCAGTGGGGAAGCCGGGGAACGGCTGCGTCTCCACCGTCACCGGCTCGATCCCGGCGCCGTTGCGGGCGATGCGCACGCCGCTGTTGGTTTCCTGCACCGTGACGCCGGTCTTGGCGAGTGCATCCAGCGCCGTCTTCAGGAGATCGATCCGCGCGCCCTCGAGCGTCACGTCTCCGCCGGTCGCAGCGACGGCGATGGCGAAAGTGCCCGTCTCGATGCGGTCGGGCAGCACCGCATGCACCGTACCCTCGAGCCTATCCGCCCCCTCGATCCGCAGCGTGGAGGTGCCGATGCCTTCGATCTTCACGCCCATCTTCACGAGGCACTGCGCAACGTCGCCGACTTCAGGCTCGCGCGCGGCATTCTCGATGACGGTCTCGCCACGTGCCAGCGCGGACGCGAGCAATACGTTGTGGGTGGCGCCCACCGAAACCTTAGGGAACACCACGCGAGCGCCGCGCAAGCCGCCGGGAGCAGTAGCGAGGACGTAGCCGCCCTCGATCTCGATCTTGGCGCCGAGCTCCTTCAGCCCCATGAGGTGCAGGTCGACCGGCCGTGTGCCGATGGCGCAACCGCCAGGCAACGAGACCTTGGCCCGTCCGCAGCGCGCGAGAAGGGGGCCGAGCACCCAGAAGCTCGCCCGCATGCGGCTCACCATCTCGTAGGGCGCCACGGTGTCGACGATGTCGCGCGCGGACAGGTGGAAGGTTTCGCCCAGATGCGCCGCGGGACCGGCGCGCTTGCCGTCGACGGCGAGGTCGACGCCATGATTGCGCAGGATGCGCGCGAGCAGGTTGACGTCCGCAAGGTTGGGAACGTTCTTGAGCGTCAGCCGGTCGGCGGTCAGCAGGCTGGCGATCATCAACGGCAGCGCCGCGTTCTTGGCGCCGGAGATGGGAATCGTGCCCGTAAGCCGCTCTCCGCCAATGATCTTGATGCGATCCATGTAGCCGTTGCCCCTCTTGCGCGGCCCCAACACCGCTGTTTGCAAAGGAATATGCGCTTCGGCGCGCCTCCCGCAAGCCTTGCTTGCCGGAGGCGCGCCGAAGCGCATTAAATTACTGCGGTTTTATCAGGCGGGCGCGCATTCAAAGCGCCTAGTCCGGGTGGTCGCGGTCCGCTTTAGCGCGAGCCCGGCCCTGATCCTTGCGTTTCTTGAGGTTGGAGCGAAGCTCGGCTGCCAGCCGCTCCGCACGAGGGTTGGCATTGTCGGGGGTCGACCCGCCTCGCTTGCCGCCGCTCGGCTCGCTCTTGATTCTCCGGATCATGCCCAGCGCTCCAGCTCCGCGCGACCGCCCGTCTAATTCCCGCTTGCGCTCAGCCCCAAGCAAGAGAGGCGCAAATTGCCGTATCAAACGGTTCCGCTCACGAGTTGCTCGGAGGCCGATCGCGACGCGAGTGCAAGCCGGAGGTACTTAGCCCGGCAGTCATTGTCCGGCACCGTGAAATCGAATTCGAAGTCCTTCCAATCGGGCGCCTCCCCCACGAACATTTCGCTTTCGCCAAGCGGCTGCCCCGCAGCGCATACGACCCGCCATTGCAATCCGCGCCGGCCTTCCAGTTCGCCTTTGAGTTGACCCTTCAAGTGATAGGCCCCGGGCGTCAACAGGAGCATCTGCGTGACGCCAGGAAATTCGACGCGGCCTGGGCCCAATTCAAGGAGCAGCGCATGCTGGCCCGGCGCGTCGGGTCGTGCCGAAACCTCAACCGTCGCCCCGGACCCCACCGATATCGACCAGTCGAATGGTAGCCCCGTGGACGTCGCCTCGAAACCTCCGTTCACCAGGAGACCCACTCTGGCAAGCTCGTCGGCGGACAGGAACTGCAGCCACGTATAGTAGGCAAGCTCATAGAGTTTGTGGGCAATAAGAAAGTTCAAATAAGCGTTTTCAAGCCGCTCGCGGGTTCCAAGGGCGACCTCAAGCCGGGGACCCAAGTTATGGTCGGTCCGGGCGGCTCGGCAACGATCGTCTATGCCAGCAATTGCTCTGTCCGGGTGCCATCGGGCGTTTGGGCCGTGCAGGCCTCGGTGCCTTGCGCAGTGCGCTCGAACGTCATCGACTTCAGCACGCGCATGAACCAGGAAGCGCCGCCTCCGGCCGACGCTGCCGCCGAGCCTGGCGCCGACGGTACGACCCCGCTTATCATAGGTGGGGTGGTCGTTGCGGGTGCCGTGGGTGCAGCTATCCTGTTCAGCCAAGGCGGGAACAACGAGACGCCGCCGCAGCCTGCCAGCCCTTAGGCCACTTCGGGAATTCCGCAAAACTGCGCCGCCTCGACGGCAGTGTTGTGACGCTGGCAGCCTCGATCGTGGCTATGATTTCATTGCGTCTGTCGGCGATGACGATCATCTTGTCGCCCAGGCCAGCACCGCGACCGCTGCCGCGTGCGCCGGTTGTGGGCTGGCACCGAGGAAATGGGCCGCCTCGTGCACCGGCCGGGCGGAACCTGGGCCTTCGACGACGATCCGGGCTATCGCTTCGACAAGCACAGGTTCGCACCGGCGAGTATGTCTCGCTCAAGGAGCACGACGGGGTGATGCGCACCTTTCGCATCGTCTCCGTCGTGGATGGATTGAAGCGGCAGAAAGAAACCACGAAGAAGAAGCCCGGTCCTGCGCAGCACACGGGACCACAGCAATTGGCGCTTGAGCCTCTGCCCCGCCACATGACGGCCATGGCCTTTGACGGTGCGGGCAAACCGCTCAAACGGGTCGAGCGCGCGGTGGCACCGCCCACGCGCAGCCGCATCCTGCTGCGCGTCTCGGCCTGCGCCGTCTGCCGGACCGATCTACACGTAATCGATGGCGAACTCCCCGATCCCAAGCCGCACGTCATTCCAGGCCACGAGATCATCGGGCGCGTCGTGGCCATCGGCGCGGGCGTCACCGGCTTCAAGATCGGCGACCGTGTCGGCGTCCCCTGGCTCGGCTCCACGTGCGGGCGTTGCGAGTTCTGCCGCAGCGGCCAGGAGAACCTGTGCATTCGGTCGCGCTTCACTGGCTACACGCTCGACGGCGGCTATGCCGAGTACGTAACCGCCGACGCCGTCTACGCGTTCCCCATTCCGCCGCAATACTCCGACCCGGAGGCGGCTCCCCTGATGTGTGCCGGGCTCATCGGCTACCGCGCGTGGAAGCTCGTCAGCGATGTGCGCGGGCTCGGCATCTACGGCTTTGGCGCCGCCGCGCACATCGTCGCCCAGCTCGCCGTCTACCACGACCAGGAGGTATTTGCCTTCACGCGCGCGGGCGATGCGCCGGCGCAGCGGCTCGCGCGCGAGCTCGGTGCCCGCTGGGCCGGCGCGTCCGAGGAGCTGCCGCCGAAGCCGCTCGACGGCGCCATCATTTTCGCGCCCGTGGGGCCGCTCGTGCCGCTGGCGCTGAAGGCGCTCAAGAAGGGCGGGACGCTGGTGCTCGGCGGCATCCACATGTCGGACATCCCGGCGATGCCCTACTCGCTGCTGTGGGGCGAGCGGGTGATCCGCTCGGTCGCCAACCTGACGCGGCAGGATGCCATCGAGTTCCTCACGATCGCGCCGCGCGTTCCCATTCGCCCGCATGTGACCACGTTCGACCTCGCCGACGCCAACGCTGCCCTCGACCGCCTGCGGGCGGGCGAGCTTACGGGCGCCGCCGTCCTGGTTCCACCAGCCTGACGCCGCCGGCCATAAGCGCAGCCTCCGCGTGCTCGATCGTGCCCGACAGCGAGCCGGAGGCATCGACGAGGTGCCAGGCGATGGGACCGAGATCGTAGCCGAGCTGCTCCTTCACGACACGGCGGTCGGCGTCGGATGCGTCGCCCCGGCGCTGCTCGACGCGGGCAATGAGCGTCTCGGGCGGGGCGTTGAGCCACAGCCCCACGAACTTTCGGCCGCAGCCGTGCGCCACCGCCGCGATCGCGTCCCGCTCCTCGGGCTTGGCGAAGACGGCGTCCACGATGACCGAGTGCCCGGCCGCGAGCGCGAGCCGCGCCCTGGCGTCGAGAATGTCATAGACGCGCTGTGCGACGCCGATGCGGTAGTGCTGGCGGTCGAGCCGCTGCGTCTCAGGTACGCCGAAGAGGCGCTTCCTCTCGACATCGCTGCGCGCGTACAACGCACCGGGCGCCGCGCCGAGACGGGCGGCGAGCTTCGCCGCAAGCGTCGATTTGCCGGTGCCGGAAAGTCCCCCGACGGCTACAAGCACCGGCTCCGGCGGATCGAGATAGGCGGTGGCGAGCGCGACGTGGCGCTCGAGCGTCAGCCGTTGCTCCTCTTTCTTCTTGCCTTCGAGTTGGGCGCTGCGCGCCAACGCCACCACGGCGCGCACACCGGCGCGGGCGGCGAGGAACAGCGGCAGACAGCCTAGACCCGCGATCTCTCCGCCAACGGGCGCAGCATTCACGTAGTCGTTCAGCACGATGTTAGCCGCATGCCGGTCGCCGCAGATGTCGAGGTCCATGAGGAGGAACGCCAGATCGTAGAGCACGTCGATCGTCGCCAGCGGCTCGCTAAACTCGAGCGCATCGAAGGGCACCGGCGCGCCGTCGATCAAAACTATGTTGCCGAGGTGGAGGTCGCCGTGGCAGCGGCGGATGCAGCCGGCGCGCCCGCGCTCGACGAGCATGGGCGCAAGGCGTGCGAAGGCCGGCCCCAACCGGCCGGCGAACGCAACGGTTGCGGCTGCGTTGCCCTGTCCGGCACTGAAGGCCGCGATCAACTGCCGGACGACGGGCTTGAACGCCCGTCTCCCGTCGAAGGATCTCGCGACAGGGCTCTCGCGGTGATATCCGGCAACCATGTCGGCCAGCGCTTTCGCCAGCTCGTCGAGCTGCGGCCCCTCCTTGGCCCGGTTGATCAGCACCGCCGCCTCGGGGAAGCGGCGCATATGGACGGCCCAGTCGACGATGCGGCCCTCTCCATCGAGCGACAGGCGACCGCTGGCGCCCCGCACGATCGGAACAACACCGAGGTAGATCTCCGGCGCATGGGGTCGGTTGAGCTCGAGCTCGCGCGCGGCGGCACGGCGGCGGTTCTCGAGCGCGGAGAAGTCGACGAACGGCAGATTGACCCGCTTCTTGACCTTGTAAACTTCCTCGCCCACCAGAAACACGCGCGCGATGTGCGTCTCGACCACGTCCACGTGTGGGACGCGGCCCTCGTATGTGACGGGATCGCTGAGGAAAGCGGCGACCTCGCGCTCTTCGGGTTCGGCTTGCGAATTGGCGGAAGGGGGCATGGCGCTAGGCGACTCTCGGGCGCAAATGGCAGGACTGCACTAACCTCACAGGCTGATCGGGATCAAGGTTGGTCGGATCGGATTGGGATCAACCTGCACGGCAACGAGCACTACAAGGTCCTGCCAGGCTCATCGACCATTGGCCCGAGCCAGTCGAACCCCGCGGTCCAACTCCGCCCCTCGACAGTGGCCGGCAATGCTAGCGGCCGAGATGAGACACCTCATCCAGCAGTCCGCGGTAATTGTCGGGCAGGCATGACGACCGGCCCCGCCGCGCTTGAGCGTTCGTTTCAGGTCTCGCTCTAGTCTTGCGCGCAGTGGCTCTGCCGTGGTGAAGGACAGTCCTACGAAGAGGACCAGATGACTGGATTTGATCGGCACTCCCCGCTCGACGCGCTCGTGTTTCTCCTGGCTGCCGCTGCGCTCGCCGTCGGCGCGACCACAGGCGCCGACGCGGCCCCGCGCAAGACCGATGACTTCCCGTCGGGGCAGCAGATCTTCCAGGACCATTGCGCTACGTGCCACGGCACCGACGCTACGGGCAACGGCCCGATGGCAAAGGAGTTGAAGACCCCGCCAGCCGACCTCACGAAGATCAGCGCGCGGGCCGGCGGGACTTTTCCGGCCGCCCGGGTCGCGGAGATTATCCGCTACGGCGGCAACATGGCGGCGCACGGAACTGCCGTTATGCCGGTGTGGGGCAAGGTCTTCAGCGAGGAAGGCGGCGGCGGCAAAGGCGGCGGCGCCTTCTCGCGCCGCTCAGTCGTCGAGCTGAAGCGGTATCTCGAGACCATACAGGCGAAGGCGCCTTAGCGCCGCACCGGGCTAGTCGACGACGGCATTTGGGCAACGTCGCGTGGAGAGCCGCTCCCTGGTAAGGTGCCGGCTCTCCCCTCCAGCCCGAAGGACGCTCATGTTCCCACTGTCGCACATGCTGAAATCGTTCGTCCGCACGGGCACCCTGACGGTGATCGATGCGGAGGGAAAGACGCATACCTTCGGCGGAACGCCGGGCCCCGAGGTGACGATGCGCCTGACCGACCCGAAGCTCTACAAATCGCTATTCTTCAATCCCGAGCTTGCGGCGGGCGAAGCCTACATGGACGGCCGCATGAGCTTCGAGAACTCGACGCTGCGCGATTTCCTGACGCTGTTCTCGGTGAACCGCCTCAAGCTCGGCTCCTATCCGCTGCAGAAGGTGCTGCGCAAGGTCTCGCGCGGCCTGAAGCGGTTCCAGCAGGCGAACCCGGTCGGCAAGGCGCAGCAGAACGTCGCCCATCACTACGACATCGGCAACGACTTCTACCGGCTCTTCCTCGACAAGGGGATGCAGTACTCCTGCGCCTACTTCACGAGCGACGACGACACGCTCGAGGATGCCCAGCAGAACAAGCTGCGGCTCATAGCCTCCAAGCTCAACCTGATGCCCGGCCAGCGTGTGCTCGACATTGGCTCGGGCTGGGGCGACATGGCCCTCTATCTGGCGCGGATGGAGAACGTCTCCGTCCTGGGCGTGACGCTGTCAAAGGAGCAGTGCACGCTTTCAAACGAGAAAGCCAAGCGGCTTGGCATCGCCGATCGCGTCCGCTTCGAGTTGCAGGACTACCGCAAGGTCAGAGAGACGTTCGACCGCATCGTCTCGGTCGGCATGTTCGAGCACGTCGGCGTCCACCACTACGGCGAGTTCTTCGCCAAGGTGAACGATCTCCTTACCGACGACGGCGTCATGCTGCTGCACTCGATCGGCCACATGAGCCCGCCCGGCACCGCGTCACCGTGGCTCCGGAAGTACATCTTCCCAGGTGCCTACTCGCCGGCGCTGTCGGAGGTGTTCACCGCTGTGGAGCAGAACAGCCTCTGGGTCACGGACCTGGAATTCCTGCGCCTCCACTATGCGAAGACGCTCGCGCAATGGGAGAAGCGCTTCCAGGCCAACCGGGCTGAGGTCGCCCGCATGTATGACGAACGCTTCTGCCGTATGTGGGAGTTCTATTTGATCAGCGCGGAGATGATGTTCCGCACCGGCAGCCAGCTCGTCTTCCACATGCAGCTCGCCAAGAAGCGCGATGCCGCGCCCATCATCCGCGATTACATCATCGACACGCAGCGACAGTACCTGGCGCTCGAGCGCGAACGGCTGGCGGCAGCGCCGAGATGACGGCTAGGCCAAAAGCGAACTAGGCAGCCGCGTCAGGGCGACCCCGGAGGCGCGCGGTGACGGCATCCAGGTCGAGGCAGGTTTGGGCTTCGACCTTCATCGGGTCGCCGGCCGGCCCCATCATTTCCTCCTCTATCAGCTCATGAAGGTACACGCCTTCGATGGGGTCGAATTCGCCCTTCCACGGCGCGCCGTCGATCGCGCGCATCGTCTTCTCATATCCGGCGCTCCAGCGCCGGCGAATGCCGGAAGGACTGAAGTCGACGTCCTTCGTTTGGTCCTCGTCGTCGTGGCCGGGCCACAAGAGCCTTACGACGTGCATGCGCGTAAGGCATCCGTAGGCCGTCAGGACGCGCACGGCCTCGCATCGGCGAACATCTTCGGGCAGCAGCCCAGCGAGCTCGCGAATGATGTGGCGCAGCCGGTGGATCTGCGCCTGACGTGCGATGTGGGTGGCGACGCGGCTGGAATACTGAATGTCCTTCTGCCGGTGCAGCACCTCCCCGATGGTCTCTGGCTCCGGGCCAACGGGGTTCCACAGGTGCACGGCGAAGACCAGCGAGTCGATGCGCGGGGCCTCGTCGAAGACGACTTCCGTCGGCGTGTTGGAAAGGATGCCGCCGTCCCAATACAGCTCGCCATCGATGCGCACGGCCGGGAACGCCGGCGGTAGCGCGCCCGACGCCAGGATGTGCTTGATGGAAAGCTCCTCGGTGCGGCTATCGAAATAGCGCATGCGACTGGTGCGAACATGCGCGGCGCCCACGGTGAGGCGCGGCCGGTTGCGGGCGACGAGCGAGAGATCGATCAGGTCGTTGAGCGTCGTCTCCAGCGGTGCGGTCGAATAGAATCCGGCGTTGTCGGCGCCGAGCCGTACGTGCGGGCCGAGGAAGGCAGGTGGATTGGGGCTGAAGAAGCCCGGCAGCCCCGCGGTGAGCGTCGTCAGGTACGACGCCGACTGCATGAAGCGGGGCCATGCCGACCACTCGTGCCAAATCGATTTGTGGGCCATGCGTTGCCAGAACTCACGCAGCGCCGGCACTCGGTTCTCGCGCTCGTTACCGGCGATCAGCGCGGCGTTGATGGCGCCGATCGACGTGCCGATCATCCAGTCGGGCTCGATGCCGGCCTCGTGCAGCGCCTCGTAGACACCGGCCTGGTAGGCGCCGAGCGCGCCTCCGCCCTGCAGCACTACGACGATGCGCCCATGCCCGTCGATTGCGTAGGGCAGCTTCGTCCCGTTGGCGGTCTGCGCGCCGCTAAGGTCCGTCTCGTCTTTCATGACCTAACTCCTCCCTTTGGTGGACGAGGCCTCACGGCTTCCGTGCGGCGACGCTCGCCGTGATCGAGCCGATGACCTCCGAGGCCATTTTGAATTGCGCGGCTCGGTTCGTGATGTTGTGCCGGTGGGCAATCCAGGCGAAGTCCGTGTAGGCGACCCATACCTGCCCCGCGTCGTCGCGGGTGACGAGCAGGCGCACAGGCCAATCGAGCCCCGCGTTCGGATTGGCGGTGAGGAACGTGATGCCGAGCGGCGGATTGCCGAATACGAGCAGCTTCGAAGGGTTGAGCTTCAGTCCTGCATCGGCGCCGAGTTGAGCCTGGTCGACGAGCATGAAGAACTTGATGCTTTTCCCTTCGATATCGGCCTTTAGGCGCTTTACGGTCTCGTCGACGTCGTATGTGCTCTTGACCCGCACGATCCCGTCGTCGGTGGTCTTTGCTGTAGCCATGTTGGGCCAGTGGCCAGAGGTGAGTGCGACCGCGGCTACGGCGACTAGTCCGGCTAGTATGGTCGACCGATAGAACATTGTGCGTCTCCTCAGTGAGCATCATTCGCTGTCGCGATCCATTACCCACCATGCGGAAACAACCGTCACTGCAGAAATAGCGATTGGCTTCAATGTTCATAGACGCCGACTATCGGTTTACAGCTCGTTTCATGCTTTGCAGCTATGGAAACTAAACCCAATCGATATTTCAGCGCGCGCCGTCCTCTCCGTAGGTTTCTGGTCAGCCGCTCACACAAGTGACGGTGCCCAAAACAAAGGAGACCTACGATGACCAAGTCGTTCGCAGCGCTCGCTATCGCTCTGCTCGCGACGGCAGCCCCGGCCCTCGCCGCCAAGACCGACTGCGACGCCGGCTTCAAGAGCCACATGAGCAAGATGTCGATCTACGTCGACAAGATGAGCGGCTATGATCTCGCCGACGCCGTCCGCAAGCCGCTCGACGCCTACAACTCCTGCAAGGCCGGCGACGACTTCTCGCCGCACGGCGTCTGGGACCAGATCATCGCCGACATGCAGGCAAAGTCCAAGTAAAACGCTCACCCTCCCAAATCAGGGGTCTCTGGCGCAATCCAGGGGCCTTTGCGTTTTGAGATTCGCGGGGCAATCATGCCGGCTCCGGTGAAGGGGCGCCCGCTATTGCCGCGCCCCGCCATGCATCCCTCCTTGGCATTACGCTCGCTCTCGCCGTTGACGGGGTACGCCACGCGGAGAGGCTCGGTCTCATTCTTTGCGGGTGGCAGGTTTTCCGCTAGGCGGCCGTCTGCGCTGTGTGCAGCTGCAGGCTGAGGAAAGCCGCCAGCGCCAGGGCGAGCCCGATGCCGGCAACCGTCGCCGGCCAGCCCAGACGATCGAAGATCTGCCCGAGCACCGCGGTGCCGACGAGACCGCCGATGAAATAGCTGGCGAGGTACATGCCGCTTGCCGCGCTGCGGTCGCGCATCGCCGTGTGGCTGACGAAGCCGGTCGCCAGCGCCTGGGCGAAGAACGTGCCCGCGGCCACCAGAGCCATTCCCGCGAGCACCCATGCCAGATAGTGGGACAGCAGTAGCGGCAGGCCCAGGCCGGCGGTGGCCAACGCGGCGAGCAGTGCGTTACGCGTGCCGAGCTTGCCGGCCGCGGCGCCCGCGAGCGGCGTGGTCAGGATCGAGGGGAAGAAGACGAAGTAGATAACGCCGAGTTCCATCATGCCGACCGACAGGGGTGGCGCGACGAGGATGAAATTGACGAACGTAAAGGTGCCGATGAAGGCGAAGAGGATGCAGAAGCCGACGCCAAAGCCGGCGCGCAGCGACGGATGCTTGAGATGGGCTAGCCAACTCTGCATGGCGGCATCCATGGTCATGGGCGCGGCGGCGGCGCGCCGAGCGGGTATGGCGAAATAGGCAAGCATCGCACCCAGCAGGTTCAGCGCGGCGAAGGTGTAGAAGGCGCCGGAAAGCCCGAAGTGCTCGGTTGCGCCCGCCGCGATCAGACGGCCGATGAGATTGCTCGCCACATTGCCCGTGATGTAGGCGGCGAATGCGGAGGCAGCCTCGGTCGCCGTGTAGCGCTCGCCGAGATGCGCCAATGTCAGGCTAAACGCGGTTGCCATGCATACGCCCTGCACGACGCGCAACGCGGCGAACACGGCGAGGTTCGGCGCGTGAGCCAGAAGCGCGGTCGGGATGGTGAGGAGGGCCAGGCTCGCGATAATGCCGGTGCGGCGATCGATATGGCGGCTGAACACAGCAACAGCGAGGGCCGCCGCCGCCATGCCGAAGGTGCAGGCGTTGACGGCTAGGCCCATGGCCGACGGCGACACGCCGTAGCGGTGCACCAGCGTCGGCAGCAGGGCCTGTGCGGCGAACAGATCGACCACTGTGAGAAAAGCCATGGTCGCGATCACGACGAAACGGACCGTCCCATCCACCACGGCGTGGTGCTCGTCTACGCGTGGATCGGCGGCAGGATTTGCAGCCTCTGTCATGGGAGTTCTCACCCTTGAAGCGATCGGAGGGGGCGAGACGCCGTTCCCCAACCGTGGAGGAATCGGTCAGGGAAGCGACGTCTCGCTCCGGGTTCGGCAGGCTTACATACCGTGCTCCGCGGGGTCTGCGGCGATGTCGGCCGAGATCAGCACGACCGGTTGGTTGCTTGTGTTCTTCCACCAGTGCGACAGGCCGCCCTTCTCAACCGACAGCTCGCCCGTCTTGTGCTCGATCGGCACCTGGCAGTGGCTCGAGTACTCGGTGATCGAGCCCGACACGACGTAGATCAGGGCTGGACGCTCGCTGTGGCTGTGCCAGGCGACCTCGCCGCCGGGAGCAATGTCGAGGCGGCGCATGCGCAGGTGATGATTGGGGACGGCGATCTTTTCCTTTGAGAGATCGATCTCACCGAGCAACTGTTCGTTGACGTCCTTGTGGGCGGTCGCGCCCGGCTTTTGGCCGTCGGTCGTCGTCTCCTTGCCAGGGGGGCACGAACCGGCAGAGGCGGGAACCGAGATCGAGAGCGTGCCGGCGACGAGCGCGCCGAGAGCGAGGGTGAATTTCATCGGGGTCATGGGGAGCATCCTTTGCAAAAGCGGTTCGAAACAAGAGCGAAGGAGCCTTCACTCTTATCTGCAGGATGCCCGTCCCGGGGACTCGATTTGAAATGCCGTTTGGCCACCGTATCCATAGCTCCCGGCTATGCCCGGCGCTGCGGCAACGCCGGCGTGCACGGAAAAGCGGCGCTCCGGCCGCAACCGGGCGCCGCAATTGCATGCGCGTGCAATCGGGATGGCTTACTGCGCCGTCCAGCCGCCTTCGATCGGAATGGCCGCGCCGGTGATCGAGCGGGCCGAGCTCGAGCACAGGAGCACGGCCAGCGCGCCGATCTCTTCGGTGGTGACGAACTGGCGCGTCGGCTGCGCATGCAGCAGCACGTCACGAATGACCTGCTCCTCGGTGAGGCCGCGCGCCTTGGCCGTCTCGGGGATCTGCTTTTCAACCAGCGGCGTCAGCACGTACCCCGGGCAGATGGCGTTGACAGTGATGCCGTACTCGGCCGTCTCTAGCGCTACGGTCTTGGTCAAGCCGACGATGCCGTGCTTGGACGAAACGTAGGCCGACTTGAACGGCGAGGCGACGAGCGCGTGCGCGGAGGCGACGTTGATGATGCGGCCGAAACGGCGAGCCTTCATGCCGGCAACCGCGACGCGGATGGCGTGGAACGCCGCCGACAGGTTGATGGCGATGATTGCGTTCCACTTCTCGATCGGGAATGTCTCGACCGCTTCGACGTGTTGGATGCCCGCGTTGTTGACGAGCACGTCAACCGCTCCGAACGTCTCCGTGGTCCAATCTACCATGCGCGCGATGTCGTCTGGCCGTGACATGTCAGCGGAGGAATATGCGGTCTTGACGTTGTACGTATCCGCCAGCTCGGCAACGGTGCGATCGATTGCGTTGCGTCCGCCAAAGCCGTTGAGCAGGACGTTCATGCCGCACGCCGCGAAGGCGCGCGCGATGCCGAGGCCGATGCCGCTGGTCGAGCCGGTCACAATGGCCGACCGGCCCGCCAAATCAGCATAATTGAACGGAGCCGCTGAAGTATTAGGTTTTCTGAGTAACAAGAGAGACCCGGGGCGCGAACGCGAGGGGGAGGGTTCGGCCCCGGGTCCAGGTAACTGACGGCCGGGGGAGAGCCGTCAGCGGGGCAACCCGTTCCGAAAGCGACGCTACGCGTAAGAAGTTGTAAGTTGAAATGCCGTATGGGTCCCGAATTGATAGCGGGCGGCTATGGCTTGACCGCTGACTTGCGCCGCGTGAGTTTCGCTGCCGAAACTGCCAGTTGGTTTTTGGTATCCGCATGGAAATGCACCAGGTCCGCTACTTCCTGGCTGTTGCGCGACTGCTGAACTTCACCCGTGCCGCGGAGGAGTGTCACGTCGCGCAACCGTCGCTGACGCGGGCCATCAAGCAGTTGGAGGAGGAGCTGGGCGGCGAGCTGTTCCGCCGCGAACGCAACCTCACGCATCTCTCCGAGCTGGGCCACCGCATGCTACCGCTGATGCAGCAGTGCTTCGACAGCGCGCAGGCCGCAAAGCAGGTAGCGACATCCATCAAGAAGGGGGTGCTGGCGCCCCTGTCGATCGCCCTGCCGTTCACGGTCAACATCGACATCGTGCTGCCCTTTCTGAAGGAGCTGGTGCGGGCAATGCCAGGCCTCAACCTGAAATTTGTGCGTGGCAGCTGCATGGACGTGAGCGAGCACCTGAAGAAGGGCAGCGCTGAACTGGCTATCACTCCGAAGTTGACCGAGACCTGGGACCGTTTGGAGACATGGCCGCTGTTCACTGAGGCCTACCGGCTCGTTACCGCCAGGACACACGCGTTCGCCAAGCGGGGGACGGCTGCGTTCGACGACATCAAGAAAGAGCGGCTCATTTGCCACCCATATTGCGAGGATTTCGAGCGCGGCAACTCGGTGCTCACGGCTTCCGGCGTTGAGCTGCCGACCGCCCACAACGCGGGCTCGGACGCCGACTTCGTAGCGCTGCTAACGGCCGAGCTAGGTGTCGGGTTCGCGCCTGAAAGCTGCCTGACATCCCCAAACCTGGCACTGATCGAGGTCGAGGGATTCGAGTTGGACAGGACCGTCTACGTAAACGCCGTGGCCGGACGCCAACGCTCCATGGCCGCCAGCACGTTAATCAAGATGATGCGGGCCGCCGATTGGACGCGGCTGGAAGCCAACGCCAAGGCCGCATGATCAGTCGCGCGCGGCAGTGACGGCGGCGAGGATCGCCTCGACATCCATACGCTTGCGGTAGTCGGGATCGATGTGGCGCGCCTTGACGATGCCATCGGGGCCGATGACGAACGTGGCCGGTATGGGCAACGTCCAATTGTCGTTGCCGTTGTAGGGCACGATGTTCCATCCGGCGATCTCCATTAGCTTTTTCTTATCGTCGCCGACGTAGAACGCCAAGTTGAGCATCAGGGCGTAGCCGTTGTCCATGTCGGACAGCACGGGAAACTGGGCACCCGCTGTAGATCGCAGCTCGGTGTTGAAGCGCTCAATCTCGGGCGTGATCACCACGAGCTCGGCCCCAAGCTCCTGCACGGAAGCATGGATCCCGCTCAATGCGTCGGCCGTGATGCGGCAGTAGGGGCACCAGTGGCCGCGATGGAAGGCAACCACGACGGGCCCGTTGGCAATGAGATCGGAGAGGCTGACGAGATGCCCTCGGTGATCGGGCAGCATGAAATCGGGCATCGGTTCGCCCGGCTTGGGTGCTTCCTCGCCGGCGCCCGAGGCCCGCAGGCGATCGATCATGCGCTCGACGGTATCGGCAAAATCCGCGTTGAGTGCGCGCACCTCATCGGCAAAGGCCTGCAGCCTGCCAGCGAGCGGCGCGTCGAGGTTGCGACACCGCTCGGTTGTCTTCTCGAGGATCTCGGCTAGCGACGGTTCGGCCATCTTTGTCCCGAAATCAGGTTGCCCTGTCCCCATCCATTTTTGTCCAGAGAGATGCGACGCGCCACAGAAATTGCACGCGAAGCTCAAAGGGAGCCCAGCGGGAACTGCAGTCAGCCGTCCGTTTGCTTGAGCGCCAGGAGAACATCCTCAATATCCATGCGACTGCGAAAATCCGGGTCAACCTTGCGCGCGGCGATGCGTCCCTGCCGGTCCAATACGAACGTCGCCGGTATGGGCACGAACCAAGCCCCATTGCCCTGATAGCGCTCGATATCGAGGCCGCACTTCTCGTAGAGGGCGCGAACCTCGTCACCGAGCCACATTACGACACCGACCGATAGCGCATATCCGTTGTCGACGTCGGATAGCACGGTGACGGTCTCATCAGTCAGCCCGCGGACCTTCCGCGTGTACTCGGCCCGTTCGGGCATGATCGAGACGACCTGCGCGCCGCATGCGGCGATCTCGGCGTGGGCGCTTGCAAACGCTCGCAGCTCCAGCTCGCAATATTCACACCAATGGCCACGATTGAAACTCACGACCACGGGGCCTTGCGCCGTCAGCGTCTCGAGGTCGACGAGCCGGCCCGTATCGTCCGGCAACAGGAACGGCGGTAGCGCGTCTCCAAGCCCCGGCGTCACACCTCCGGCCTCAGCACCCTTGAGCTGGGAGATGAGGTTCTGATAGGCGACGGCGAAGGGTCGGCCGTGCTTCTCGACAGCGGCCGTGAACAGAGCCAGCCGCTCGCCCAGCGGCAACTCAGCCGCACAGATTCTTTTGAAGGCCTCGTCGAGGGAGCCCACGTCCGTCATCGCTGTGCCCGCAGCTGCAGCTTTGGTGACGTGGCGTCGGCCGGATGCTTCATGAAATCAGTCATTCCTTTGCGTACTATGCGTCCCTGCGCGGCGCAACGCGGCGAGAATTTCGTCGATGTCCATTCGTAGCCGGAAGTCCGGATCGACGTGCCGCGAAACAATGATCCCGTCGGAGGCGACGACGAAGGTCGCCGGCAGCGGCAGAAACCAGCCGTCGTTGCCGTGGAACTGATCGAGGTGCATGCCGCGCCCACGCATCAGCTCCTTCACCCGTTCCCCCAGCCACATGACGAGCCCGAGCGACAAAGCATAGCCGTTGTCGACGTCGGTGAGGATGGTCAGCCTGCCGTGCGTGTCGGCATCGAGCCGCTCAAGAAGCCCCTGCCGGTCAGGCAGGATCGACACCACCCTCCCGCCATGCGCGGCGATCTCCTCATGATAGGCGGCGATGGTGCGCAGCTCGATCTTGCAGAATGGGCACCAATGGCCGCGATTGAAGCTGATCACCACCGGTCCGCCCGCGAGCAGGCCGTCAAGGTGCTCCAGCCTGCCTGACCGCGAAGGAAGCGCGAACGGCGGCATGGGCTCGCCGACTTTCGGCGCGTCGGTGCCGACGCCGCCGTCGATCAGTCGGGCAACGAGCGTGTCGTATGCCTCGGCGAAGGGAAAGTTGAGCTCCCGCAGCTTGCCAGAATAAGCGGCTAGCTTGCGGCTGAGGGGGCCCTCCATCACGCAGATGTCTGCAAAAGCTTGCTCGAGCGTGTTGGGAGAGGTCACCGGGCCGCACCTGTTCTGATCTTGTTTGTTTGAGCCGAGCGAGGTTCCGGTAGTTCTGCCGCGGTCGACTGCTTGGGCTGAAACGTCACTTATGCACGCCGCGCTTAGTCGACGTTGACGAAGCCTTGCGGCCGGCGCCCTTCGGCTCGCGAATGTCCGAGCCGGCAAAGGCGGTCGTTGCCAGCACGGGGCCGAGCAGAGAGCTGAGGATGATCGTCTTCATGGTCGTTCTCCATCGTTGAGGTCGCGGAACTCGCCTGTTGGCGAGCGGAGACGAGCTGCGGAAGCCCGTCTTGCCATGGTCGGATCATGCGGAAACGCGAGCCAATGCGGAAATATTGGCTATATCTCAATTCGATAGCCCGACGCTATGGGCGCAAATCCATAGCCGGCGGGACATTTCACCTAGCCGCGCAGGGGCGGCATCTACTTCGCAGCGGCGCAAGCGCCGGCGAGAGTCTCCTTGTGGTTGCGTCCTTTGGTGCGATCGATGAGCTTGCGATTTTCCAGCTCCGACCGCGCCTCTGCGAGCTCCTGCGCCATGCGCGAGAAAGAGTCGAAGCGGCTAATGGCCAAGTCGAGGGATCGGCTTGACGAGTGTAATTTGGATGTTCGTTCGGCGAGGTTGGTCGGACGCGACCGGTGGCGGTGCCGGAAAATTCTAAGGTTGCCAATGAAGCGGCGGTTTGCGGCTTTGATGGACCAGCAAAAGCACGCCGTCACGGCCTTCGTTTTGCGCTGGCTAAATACCTACTCTTCCCGGAACGTGCGCGCGATTTGATCGTTTAGCGGCTTCAGGAGGAAGGAGAGCACGTTGCGATCGCCGGTCTTGACGAACATCTCAACCGGCATGCCGGGCACAAGCTTGATCGAGCCGAGGCGGGCGATTTCAGAGGGCTCGAGAGCAACGCGCACTGTATAGTAGGTCTGCCCGGTCTTCGGGTCGACTGTCGTGTCCTGCGAGATGAGGGTCAAGGTGCCGTTGATCTCCGGGGTTGTAGGTCGATCAAGGCCCGAAAACCGCAGCGTCACGATCTGGCCGATGTGAAGCTGGTCGATGTCTTGCGGCGCGATCTTGGCTTCGACCTTGAGCGCGTCTTCGTCGGGGACGATCAGCATGAGGGTATCGCCGGCCGAAATCACTCCGCCGACGGTGTGCACGTTGGTCTGATACACCATGCCGGCTTGCGGCGCCCTGATCTCGACGCGTTTTAGTTGGTCCTCGGCGGCGACCTTGCGCTCGACCAGCTCGCCAATCTTGGTATTGCTTTCGTGCAGCTCCTTGCCGATCTCGCTGTTCAAATCGTGATCGATCTGGATGATCTGCAGCTCCGTCTCGGAGATCTTCCCTTTGATCTGAGCCATGGTGGCGGACAGCACGCCATGCTCACCCTCGAGGCGCGCCTCCTCTCTCTGCAGCTCGTTGTATTTGGTCACCGGCATCAGCTGCTTGTCCCACAGCTTGCGTGCACCTTCTAGCTCATGCCCGATCAACTCGATCTCTCGCGCTTTGCCGCGCTCCTGCGCCTCATATCCTGCAATCTCTTTCTTCAGCTGCTCGATGCGCTCGGCGAGCTGCGCCTTCTGACCAGTGCGCGCTGCTTCACGCATGGAGAAGAGCTTCTGTTCGCCTTGGAGAACATGGGCTACTTCTGGATCGTTTGCACGACTTGATAGCTCCGGTGGAACCGGCACGCTGTCGAGGCCATCGCGCTCAGCCTCCAATCGCGCTTTCTGCGCATAGAGCTGGTCGAGATCCTTGCTCACGATCGCAAGATTGGCACGCGGTACGGTCTCGTCCAAGCGAACGAGCACATCGCCTGCACGCACCCGATCGCCGTCGTGGACGCGCAGGTCGGACACGATGCCACCCGTCGGGTGCTGCACCTTCTTGGCGCTCGAATCAACGACCACACTCCCGGGGGCGACAACTGCCCCCGAGATTTGGGTCGTCGAGGCCCACACAGCGATACCTCCCAGGAGGAGCACGATCAGCGCCACGCTCACAAGGATGTGGTTGCGGAGGGAGGTTTGGATCGCCGTCTTGACCTCAACTGTCATGATGCGAGGCTCCCGCCTTCAGGCACGGCTCGGAGCGTCGCCGGCTGGGTCTGTGGCCTTGTGACCCGGGCAAGCACCTCTTCCTTGGGTCCGAAGACCTGGGCGCGCCCCTGGTTCATGACGAGGATCATGTCGACGGCGGCGAGTGCACTCGATCGATGCGAGACCACGACGGCGATGCCGCCGCGCCGGCGTACGCCAAGTATCGCTTGCGTCAGCGCCGCCTCGCCGTTGGCATCGAGGTTCGAGTTGGGCTCGTCGAGCACGACGAGGAAGGGGTCGCCATAGAGTGCGCGCGCGAGCGCGATCCGCTGCTTCTGACCCGCTGAGAGCCCGAGCCCTGGTCCACTAAGCTCGGTTTCGTATCCGTCGCGAAGGCGGATGATGAGATCATGCACGCCGGCAGCCTGCGCCGCGCTGACGACCTTCTTCGGGTCAGCCGCGGGATCAAACCGCGCGATGTTCTGGCTGACCGAGCCGGGGAAGAGCTCGACGTCCTGAGGCAGATAGCCGATGTGCCGGCCGAGCGCCTCTTCATCCCACTGGTCGAGCGCCGCGCCGTCGAGGCGAACCTTGCCGCGTGTGGGCTGCCAAACGCCCACGAGAAGCCGGGCCAGAGACGACTTTCCGGCTGCGCTCGGCCCGATCACACCTACACTCTGGCCAGCATTGAGCGTGAAACCTACATCGGCGACAACGAGCCGGTCACCGCCAGGCGGGGCGGCGCTCAACGCCTCGACCGTGAGCGTCGAGCTCGGAGTGGGAAGCTGCAGGCGGTTTGAATCTGCGGGCATCACATCGAGAAGCACCGCGAGCCGCTGCCAGCCCATACGCGCGGAGATGAATCCCTTCCAGTGCGCGATGGCAAGGTCGACGGGCGCGAACGCGCGCGCCGTCAATATTGAGCCGGCAATTATGACCCCGGCCGTGGCCTCCTGCTGGATTACGAGATAGGCGCCGACACCCAGCACGGCCGACTGCAGCATGACGCGAAAGACTTTTGAGATCGCCCCAAATCCGCCCGTCACATCGGCGGCGCTACTCTGGCTCTTGAGGTAGGCTGCGTTCGCTGTATCCCAACGGTCGGCCATGCGCTCGGTCATGCCCATGGCAACGAGCACCTCCGCATTGCGCCGACCCGACTCGGCAAGTGCATTGCGCTCTACGGTGCTTATCGAAGCCGCACGCGTCGGACCCCGCGTCAGCATTTCAGTCAGAAGCGTGACCACGACGAGAAACAATGCGCCGCACAGGGCCACCATTCCGAGGCGGGGATGGAAGGCAAAGATGATTCCCAGGTAGACCGGAATCCAAGGTAGGTCGAAGAGCGCGGTCGGCCCGAGCCCCGACAGGAAGGAGCGCACGTTGTCGAGATCCCGAAGTGGCTGGAGCCCGTCACCGCGGTTCGCAATTCGCAGCGGCAGACGTACGAGGCTCGTATAAACGCGTCGGCCCAAGCTAGCGTCGAGTGATGCACCTATCCGCACGAGGATGCGGGATCGTATTAGGTCGAGAACGCCTTGAATTGAGAGCAGCGCGCCGGTGAGGATCGCAAGGCCCACGAGGGTCGGCACGGAGCGGCTCGGCAGCACGCGGTCGTAGACCTCGAGCATGAATATCGAGCCGGTCAGCGTGAGGATGTTGATGAAGGCCGTCAGCAGGCCGATACCCGCAAACGCGCCGCGGCAAGCGGACAGCGCCGCCTTGAGCTCGGATTTCTCAGAGCTCGCGGGAGAGGAAGGCTTCGGCAGGGGTGAAGCAGCGCGGCCCAAAGATGTACTCATGTTACGCTACGGTTACAAAATTCGATGCACGCAGAGACGCCCCAACCGAAGCGCCAATCCTGTTACCGCTCGCCGCGCATGAGCTGCGCTTCAACGGCACCGAAGAGTGGGCACTTCGTCGCTTTCGCGGACGTTGCACTGGGCCAATTAGACAATATTGCAGTTTAAACGCTGTTAAACCAAACGACGTTAAATTACGGAATATGATATAAAAATCGCCGTAGGAGCCTTCGCTATTTGCAAATGTCTTGGAATGATCCCGCAATTGAGGCGACCGTAACTAAGATGGGTGGCAATCATACCACATGGTCATTGTGCGCCACGTACACAATTGATGTTCCCCCCGTCGGATCGGCTGCGGAATGGAAATCGTCGGCTGCATACTGTCCTTGCAGCTGGATGTTGGCCGTGTGCGTGCCATCGCTGACAGAGAGAACGCCGCCGGTGCCGGTCGCATTGGCGGCGTAGGCGAGTGTGGCATTCACCGCCGAGATGTCGGCTAGATGAAGCTGATCGTTGTCGTTGAAGCCCACTACGGCGCCGCTGAATTCGCTAGCGTGATTGAACACCAGCGTGCCGGCGGCGCTCGGGTTGATGGTGATCGTCTCGGCAAAGAGGCCGCCGAGCTCGATCGCTGCGACGCCGTCGATATGCGCGGACCCGTCGCCTGACACATCACCTTCAACGGTGATATTGCCGTTGTTCGCCCACAAGACACCGGTATTCCACAGGTTGCTGTCGATGGAGAGGCCGCCGGTGCCGGTTGCTTCCAACGTGCCCGAGTTGAACACCACGTTTGCGCCCGTGTCGATCTCGAGCGCATTGGCACCCGAGGCGATGATCGTCCCGTGATTGACCAGCGTCAGCTGGCCTTCGCCGAGGTGGCCTGCACCGGAGATCGTGTTGTCGACGTTGGTGAACACCACATCAGAGCTCGTGCCGTTCACAACGTTTGCGCTGCTGTCGGAGAGACGCAACGAGCCGCCGCCTTCCAACGTGATCCCATGTTGGACGATCTGGATCTCCGTGCCGGCGCCGCTCGAATCGAGCGCAATCGTGCCGGTGTTCTCGAGCACGCCGGAGAGCGGCAGTATCGAGCCATTGCTCAGCACCATGTTGCCAGAATTTGTGGTCAGCGGCTCCTGGTCGAAGACGAAGTTGGAGGCGCTCAACCCGTCCGCATCGACGCCGGCGAAGGTAATGGTCATGCCGTCGCCCAGAACAAGCTCGGCATTGCCATGGGCGTCGTTGGCCAGATGCGCGGACACGTCGGCAAAGCTCGTCGCGCCGGCAAAGCCGATGAGGTCGATCTGGTCATGTGCCAGGTCGAAGTTGTACACGACGTCATGGCTGATCGGTTGGCCGAAGACCATGAGGTCGTTTCCGTCCGAGCCGGTCAGGTTATCGTCGCCGGCGAGGGCGAAGATCGGGTTGCCCGCTGCGTAGGCTTCGACGTTGTCGACGAAGGTGTGGATACCGCTCGAGCCGTCGGCGTTGGTCCAGCTCATGGTTGCGTGGAACGCCATGGCGCCGGCGTAGTCCGCCGATGAAGTGATCGTCAACGCGGCCACGTTGTCGGTGTGCACCGTCCAAGAGCCGTCCGCGTTGTGGCTCCCTTCGCTCAAGCTCCAGCCGGCCGGTACGCCGGAGATGGTGACCGCGACCGCGCCCACGTGATCGGCTGGGGCGGCCAGCGCCAGATTGATCGGCTCTCCGGCGACACCAGCCGGGGCAATGCGGCCCGCCGTAATCAGCGATGTGACGCTCGTACCGCCGCTTGTTAGGGTCACGCCCGAAAGGTCGACGAGAAGATAATCGGCGCTCGACGCCGGAGCGTTGACCGAGAGCTGCTCATAGACGAAGGTATGCGCCACCGAGCTTAAGGTCGCCGTGAACGCGACCGTTGTGCCGGTCGTTCCAATGTCGTTCTTGCTCAGATAGTCAACTACGGCCGCGACATTCGCCGTCGACGTCAGACTCAACCCCGCGCTGTACGGGGCCGCAGTCGAGAACGTGACGATGCCATTCGAAATTGCGTGCGACTTAATGGTCTGACTCCCAATCTGCAAGGAAGATTGGGTGCCATTGGTGCCGGCGGTATTCGCCGCCGCCGCAGCAGTTCCCTGCAAATCCAACGTGTCGGAGGCCGTCGCGAAATCGGTGATGACATCATACCCGGTTATCGTGCCGGCATTATTGGAGCCGCCGATCGTTGCCGTGGAATCTCCGGTATTGATGACGAACCTGTCGGCGCCAGCGCCGCCCGTCATCGTGTCGGCTCCGGCGCCGCCGGTAATGGTATCGTTGCCGCTGCCGCCTATAATCGTGTCGGCACCCGATGAGCCGGTGATATTGAACCCTTCCGTCTGATTGCTCAGGTTGAGGGTGGTACCCGGCGCCGTCAGCGTGACGTTCTCGATGTTGACGATCTGCGCATTGCTGGTGCTGGTGAAGCTGGCGCCGACGTTGAGGGTGTCGGTGCCGGCGCCGCCGTCGAGCAGCGTGTCGTTCTGCGCGCCCACGATCGTATCGTTGCCGCTGCCCGCGGTAATCGAGTCAGCGCTGGACGAGCCGGTGATAGTGAAGCCTTCCGTCTGATTGCTCAGATTGAGCGTAACACCGGCAGTGAGCGTCACGTTCTCGATGTTGACGATCTGCGCATCGCTGGTGCTGGTGAAGTTCGCTCCGACGTTGAGTGTGTCGGTGCCGCCGCCGCCGTCGAGCAGGATGTCGTTCTGGGCACCGACGATCGTGTCGTTACCAGTGCCGCCGTGGATGGTATCGGCGCCAGAGCCTCCCGTAATGATGTTAGCGCCCGACAAGGCGGTAATGGTGAAACCTTCCGTCTGGTTGCTCAGGTTGAGCGTCAGACCCGACGCCGTCAGCGTCACATTCTCGATGTTGGCAATCTGTGCGTCGCTGGTGCTCGTGAAGTTGGCACCGACGTTGAGCGTGTCAGTGCCGGCGCCGCCGTCGAGCAGTGTGTCGTTCTGGGCACCCACGATCGTGTCGTTGCCGCTGCCGGCCGTGATCGAGTCGATGCCGGCCGAGCCGGTGATGGTGAATCCTTCGGTTTGATTGGACAAGTTCAGCGTTGACGCGGCCGTCAGCGTTATATTCTCGATGTTGACGATCTGCGCGTCGCTTGTGCTCGTGAAGTTGGCCCCGATGCTGAGGGTGTCGGTGCCGGCTCCGCCGTCAAACAGTTTGTCGTTCTGGGCACCCACGATCGTGTCGTTACCTGAGCCGCCGATGAAATAGTCGCTGCCGGCGCCGCCGGTCATCGTCGCGCCGGATGTCGACTTGTTGATGATGATCGAGTCGCCGCTCGCCGCCGCATTCAATGTGAGCGTACCGGTTGTGTTGTCGGTGAAAGTCACCGTTGCCGCCGCGCTGGCAAGCGACCCATCGGTAGCGGTCATCGCGAACGATCCGCTCAAGGTGGCGTCATCGGTGATGGTGATCGTACCGATCGTACCGAGGTTGGCCGCACCCAGACCAGTGCCGGTCACGCTGCTGAGGCCACTCGCCGTTGCAACAGTATTGATGCCAATGGTGGCGCTGTCCGGATCGGTGAAGTAGGCCGCGAGTGCCGCTTCTGTAAAGGAGACGCTGCCGCTCGCGCCAGCGTTGGTCACGACCGTGAGGGTCGAGCCTGTTGCGGCAAATACCGGCGGATCATTGACGGCGGTGATGTTGATGGTCGAGGTGGCAACCGATACCAGGTCGCCGCCGGTGCCGGTGTTGCCGTTGTCGTGCACCGTCAGTGTCAGCGTGGAGGAGGCACTCGGGGTATCGGTGTTGTCGATGTAGTTGACCGTGCTGGTGCCGTTCGTATTGAGCAGCGCGTTGACCTGCGCCACCGTGCCGGTGATCGTCACCGACGAGGTGCCCGAGTTGGTCA
>JRHI01000812.1_pt1 | contig 31046 bp, 29 predicted proteins | sample 215371 | NCBI WGS metagenome assembly JRHI01 (sample SAMN02929681, study PRJNA255918) | sediment metagenome | biome: cave system; feature: Ice Cave; material: Sediment; isolation source: sediment from deep within a dark volcanic ice cave with no known source of... ...
GATCACGCCTGATCACGGGGTGGAGGGGGTGAGCAATTACTGACGTTGTCCTAGTCTAAAGGCGAATAAGGATAACAAGAACGAAACTCTCGCACCCGCGCTGAATTGTGCACCTGAACGGAGGAAATAGAACGTGGCCAAGCTCAACGTGAACGGCAAGTCCATCGATCTGAAGGTCGATGGCGACACACCTCTCCTTTGGGCCCTGCGCGAGCAGGCGGGGCTCACCGGCACCAAGTACGGGTGCGGCATTGCCCAATGCGGGGCCTGTTCCGTTCACATCAACGGCGAGGTGCAGCGCTCCTGCGCGATCCTGGTCAAGGACGTGAAGCCAGGCGACAAGATCGTCACCATCGAGGGCCTTTCGCGCAATGGCGACCATCCCGTGCAAAAGGCGTGGCTGGCGCTCGACGTGCCGCAATGCGGCTACTGCCAGGCCGGCCAGATCATGGCCGCCACGGCGCTCCTCAAGAAAAAGCCCAAGCCCACGGACGCCGACATCGATGCGGCGATGACCAACATCTGCCGCTGCGGCACCTACAGCCGCATTCGCGCAGCAATCCATCAGGCCGCCGGCAACACCAGTGCCGCGTCCATCAACGGCAACAAAGCCTGAGGAGACGCGCCATGACGACAACAGCAACTCGCAAGAACGTCTCTCGCCGCAATTTCCTGATCTCCAGCACGGCCGCCGGTGGCGGGCTTGCTTTGGGCTTCCACGTGCCCGGATTGAGCGACGCGCTGGCTCAGCTCGGCACCGAGGGCAACGAGATCGGGGCCTGGGTCTTCATCAAGCCCAACGACGACGTCATCATCCGCATCGCCCGCTCCGAGATGGGTCAGGGCACGCTGACGGGCCTCGCCCAGCTGGTGGCGGAAGAGCTCGAGTGCGATTGGAAGAAGGTCAAGACCGAATATCCCACGCCCGGCCAGAACCTGGCGCGCAATCGCGTCTGGGGCGACATGGGGACCGGCGGCAGCCGCGGCATTCGCACCTCGCACGACTACGTGCGCAAGGGAGGTGCGGCGGCACGCATGCTGCTGCTGCAGGCCGCCGCCGACCAGTGGAAGGTGCCGGTGTCAGAGCTGACGGTCGCGGACAGCATCATTACCCACGCCAAGTCGAGCCGCACCATAACCTACGGCAAGGTAGCTGCCGCTGCGGCCAAGCTGCCAGCGCCCGATCCCAAGGACATCAAGCTCAAGGACCCGAAGGACTGGAAGATCGCCGGCAAGCGCGTGAAGCGCCTCGACACCGTCGACAAGCTCACGGGCAAACAGGTGTACGCCATCGACATCAAGCTGCCCGGCATGCTCAACGCCTCGATCATGGAGGCGCCGGTGTTCGGCTCCAAGGTCAAGAGCTACGACGAGGCCAAGGCCAAGGCGATGCCCGGCGTCCGCCACGTTGTGAAGGTCGGGGACACGGCAGTCGCCGTGGTCGCCGACACGTGGTGGCAGGCCGACAAGGCGCTCAAGGCCTTGAACATCACCTGGGATGAGGGCCCCAACAACAAGGTCTCGAGCGAGACCATCATGGCTTTCCTCAAGGAGGGGCTGGAGGTCACGGACGGCATTTTCGTCGGCAATAAGGCCGGCGACGCCCCGCAGGCGATCGCCGGCGCCGCCAAGAAGCTCGAGGCAGTCTACTATGCCCCATTGCAGAACCACGCCTGCATGGAGCCGATGAACTGCACGGCCAAGGTGTCGGCGGACAAATGCGAGGTGTGGGTCGCCACGCAGGCCGGCGAGGCGTCGCTGGCCGCTGCCGCGGAGGCCTCCGGCGTGCCGCTCGCCAAGTGCGAAGTGTACAAGGTGCACCTGGGCGGCGGCTTCGGCCGGCGCGGCGCCTTCCAGGACTACGTCACGCAAGCGGTGCTCATAGCCAAGCAGATCCCGGGAACGCCGGTGAAGCTGGTCTGGAGCCGCGAGGAGGATATGCGCCAGGGCCGCTTCAAGCCGGTCGGAATGTGCAAGGTCACAGGCGGGCTGGATGACAAGGGAGACCTCGTCGGCTTGCACATGCGCATCTCGGCGCAGTCCATTCTGGCGCAGGCGCTGCCTGCCCGGCTGGAGAAGGACGGAAAGGACATCGTGGTGTTTCAGGGACTGAACGAGAAAGGTCCCGAAGGCCAGCTCGGCTACACGATCCCCAACATCCTGGTCGAGCACGCCATGCGCAACGTGCACGTACCGCCGGGATTCTGGCGCGGCGTCAACAACAACCAGAACGCGATCTGGCTCGAGACATTCATCGACCAGCTAGCCAAGGCGGCCGGCAAGGACCCGCTCGAGTTCCGCCGCAAGATGATGGCCAACCATCCCAAGCACTTGGCCGTGCTCAATGCCGTGGCCGACAAGATCGGCTGGGGCAAGACACCGCCGCCGGCTGGTGTCCATCGTGGCATCGCCCAGCACATGGGCTACGGCAGCTACGTTGCGGCCGCAGCCGAGGTATCGGTGAGCGACCGTGGCAAGCTGAAGGTCCATCGCCTGGTGATGGGTACGGACAGCGGTTACGTCGTCAACCCGGACCAGGTGACCGCCCAGGTCGAGGGGTCGGTCGCCTATGGCCTCAGCGCGGAAGAGAACTTCGATTCCTATCCTGTCATGCTGATGGAGGACTTCCCCAAGATCGAGACGGTCCTGGCGCCTTCCGGCGGGTTCTGGGGCGGGGTGGGCGAGCCCACCATCTGCGTGGCGGCCCCGGCTGTGCTGAACGCCATCTATGCGGCGACCGGCAAGTCGATCACCACGCATCCGCTCAAGAACGTGAAGTTGCAGCAGGCATGAGGTGAGGCTGGGTGCAGCCGCTCTCGCAGTTTTCGCGCTGCTGCTCGCGGGCCCTCTTTCCGGAGGGCCCGCCGGCGGCGCGGAGGGGCCGGACGCCGGGGCAGTCGTGGGCGATGCCATTCCGCAGTCGCTGACCGGCAGGCCGGGCGATGCCGCCCGCGGCCGTGAGATCAGCTTCAACCGCGAGCGCGGCAACTGCATCGTCTGCCACGCACTGCCGGCACCGGACGAGAGGTTGCATGGCAACGTGGGCCCCAGCCTCGCGGGTGTTGCAGGCCGCCTCACCGAGGGCCAAATACGGTTGAGACTGGTCGACGGGCGCCGGCTCAACCCCTCGAGCCTCATGCCGTCCTACTATCGCGCGGACGGCCTGAAGCGCGTGGCGACGGCTTACGCCGGCAAGACCGTGCTGACGCCGGAGGAGATCGAGGACGTGCTTGCCTATCTCATGACCCTGCCTGCCGACGACAAGAGGTGACCATGCGCCCCCGCCTGCAGCCGAATAACGGTGATCTTTCGCGCCGGTCGCTGCTCGCTGGCGCGGTCGGCATCCTGGTGCTGCCGCTGGGCAGCGTGGCCGATGCGGCGCCCGAGGACATGGCGGAGGCCATGGCCGAGGCGCTGGGCAAGGATGCCTCCATCAAGCCGGGCCGGATCAAGGTCGAGCTGCCGCAGCTGGCGGAGAACGGCAACTCGGTACCGCTGAAGATCGCCGTCGAAAGTCCGATGAGCGCCGCCAATCACGTCAAGACCATCTATATCTTCTCCGAGAGGAACCCGGTTCCCAATGTCGTGCGCTTCCATCTGGGGCCGCGCTCCGGTGCGGCGCGGGTGCAGACGAGCATCCGGCTTGCCGGCACGCAGCGCATAACGGCTGTCGCCCGCATGAGCGACGGCTCGCTCTGGTCGGGCGGTACCGACGTCATCGTCACCCAGGCCGCCTGTCTCGACGACACCTGAGGAGGGTGACCATGCCGCAGACCCGCATCGTCGCGCCGGCCAAGGCCCGCAAAGGCGAGGTGATCGAGATCAAGACCCTGATCAACCACGTCATGGAGACGGGGTTCCGCCGCGACAACGTCGGCAAGGCCATCCCGCGCGACATCATCACCCGCTTCACGTGCACCTACGCGGGCGAGGAGGTGTTCTGCATGGACCTCTTCACCGGCGTTGCCGCCAACCCGTTCGTCGCCTTCACGACCATCGCGACCGAGACGGGAGACCTGGTGTTCGAATGGACCGATCAGCACGGGGCCGTCACGCGCGAGCAGGTGCGGCTCACCGTGAGTTGACCGATACATGACTGTCAGGTCGCGACGTTATCTCCGTGAAGGCGGGCACCCACGCAACCATCCGAGCATGTGTCGCCCCAGATCCTCTGCGACAGGTCGGCGATCTGCCAACCTTCTGTTGGCGGGATTACTTCTTGCACTTTCTCCGCCCGCACTCGGCCAAGAACCGACGCGTGTCATCGCTCCCTCGGAGTTGCGCTCGGGAAAGGACTTCGTCACTCCCGAAACGCGCGCGCAGCAGGAGGACCTCACCGTCAACCCCGGCATGCTGTGGGTCGAGCAGGGCGAGAAGCTGTGGCGGGAGGCGGCCGGAGCCGAGGGCAAGTCGTGCGCCACCTGCCACGGCGAGCCTTCGACCCTCGCCGGGGTGGCTGCGCGCTATCCCATCTACGACGACAAGGCGCAACGCCTCCTGAACCTAGAAGCGCGCATCCAGCAGTGCCGCGTCGAGCGCCAGAAGGCAGCGCCGCTCGCCTACGAATCGCAGCCCCTGCTGTCGCTGACGGCGCTCGTCGGGCATCAATCGCGCGGGCTGCCGATGCGCGTTACGATCGATGGGCCGGCGCGACCGTTCTTCGAGGCGGGTCGCACGCTCTATTACGAGCAGCAGGGCCAGCTCGATCTGTCCTGCGGGCAATGCCACGAGCAGAGCTGGGGCAAGCGCCTGAGGGCGGAGAGGATCAGCCAGGGCCACCCCAACGGCTTCCCCGCCTACCGGCTCGAGTGGCAGACGCTCGGCTCGCTGCACCGCCGCCTGCGCGCCTGCTTCCAGGGTGTGCGCGCCGAGCCCTTCGCCTCGGGCACTCCCGAGCTCATCAACCTGGAGCTCTACCTCGCCTGGCGCGCGCAAGGCCTGGCCGTAGAGACCCCGGCCGTGCGGCGCTGATGTGCGATCACCTCGTCTCCACGACGACGTAGTCGTCCTCCACCGCCACCGCGAACGTCTCCGCCACGTACGGCCCCTCCACCAGCTTGGCGCCGGGCTCCACCGACACGGCATAGTTCATCAGCCGCATGCGCTTGGGGTCGCACCAGGAGCGGCCCGTACGCACGTCGAACTCCCAGCCGTGCCAGGGGCAGCGCACGATCTCGCTGGGGCGCGAGTATTCGTAGCTGCCGGGCTCGGAGGACGTTACCACGCCGGTCAGCTTGCCGCGCGAAAGGCTGCCACCCTTGTGCGGGCACTTGTCGGACAGCGCGAACAGCTCGCCCTTGATGTTGAAGACGACGATATCGCGCCCGGCCACGTGCATGAGCTTGCGCGACCCCGGCGGGATCTCGGCGGCTCTGGCGACAACGTGGCGGGGCATCGGTTCATACCGGGTCTTGCTTGCCCTCGGACTCGTTCCGAGGGTCCCCGGCATCCAAATATCAACAGACTCAAGAGCACGCGGTGCGATTGATCCCGGCGACAGGCACTGGGATGCTCAACCGAGCCGGAATACCTCCCGGGCGTTGGCCGTGAGAATCTGCTTGTGGCGCTCCGGCGGCAGCCCGGCCGGGAAGGCCCGGAAGGGGTCGTCGAAATCCCAGTGCGGGTAGTCGGAGGCGAACAGCAGCCGGTCCCAGCCGATCCACTCCATGATGTCGAAGAGCTGCCGGCGGTCCTGCGGCTCCTCCATGGGCTGCGTCGTCACCCAGATGTGCTCGCGGATGTATTCCGACGGCTTCTTCTTCAGGTGCGGCACCTCGCTGCGCATGCGCTCGAACAGCTTGTCGAGACGCCAGGTCAGCGCCGGCAGCCAGGCGAAGCCGCCCTCGATCATGACGACCTTGAGGCGCGGGAAGCACTCGAACACGCCCTCGATGACGAGGCTCGTCACCGCCGTCTGGCACGACGTCGAGTGCCCCGCGCCCTCCTCGACGTAGTAGGAGGGCCAGCCCGTTCCCGTGTAGGCATGGCCGCCCGAGCCGAACACGTGCAACCCGACCGGAAGCCCATGCCGCTCTGCAGCGGCGTAGATGGGCCAGTAGCGGCGGTTGCCGAGGGGCTCGGCCGTGCGCGTCAGCATGAACACCTGCGCGAAGGCCGGATCCTCGGCGCAGCGCTCGATCTCCGCCACCGCCGCCTCCGTGTTCTCCGTCGGCAACACGATGGCCGACCTCAATCGCGGCTCGGGTCTGGTGAAGGCCTCGCGCTGCCAGTCGTTGACGGCGGACGTGAGCGCCGCCGAGAAATCGCCGTTGAGCTCGCTCTGTCCCGACAGGCCGAGCGGCCCCAGAATGCCGTACTCGATGCCATAGGCGTCGAGGTATTGCGACCGGATCAGATCGAGGTTGGAGCCCGGGTAGCCGCCATCGTCCGGCCACGCGTCGCGCCGGCACGCCCGCGGCGCCGACTTGGGGTAGGGCTCGTAGCTCATGCCGAGCTTGCGCCGCGAGCCGTAGATCTCCAGGTGTTCCCGCCAGCGCGCCGGCAGGTAGGGCTTGAGGTCGTTGGACGAGCGCATGGCAGGATGCACGTCGCCGTCGATGATCTTAAGGCGACTTTGCGCCGGCCGGCCGGTCTGGTCGTCGGCGTCCGTTTCGAGGGTGGGCGCCAGCGGGGCGTCGAGCATCATGAGGGCCTCCCAAGACGGGGGTAGGTAGCGAGCGGATTGTCGATCAGGATCTTCTTGCGCAGCGCAGACGAGAGGCCGGCGGGCACCATCTCGTCCCCGTCGAACTGCCAGTGCGGGAAATCGGTCGAGAAGAGCAGCATGTCGTCGGACTGAAGCTGATCCATGATTCGCCCAATGTGCGCCGCTGTAGGCGGCGCGTCAAAGGGTTGGATCGTCAACCGCACGTGATCGCGCACGAATTCCTCCGGCGAGCGGTCGATCCAGGGCACCTCGATGCGCACTCCGCGCCAGAACTTGGAGAGCCGCCAGAGGCAGGGCGGCAGCCACGTCACACCGGATTCGATCAATACGACCTTGAGCTTTGGAAATTTGACGAACACGCCCTCGCAAATGAGGCTGCCGAGCTGGGCGTGGAAGCCCAGCGACTGCGCGGCGTAATCCTCGAGATAGTACGTCGGCCAGCCCGAGCCGGTTAGGGCGTGATGATAGCTGCTGCCGGCGTGGACGCCGACAGTGAAGCCGTGGCGCTCGGCGGCGGCATAGATCGGCCAGTACATCGACTTGCCGAGCGGATGCTCGCCCATCGCCAGCATCAGCACCTGCACGAAACGCATGTCGCCGGCGCGCCGCTCGATCTCCTCCACCGACCGCTCGACCGACTGGATAGGCAGCACGGCAGACCCCAGCAGGCGTGGGTCCTTGTCGAGCCACTCTGCCGCCAGCCAGTCGTTGAGCGCACGGGCGAAGGCGGCGGCCAGGTTCTCGTCGCGGAAGCACTGGACGGGAAACAGCGAATTGCAGATGGCGTGCGCGAAGCCGAAGCGGTCGAGCGTCTCCTTTGCCGCCTCGGCAGGCTCCGTGTCGGAGCCGGCCTTGCGCCAGTCGGGGCGGCTCGTCAGCGGCGCGTTCGGCGGGTAGGCGATCGAGTCCCAGGTCTCGATGCCGCGCACCTCGATGGTATCGCGCCAGTGATCGTCCATGTAGCAAGCGAGCGCGCGCGGGGTCGGCACGCGCGGGTGGATGTCGCAGTCGATGGCACCCTTGTACAGGTCGCTCACGCCTCAGCCCCGGATCAGGCGACCCACGCCACCCACGACCGGCACCCGCCGCGAGCCATGGCCACCAGCTTTCATGGTAGGTTACAGACCCCGAACATGCCAGACCAAACGGGCATATCTGGTCCAGCAGCAGGGGCCCATCCCTCGCCGCCCGACCTCTTGCGACGCCGCGGCCAGCTTGCTTGGGCCCTGAAATCTCACTATATCGGGCCGCACCCGGCCGCCCCGAGGCCGGACCTGCACGCTCCCTTCGTCTATCGGTTAGGACGTCAGATTTTCAATCTGAAAAGACGAGTTCGACTCTCGTAGGGAGCGCCATTGAAATCATTCGCGTTTCGTCGGCTCTTTTGTTCCAAGTCGACTTGTTTCATCGCCCTCCAAGTCGACTCTTGGCTCCGTTTCGTTCGCCTCGACCCACTGTCGGCGTTTCATTGCCGCGGTGATGCGCTGACGCTCGGTGCGCTTGACGTAGAGCCGCGCGGCTTGTGGGGTTTTGTGTCCCGAGAGCGCCATCACACCTTGCTCGGCAAGCTCCGCGTCACCGAGCTCGGTCATGCCACCATGGCGGCAGGCATCAAGCGTCACGTGGGCGCCAAGCTTGGCACTCTCACGGGCTTCGCGGACTTTGGCTTGCGCGTAGACCATGGCGTAGGGCCGCGAGGGTCCGCGTGAGCCCTTGGTCACGACGATCGGAATGCCAATTCGTGGCAGATCAGCGAGGTAAGCGTCCAATTCCGGATAGAGCTTGCGGCCCTCAGCCTCGAGCGGCTGCAGGACTACCTGCCCGGTTTTGTGATGGAAGATGCGCACGTGGTGGGGATGTTCAACCGGACGGTAGTCCGGCCATGTGATCTTTCCTGTGAGCACGTTCTCGGGGCGCTGCAGCCATTCGAAGCAGATCAGCGCCGCAGCACCAAGATGGGGCTCGCCGATCTCCTTCAAGGCATGCGCCAGTGCATAGGCTTCAGGGCGCGTCGCGGCAATCTTGGTCTGAGAGCCGGTAATTTTCAGGATCCCCTCGAAGGGATTTTCCGCCGGCAGAATGTTCGGATAGAGCCGGCGCACGATTTTCCAAGCGCGCCGCGCGATATCGACGGACAAGTTGGCCTGGCGTATGCGCTTGCCGCGCGGTCCATGCTGTAGGGCAGCATAGATCTTGTCCGCTGCTCGCGCTGATATGGATGCTACCGGCAGTTCCCCGATCGTGACACCCGTGCGTGTTGGGAGATCTTCGATCCTTGCGAGAGCCCGGAGATACTCCGGACGGCTTCGCTCGCTGACGCGCTCGAACGCGGCCGATCGACGGTAGCGCTCGAACAACCACATGACCGTGCCAAAGCGCGGGCTGAGATCGAGAGCTTTGACGGTGCTCCGCCCTTTGCGCCAAGAGTCATAGTGTGCGTTCAGCATAGCCGCGCGTTCGACGGCGGTTGCGTAGGCCGTGCCAAGCACCTCGCTATCGATTGGAAAGCCGGCGACGCGATCCTTTTTTCGCACGCGCCAGTAGTAGGCGACGCTACCATCGCTAATTCGGCGCTCGACCATGTAGCGAGGCCATCCGAACGGGCGCCTCACAGCAAGTCTGCGGCGTCTCGGACCACCTTCTGAGCCAGCTGGTCGATCGCCAGGTCCAGGTCCTCTTTCAGCCATCGCTCACCCTTTCCCGGTATTCTGACGGGACGAGGCCATAGTCTACCAACGGCGCGGCGGAAGGCATACGGCGAACGCTCATCGCAGTAGGCGGCTGCTGTGCGCGCAGTCATGAGCCGCGGCCACCTGTGGGCGTGTTGTCGATCTCCTTCGAGCAGCACGTGGGTCATTTGCCGGGCTGACTTCATGTTCAATGCCGACCGTGCCCCCGTGGGCCGGCACGTGGAAAGCCACAACCTGAATGCTCATCGCGAAGCGTGAAAGGTTCAATTGGGAAAGGCGGGCAATCAGGGGAAGAAGCGGGAACGATAGGGAAGATGGTTGCGGGCCCCCGCAACCAATTTTACCCATTGATTTTTATTGAATTTTTTTGATCAATTGCCTCCCCTTACTCCCCCGAATTGCCCCCACAGCGTTCACTGCTGTCGGTTGCGGTAGCGCTATGGTCAAGGTGCGGGCAGATCTTGGCCTGCAATTCCAGACCCCGGAACGACCGAGCTCAGCCACGGCACGTCAGGCCATATAGAGCCCGCCATTTGCGTGAACTGTAGCGCCGGTCATGAAGCGCGCGTCACGCGACGCCAGGAACACCAGGACGTCAGCAATGTCGGCAGGACTGGCCATGTTGCCGAGTGGCACGAGGCGGGATTGCTCTGCCATTTCAGCTTCTGAAAACTGATAGCGGGGCTGCGCCGTGTCCGTGATACCGGGCGCGATCGCATTGACGCGGATTCCATGCGGGGCGAGCGCCAGCGCCATCGAGCGCGTGATGCCAATGATGCCGTTCTTGCTGGCAGAGTAGTGGACCCCCAGGACGTGCCCGCGCACTGAAGACGACGAGATGTTGACGATTGCGCCCTTATTGCCGTCCGCGACCATCTTGCGAGCAACCGCTTGAGCAACGAGGAAACTGCCCTTGAGGTTGACGTCGAGCACATGGTCCCATTCAGCCTCGGTCAACTCCAAGAACGGCGAGCGTGGAAACACGCCGGCGTTATTGATGAGGATGTCGACACCACCCAGTCCGCGATGGGTTTCGTCGACGAAACGGGTAACGTCCGCGCTTTTGGATACGTCTCCCTGGACGGTCAAAGCACGGCGCTCTAGCGCGCGGACCTCCTCAGCCAATTGCAGTGCTGCGGGCTGTCCCTCGAACCAGTTGATGGCTACATCCGCCCCCTCGCGTGCCAACGCGAGGACGGCTGCTCTACCGATGCCTTGCTGTGCACCTGTGACGAGCGCACGTTTTCCCTTGAGCCGCATTGAACGCCTCCATTGTATCGATCGCCTGCCCCTGTGCGGCGTCAAGCGCCTGGGCCAAACCGTGCAGTTTCCAGTGATGGCCCAAGCCCGGCTGAGCACGGCGACGTCGGCATTGCAGAGATTCCGGGCATCAATTCTGGAGCCTTTCTGGAGCTAATGTCGGCGACAGGGCAGTGACAGCGTAACCCGCGATACGCACGCGCCGAATGATCGCCAACAGTCTCTTGGGGTCGGTCACCGTGTAGCGCGTGAAAAGCCGGGCAATCGGCGGTCTCCAGGTAGCGGGCGAGCGATGCATCATCGAGGCGGGCGAGGAACAGACGGCCGCTCGAAGTGCAGAACAGGGGTGCCTTTCGCCCCGCACGGAAGGACAGCGTAAGATCCTGGGGTGGCTCGGCGCTGGCGACGTATACCACTTCATCGTCGACCTGCACCGCAAAGCTGCACATCTCCCCGATCTCGCGCGTCAACGCTCGCAGGATTACCATCTGCCGCAACCGAGTTGGCGGAGCCGGCGAGTGCATTGGCCGAGAGATCGACGAGTGCCCGTGCTACCGTCCACGATCGGCTGCCCGGCAAGCGCTGCAACCAGCCGAGACGCTCCAGCTCGCGGCAGATGCGATGCGCGGTTGGTGTCGGCAAGTCGAGCTGCTCGGCCAACAAGTGAAGTGGGGCGGCGCGCAGGCGGGCAACGGCATCTAGAACGGCCATCACCTTGGCTGCGGGCGAATCCAGCTTTGTCTTGGATTTGCGCGCCATCTGATCAAGCCGCGAGATAATCGCCCTGGTACCGGCGCAGGAACAGCTTGAGCCGATCGGATGAGGGATTGGCAATGACCTTGGAGGGCGGTCCCTGCTCGACGATGACGCCTGCGTCCACGAAGAGAATGCGATCGCCGACATCGCGGGCGAATGGAATCTCATGCGTGACGATGACCATCGTCATGCCCTCCTGCGCCAGCTGGCGAATGACGCGGAGCACTTCCCCAACCAGCTCAGGGTCGAGAGCAGAGGTCACCTCGTCGAAGAGCATGACTTTCGGTTGCATAGCGAGTGAGCGCGCAATTGCCACTCGTTGCTGCTGGCCCCCGGAGAGCCGGATCGGGTATTCATCGGCCTTGTCGGCGAGACCGACCTTGCTCAGCAGCTCTAGCGAAAGGATGCGCGCCTCCCGGCGCGCCGCGCCGCGAACACGCAACGGCCCCATCATGACATTGTCAAGCGCCGTGCGGTGCGGGAACAAATTGAAGCTCTGGAACACCATGCCGACCTGCTCGCGCAACTTCGCTTTCTCCGCTTCGGGGCTGGCAACCCGCTGCCCATTGGCATTGGTCCGGTAACCGATCACGGCGCCATCGATCCTGATCTCGCCGCCCTCGTAGTCCTCGAGCAAGTTCAAGCAGCGCAGCATGGTGGACTTCCCCGACCCGCTTGGGCCGAGCACGACCACCACCTCGCCCGTCTCCACGCCAAACGTGACGCCCTTGAGCACCTCGGTGGCTCCGAATGATTTCTTCAGCTCCTTGACATCGATCATCGGCATGGTGGGTCGGCACGCTGTGACTCAGTGGGCGACGAGCAGGCGTTTCTCGCACCAGCGGGCGAGCAGGGACAGGGGATAACAAATCAGGAAGTAGATCGCCATCACGCCGAGGAAAATCTGAAATGCGGCGAGCGTCCGCTCCACGATCTCGCGCGCAGCATAGGTGAGCTCCCATGCACCCACCACGGAGACGTAGGATGTCTGTTTGATGGCGGTCAGCGAATTATTGAGAAGGGGCGGCACGGCAATGCGGGCGGCCTGCGGCAGTACCACGTGGCGCAGAATGCCGATACGGAGCATGCCGAGGCTCTTGGCTGCAGCGATCTGTCCCGAGGGCACCGAGAGGACGGCGCTGCGTACGATCTCCGCGACGAATGCGCCGATGTAGATGATTTGCGCAACGCCCACCGCAAGGTAGGCATTGGCGCGAAGGCCCAAGACCGGGAATGCGTAGTAGCCGAGCAGCATGACCACTAGGACGGGGATCCCACGCAGCACAAAGATATAGGTCGTGACCAGCGCCTGAACCACCCGACCGCCGACATTGGCGCACAGGCCCACGATCACTCCAAGCAGCGTGCCGAACGTGACCACAATCAATGACAGCCACAGCGTGACGAGGGCGCCCTTCAGCAAATACGGCAGATTGGCAGCGAGGGTGTTGAGCATGCGCTAGTACCTCGCGGCCGTGCGGCGCTCGACGATCCGCAGGGCGCCACCCAGCACCGAAGTCAGCACCAGGTAGAAGACGGCGATGGCGGCAAAGATTTCGATCGATACGGCACTGCGCTCGATCGACACTTTGCCCACCATGGTGAGCTCCATTACGCCTATGGCGGAGACGAGCGAGGTGTCCTTGACGAGGATGATCAGCTGATTGCCAAGCGGCCCCATCACCCGAAGGAGGGTCTGCGGCAGAATTACGTAACGAACGGCTGCGAGCCGCCGCATGCCGATGGCGCTGGCAGCTTCCCACTGACGCCGGCTGATGGATTCTATACCGCCTCGCAATATCTCTACTAGGAAGGCGGCATGTTGCAGCGCGATCCCAACCACGCCGCATACAAATTCGGACGGGAAGAAGCCGAGGAGCGGCAGGCCAAAGTAGATCAGATAGATCTGTAGTAGCAGCGGCGTGTTGCGCATCAGCTCGATGTAGGCCTCCATCGGCAGCCTGATCAGCCGGTTCTTTGACATGCGCGGTCCAAGCAGAAGCACGCTCAGCACCAGGGCCAACACCATCGAGGCGAGCCCTACCCTGAGGGTGACCGTGAAGCCCTCAACCAGCTTGGGAAAAAGCCCCTTTAGGAGGATGGCGGTTTGGGCGGCGTAGTCCATTCCTGGTTACCTCGCGACAGCGTGGCCGCTGTCACGTGCCGCTATTCGCCGCCGCGACCGCGGCAACTTCGTCATCGGCCCGATTGCGAGATGCGGGCGTGGCGCGGCTCCGTGCCAAACCACTTCTTGTAGAGCGCTTTGTAGGGACTGTAGAGGCTGCCGCCCTGCATCTCCGCAACTACGGTATCGAGAAATAACCACCACTTGAAGTCGTCCTGCCGCAGAAAAATTCCATTGCCAGTTATGTCGGTGAGCCACTCGTCGAGGATGCGGATGTCGGGGTTGTCCTTGATGTAATAGAGGGCAACGGGAGCGTCGAGTTGGGCCGCGGTGGCGCGACCGAGCTTCACGGCGTTGAACTGCGCCGAGATCGCATCGAAGGTGAGGAACTTGGCATTGGGATAGAGCCGCTTGCCACGCTCCTCCTGCACTGGGGCCGTCAGGTGCGCGACCGTGTTATCGGCTTTATTGAGATCGGCGATGGTCTTGATGGAGCTGTCCTTCTTTACGACCACGACGATACCGCTATCGATGTAGGGCCGCGTGAATGCGACCTGCAGCGCGCGGTCCGCGTAGACCGTAGTTACCATGATGCCGAAATCGATGGTGCCGTTCTGGGTGTTGGGCCAGCGGGCGGCGAAGCCCTGCTTGAGCAGCTCGATCTTGGTGTCGTCGCCGAAGATGCCCTTGGCGATCAGCTTCGCCACATCGATGTCGAAGCCGACCAACTCGCCCTTGCCGTCGATGAAGCCGAAGGGCGGTGCCTCGCTGGTGACCCCGACGATAACTTTGCCGCGGGCGCGCACCTCATCGAGTTTGGACTTGCCCGCTGCTGCGGCGGTCGTCGCCGCCGTCTGCGCCGCGGCCGATTGAGTCTGGGCCAGGACCAGGCCGGCACCCGCGGCAACACCGGATACGTGAGTGATGAATTCGCGCCTTGACGTCACGACCGTCCTCCTACTTCAGCACCAAATAGGCCCCTGCTGCCGCATTCCCAAGCAAGAGGCGGGCCGGATCGTCGATCCACCTCCACTGCGATCACTCGGCCGCGATCGGTCGGTCGCCGATCGACAGCGAGCTCGACTCGCGCACTTCCACATCCCTAGGGAACCCGTCCATGGCCCGCTTGATGGCGAAGTCGAGCCGCCCGACGATGTCCTTGATCTCGGCTTCCGTGACGATCAGGGGCGGCGCGAAGCGGAAGTAGTGCTTCACGGAGATGCCGATGACGCCTTCGAGTGCGCAGTTGTAGCGGATGCGCTCGGCCATGATCGGATCGGGGATCTTGCTGCCGGGGTCCTTGACGATGTCGAGCATGCGGTAGAGGCCCTTGCCGCGCACATCGCCGATGCAGGAGTACTTGCTCTTGAGCGCCAGAAGCTCCGTCTCGGCGATGGCGCCCAGCCGCTCGGCGCGCTCGTCGAGCTTGTCGCGCAGCACGATGTCGAGCTGTTTCAAAGCGACCGCCGCGGCCAGCGGGTCGCTCGAATAGGTGCCGGCCCATGGCAGGCCCGCGTCGCCGCGCACCTGCTCGGCAATCTGCGGCGTCGTGATGGTGCCGCAGATGGCGAGCCCGGCAGACAATCCCTTGCCCCACGTGACGATATCGGGCGTCACGCCATAGTGCTCCATCGCCCACATCTTGCCGGTGCGGGCGGGGGCCAGCTGGCATTCGTCGAGGATGAGCAGCGCACCCCAGCGCTTGGCCAGCGCCGCGAGCCTCGGCAGCCATTCCTTGGGCGGCACGATCATGCCGCCGGGAACAGGGATGGTCTCCGCCATGATGCCGGCGATGTTCTGGCTGGTGACGAACTCCAGCATCTCCTCGCTCGACTTGAGGCAAGCAATGTCGCAGCCGGGGTAGGTGTTGTTGACGGGGCAGCGGTAGCAGTAGGGCGGTAGCAGGGCGTTGGCCTTGGCCGGGAACATCAGTGGCCCGAGGTTCTTGCGGCGATTGCCGCCGACGCTGGTCAGCGCCTCGACCGCGAGGCTGCCGCCGTGCAGACCGCGGATCATGGAGACGATGTCGTACTTGCCGGTGGCGGCGAGCGCCATGCGCATGGCGATCTCGTTGGCTTCCGAGCCCGTTACCGCGAAGTTCACCACCTTGAGGTCGCCGGGTGTGATCTCGCCGAGACGCTCCGCGAACTCGACGGCCCAAGGGTTGGAGTACCAGGAGGATTGGTGCAGGAAAGTACCGGCCATCTCGCGGATCACCTCGGTGAGCTCAGGATGCGAGTGGCCGAGCACCATGCACATCATGCCGGAGGTGAGGTCGTAATATTCGTTGTTGTCCATGTCGATGAGCTTGGTGCCCTTCGCCGCCTTGAAGATGATGCGCGGCGAGTAGCGCCAGCCGAACACGACCTTGGCGTCGCGCGCCTGGAAGTCGGCGTGCATGTTTGAGAACCGGAATTTCTTGTCCATGGAGCTGCCTTCCCTCTTCGAGCGATCCGCCATGGCGCGCCCTGCGGCCGTCGCCTGGCCGACGCGGGACACTTCAGCGTCCTTCACATTTCATAATCCGGATATCTTCATTTCGTAAAATGGAATCTCTTGAGACGGGCCTGCGTGAGATTTGGCGATGCCGCGTTGCTGACGATGATGTGGTCCCCGATCGCATCAGGCCTCGACGGTACCTGGAAGTTTCGTTTTCGCGCGGATTCGAACCAACGCGTTGGCCACGAAGAAGAATTCGCAATCAGGGCCAGCCGGCGACCGCAGAACTGCCATAAGGGTTGCCCCTTGCCGTGAGCTCGGCTTCATCTAGATGCGACCAACCACCGCCTTCGTCAGGCTTCTCTACAAGAAGCCAAGGGTGGATCATCGGACGCTTGCCCGAACGCTAACGACAAGCGAGATGTCACTCTAACATCCGACCAGAGGCATCGCGCCATCGCTCTCATTGTCAGGAGTTGAGACAGTGCTGGATCTAATCATTCGCGGTGGTGACGTGGTCACCCCACAAGGCGTCGCCAAATGCGATGTGGCAATCAACGGCGAGACAATCGCAGCCGTTGCCGCACCCGGCACGCTCGCCGATTCGGCAGCGACACGCATCATCGATGCCTCAGGCAAGATCGTCATGCCGGGCGGTATCGATCCTCACGTGCACATGCGCCATCCCTTCGAGCTCGCAGACGGCACGACTCTTATCACGCGGGGACCCGACCACGTCGGCATGGCGGCCCTGAACGGGGGCACTACGACGCTCATCGACTTCGCCTATGTCCATTCCGACAAATCGGTGCGGGCAGCGATCGAGGCTCGTGATCGAGACTTTGTCGGGGCGAGCTCCTGCGATTGGGCCTATCACCTGATGATGTACACCGACCCGCCGCACACGCTAATGGGGGAGCTCGGGGAGGCGATCGAGGCTGGATATCCCAGCGTCAAGATCTTCATGACCAACATCTCGCCTCACCGCAACATTCGCATGCTCGATCTTGGCGATATCTGGGAGGTGTTCAAGGTGCTCGCCAAGCATGGCGGCCTCGGCGTCATCCACGCAGAGGACAACGACATCGTCATGCACATGTACGCGAAGTTGATCCGGGAGGGACGGGTCGGTTTCGAGAATATGGCGGAGGTCCACAACCAATTGTCCGAGGACCTCAGCTTCCGTCGCGTTATCCGGCTGGCTGAACGCACGCCCGGAACGGCTCTCTACATGATGCATGTGTCGGCGGCGACCGGTGTCACCGCAATCCGGGAGGCTCGCGCCAAGGGGCTGCCGATCTACGGCGAGAGCCTTCACCAGTACATGCTTCACACGACAGATAGCTACAAGCTGCCCAACGGTCAGATCTACCATACGTATCCGTCGCTGAAATCGAAGGCAGACCAGGACGAGATCTGGCGAGGTACGCTCGATGGAGCCATCAATTGCGTGGCGACGGATGAGCTGTGCTGCTCGCTGCGCGAGAAGACTCTCGGCAAGCGCATCGAGGATACGACGGGCGGCAATGCGGGTGTCGAGCCGCGGCTAGCCGTCATGTACACCGAGATGGTCCAGCGTCGTGGCTATTCCCTGACCCAGTATGTCGACCTCGTGTCGACCAACGCCGCCAAGATCATGGGGCTCTATCCCAGGAAGGGCGCAATTGCGGTCGGCAGTGATGCCGACATAACCATTATGGACCCGACTAGGCGCGGCAAGATCACTGCTGCGGAGCTGCATGAGACCGACTACACGCCGTGGGAAGGTCACGATATCTTCGCTTGGCCAGCGATGACCATCCTGCGCGGACAAGTGAAAGTAGAGAACGGGCGCTATCTAGGCAAAGTGGGCGATGGCGTTCATCTCAAGCGCAAGATTCCTGCCGAGATCGTCAACGGCCCCTGCTTGTAGCCGCCGCCTAGGGTTCCCTAAACCGCAAATGGGTGCGCGTAGGCTTGCGACCGCGGCTATTGCGCGGCCACCTTGATGGTTGTTGCTTCCGGCTGTCGCCTTAACGAGGAAGGCAGTGGCCTCGAGCGCTGGTCGGCGACCGTATTGGCGATGGGCCGGGCAGGCTTGAGCGTAAATCCGAAGAGTTTCAGCTCCCGCCCCAGCGGTGTGCGCGTCAACAGCCCTTCCGGTCGGCGCAGGACGACCACCACGATGATGAGGCCGTAGAGGATGAGCCGGTACTCGTTGGTGAAGCGAAGCGTCTCCGGCAGCACGGTGAGCAGCACAGCACCCAGCATCGGCCCCCACAATGTCTGCAGGCCGCCGAACAGCAGAAAGATGATGAAGTTCAGGGACACGAAGAAGCCGAGATCGTGGGGGCTAACGACCAGGACGTAATGGGCCTGGATGGCACCGGCCAGGCCAACGAGGGCGCCCCCGAGCGCAAAGCTCACCGAGCGTGCGAGCGCGATCGAGACGCCCATGGCGCTCGCCGCAATTGGGTCGTCGCGCACGGCGCGGCAGGCAAAGCCCAATCGTGAGCCGTCGAAGCGCCAGGCCACATAGAGTGAGATCAGGGCCGCGGCTGCGGCGGTCCACACGCTGGTCCTGAGGCCGATGCCGGTGAAGCTGTTGGCGCCGCCGATGTATTCCCAGTTGAAGGCCAGCACGCTCAGTGCCTCGCCGAAGGCGAGCGTGGTCAGCTTGAGAATGAAATCGCGCATCTTGAGCGTTAGGAGGGCCAGCATCGTGCCGACCAAGCCGCCGGCGATCGCAGCAAGGCAGGTCGCCGGCAGCAGCGCCCAACCGAACTTCACGGTGAGCACGGCGGCCAGGTAGCCTCCGACGCCGGCGATCGCGGCAGTCGCCATCGACAGCTGGCCCGACATGGCGGTGATGTAGAGGCCGAGCGCCATGGCGACGTTCAGCAGCGTGAAGATGACTACGGGCTCCATGCTCGCGAGGTTCATGGCCGGGCCTCAGGTCGCGTAGGAGCCGAACAGGCCGTTCGGCCGGAAGTAGAGCACGCCGATCAGGACGAAGAATGCCGCCGCATCGCGCAAGCTCGAGGACAAGTAGCCTGTAACCAGCGCCTCGATGACGCCGATCGCGAGGCCGACCACCATCACCCCCTCGAAATAGCGGTTTCCCGCCACCAGCATGCAGATGAAGGCCTTGAGGCCATAGAGGAGACCGACGAAGGCCGACGCGGAGCCATAGAGCATGCCGACCGAAACCGCGGCGACGCCCGCCATCGCGGATGCCAGCAGGATGGTGAACTGGCAGATGCGGCTGACGTTGACTCCGAAGGCCGCCGCCACGTCTGGCCGCTCGGCGATAGCGCGCGTCGCCCGTCCATAGGAGGTGCGCCGCACGTAGAGGCTGACGAGTGCCAGCAGTCCGAGGCAGATGACGAAATTGACGATCTGCCGCAGCGTGAGAGCCACCGGGCCGATGTCGATGAATAGGCGCGGGAGCAGCGCTGGGTAGGCAACGGGGTCAGGCCCGGCGATGAGCGCCATTCCATTCTGCAGGGCGATGGCGACGCCCAGCGTCCCGATCAGCGTCATCAGGACGTCGCGGCCGCGCAAGGGCGCGATGACCGTCCGCTCGAGTGCGAAGCCGACGAGGCACGCACCGATTGCGCCCGCAAGCAGCGCGATGCCGAACCCGAGCGCTGGCCACTGGGTTGCCGGGAGGAGCCCGGCGAACATGCCGACCATGAAGATGTCGGGGTGCGCGAAGTTGATGACACGCAGCACGGTAAAGGCCAGCGCGAAGCCGATCGCCACCACCGCGTAGGTGCTGCCGATGACGAGGCCGTTGGCCAGTTGCTGCAGCAGAAGCTCCATTGCCGATCCCCGACCTCAGGCGTGCCCGCCAAGAAATACCGCCTGCACGCTTTCCTTGCTGCCGATCTCGGCGGCCAGCCCGCTCTCAACGATACGGCCGGTCTCGAGGAGGTAGGCCCAATGCGCGACCTTAAGCGCCTGGCGGGCGTTCTGCTCGACCATCAAGATGGCGATGCCCATGCTGTTGATCTCGCGCACCAGCTTGAACACCTCCTGCACCATGATCGGTGACAGACCAAGCGAGGGCTCATCCATCAGCAGGAGTTTGGGCGCCGCGATGAGCGCGCGAGCGATCGCAACCATTTGCTGCTCGCCGCCGCTGAGCGAACCGGCAACCTGTCCGTGGCGTTCACGTAGTCGCGGGAAACGCTCGAACATCTCGTCGATGCGTCGCTCGACGAGCGTCTTGTCGCTCACCACAAAGCCGCCGAGCCGCAGGTTGTCCATTACCGTGAGCGTGTTCCACAGCTGGCGACCCTCGGGCACCCAGGCCACACCGAGCATGTGGATTTGGTGGGGCTTCAAGCGTAGGAGGTCGATCTCGCCATTGAAGCGGATTTCGCCGGCGCGCGGACGCAGGAGGCCGAACAGCGTCTTGATGATGGTCGTCTTGCCCGCGCCATTGGCGCCCAGGATGACGCGCAGCTCGCCTGGCAGGATTTCCAGCGAGACGCCGTCGACGGCCGGCACCGCGCCGTAGGACACCCCCAGACCCTTGACCTCCAACAGCGCCGTCATTCCTCGGACCCGAGATAAGCTTCAATTACCTTCGGATCGACCCTGATTTCCGCTGGCGTGCCCTCCGCGATCTTTTCGCCGAAATTGATGACGACGACGCGGTCGGAGGCGCTCATGACTACGTTCATGTTGTGCTCGATGAGGAGCAGCGTCACGCCGGCCTCGCTCAGCCGGCCCATCAGGTCTACGATTTCATGGGCCTCCTGGGCCACCATGCCGGCCGTCGGCTCGTCGAGGATCAGCAAGCGCGGCTCGAGCGCCAGAGCGCGGGCGATCTCGACCCGGCGCTGATCCCCGTAAGGCAGCTCGGCCGGCATGCGGAACCGGTTCACCCCGACCCCGACCCAATCGAGCAGCGTCTCCGCATGCTCGATCGTCGCGCGCCGCTCGGCTCGTTCGGCGGACGTGGCGGTGAGCGCCGAGAGGATGCCTGCGCGCGTGCGCGCGGTGCGGCCGATCATGACGTTCTCGAGCGCATTGAGATGCCGGAACAGGCGAATGTTCTGGAACGTTCGGCCGATTCCGTGCGCGGCCAGCTTGTGGGGTGGCCAGCCCGTGATGCGCTTGCCGCTCAGAAAGATCTCGCCGCGGTCGGGCGGCAGCACGCCGGTGATCAGGTTGAACACCGTCGTCTTGCCGGCGCCGTTCGGTCCGACGATCGACATGACTTGGCCCGCTGGAACCTCGAAGCTCACGCCGTTGACCGCGACCAGCCCACCGAAGCGCTTCGTTAGACCCTCAACACGCAGCATAGCGCATCAGACTGCCACGTAGCTGCCGCGGCCGGTGATCTGGATCGCGACGACCGAGGGATTGATGTTGTTGCCGTCGGGCGGGTTCTTGAAGGTGATGCGTGTGCCGAGCGACGTCGTCACGTCGAAGTCGGCGAAGGCTGCGGCAACCTTGTCGCGGTCGGGCTCGCCGGCCTTCTTGAGGGCCGCCATGAGTGCCATCACGCTGTCGTAGCCGTAGGTCGAGAACGAGGTCGCTTCCTGCTGCGTAAAGCGCGTGTTGTACTTGTCGAGGAATGTCTTCAGCGGCGCCGACGGAGACGTCAGATCCTGGGCGAGCCAGGTGTAGTCACCCTTGACGACACCGCGGGTACCGTCCCAGTAGACGGGATCCTGGAATGAGCCGTAGCCGGTGATGAGGCGCTTGTCGATGCCGGCTTCGCGGATCTGAGAGACGACCTTGATGCCATCACCCGTCGCGGCCGCGACGTAGATGGCGTCGGGCTTCAAACTGCGGATCTTGGTGATCTGCGGGGAGAAATCCTGATCGCCGGCGCGAAAGGCCTCGAACGCCACGATCTCGAAACCGATCTTGCTCGCGAGCTCCTTGCACACGTTGGCATCGCCGGCTTGGGCGTCCTGGGTCTGGTCGTAGATGACGGCAAGCTTCTTGATGCCTTCCTTGGCGACTACTTTCTGCAGCAGGACCGGGACCGCCACGGTTGCGACGGGATTGACCCGGAAGCCGTAGGGGTTCCACTCCTTGATCGGCGCGCCCGAGCCGTTGCCGATCGAGGGCACCTTGATCTGTCCAGCGACCGGCACCAGCGGCACGTAGCCGACCGAGTTGGTCGGGCCGAGGACGGCGATCACCTGCGGGTCCGTGGCGTATTGGCGAAATAGCGTGATGGCCTGCTTGGCGTCGTTGGCCATGTCGCCGACGCTCATCTCGATCTGATACTTCTTGCCCGCGGCGTCAGCCCAACCGCCAGCGGCATTGATTTCGTCCACCGCGATGATGGCCCCGTCGCGCGCGCGGATGCCATAAGCGGCCGATGGACCCGTCAGCGGCTGAATGTGCCCGATCTTGATCACACCGGCTGCCTGGGCGCGGGCCCGAGAGACTGGAGCAAGGGCTAGCGACGCCGTGCCTGCCGCGAGCGTGACAAACCGGCGACGTGTGATCGAGTTGGCAGATGCGTTTGTGAGATGGAGCTGAGCTGGCATCTTCTTCATCGCCGATCGTCCCCTAATAGCGTTTTGCTGGTGTGCCATTGCCTAAGGCCCAGCCTCGGTGGGCATCGGCAACGCTCCAATGATAGGCGATATTTTCGCGGGTGCCAAAGAATGCTCTCGACCAGTTCGGGTGGAGGTGGCCGAGCACTATGCACACGATGCCCCTTTGGCATGCATTTGGAGAGCTTCACGCCGGTGCCGTCCTTGACGATGATAGTCGGGCCGCAGCGCCAACCGACTACGGCCTTGGGGTCGCGAGTGTGGGGACGCGGGGCATTGAGAACTGCACATTTTTTCCCTCAGTACGCTGCCTCTTTCTTGCTGGCTCGCCAGCCGGTGGCTGTCACCGTTTCGGGCTTGTTGCCGGCCGCTCCGGGTCTGTATGGTTCAATGCTTCTCACATAGACCTACAGCCTACGGAGCGAAGAGTTGGTCTTTCCCCTTGCTAACCTCGGGAGTGGCCGCCCGTGCAGAGTAAGCAGAGTGCGTCGCGTCCATGGGTCCAGGGTGGTTGACGGGGGCCAAAACGGCGGTCGGTCGGAAACTGGCTCGCTGGATCGCTATCGCTGCGCGATCGATCTCGCATGAGCGGGCTTGAACCCATGGCTCACGGATTTCGGATCGGCTGCGACATCGGGGGCACCTTTACGGACTTCGTCCTGATCGAGATGGAAACCGGTCGCGTCCGCACGGCAAAGCGACTGACCACGCCTGATGATCCGTCCCGGGCGATGCTCGCCGGCCTGACCGAGCTTGGCCATTCCGCCCCCGGCTCGGCGTTGGCTGCCGAGCGGCTTGCCCACGCGACAACGCTCGTTGCCAATGCCGTGATCGAGAGGAAAGGTGCCAAGACGGCTCTCCTTTGCACCGCAGGTTTCCGCGATGTCATCGAGCTCAGGCGCTACGTCCGCGTCACGACCTATGAGATGTTCGCCGATCCACCAACGCCCCTCGTGCCGCGTCATCTGCGATTGCCTGTCAACGAGCGCACGCGCGCGGACGGCTCGATTCTGAGACACGTCGATCCCGTCGAAATAGAGCAGATCGCGGGGCAGCTGAGGTCAGAAGGCGTCAAGACCGTTGCCATCTGCTTCCTTCACGCCTTCTCCAACCCGGCCAATGAGCGGGCCACCGGTGAGCTATTGACCCGTCTGTTGCCGGGCGTCGCGATCTCTCTCTCATCTGCCGTGCTTCCCCAGATCAAGGAATACGAGCGCAGCTCGACCACTGTCATCAATGCCTATGTGAAGCCGCTCACAGCGGGTTACCTGGGGCGGCTTGAAAAGGGCATCGCCGAGGCCGGCTTTCAATCGCCGCTGCAGATCATGCTCTCGAATGGAGGTATCGGCTCGGCCAAGACCGCGTCGGAGTTTCCAGTTCGGCTTGTCGAATCGGGCCCTGTCGCCGGTGCCGTCGTGGCTCAGCGCTTCGCCCGTCTACTTGGCCTGCCCGAGGTGCTTGCCTACGACATGGGAGGCACGACGGCGAAGGCCTGTCTCATTCGCGACGGCGCACTGCCGCTGACCGACGAGCTCGAGGTTGCGCGCTCGCGGCGATTCACCAAGTCGAGCGGATTTCCCGTGGCCATCCCGGCCGTCAGCATGATTGAGATCGGCGCCGGAGGCGGGAGCATTGCCCGGATCAACGCGCTCGGCATCGTGCAGGTGGGACCTGAGAGCGCCGGCGCAGCCCCGGGTCCGGCGTGCTATGGTCTTGGTGGCGCGAGGCCGACCGTCTCGGACGCCGATCTCGTGCTCGGGTACCTCGACGCCAATCACTTTGCCGGCGGCACAATGCGACTGCACCGCTTGGCCGCTGAGAATGCAATCCGCTCGGAGATCGCCGAACAGCTCAGGTTGGACACAGCGGCTGCGGCTTGGACCATCCACGACGTCGTCAATGAAACGATGGCTGCTGCCGTTCGCATGCACGTCAGCGAGCGTGGCGGCGACCCCTCCCGCCTGGTGGTCGTGGCATTTGGCGGAGCCGGTCCTGTTCACGTTTGCAATCTTGCCACAAAGCTCCGCATCAACCGGATACTGGTCCCGTTGAGGGCGGGCGTGTTATCGGCGCTTGGCCTCGTGCTCGCGCCGGCGGCATACGATATTGCCCGCACGCGAAAGACGCCGCTGCAGGGGCTCGATTTCCGCGCGCTCGCCAGCGATGTCGCACAAATGCAGGCCGAGATCGCGGCCAAGCTGCAAGAGGTCGCGAATGTCCCAGCAAGCTTCGAGGTTGCGCTCGGGCTCGGCTACATCGGGCAGAGCTATCATGTGCCGGTGAGCGTCGGCGCCGAGATCATCGCGACGCTGACCGCCGGTGAGCTTTTGGCTCGCTTTGCGGCCGAGTATCGGGGCAAATACGGCTACTTCTACGACGATGTCCCGGTGGAGTTGGTGACCGTGCATGTCGCCGGCGTGGCTGGCACCGAGAGCCGCGCTCTGCCTGAGCTCGAGATGTCGGGAGGTGATGCCTCGGCTGCCATGCGGGCCAGGCGTGACGCTTACTCGGCGCGGGCTGGCACGCAAATATCCTTCGCAATTTACAGTCGCGACAGCTTGAAGCCGGGCATGACCTTCGAGGGGCCCTGCCTCATCGAAGAAGAGTCCGCGACCACTGTGGTCGACGTCGATGCGCGCGTGACAATCGACCGCTTCGGCTCTCTCGACATCGCTCTTGGCAACACGGAGTGAATGATGGCGCGTCTCTATCTCGACGTCATCTGGCCGAGGCTGATTGCTGCCGCCGACGAGATGGCAACGACCCTCTTCCGGACGGCCTTTTCCCACGACGTCGTCGAAGTGCACGACATGTCGACCGGTCTCTACGACGATCGCGGCAATCTGCTTGGACAGACCTGGCTCGGAGCGACAGGACACGTCGGCGTCATGCCGGTGGTGGGGAAGGAGCTGGTCAGGAAGTTTCCACCCGAAAGCGTGCGGCCCGGCGACATCTTCATCTCCAACGACCCCTGGGTCTGCAACGGGCAGACGGCGGATATTTTCATCTTCACGCCCGCCTTCCATCGCGATCGGGTGATTGGCTTCTCCGTGAACAGCGTGCATCACGTGGATATTGGCGGCCGCAAGGGCTCGGGCCTCAGCGAGGAGGTGTTCGAGGAGGGCCTGATAATCCCCCTGATGCGCCTGCACCGGGCAGGCGAGCCAAACGAGGACCTGCTCGCCATCCTTACGCGCAACGTTCGCTTCAGTGAGAAGGTCATGGGCGATATCCGTGCCCAGGTGGCCGCCGGCTGGGTGGGGACCGAGGCCCTCGTGCGCATTGCCCGCGATCACGGGCTCGATGATCTTCGAGGGGCCGCCGACGAGATCATCGCACGATCGGAACAGTCGATGCGCGCCGGCATCCGCGGGCTTCCCAAGGGAACGTTCGTCAAGTCCATGCCCGTGGAGATCGGCGGCACCGATGAGCCGGGCAAGATCCAGCTCGCGCTCACCATCGCCGACGACACGATCACTGCTGATTTTGCAGGCACCAGCCCGCAAGTTCGCCGGCCCGTCAATTCGCCAATGAACTACACGCGGGCCTACGTCGCGGTGCCGCTGAAGATGATCTGCGATCCGGAGCTGCCGAACAACGAGGGGACCTATCGCCCCCTCGAAATCCGCGCGCCGGCCGGCACCCTCATCAATCCGACCTATCCCGCCGCCTGCTTCTGGCGACTTGCCTCGGGACAGCTGGTCTCAGAGCTGGTCTTCCGCATCCTGGCCGATATCGCGCCGGACCGGGTACCGGCCGACTCCGGCTCGATGCCGACGTGGCAGTTCTACGTCAACGGCAGCTGGCGCGATGGCGAGGGTTGGGCGCTTCACCAGCATGCCTTTGGCGGCATGGGCGGGCGTCCGGGCGCGGATGGCCTGGGCGCCATCAGCTTCCCGTACAATGTGCGTAATGTGTCGGTGGAATGGTCGGAAACCGAAACGCCGGTGCTGTTCCTGCGTCGCGAGCTCATCACGGACTCGGGCGGCGTTGGACGCTGGCGTGGGGGACTCGGCGAGGAACTCGTCATGACGGTCGAGAAGACTGCTACCGTGGCACCGTCAGCGCCCCTGACCCTCTCCGGGTCTGCCGGACGGACTCGCTATGCGGCGCAAGGTGTTGCCGGCGGCTCAGCCGGCAGCCTCGGCTGGATTGGCGTGAATGATACCCCGATCGCTCCCACGAGCGCGCCAGAGCTGCACTTCATGCCAGGCGATGTCGTAGCCCTGAGGACGCCCGGAGGGGCGGGTCACGGCAAGGCGCCCGAGCGGGCGCTCGAGGCGATCGAGGCCGATCTCAAGAATGGCTACATCAGCGCCGCGGCGGCCGAGCGCGACTTCGACCATCGCTCGCATCGCATCATGCCTATAGCAGGATCGCTTCAGACGGAATCACCTGCCTCAAATTCAACGTCGGGCGGAAGCGTGAATCCTGCTCTACTTATTGAGCCTTAGAGCGAGATTCACGTTCCTGGATGGAAGCCCCAGTGCTTCCGTCAGGAATGATCTCGCTTTAGGCGCCAGTCGATCGCACCGGCAGCCGGTCGTAATCAATGGTTGTAAGCCACTTGGGTCCCTCATGCGCCATCCAGAGCGCGGCAGCGAGCCTCGCGAACGTCTCGCAGGCGCGATAGTCGATCTCCTCATAGGCCCCGCGCGCCGCGTTAGCGCAGATCAGCACGCCCAGATAATCGCCCTTCCACAGGAGTGGCACCTGCATGGCCGAGGCAGCACGGAAGGTCTGCAGGATCTTGACGAAGCTCTGGTGGTGGCTCGTGTCGGCGAGCATGGCACCGCGTCGCGTCGCCGCTACTTGTCCGGGATGTCCGAGCGTAATGGGAACGCGTTCGTGGTACTGCTCGGGCTGGAAATTCACCGGCGCGGCAATGATATGATACTGCCGGTCAGGAGTAACTAGGAACACCGTTGCGGCGCTGGCGGCTGCCGCTCCATCCGGCAAGGCTCCCGGTCGTTGCACTGCGTCAGAGTTACCGAGCAGGGAGGGCAGTGTCCGCGTGATGCACCACAGCGCTGCTTCGGCATCCGCGGCAATTGCTGCATCGCCCGCCACCCGCTCCAGCGCCGCGAGCGCGTTGTCCTTGAAGGCATTGTAGTCTCTCATGGTGGGCGCTCTTGGTTCGTGGCCTTACTTGGAGTTGCCCCTATTCATGGCTGTTGGGGGTCGGTCCAGGCAAGCGGTCCTCCTTGCCGGCCTCCAGGATATCGCTGGTTCCCGAGCATTCCATGCATCGCAAGGATGCGCACGGCGCATGATAGCGCGATGTCGGTTGCCCACCGCCCCCAAGTCGGCTTCATTTGGTCGATCGCCGTCGCCCGCAGTCAAGGGCGTCGCAGGAAAATCCAGGGGGAGAGGCCGCGCCATGCAGTTCATTGACTTGAGCCGAGAGATCCATCACCGGGCCCCGACTCATCCCTCCCATCCCCCAGTCGTCATGGCCGTCTGGAACGACCACAGCGAGGTCAAGAGCGCGGGCACGACTCGTTTCACGTCGAAAGCGATGGCACTCACGTTGAGCGATCATTCCGGCACGCACGTCGATGCACCCTGTCACTTCAATCCCGACCCCAAGGCGGCCTCGATCGACGAGGTGCCGCTCGAGAACTTTTACACCGAGGCGATCTGTCTCGATCTTTCCCATGTGCCGCTGAAGCACGAGATCGGCGTCGCCGAGATGGAGGAGGCGCTGAAGGCCTCCGGCCAGCAGATCAAGAAGCGCGACACGGTGCTGATCGAGATGGGTGTCAACAAGCGCCTGTGGGGGACACCCGCATACCTGCATGACTTCCCGGGGCTCCATGTCGATGCCGTGCATTGGCTCGCCGACAAGGGCATTATCATGTTTGGCGTCGAGGCGGTCAGCCCGGCCCCCGAAGGCGAACCCAACTTCAAGGCCCACATGGCCTGCGCCGAGCGTGGCATTACGCACATGGAGTGCCTGTGGAACCTCGACAAGCTGGTGGGCAAGGGTCGGTTCCGGTTCATAGGTTTCCCCCTCAAGATCCGGGGTGGCACGGCAAGCCCGATCCGCGCAGTCGCCATCATTGGCGGATGAAGACCGCTGCTAAAATCGCGCGCTTGCAGCGCAAGGGACCCCGCTTGTGACCGCAACCGATCAGCTGGCAGAGTTCGTTGCCGCGACACGGCTTGCCGACATCCCCGCCGACGTCATCGCCCGTGGCCGGCTGGTCCTGGCCGACTGCTTCGGGTGCATGGTGGCAGGTGCGGTGGTGCCGGAGGTGCGGCGCCTGGCAGCCCTCCACGTCGACCGCGGCAATCCGGTGGCCACCGTGCTTGGAACAGGCCAGCGCCTCGCCGCGGACGCTGCCTCTTTCATCAACGGCACAGCCGGCACCTGGCACGACCTCGACGAAGGCAACCTAAGCACCCGGACGCACGCCGGCATCCAGCTCCTGCCGGCAGCACTGGCAGAAGCCGAGATGCGCGGCCTCTCCGGCGCTAGCCTCCTGGAGGCGGTGATCCTGGCCTACGAGGCAAGCGCCCGGATCTGGCGGGCAACGAAGGCGCGCTTGTCCGTCCATCCCCACGGCACGTATGGTCCCCTCGCCGCCGCGATTGCACTTGCCAAACTGCGCGGCGACGACGCTCAGGCAATCGCCAGCGCCATCAACATTGCCGCCACGCTCGGCCTGGCGGCCAGCCGCATGACCCTCACTGACGGGGCAACCGTCCGCAACATCTACACGGGTCATAGCGGGCGCGCGGGCTTTGAGGCTCTCGCTCTGCGCGATGCGGGTTTCACCGGTGAAGCGGACGCGATTGCATCGATCATGGGCAATATCTACGGCAGCGAGTTCGACGCCAGCGTGGCGACCGCCGAGCTGGGTGAGACTTGGTGGATCCGGCGCAACTACTTCAAGCGGTTCGCGGCCGGTCGCTATGCTCATGGCGCCCTCGACCTCATCGAGGAGCTCGCCGATCGCCTCAAATCGCGACTTTCGGCCTCGACCATTGAGCGGATCGACGTGGAGACATTCTTCTGGGCGGCTACCCTCTCGGGTCAAACGGTCAGTACGCCCTTTGGGCTGCGGTTCTCGCTGCCAATGGCCATTGCGCGCAGGATTGTTCACGGCCCTCTGCCGCTGACCGATGACGGAGCGCGTGCCTTCGCCGACCCCCACGTGGCAGCGCTCGCCGCCAGGATTTACGTGGTCGAGGAAAAGGCTTTCACGGATGCCTACCCAGATCGCCAGCCGACCCGCATGACGGTCAAGTTCCGCGACGGCGGTACCGAGAGCGTGAGTGCAGAGCGCATCGTCGGCGAAAGCGACTATCCCCTGCCCGAGTCAATCCTGCAGGCGAAGTTCGTCGAGCTCGTCGATCAGAGCTGGGGGGCAGGCGCCGTCGGCGCCTGGCGCAATCTCGCCCGCATCGAGGAGATTGAGGATGTGTCCCTCCTCGTCGCCGGCTGGCGCCCCGGCAGCCAAACGCAATGACGCAAGGAGAATGCATCATGGCGACTGCGTTATCGAGCATCGATCTCGAGCCTTTCATTGCTGGCAGCGAGTCGAGCAGGCAGACTGTACCGCGGGCAATCGCGCAGGCATGCGAGGAGGTCGGTTTTTTCAAGATCCGTGGTCACGGCCTGCCGCAGACGCTCATCGATACGACCTTTGCCACAGCGAGCGATTTCTTCGGTCAGCCGCAGGCGATCAAGGACCTGTCGCGGCCGCCCAAGAGCGCATCCGCGCGCGGCTATCATGCCCTACTGACGAAAAACCTCGCCAAGACGCTGGGCTATGACAATCCGCCCGATCTGCGCGAGCAGTTCTACATCGGCCCGCTCGTTAGCCGCGCCGCCGAATTCGCTCATATTCCCGGCGCCGCCGAACTCTACGCTGAAAATATCTGGCCGCAGGCGCCAGCGGCCTACCGCCAGGTCTTCAGCGCCTATTACACTGCGCTGGAGAGGCTCGGCGGCACGCTGATGCGCGCATTTGCCCTGGCGTTGGGAGTCGATGAGCGCTTCTTCGACGACAAGATCGACCGCCATTTCTCGACCCTTCCAGCCAACCACTATCCAGAGCCCGTCGGCGATCCCCTCCCCAACCAAGTCCGCGCGGGCGAGCATACGGACTTTGGCAGCCTCACGATTCTCGCGGTCAGCGAGCGTTCAGGCGGCCTGCAGGTCAAGCTCAAGGATGGCTCGTGGCTCGACGTGAAGTCTGAACCCGATGAGTTCATCGTCAACATCGGCGACATGATGCAACGCTGGACCAATGATCGCTGGATGTCCAACCTGCACCGCGTCGTGAATCCGCCGGCCGGGCAGCGCAAAGGCAGCCGGCGCATGTCGATAGGCTATTTTCTTCATCCCAACTACGATGCCGAGATCGCGTGCCTGCCGACCTGCACGGGGCCCGATCAACCGCCGCGCCATGCGCCTGTTCGCGCCGGCGACATGATGCGTCAGAAGCTCGAGGCGCGCGCGGCGTGAACGCGGCGGGCATAGAACCACCCTCGCTTAGGGAGCAATCATGCCCACCAGGCCACTAGTCGCCACCATCGGTTGCGGCGGCACCATCTCCTCGCTCGGTCGCGACAGCACAGACGTGCTCGAC
>JRHI01000813.1_pt1 | contig 31039 bp, 21 predicted proteins | sample 215371 | NCBI WGS metagenome assembly JRHI01 (sample SAMN02929681, study PRJNA255918) | sediment metagenome | biome: cave system; feature: Ice Cave; material: Sediment; isolation source: sediment from deep within a dark volcanic ice cave with no known source of... ...
CGACGCGTTTGCCTGGGTGCACCTCGGGGCGAACATCGGCTCGTCGACCGGCGACGTCCGGATAACGCCGTCTGACGATACGCTGCGAGCCGCCGCGCTTCGTGCGCTCGGACCCCACGGTCTCGCCACGATTCAGCAAATGCCGGCGACGCAAGTGTCCGGCGAGGCAGCGACGATCAGCGAGGCGGGCGGTCGCTTCATCTCCTTCATCGGCGTGAACGCCTGGTTTCACAATCCGCGCGACCTGTGGCCGGACACGGTCGACGTCCGGGCGGTCGCTCGGTTCGCGCGCGCCGTCGGTGACCTCACCCAGTCGCTCGCGAACACGCGGTGACATGCAGCGGCGGACCGGTGTGTCCGCCGGACCGATCTCGCTTGTCCTGAGCTCGTCGAAGGGCGAGCTCAAGGCAGACACGTGGGTCGGCCCTCGACGCGGCGTGAGGTCGATTATCATGAGCGCATGAAACGTCTCCTGCGTTCGGCCGCCGCAGCCGCCCTTGTCGCCACGCTGGTGAGCCTCACCGCCCTCACCGCTCAAACCAAAAAGCCGGCGCCCTCTGCGGTGCGCAAGCCGTTCACCGTCGTCGAAGCGAAGATTCCGGAGATGCAGGCGGCGCTGAAGGCGGGCCGCGTCTCGTCGCGCGAAATCGTTCGTCAGTATCTGCAGCGGATCGGCACGTACGAAGAACTGCTGCACGCGGCTATCACCGTGAACCCGAACGCGATGGCGCTGGCCGACGAACGGGACCGCGAGCGCGCGGCCGGCACGATCCGCGGGTCGCTGCATGGAATTCCCATCGCGCTGAAGGACAACGTCCACACCACGTTCATGCGGACCACCGGCGGCGCGCTGGCATTCGAGAACCTGACGCCGCCGTACGACGCCACGCTGACGAAGAACCTCATCGACGCCGGCGCGATCATCATCGCGAAAACGGGGATGACCGAGCTCGCCAACTGGGTTGCCGGCGCGCCGACACCGATGCCGGCCGACTACAACGCGGTCGGCGGGCAGGGCTACAACCCGTACGACCCGCGAAAAGATCCGCGCGAGGCGACGTTCGACGGACGCCCCGCGCTGCAGACCGGCGGATCCAGCTCCGGCATCGGAACGGCGGCGAGTTTCTGGGCCGGCAACGTCGGCAGCGAAACATCGGGATCGATCCTCAGCCCGGCCAATCAGAACATGCTCGCCGCCATCAAGCCGACGGTCGGCCGCATCAGCCGCTACGGCGTGATCCCGATCACGGCCGATCAGGATACGGCCGGGCCGATGGCGAAGGGCGTCGCCGACGTGGCGATCATGTTCGGCGCCATGGAAAGCGCGTCGCCCGATTCGAACGATCCGGCGACACGGTTGTGCACGCCCGCGCCCGGACGCGACTACACGAAATTCCTGAAGACCGACGGCCTGAAAGGCGCGCGCATCGGCATCCCCCGCGCGTCGTTTTACGACGCGTTCACGCCGTCCGGCGGCGAGCCGGCGCCCGCGGGGACGACGGCAGGGACGACAGCCGACGCGGGAAGAGGCGGCCGCGGCGACCGGGGCGCGGGTGGCGCGGGCGGCGGCGGGCTGAACGCCGAGCAGAAGAAGGCGATGGACGATGCGATTGCCGTCTTGAAAGCGCAGGGCGCGATCATCGTCGATCCGGCGAACATCCCGAGCGTGGTCGATCCCGATCCGAAAAACAACTTCCTGCGCTGGAGCCAGTGCTCGGGCGCGAACAACGCAAGGGGCAAGGACGTAGATTGTTCGATCGTGCTCAAATACGGAATGAAGCGCGACTTCAACGGCTGGCTCAAGTCGCTCGGCGCGTCGGCGCCGCTGAAGTCGCTGACGGAGCTGCGCGAGTGGAACAAGGCGCACGAGAGAGCGGGCGCGATCAAGTACGGGCAGTCGCTGCTCGACATCTCGGACGAAATGGACGTCGAGAAGGATCGCGGGCGCTACGAAGCCGATCGCGCGAAGGACATCAGGCTGTCGGCCGCGCACGGCATCGACGAGGTGATGAACGCGGAGCGCCTCGACGCGCTCCTGTTCCCGGGCGCCGGCGGCGCGGCCATCGCCGCCAAGCCCGGCTACCCGACGGTGATCGTGCCGTTCGCGCTCGTGCCGAATGCACCGACGCCCGCGTTTCCGGCAGGGTTCGCTGCCAAGCCGGGACCCTTCGGCGTCAGCTTCACCGGCATGGCGTGCAGCGAGCCCAAGCTGCTCGAGCTCGCCTACGCGTTCGAGCAGGCGACCAAACGGCGTGTGGCTCCGCCTTCCACGCCGTAATCCTGCGTGAACGTCGCCGGCGCGTCGGCCGGCGGGCACCTCGCGCTGATGACCCGGATGATTCCGACGAGCGCCAGGTTCGACCGCACGTGCTAGGACTCGAACGCACGTGAGCGCCGATCGCGGACGCGCCGCGCTGCCGGCGCCGCCGCGGCTTATAATCATGGGTCTTGCTCGAGTCCCTCCTTGCCGACATTCGCTTCGCGGTCCGGTGGCTGCGCAAGAGTCCGGGGTTCACGCTGGTGGCGGTCGCGTCGCTCGCGATCGGGATCGGCTTCAACACCGCCCTTTTTGCCATCGTGGATGCCGTCTTGTTCAAGCCGCTGCCGGTCGCGGCCCCCGAGCGCCTCATCGACGTGTTCACCAGCGACTCCACGGGCACCATCGACTTCTCCACCTCGTCGTTTCCCGACTACCTGGATCTGAAAGCGCAGAACGACGTGTTCGACGGGGTCGTCGGCTACAGCCCGATGTTCGCCGCGCTGAACCTCGACAGTCGCTCGCGCCTGGCGATGGGCGAGATCGTCACGGGAAATTACTTCCAGGTGTTCGGCGTGGGCGCCGCGCTCGGCCGCACGATTCTTCCGTCAGACGATGTGCCGGGAGCGCCGCGCATCGTGATGGTCTCGCATCGCTACTGGGCGCGCGAGCTCGGGTCCGCACCCGACGCGGTCGGTCGCGTCCTGCGGATTCGCGGCAGCCCCTACACCATCGTCGGCGTGGCGCCCGCGGGTTTCAGCGGCATGGTGCCGATTCTCTCGCCGGAAATGTGGATACCCGCCGCGGCCTCGCTCGACGTGGAGCCGGTCGGCATCCGCGACACGCTGCCGTCGCCGACCGGCACGACGCGCCTCGACCGGCGCGCGGATCGCTGGCTGTTCATTCGCGCGCGGCTCGCGCCCGGCAAAACGATGGAGGAAGCGCGCGCGAACCTCACGCTGCTGATGGCGCGCATCTCGGCGGACAACCCGGCGACGAACCGCAATCGCCGCGTCTCGCTGAAGCCGACGAGCCGCGTGCATCTGCATCCGTCGCTCGATTCCGTGGTCGTGCCCGTGGCGGCCGGGCTGATGGCCGCGGTCGGCCTGGTGCTGCTGATTGCCTGCGCCAACGTCGCGAGCATGCTGCTCGCGCGGGCGTCGAGCCGCCACAAGGAAATCGGCATCCGACTCGCGATCGGCGCGAGCCGCGGCCGCCTGGTGCGGCAGCTCATCACCGAGGCGCTCGTGATGTCGCTGGTGGGCGCTGCCGGCGGGCTGCTTCTCGCCTGGTGGGCGACGTCGGCCGTCGCGTCGCTGAGCGTGCCGCTGCCCATTCCGCTCACGTTCGATCTGCGGATCGACGGCCGCGTCCTCGCGTTCACGCTCGGCGCGACGCTGCTGACCGGCGTGCTCGCCGGTCTCGTGCCGGCCATCCAGGCCTCGAAGCCGAACCTCATCGCCGATCTGCGGGGAGAAGCGGCCGGGTCGCAGGTGGCCGGACGCCGCTGGACGCTCGGCGATCTGCTGGTTGCCGGACAGATGGCCGTCACCGCGCTGTTGCTCGTCGTGGCCGCGCTGCTCACGCGGAGCTTCTTCGCGGCCCAACGGACGAACGCGGGGATCCCGGTCAATCGTCTTGCGATTGTGTCCACCGACACGGCGATGCTGCGCTACACGCCCCAGCGCAGCCAGCAGTTTTTCGATCAGGCGATCGCCAAGGTGTCCGCGATTCCCGGCGTCGAATCGGCCGCGCTCGCCACGCGCGTGCCGCTGCAGGTGAACGCCAACCGCTGGGAAATCTGGATCCCCGATCGCCACAAGCCGGGCGACCATGGCGATACGGTCGAAGTCACCGCCGTCTCGCCCGGGTACTTCGAGACCATGGGGGTGGCCATCGTCGAGGGGCGCCGGTTCACGGACGCCGACCGGCCCGACACGCCGCGGGTCGCGATCGTCAACGAAACGCTGGCGCGGCGCGAGTGGCCCGGGCAGAGCGCGATCGGAAAAGTGTTCCACACGCGGGGCGGCGAGGGGCCGGCCTTCCACATCGTCGGCGTGTCCGCGGATCACAAAGTGCTGACGCTCAGCGAGCCGCCGACGCCGTTCCTGCAGATCCCGCGCAACCAGCGGCCGAATTCGTACGCCGCCATCGTCGCGCGCACGCGGGGCGACGCGGCGGCACTCCTGCGCGACATGCGGCGCGAGCTGCTCACGCTCGATCCCAACATTGTCTTTGTCGAGAACCAGACGATGGAGAACGGGGTGGATGCGACGCTGTTTCCGATGCGGGTCACCGCGTGGCTGGTGAGCGGCGTGGGTGTCGTGGCAATGCTCCTGGCCGCGATCGGGTTGTACGGCGTGATCGCGTACTCGGTGGCGCGCCGCACGAAAGAGATCGGGATCCGCGTTGCCCTCGGCGCGCGGCCGGGCGCGGTCGTCGGCCTGGTGATGCGGCACGGGCTGCTGGTCGCCGCCGCCGGGCTGCTGGCGGGGTGCCTGATGGCGACGCTACTCGCGGCGATCGCCGCGCGGACGATTGCCGGCGTGCTCTACGGTGTCGGCGCCGCGGATCCGATTTCGTGGCTCGCCGCCGCCTCGCTGCTGCTCGGCGTCTCGGCGCTGGCGAACTTCGTCCCCGCCTGGCGCGCCTCCAGAGTCGATCCGTCCGAAGCTCTTCGCACCGAGTAGCGGACTCGGCGGACCATTGAATTCTTCCCACGCGAATGAACTACGCCGCTCAATTTCCCGTCTACGGTCTCGTATGGTTTCCGATATCCGTGTGGGTCTGCGGTTGCTCTGGCGGGACAAGGCGTTCACGATCGCTGCGGCGCTGACGCTGGCGCTCTGCATCGGCGCCAACACGGCGCTGTTTTCCGTCGTCCACAACGTCCTCCTGCGGCCGCTGTCGGTTCCCGATTCCGACCGCATCCTCCTCGTGGCCAACGACTACCCGAAGGCCACCGCCGGCGGGTTCCTGGGCTACTCCGGCGCGCCCGACTACTACGATCGCCTCCGCGACACGACGGTGTTCGAGGAACAGGCGATGTTCGACGTCCGCAGCCAGAGCCTGGATCAGAACGGCACGCCGACGCGCGCGCGCGTGATGCAGGCCACGCCGTCGTTCTTCCGGATCGCGAGAATGCAGCCCCAGCTCGGCCGCACATTCACCGATGCCGAGGGCGAGCTCGGCAACGAAACGAAGGCCGTGCTCAGCTACGGGCTCTGGCAGTCGCTGTTCGGGGGCGACCCGCAGGTTATCGGCCGCGACGTCCGCATCGACGGCCAGCCGCACAGCGTCGTAGGCGTCATGCCGCGCTCGTTCGTGTTCATCAACCCCAAAGTGATGTTGTGGACCCCGCTCGCCTTCACCCCCCGTCAGAAATCGGACGACTCGCGCCACTCGAACAACTGGCAGCAGATCAGCCGCCTGAAGCCCGGCGCGACGATCGAGCAGGCGCAATCCCAGCTCGACGCCCTTACGGCGGCGAACATGACACGCTTCCCGCACTTGAAGGAGCTGCTGATCAACGCGGGGTTCCACACGGTCGCCGTCGGCCTTCAGGGCTTTCTCGTCCGCGACGTGAAGGCGACCCTTTTCCTGATGTGGGGCGGCGCGATCTTCGTGCTGCTCATGGGCTGCGTGAACGTGGCCAACCTCGTGCTGGTGCGATCGCGCGCGCGCATGAAGGAGCTCGCCACGCGGCTCGCGCTCGGCGCGGGCAAGGGACGCATCGCGCGGCAGCTCATCACCGAAAGCGTCATCCTCACGACATTCGCTGCGGCGGCCGGGCTCGCGATCGGGTATGCCGCGCTGCGACTGCTCGGCAGCATCAATATTCAGGATCTGCCGCGAGGCGAGGAGATCCGGCTCGACGGCGTTGTCGTCGCCTACACCGTGGTGGTGGCGAGTGCCATCGGCTTCGTGCTCGGGCTGATTCCGGTGGCGAACGTGCTGCCCGCGAACCTGACGTCCGTCCTCCGCGAGGAGGGACGCAGCGGCACCGCCGGACGCGGCGCGCGCGCGTTGCGCCGATCGCTGGTCGTCGCCCAGATCGGTTTCGCGTTCGTCCTGCTCATCGGTGCCGGCTTGATGTTCACCAGCTTCAGGCGCCTGCTCGCCGTCGACCCCGGGTTCTCCGCCGATCATGTGATGACGGTGTCGGTCACCCTGCCACGCTCGCGATACGTGAAAGACGAGACCTGTCGCGCCTTCGTCGATGCAGGCGTGCGGCGGATGCGCGCGCTGCCCGGGGTGGTTGCCGCGGGCGCGACCGACACGATTCCGCTCGGCGGCAACCACAGCGACAGCGTGATCATGGCCGAGGGGTATCGGATGCGGCCCGGCGAGTCTCTGATTGCGCCGAATTCGGTCGACGTCACACCCGGCTATTTCGAGGCGATGGGCGCGAAGCGTCTGGCCGGCCGCTTCTTCGACGATCGCGATGCGCCGACGGCGCCCCGCGTGATCATCGTCGACGAAACGCTGGCGAAGCGCTTCTGGCCGGGTCAGAGCCCGATTGGGCGCCGGATGTATCAGCCGAGCGATCCGAAGAACCTGCTCGCGATTACCGAGAAGACCGTGTTCCTGACGGTCGTCGGCCTCGTCGGCGACATCAAGCTGGGCAGCCTCGCCGAGGGGAAGGATTCGGTCGGCTCGTATTTCTTTCCGATGTCGCAGGACACGTCGCGCGGCATCGTCTTCGCGGCGAAGACGGCGGGCGATCCCATTTCGCTGACCGGCGCCATGCGCGGCGCGATCGCGCAGCTCGATCGCGATCTGCCGATCTTCGACGAGCAGACGATGGAACAGCTGATGGAGAAGTCGCTGCTCAATCGAAAGTCGCCGGTCGTGCTGTCGCTCGGGTTCGGTGCAATCGCGCTCTTTCTGTCGGCGATCGGCATCTACGGCGTGCTTGCCTATCTCGTGACGCAGCGCCGGAAGGAGATCGCCGTCCGCATCGCGCTCGGCAGCAGCGCGCGCGGAATTTTCGAGCTGGTCCTGCGCGAAGGGCTGGTGCTCATCGCCGCCGGGCTGCTGCTCGGCGCGGTCGGGGCGATCGTGCTGCGCAAGGGCCTCGAGAGCCAGCTGTTCGGCGTCAGCGCCGCCGATCCGGTCGTGCTCTTCGCGGTCGCGGGCATCCTCGCGGTGGTCGCCGTGGCCGCCTGCGCGCTGCCGGCCCGCCGCGCGACGCGCATTGATCCGATCGTCGCATTAGCGGAATAATCCGCGAGGTGACGGCGACCCAGACCACAGACGTCGCGCTCGTGCTCGCGAAAGCGCGACGGCGCCTCATCCCGTTTCTGTTTCTCCTCTACATCGTCGCCTACCTCGATCGGATCAACGTCGGCTTCGCCGCGCTGCAGATGAACCAGGCGCTCGGGTTCTCGGCGACGACCTACGGCTTCGGCGCCGGCATTTTTTTTCTCAGCTATGTGTTGTTCGAGATTCCGAGCAACGTGATCCTCGCGCGCGTCGGCGCGCGGCTGTGGATCGCGCGGATCATGATCACGTGGGGGCTGGTGTCGTCCGCGATGATGTTCGTGCGGAGCGCATCCGGCTTCTACACACTGCGGTTCCTGCTGGGCCTCGCGGAGGCCGGCTTTTTCCCTGGCATCATCTTCTACCTCACGAAGTGGTTCCCGGCGCGCGCGCGCGCGAGAACCATCGCCGCCTTCATGACCGCCACGCTGATTGCCGGCGTCGGCGGCGGACCGATCTCCGGCGCGCTGCTGTCGCTTCACGGATCGAGCGGGCTGGCCGGCTGGCAGTGGCTGTTCCTGCTCGAAGGCGTGCCGGCGATCGTCCTCGGCCTCGTCGTGCTGAAGGTGCTGGCGGAGCGGCCGGAAGAGGCGGCGTGGCTTACCGAAGCGGAGCGCGCGGCGCTGGTGGCATGCCTGCGCGAGGACCAGAGCGCCCAGCGCCACGAGACGACCCGGACCGCGCTGAGCAACGGGCGCACGTGGCTGCTGGCAGTGGTCTACTTCACCATTCCCGTGACGCTCTACGGCATCGGTTTCTTCCTGCCGCAGATGCTGAAGACCGCTTCGGGCTCCAGCGACTTCATCGTCGGCCTGCTGAGCGCCGTGCCGTACGCGGCGGGGGCGATCGCGATGGTCATCGTCGGCCGCCACTCGGATCGTACCCGCGAGCGCCGCTGGCACGTGCTGGTGCCCGCGTTGGTCGGCGCGGCCGGCCTTGCGCTCAGCGCGGCGTCGACCGGCCTCACCTGGTCGGTCGTGACGCTGTCGATCGCGATGCTCGGCCTCGCGTCGATGTTCGGGCCGTTCTGGGCGCTCACGACGTCGACGATGGGCGGTGTGGGCGCGGCTGCGTCGATCGCGCTGGTCAACTCCGTGGGCAACACCGGCGGTTTCGTCGGGCCGTACCTGCTCGGCGCGATCAACGACGCGACGCACAGCTTCGCGATCGGCGTGATGGCGATCGCCGCCATGCTCGCCGCCGGCGCCACGCTGGTGCTGCTGGTTCGCGACGACTGAACCGCCGGCGGCTCCCTTCGTCCAACTCGACGGCCGTTCGTCGGAAACGTACCCGGGAGCAATCGTCTCGTGCAAGATCCCCAGGATGGCTCGGCTGAAGCCTTCGCCCTACAAATACACGTAGCGGGAATTCAGCGGAGCGGAAACGTAGCGCGAAGGCTTCCGCGGAGCGAAACGTACGACGTCGGAAGTCCACACCGAGGTCCGTGCGGTAAGATCCGCGCATGAGAAACCTCCTCACGCGTGCGGCCCTCGTCTCCGGGGTTCTCGCACTGCCGGCAATCGTCTTCACGCAATCCGCCCCGGCCGACGGGGTGTCCGCCCGCGCGAAGGAGCTCCACACCCGCGCGATCGTGATCGACTCGCACGACGACACCACGCAGCGCCTCCTCTTCGACCAGAACTTCGACATCAGCGTCCGCCAGAAAAACGGCAGCATCGACATCCCGCGCATGCGCGAGGGCGGGCTCGACGGGCTGTTCTTCTCGATCTGGGTGCCCGCCGACGTCACCGGGATGCCCGCGGTGAAAACGGCGACGGCGCTCATCGACTCGGTGCACAAGGCGGTGAAGGCGCACCCGAACGACCTGATGCTGGCCACCACCGCCGCCGATGTCCGCCGCGCCGCCTCGGAGCGCAAGATCGCCGCGTTGATGGGAATGGAGGGCGGCCACATGATCAACGACGATCTGGGTCAGCTCCGGACGTACGCGGCGGCCGGCGTCCGCTACCTGACGCTCACGCATTTCAAGAACAACAACTGGGCCGACTCGTCCACCGACAAGCCCGCGCACGGCGGCCTCACGCCGTTCGGCAAGGAGGTCGTCCGCGAACTGAACACGCTCGGGATGATGGTGGATATTTCGCACGTGTCCGACAAGACGTTCTACGACGTGCTGGCGATCACCAAGGCGCCGGTGATCGCGTCGCACTCCTCCTGCCGTGCGATCGCGAACCATCCACGCAACATGACCGACGACATGCTGCGCGCACTCGCAAAGAACGGCGGCGTCGTGATGATCAACTACCACGCCGCCTTCCTCAGCGAGGAGTTTCGCGTCGCCAGCGAAAAGCGGTCGGGCGACGTCGTCACCTCCAACGCCGCCATGGCCAAGAAATGCGGCGGCAACGAGGCGTGCGCGACGATGGAGAGCGAGCGGGCGGACCACGAGGCGATGGCGAAGGGCGAACTGCCCAAGGTGACCTGGGAGAAGATCATCGAGCACATCGATCACGCCGTGAAAGTCGCCGGCGCCGAACACGTCGGCCTCGGCTCGGACTTCGACGGCGCGACGATGCCGCTCGGCATGGAGGACGCATCGAAGCTCCCGAACATCACCGGCGCGCTGCTGAAGAAGGGTTACTCGGACGCCGACATCGAGAAAATTCTCGGCGGGAACATCCTGCGGGTGATGGAGCAGGTGCAGAAAGCCAAGGGGTAACCCGAACGACCCCTGAACCGCGGAACCATGAACCGAGAACCCCGCCATGAAACCCACCGCTGACGTCGTGATCATCGGCGGCGGGTGCATGGGTGCCAGCGTCGCCTATCATCTCGCCCGGCGCGGCGTGACCGACGTCGTGCTCCTGGAGCGCGAAAAGATGCTCGCGACCGGATCGACGGGCCGTAACGCCGGCGGCGTCCGCCATCAGTTCTCGAACGAGGCGAACATCAGCCTGTCGATCGAATCGATCGCGCTGCTCGAGCGCTTCGCCGACGAGGTCGGTCACCCGATCGACTTTCACCAGGACGGCTACCTCTTCCTTCTCTCCACGGCGGCCACCGTCGAGACATTTCAGCGACACGTCGGCTTGCAACGCAGCCTGGGCGTCGATGTGCAATGGCTCGACGCCTCCGAGGCCTCGCGGCTGGCGCCGGGGCTGAACGCGGACGGCGTCATCGCCGCGACCTTCTGCCAGCGCGACGGCATTGCCGATCCCAACGGCGTCACGATGGGGTTCGCGAAGACGGCGCACGCGCTCGGCGTCTCGGTCGAGCGCGACGCCGAGGCGACCGGGATTCGCGTGGACGCCGGTCGGGTCGCGGCCGTCGAGACGACGCGGGGGACCATCGAGACGCGGACCGTCGTGAACGCCGCCGGGCCGCATGCCCGCACGGTCGGACGGATGGCCGGCGTGGACGTGCCGGTGGATCCGATCCGCAGGCACATCTTCATAGCGGCCTTCGACACGTCCAGCCCGAGCGATGCTGCGCCGCCGCCGATTCCGTCGTCGCACATCATGGTCATCGACTTCCAGACGACGCTCTACTTTCACCGCGAGGGCGCGGGCCTGCTGTTCGGCATGGGCGACCCGCATGAAACGCCGACCTTCGACACGACCGTACAGTGGGATTTTCTGCCGCAGGCGATCGACGTCGCCGTCGCGCGGCTGCCGGCACTGTCCAATGCCTCGATCTCGCATGCCTGGGCGGGACTCTACGAGATGTCGCCGGACGGCAACCCGATCGTCGGCGTCGCGGAGGGCGTGGACGGCTTCTTCCTGATCAATGGCTTCAGCGGTCATGGGTTCCAGCATTCGCCCGCCGCCGGACGGATTCTTGCGGACGTCATCACCGGGCGCGATCCACATTTCGATCTCACGCCGTTTGCGCCCGGCCGCTTCGCGCGGCCTGGCGCCACCGCCGGCGAACGTTACGTGGTCTGATGCGGTACGCGGTCCGATCGAGCTTCGTCGACGTGCGGGGCGTCGGCCGCCGCGAACGGTCGCACGCTCGTCGCCGTCGAGATCGGCCCGGCGCGGCGGCCAATACTGGACGCGCCGTTGCGGTGGCGATCCGCAGGCGCTGCTGGCAACGGGACCACATTCAGGATGGGCTGGAGTGCTCGATGTTTTTAGAATTATGAGGTCCGTGAAAAATGCCGAATCTGCTCGCCGTGGTGCTCGTCTACTGCGGCCTCGCCGGGATGGTGACCGGCGCGCTCTCGGTGGTGATGCCGCTCCGATTCCTGCACATCCGAACCAGGACTGCGGGGGCCGCGCTGTTGGCCGCCGGCTTCGGGACAGCGGTCGCAGGCCTTCTGAGCCCGTCCACCCTCGAGCGAGCGGCGGATGTGCGGACCGACCTCGATCGCGCGGCGCCCGTGTGGCATTTTGAGGAACGCCACCGGACGCACGTGGAGGCGGCGCCCGACGCAGTCTATCGCGCCATGCGCGCGGTGACGGCGGACGACATCCTGCTGTTCCGCACGCTGACATGGATCCGCTCGCCGCGCCTGCGGCAGGCTGACGGCGGAACAATCCTGCGTCCGCCGGCCGAGGCAGTGCCGCTGCTCGACGTCGCGTTGCGTACCACGTTCAGACAGATCAGCGAGCGTCGCCCCCGCGAATTCGTCGTGGCGACGACCGTCGGGCGCGGGGTCACTGCGACGATGAACTTCCTGATCGAGCCGGCGGCCGGCGGCACGTCGGACCTCAGCACCGAAACGCGCGTGTTTGCGGAGACGCCCGCCGCGGCGCGGTCGTTCGGCGCGTACTGGCACATCATCTATCCCGGAAGCTCGCTGATTCGGTACATGTGGCTGCGCGCGATCAAGGCGCGGGCGGAGGGCGGATAACGCGGTGCTGCTGACGCTGAAGGCGTGCGACGTGCGGTCGTGGCGGACGACCGACGCCGGCCCGCTCGCCCGCTACGCCGACAACCGCAAGATCTGGATGAACCTTCGCGATGCGTTTCCGCATCCGTACACCAGCCACGACGCCCGCGAATTCATCAAGTCGGTCCGCAGCCGCGCGCCGGAGACGACGTTTGCGATTGCGGTGGCCGGGGAGGCCGTCGGCAGCGTCGGTTTCGTGTTGCGTCACGATGTGGAGCGGGTCTCGGCTGAAATCGGTTACTGGATCGCCGAGCCGTTCTGGGGACGCGGGATTGCCACCGAGGCGTTGATCGCGGCCACCGATTACGCCATCGCGACGCACGCGCTCACGCGGATCTACGCGCTGCCGTTCGCCTGGAATGCGGCGTCGTGCCGCGTGCTGGAGAAGGCGGGCTACGCGCTCGAGGCGCGGCTGCGGCGCAGCGCCATCAAGAACGGCGCGATCACCGACCAACTGCAGTACGCGTTCGTCGTTCCCGCGCCGGCACCGCTCGACGCGGACGATCGGCACGGAAACCGAGGCTGACGCCGCGATCCTGTGGCGCGTGGCTGGCGCGCACCGGCGAACATCGACCCGCACGGCCCGCACACGGGTGGGAGGCGCGCGATTCGCGTCGGGCGCCACGTTGGCAGGCGCCGGCAGAGCCGCAGCCCCGGGGTTGTGCTCACCGTCAGCGCGAACAGGAAGTCGAAGACGCGGACGCGCATCGCGGCAGGCCCTGCACTATACTGCAGCATTCGCAAGGAGTTAACACATGCTGCGACGCGCGCTTCCGCTTGTCCTCGCCGCCCTCGTCATCGCGCCTGCGCTCGCGCAGGACCGCATCGCCTCGCCGGCGTTCCAGCGATCGGGCGCGGCTGCGCAGGCCCCCGCCCAGCGTCCCGCGGCGCAAGCGGCGCCGTATTTTCCCGAACGCCTCGACTGGCAGCACAAGACGCCCGAGGAAGTCGGCATGAGCCCGACGCTCGTCAGCGAGGCCGTCCGCAAGGCCCTTGCTGCCGACACCCCGGGGACCCATGACATGACCCTGTTCCTCAAGAACGGCTTCGGCAAAGAGCCGTTCGACACGCTCGTGGGTCCGGTGAAGGATCGCGGCCCCGCCAGCGGCCTCATCACGCGCCACGGCTACATCGTCGCCGAGTGGGGCGATCCCAAGCGCGCCGACATCACCAACAGCGTCACGAAGACGTTCCTGACGACGGTCGTCGGGCTGGCGTGGCAGCGCGGGCTGATCAAGGACGTGAACGACTATGTCCGCGACTACATGCCGCCCCACGTCGATCTGTTCGACGCGCCGCACAACCAGAACATCAAGTGGGATCACCTGCTGCGGCAGACGAGCGATTGGCAGGGGACGCTGTGGGGCAAGCCGGACTGGGCGGATCGCCCCGTTGGCGAGAAGCCGGACGACTGGTCGAACCGCAAGCTCTACGAGCCGGGCACGCACTTCAAGTACAACGACGTCCGGGTGAACGTCATGGCGCTCGCGGCGCTGCAGGTGTGGCGCAAGCCGCTGCCCGACGTGCTGCGCGAGGAGGTGATGGATCCGATCGGCGCCTCGTCGACGTGGCGGTGGTACGGCTACGACAACTCGTGGGTCGAAGTGGACGGCAAGAAGGTCCAGTCGGTGAGCGGCGGCGGGCACTGGGGCGGCGGGATGTTCATCAATTCGTACGACATGGCGCGCTTCGGCTACCTGTTCCTGCGCAACGGCAAGTGGAAAGACAAGTCGATCGTCTCGGAGAAGTGGATCCAGATGGCGCGGACGCCGGGGTCGGACAACAAGACCTATGGCTACGCGAACTGGTACCTGAACACCGATCGCAAGCCACTGCCAGCGGCGCCGGAAACCGCCGTGCGGTTCGTGGGCAACGGGTCGAACATCATCTACATCGACTGGGACAACGACATCGTCGCGGTGTTTCGCTGGATTCGCAGCGACCAGGCGCTGAACGGCGTCATCGCGGATCTGGTCGCCTCGCTGAAGACCACGTCGACGACGGCGGCTTCGAAGTAAGAAGTACGAAGTGAGGGCGTGGGTGTCAGCGACAGCTTCGTTGACTTCGTGATCGAACAGCTGGACGCGCTGGGCCCGATGACCGCCAAACGGATGTTTGGCGGCGTCGGGCTCTACGCGGGCGATCTGTTCTTCGCGCTGCTTGCCGGCGATGTGCTGTACCTGAAGACGAACGAAGCGGCGCGCGGCGCTCTCGAAGCCGCCGGTGCGCGTCCATTCGAGCCGTATCCCGGTCAGGGACGCGGGAAGATGCAGTACTACAGCGTGCCCGCCGCGATTCTCGAGGACGGCGACGAGCTGATCGCCTGGGCGAAGCAGTCGGTGGCGATCGCGCGACGCCAGGCGGCGGCACCCACGATGAAGGCGCATGCTCGGGCTCGCCTGAAAGGATCGCGCTCCAAGTTGGAGGGCTCGCGCGCTGCGCCGAAAGACTCGCGCGCCAGTCGGCCGCGGTCCAAGAGATAGTGCGCTTTGCGGGTCCGTGTTAGCGCGAGCCGTCAGCCGAGCGCGAAATGCGCCGTAGCGCGAGGCTTCAGCCGAAAGGCGCGAACGCAGCGCGAAGGCTTCAGCCGCGCGTCGCGAACGTAGCGCGAGGCTTCAGCCGAGCGTTCCGTTGGTGTGCGGCTTCAGGACCGCGTTGATAAACCTGTGTGTAGGCGTCTCGACGCCCACCTCGCGTCCGATGCGGACCACCGCGCCGCTCAACCACGGCAGCTCAATTCGTCGTCCGCGTTCAAGATCCTCGAGCATCGACGCCTTCGCGTGCGGCGGCAGCGCCCGGTACGCCCGCGCCACGTCCTCATCGATCGTCGTGGGGACCGGCACCCCCTTGGCGTGCGCGACCGCGAGCGTTTCGCGAACCGCCGTTTTCAGCATCTCGAGCAGCTCCGGATCGTCGACAATGACCCCGATGGGCGACCGGGTGACCGCTGTCATGCCGCTGAAGACCGACAGACGGACGAACTTCGTCCAGATGTCGACCGTGATGTGCTCGCTGAGCGTCGCCTGAAAACCGGCGGGGCCGCACGCCTCGAGCAGCCGTGTGAGCCGCGGCGAGCGAGAGCCGTCCTGCTCGCCGAAGATCAGGTGATCCATCGCGGTGTGGCGGATGACGCCCGGGTCCGCAATCACCGCCGACACGTACGACACGCCGCCCGCGGTGTGGGACTGACCGATGGCGCGCGTCAGCACGCCGACGGTCTCCACGCCGTTCTGGAATCCGATGACGACCGTGTCGGGACCGATGAGCGGCGGCAGCAACGCCAGTGCGCCTTCGGTGTCGTACAGCTTCACCGTGAAAAAGACGACGTCGACCGGGCCGATGACGGACGGATCGCTCTCCGCTCTCACACGCGGGAGATGGACGTCGCCCTTCGGGCTGTCGATCCGCAGGCCGCGCGTGCGCATCGCTTCCAGGTGCGCGCCGCGCGCGAGGAAGCAGATGTCGGCGCCAGCCGCCGCCAAGCGTCCGCCGAAATAACCCCCGACGCCGCCGCTGCCCACGATCGCGATGCGCATATGAAGCGGGATCGTACCGCGCTCGGCTGAAGCCCCGCGCTACGCACGTCATAGAAGTATAGTTCAGGCGCAAGCCGCGGATAGCGGCGCACCGGAGGCCACGGCATACTCGTCGCATGAACAGCATGGCCATCGCCAAACACCGTCTGTCCAAACCCGGACATCACCTTTTCGACGCCGCGTCAGGGTCGCTTCGCGACGACGCCGCGCGCTGGACCGCCGTGCTCGGCCACGAGCGCGCCGCGGACGGACGGTTCGTCTACGCCGTGCGCTCCACCGGCGTGTATTGCCGGCCGTCGTGCCGGAGCCGCCGGCCGCGCCGCGACCGTGTCGCGTTCTTCGAGACGCCGGCGGCGGCGCGCGACGCCGGATTCCGCGCGTGCAAGCGCTGCAAGCCGGACGCGGTCGCGCCGGCCGCCGACCCGTGGGTCGAGAAAATCCGGCGCGCGTGCGTGTATCTCTCGAACGTCGAGGGTCACCCGGCGCTGTCGGCGCTGGCCGCGCGCCTTGGCGGCAGCCCGTATCACCTGCAGCGCAATTTCAAGCGGCTCGTCGGCGTGTCGCCGCGCGAGTACGCCGAAGCGATCCGCCTGCGCAAAGTGAAGGGTCGGCTGCGCCAGCCGGGCGACATCACCGGCGCCATGCTGGATGCGGGGTACGGTTCGAGCAGCCGCTTCTACGAGCGCGCGGTGCCGAAGCTGGGGATGGCGCCGTCGGTGTACCGCCGCGGCGGCGCGGGCATGACCATTGGCTACACAATCGTCGATTCGGCGAACGCGTCGCTGGGACGGCTGCTGGTGGCGGCCACCTCGCGCGGCGTCTGCGCGGTCGCGATGGGGTCGTCCGACACCGAGCTCACGCGCGCACTGTCGCGAGAATACCCGGCCGCCGCGATTGGACCCGACGCCGGCGCGCTCGCGCAGTGGACGACAGCCATCCTGGCGCACCTCGCCGGCCGCGCCCCGCGGCTGGATCTGCCGCTCGACGTGCAGGCGACCGCCTTTCAGTGGCAGGTCTGGCAGGCGCTGGCGTCGATTCCGTACGGGGAGACACGCACCTATTCCGAGGTCGCCGCGTCGATCGGCAGGCCGCGGGCGGTCCGCGCGGTCGCGCGCGCGTGCGCGGCCAACCCCGTCGCGCTGGGCATTCCGTGTCACCGCGTCGTGCCGGCGGCCGGCGGGCAGGGCGGTTACCGCTGGGGCGTCAGCCGGAAAAAGGCGCTTCTGGGGCAGGAAGGGCGAGCGGAACGGCGATGAGAGCCGACGTCGACCCGATCGTCGAGCGTTTCGAGCGCTCGACTGGGCCGGCGTTGGGCATCGCTCGACGTGCAGCGGCTCGCAGCGCGGCCCGTCATCCACGAGGTCAGGCAGGCCTGGCAGGTCGGGGTAGAATGCGCGGGCCATGTTCGCGCGTCTCGCGATAATCGCGCTCCTCTCGCTCTCCGTTCTGCACGCCCAGACGCGGCCACGCAGGATTTTCGTGTCCGTCGACATGGAAGGCATCAGCGGCGTCGTCCAGCCGGCGCAGCTCGGTCCGGAGGGGTTCGAGTATCAGCGGGCGCGCGAGTGGATGACGGGTGAGGTGAACGCGGCGATCACCGGCATCCGCGCCGCGGGTCCGGCCGAGATTGTCGTGTGCGACTCGCACGGCAACGGCCAGAGCGTCCTCATCGACAGACTGCCCGATGATGTGCGGATCGTACGGGGGTTTCCGCGGCCCCTGGAGATGATGCAGGGAATAGACGATTCGTTCGCGGCGGCGGTGTTCATCGGCTACCACGCGAGCGAGTGGACGGCACACGCGGTCCGCGGCCACACGATTTCGAGCGCGCGCCTGCTCGGCGTGAAGCTGAACGGGACGGAAGTGTCGGAGGGCATGTACAACGCGGCGCTCGCCGGGCAGTTCGGCGTGCCGGTCGCATTCGTCTCGGGCGATCGCCTCGCGGTCACGCAGCTGCAGCAGGTGGCGCCGGCGGCAGAAGGCGCCATCGTGAAGGAGCCGTACGGCTATCACTCCGCGCTGACGGTGACCCCCGCGCGGGGCCAGGCGATGATCCGCGACGGCCTGACGCGCGCCATGGCGAAGCTGGGATCGCTGCAGCCGTACCGCCTCGCCGCGCCGATCGCGCTCGAGGTCGGCTTCAAGCTGACGCTGGACGCGGAGCGCGCCGCCTTCGTGCCGGGTCTGAGCCGCTCCGACGCACACAACGTGAAGGGCACGTTTCGCGACATGACCGAGATCACCAGGCTGCTGCAGGTGCTGACGAGCCTCGAACTACCATGACGAACGACAGACATTCAACCGCAGAGGTCGCGGCGACCGCAGAGAAAAACGGCTTCTCGGCGTGCCCGGCGTGCGCCGCGGTTCAACGTGACACACGATGACCGCCTACGGCCGTTCCCCCTGGATCGAGCGGTTTCCCAAAGCGCGCGTGCCGGCGTTTCCGCGGCAGCGCGGCGCGATGACGACCGACGTCGTGATCATCGGCGGAGGGCTGACCGGCTGCGCGACGGCGTACGCATTCGCCGCCGCCGGCGTGAAGGTGACGCTCGTCGAAGCGGCGCACATCGGGCGCGGCAACAGCGGGTCGTCGTCCGGATGGCTGAGCGAGGATCCGGGCGTCGGCTTTGCCGATCTGGAACGCGCGGTCGGTCTTCGAGGCGCCAAGAGCGCCTTTCAGAGCTGGCGGCGTGCGGCGCTCGACTGCGCAGCGCTCCTGCGCCGGCTCGACGTGAAATGTTTCATCGAGGCGCATCCGGCCGTGGACGTGGCCGTGACGCCAGATGAGGTGGCGCGCCTCACGCGCGAGCAGAAAGCGCGGCGCGCCGCCGGCATCGATGCGCCGATCCTCAACGCGCGCGTCATCGCCGGTGAGGTCGCGATCACCGCCGCCGCCGCGTTGCGCGCCCGGGACGGGGCGACCCTCGATCCTTATCGCGCGGCTCTGGGCCTCGCGGTCTCGGCGGCGAATCGAGGCGCCCTGTTGTTCGAGCGCTCGCCGGTGACGAAGGTCACCTTCACGCGCAAGGCGGTGGACGTTTTCACGTCCAACGGCCGCATCCACGCCAACCGGGTCATCGTGGCGACCGGCATGCCGACGCCGCTGTTCAAGTCGCTCGTCCGGCACTTCTGGTTCCGTACGACGTATTTCGCGCTGACCGAGCCGGTGCCCGCGAAGATCCGCCACCAGATGGGCCGGCGCGACACGGTCCTGCGCGACAGCGCCCGGCCGCCGCATGTGGTGCGCTGGGTCGGCGACGACCGCGTGCTCGTGGCCGGCGCGGATGCGGACGCGCCGCCTGTCCGCTTGCGCGACAACGTCATCGTGCAGCGGACGGGTCAATTGATGTACGAGCTCTCGACGTTGTATCCGGATATCTCCGGTGTGCAGCCGGCGTTCGGCTGGGCGGCAGATTATGCCCGTACTACGGACGGGTTGCCCTGCATCGGTCCGCATCGCAATTACCCGCACCACCTGTTCGCATTCGGCGACGCCAGCCAGGGCGTCACCGGCGCCTATCTCTCGAGCCGCATGTTGCTCCGGCGCCACTTCGGAGAAATGGATCCGGCCGACGACGTGTTTGGATTTCACCGCTAAATCACCGGGCGGCCAAACTCACCGGCCGGCCGATTCTTTGTATACTGGCCGGATGCTCAAATACATTCTTTCGGCTCTGCTCTCGCTATTGCTGGCTGCGCCGGCGTTTGCGCAGTCGCAGGGCGCCAACGGCGCCATCGAAGGCACAGTCCTGGACAGCTCGGGCGGCGTGCTGCCCGGCGTGACCGTCACGATCACCAGTGTGGACACCGGCGCCGAACGTGCGGTCGTGACGAACGACAAAGGGCTCTACCGCGCGCCGCTGCTGCCGCTGGGGACGTACCGGGTGATCGCCGAGCTGCAGGGTTTCAAGAAGTTCGAGGCGACCGGCGTCCAGCTTTCGGTCGGCCAGACGGCGACCGTGAACGCGACGCTGTCGGTCGGCGCTGTGAGCGAGACGATCACCATCAGCAGCTCGGACATTCCCGCGCTCGACGTCGCGCGCATCGACATCGGCCACACGATGAGCGAGCTCGAGGTCCACAACCTGCCGCTCGTCGCGCGCAACCCGTACAACTTCGCGCTCGTGCAGCCCGGGGTCACGGGCATCGAGAACGTCGAGTTCGGCGTGCCGCGTCTGGCGGCCAACGGCGCCGCGATGCGCATCAACTACATGATCGACGGCAACACGAACACCGAGAAGGATCGCGCCGGCCTGCGCCTCCTCCCGATGTCCGAGGTCATGATTCAGGAAGTGAAGGTCGTGACCACCGGATTCGCTCCCGAGTTCGGCCAGACGATGGGGATGGTCTACAACGCGGTGACGCCGTCAGGCACGAACCGGTTCAAGGGCGAGGCCAGCTACCTGTTCCGGCGCAAGCCGTTCAGCGCCTTCCCGTTTTTCTTTCAGTGCTCCACGATCGCGGCGAATTGTCCGTCGCTCGACGCCGTGATCGCCAGAAATCAGGCGCAGGGGCGGAGCGTCGACGCTATCAAGCCGGACACCCGCGTCGACACCGGCACGGCGGACGTCGGCGGGCCGATCATCAAGAACAAGCTCTTCTTCTATGTTGGGTGGGAGCAGACGCGCCGCGATTTATCGTCGAACAATCTCGTCAACCAAGGGGTCCGGGACCTCGCGCCCATTCTCGGCCTCAAGGCACAGCCGGTCGCCGTGCCGACCGTTCAGACGGCGAAGTTCAAGATCGCCAAGGGCGACTACCAGATGAACGGTGCGAACCGGCTCACCACCCGGTGGATTCAGTTCCACAACGATTCGCCGTACAACAGCGGCGGCGGCACCCTCACGCTCGAGCGCGCGACCGATTTCCTCGATGCGATGGATTCCCTCGCGGGTCAGCTCGTCAGCGCGGCCGGACCGAGCAAGCTGAACGAGTTGCGGTTCCAGTACGCCCACCGCCACCAGAGCTCGTCGGCGAACGCCGATTCCGGCACCGGTCCTGCCATCTCGATCAGTACCCCCTCCATCTCCTTCGGCGCGCCGGTCGGCGGAACGGGCCAGGGCAACGCCGGCTTCGATTTCAAACAGGACATCACGCAGGTGATCGACAACTTCACCTACATCAGGGCGGCGCACAGCTACAAGTTCGGCTTCGACTGGCAGCACATCTACGACGAGCGGACGAACGCTCCGCAGTTCCTCTACACGTTCCCGACGGTCACGTCCTACCTCGCGGCGAAGGCCGGCATGGCGCCTTTCGGCTACACGACGATGTCGCAGATTACCGGGAACCTGCCGTTCAACATGACGAGCGACGTGTTCAGCACGTTCGTGCAGGACGACTGGCAGATCTCGCCAAAGGTAAAAGTGCTGTACGGCCTGCGCTTCGACCTCTACAAGTACCCGGCCGGCATCGCCGACGCGCCGCTCGCGGCGACGCGCGCGTTCAATATCGACACGAACAATTTCGGCCCGCGCGTGGGCGTCGCGTGGTCGGTGGATGCCAAGACGGTGGTCCGCGCCAGCACCGGCGTCATGTACGACCAGCCGATCCTCGGCGGCTACGAGCAGGCGCTGCAGTTGAGCGGATCGCCCCGCTCGCCGGTGTACAGCTTCAACGGCAGCTCCGCCGGCGCGCCGGCCTTCCCGACCGGCGCCTCGACCGGCACGCTGGCGCAGCAGTCGCCGTGGACCATCGATCCGGCGTTCGAGGTCGCGCACACCTGGCAGGCGAACGCGCAGCTCGAACGGTCGCTTGGCCGCGACCTGACGGCGAACGTGTCGGTGATGTACGCGAAGGGCAGCCAGCTGCCGGTGGTCACCAACATCAACCCGATCAACCCGATCGGCACGCTCGCCGACGGCCGGCCGATTTACAGCACGACGGCCACGGCGGCCACGCGCCTCGATCCGCGGTTCAACCTGATCCAGGAAGTACAGTCGATCGGCGCGTCGACGTTCAAGTCCATGACGGTGGGCACGACGAAGCGCTTCGCGCACGGGCTGTCGTTCAACGTGCAGTACTCGCTCGGCAAGGGGCTCGACAATACCCCGCTGCTGACGCAGCTCACGGTGCAGGCCGAGACGGGCCGCTCCGATCCGAGCAATATCGACCGCGATCTCGGGCCGAACCCGCTCGACATCCGCCACAGCTTCAACGGCAACATCGTCTATCTCTCGGAGAACCACTCGTCGCACGCGGCGGTGCGCCAGCTGCTCAGCGGAAACCAGCTCGGTGTGCTGCTGCAGATCAACAGCGGCCTGCCGGTGAACATCCCGGCGAACCGCGACCTGAACGGCGACGGCGTCAACAGCGATCGGCCGTTGTTCGTGGCGCGCAATCCGCTGTACCTGGCGGCGCGCAAGAACGTCGATCTGCGCTACACGCGATTCGTGCCGATCAGCGGTTCCGTGCGCGCCGAGGTGGTGGCCGAGATCAAGAACGTGTTCAACACCGAGCAGCTCGCGAGCATCACGACCAACACCGTTGTCGACACGGTGGGCAATCCGGCGGCGCCGATTCCCACCGACCCGTACCAGTTCGTCAACCCGACGGGCTACGAGCAGCGCAAATTCCAGCTGGGGTTCAAATTACGTTTCTGATGGGCGGGTTATGACGCGTCTTCTTTTTTCATCCTTCATCCTCCTCGCGGCGCTCTCGACTATTCCCTCGGCCCAGATGCGCGTCGTTCCGCTCGACGCAGAGCAGGGGCACGTGGCACTGGGGCTTGCGCTGCGGCATCTCGCGAACATCGGCATCTTCATGCACACCACGGCGCACCCCGACGACGAGAACAACGGGCTGCTGGTGATGCTGAACCGCGGGCGGGGCTATCGCACGGCGCTGGCCACCGCCACGCGCGGCAACGGCGGCCAGAACGAGATCGGGCCCGAGATCTTCGAGGCGCTCGGCGTGCTGCGCACCGGCGAGCTGGCGGCGCTGCACCGCTTCGACGGCGCGGAGCAGTACTTCACGCGCGCGGTCGATTTCGGCTATTCCTTCGGCATCGACGAGACGTTCGAGAAATGGGGACGCGACGAGATCACCGCCGACTACGTGCGGCTCATCCGCATGATTCGGCCGGACGTGATCATCACGCTGCCGCCGACCGGCAACGCGGGCGGCCAGCACCACATGGCATCGGCCGTTCTCACGCGCGACGCGTACAAGCTCGCCGGCGACCCGATGAAATACCCCGAGCAGATCGAGGAAGGGCTGCGCCCGTGGCAGCCGAAAAAACTGTACCACAGCGCCGGATTCGGCTTCCCGGGCGAACCGGAGACGACGGGCAGGGTGACGCGCATCAACTCGGGTGTGTACGACCCGCTGCTCGGCAAGACCTACAACGAGATCGGCACCGAGGCGCGCAGCATGCACAAGTGCCAGGGCATGGGGCAGCTGCTGTCGCTGCCGGCGCCGGCCTCCAACGCGTCGTACCAGCTCGTGGAAACCACGCTCCCGGCACAGATGCAGAAAGACGAGACCTCGCTCTTCGACGGCGTCGACAGCAGCGTGGCCAGCCTCGCGCGGTTCGCCGGCGTGCGGTCGCCGAAGGATCTCACCGACGGGCTGTCGACGATCGCCAGCGCCACGCAAGCCGCGCAGAAGGCCTTCGACACGGTCAGCGACGAGGCGACGATGAAGCCGCTGCAGGACGGACTTTTCGCCGTCCGCGTGCTGCGCCGCGCGCTCCGCACGATGGCGATCGACGAGACCGGCAAGTTCGAGATCGACTTCCGCCTCCGCCAGAAGGAAGGCGAGCTCCAGCAGGCGATCATCCTCGCCCACGGTTTGAAGATCGAAGCGCTTGCCGACGRCGGCGTGGTGGTGCCCGGCCAGCCGGTGACGGTCGACGTCATCGTCGCCAACCGCGGCGCCGGCGACGTGGCGGTCAAGCAGGTGAGATTCGGCGGCTTCGACGGCGACGCGCCGTGCGCGATGACGGCGTTCACCGGCGGCGGTTTCGTGTTCCCCGGCCGCGGCCGCGGCGGCCGCGGCGGAAACGCCCCGCCGCCACAGCCGATCGCGAGCGTGGGGAAAAACCAGGTCGCGCACTGCGAGCCGACGCTCACGATTCCGGCCAGCGCGCGCGTGAACGAGCCGTACTGGCACAGGAAGGGCGAGGAAGGGCGCTACACGTTCGACGCGGACGCGCCGTTCGGCCTGCCGATGCGGCCGTCGCCCTTTTACGTGCAGGTGACCCTCATGCTGCCCGGCGGCGAAGAAGTGATTCAGGGTCTGCCGGTCGAGCATCGCTACGAAGGCGACATCTTCAGCGGCGAGAAGCGCACGGAGCTGCTGGTCGTGCCGTCGTTCTCCGTGCGCGTATCGCCACAGATTGCGATCGTGCCGGCTTCGTCGATCCGCTCGACGCCGCCGCGGGCGGCGGGCGCCGCGCGCGCGGGCCGTACCGCACCAGGGTCGGGTGCGGCGGCCTTGGGGGAACCTCGGGATCGCCCCGAGCGTGGTCGAGGGGCGACAGGCTCCTCTCGAGCGGCGATCGCCGCGGCGGAGCCGCGTGGGGCAGGCAGTGCGCCCACCGCCGATCGGGAGATCCGGGTCACCGTGCTCAACGACACCACCGGCCCTGCGGACACGGTGGTGAATCTCCAGCTGCCGCAGGGATGGACCGCCACGCCCGGCGAGCAGCCGGTGAAGTTTTCGCGCTCGGACGAATCGCAGACCGTCCGCTTCCAGGTCAGGCCGATGTCGAGCGTGGAGGCCGGGGAGTTCCACGTGAAGGCGATCGTGTCGGCGGGAGGCCGCACGTTCGACCGCGGCTTCCAGGTGATCGAATATCCGCACATCAAGCGGTACCACATCTACGACACCGCGGACGCGACGCTCAAGGTGATCACGGTGCGGATGCCGTCGAACCTGACGGTCGGATACGTGATGGGCGTCGGCGACCAGGTGCCGTCCGCGATCGAGCAGCTCGGCGCGAAGGTGCAGCTGATCACCGCCGAGGATCTCGCCTGGGGTGACCTCTCGCGCTTCGACGCGATCGTCACCGGCGTGCGCGCGTACGAGCGGCGCGACGATTTGCGCGCGAACAACAGCCGGCTGCTCGCGTACGTGTTCAACGGCGGGACGATGATCGTGCAGTACAACAAGTTCGAGTTCAACGACGCGCAATACGGGCCGTACCCTGCGAAAGTGAGCGCGAATCGCATCACCGACGAGAACGCGCCGGTGCAGGCCGTCGCGGCCCACGATCGGCTGCTGACGACGCCGAACGAGATCGGCGAGGCTGCGTGGAAGAACTGGGTGCAGGAGCGCGGCACCTACTTCCTCGCAGACGACAAGGATTCGCGGTACCACGACGTCCTGAAGATGGAAGACCACTTCCCCTACAACAACGGGGTGAAGACCGGAGCGCTCGTCGAGGCGAATTACGGCCAGGGCCGCTGGGTGTACGTCGGCCTGGGCCTGTGGCGGCAGCTGCCTGTCGGCACCGACGGCGCGTATCAGATACTCGCCAACCTCATCTCACTGGGGAAAAACGTGGCTCAATGGAAGTAGCGCTTTCGCCGCTCGAATTCGCCCGTCGCACCCGAGCGCTCTACGGAGCGCGTGAAGCCGTGGTCGACGGAGCGCTCCGCCTCACCTACGCGCAGCTCTTCGACCGCTGCGACCGGTTCTCGTCGGCCTTGCAGCGGCTGGGCGTGGCGGCCGGCGATCGGGTTGCCTACATCGCCCCCAATACCCACGCGCAGCTCGAGTCGTTCTACGCCGTGCCCCAGATCGGCGCCGTCCTGGTGCCGATCAACTACCGGCTCAGCCCCGAAGAGTTCGTCTACATCATCACGCACTCGGGCGCGACGGTCGTCTGCGCGCACGAAGACTACCTCGAGTGCCTCGAGACGATTAGACCGCAGCTGCCCGGTGTGCGTCATCTCATCGCGCTCGAGGGTCGACGCGAGGGGTTTCTCGAATACGAGACGCTCGTCCGCGACGCGTCGCCGGAGTGTGCGCGGCCAGCGATCGGCGAGCTCGACCTGCTGACGATCAACTACACGAGCGGCACGACCTCGCGCCCCAAGGGCGTGATGATCACGCACCGCAACGCCTACATGAACACCGTCGGCACGCTGCTGCACCTGCCGATGCGCCTGACCGACCGCTATCTGTGGACGCTGCCGATGTTCCACGCCAACGGCTGGACGTTCACGTGGACGGTGACGGCGGTCGGCGCGGCGCACATCTGTTTGCGGAAAGTCGATCCGGTGAAGGCGTTCGAACTGATCCGGACCGAACGCGTGACGATGATGTGCGCGGCGCCGACGGTGCTGATCGGCATCGCCAACGCGCCGGCGGAGGCGCGCGCGGGCGCGCCGGCCGGTGTGCGTGTCGTCACGGCGGGAGCGGCGCCGGCGGCGGCCACGATCGAGCGCATCGAGGGGGAGCTGGGGTGGACGATCACGCACGTCTACGGCCTCACGGAAACGGCGCCGTTCATCACCGTCTGCGAGCCGCGGCCCGAGCACGACGCGCTGTCGCCCGCCGAGCGCGCGATCGTGAAGGCGCGGCAGGGCGTGGAGCTCATCACCTCCGGCGACCTGCGCGTGGTGGACGAGGAAGGGCGCGACGTGCCGCGCGACGCCACAACGGTCGGCGAGATCACCGTCCGCGGCAATGTGGTCATGAAGGGGTACTACGACGATCCCGAGGCGACCGCGATTGCCCTTCGCGGCGGCTACTTCCACAGCGGCGACGCCGCGGTCGTGCACCCCGACGGCTTCGTGGACATCCGCGATCGCCTGAAGGACGTGATCATCAGCGGCGGCGAGAACATTTCATCGGTGGAGGTGGAAGGCGTCCTCCTGCGCCACGCCGCCGTTCAGGAAGCCGCCGTCGTCGGGCTGCCGGACGCGAAGTGGGGCGAAGCGCCGCACGCGTTCGTCGTGCTGAAACCCGGATCGCTGGCGCAGCCGGCGGAGCTCCGCGCGTTCGTGCGCGAGCGGCTCGCGCACTTCAAGTGCCCGCACAGCTTCACGTTCGTCACCGACCTGCCCAAGACGGCGACAGGCAAGATTCAGAAGTTCGTGCTGCGAGGACGCAAGCCGGCCGTCGCGGCCCAGTAACAGAGAACATCCTTCGCGGCGAGCTCAGCGTTCTCGGCGATGCCCGTCTCGCTTCGGCAGGCTGAGCCAGCGGAAGAACAGGATCACGAACACCGCGGGAATCAGCGGACCCCACCACGCGTTCAGGCCGAACGCGCTCAACGTCTTCGAGCCCAGCTTCACGAACAGCATGATCGCGCCGGCCCACGCGAACCCGCTCGCCAGATTCAACGCGCTGAATTTCAGCGGCCGGACGTTCGCGTACGCGCAGGCAATCGGGATCGCGGTGCGAAGCCCCGGGAGAAAACGGCCGACGAGCACCATCAACGTCTCGCGCTCGTGCACGCGCGCGCTGACCGCATGCCGATATCGGCCCAGCGTCGGAAACCGATCGAGCCAGTGGATCCGGCCGCGCAGCAGGTAGAACCAGATCTGATCGCCGAGCGATCCGCCGAGCGCGCCGGCGCACCAGACCCCGACCCAGTTCAGTTTCCCGACCATCGCGTCCGCGCACACCTTGCTGTAGTAGATCTCGCCCTCCAGGACGGCGAAGAGGGCGATGGTGAGGTAGGGAATCACGTCAGGCGTGTTCCAGCACGCCTCGTACCACGCGGGCGACCCGCTCGATCTGATCGTGCCGAAGACCGGCGTGCACGGGAATCTGCATCGCCTGCGCCGCGCGGCGCGCGCCGTCGGCCTCCGCCCTCACCGTGCCGAACAGCTCCATGTCGGGCGGCACGTCCACGTGCAGCGTCTCGATGTCGATCCCGCGCCGCACGCACCGGACCACGAGTTCGTCGCGCTGCGGCCCTTCAGGTCCGATCACGCAGTACTGGTAGTAGACGTGCGTGCGGTCGGAGGGCGCCAGCGGCAGCTGGATGCCGGGCACGCCGGCAAGCGCGCGGTTGACGTACTGCGCGTTGGCCTGCGCCTGCGCCGTCCACTGGTCGAGATGTTTCAGCGCTTCGAGGCCGATGGCCGCCTGCACATTGGGAAACCGCTCGGTGTACTGCCCGGGCAGCGGGTGCAGCGACCGGATCTTTTCCCAGAAGAAGACGTCGGGGTTGGCGTCGATGAGCGCCGACACCCAGAGCACGGGGAAGAGCGAGATCGAGAACACCCACGGCTTCATGAAAATCCGCTGGAGCCGGCCCATCAGCAGGCGCTCGGTCACCCGTTTTTCGCTCGGCCACGGCAGCGCCTCGACCATCGTGCGCACGCGGGCGGCGACGGCCGGATCCGTGACGAGCGCCAGGCCGCCCCCATAGCAGTTGAGCGGCTTGAGCGTTTGAAAGCTGAACAGCGCGCCGGTGCCGAACGTGCCGACCGGCTTGCCCTTGTACGTCGCGCCCAGCGCGTGCGCGCAGTCCTCGAGCACGATCAGATTGTGACGCTCGGCGATCGCCAGCAGGCGGTCCATGTCGCACGGCAGGCCGTACAGGTGCGTGGGGACGATCACGCGCGTCTTGGCCGTCATCAGCCGCTCCACCGAATCGGGATCGATGTTGAATGTCTTCGGATCGACGTCCGCGAACACGACGGTGAGCCCCGCGACGCGCGCGAGCTCGGGGACAACCCAGAAGGTGAGCGAGGGAAAGATGATCTCGGAGCCGGGAGGCAGGTCGAGCGCCTTCAGCATGTAGTAAAAGGCGATGCGCCCGTACGCGGCCGCAATCGCGCGCGAGGGCGCGAGACCGTGGCGGCCTGCGAACGCGGCTTCGAACTCTGCTATCTGGGGGCCCTGGATGAACTCGCCGCGGGCCTTGCATCCCGCGACGAGCTCCTCGGTTATCGGAAGGACTCGCGCTCCATAGCGCGAGATCGCTGTCAGCATGCGACGGGGCGGGAGATGTCGGCGATCTCCTCGCGCGCGTGCCGCTCGTTCACACGGCGGTCCATGCGGCTGACCCACTCGCGGATCGCGCCGTTCTGGATCTTCAGGAAGTTCGCCAGATACGACGGCCGCATGTAGAAGCGCTTGTAGGCGGCGCCGAGCAGGAAGCGCAGCTCGCGGTCCGTCAGGTTCGGGTGCCTGAACGTCGGCGTGAAGCCGTCATACTTCTCCCAGTCGGTTTCGGTGAGCAGCGGCTCGAGCTGCTTGAACATCGGCGTGCCCGGGTACGGCGTCAGCATCTTGAACTGCGCGAACGTCGATCCCAGGTCGGTGGCATAGTCGATGGTCGCCGCGATCGAGTGCCAGTCGTCCTGCAGGAACCCGAGCACGTAAAACGCCGCGGTGACGATCCCGAGCTTGCGCGCGTGCTCGATGATCTCGCGCTGGTGGCTCTGCGGGATCGGCCGGCGGCCCGACTTCTTCAGCGTCGCCGGATCGAGCGACTCGACGCCGAAGCTCATCGCGCGAAAGCCGGCGGCGTACAGCTTGTCGAGCAGCTCGACGTCCAGCCGGTCCAGCCGCGTCTCCGCCTCGAATGTGAGCTTGAGCCCGCGGCGCAGGATTTCGTCGCACAGCTCGACGACACGCTCGCGCTGCTCGGTGAAGAGCGGGTCGCGGAAGATCACGTACGGCCGCGACACCTGGTCGCAGAGCCGCTCCATCTCGTCCACGATGTTCGCGATCGAGCGCATGCGATAGCCGGCAAGAATCCGGTGAGGGCAATACGTGCAGAATTCCGGGCAGCCGCGACTGGCGAGCAGCGGGTAGCCGCCGCCGACAGGCCGCGTGAAGAACTTGAACCCCATCCGCGAGCGGTCCTCGGTGACCAGATCCCAGCGCGGGAACGGCAGCGAATCCAGATCGTCGATCTGCTCGCTGACGACCGTGCCCTGCGGGACGACGCCCTGCGCCAGGCGCATGACCGCGGCTTCCGGCTCGCCGTTGAGTATGAAATCACAATGATCGGCGAACAGCTCCGGCATCTTGGACGCCGTGATGCCGATGAAGCCGACCTTCACGCCCTTCGCGCGCATGCGATCGGCCCACGCCGTCTCGTTCTTGTGGTCCACGAGCGACGAGAGCACCAGCGCGACGTCGCCGACGACCTCTTCCCCGCGCGTCCACAGCACCTCGTGGCCCGCGCGCGACAGGATCGCCGCAATGTAGGCCATGTGCACGCTGGGCACATCGTGGAATTTCTTCTTCAGATACGCCATCACCGTCGTCACGCGCGTGAAGGGATCCAGACGCGATCCGTACCCGCCGACGACGGTATCCTTGCTGACAAAACCGCGATTGGATTTCAGGTCTGCGAGAACGACCCGCATTAGTCACCTCGAAAAATTGGCAAAACCGCACACGACCAGCGGAAGAACAGCGTCAGGCCGAAAGCGGAGGGCCGCGAGGCGACCGCGGGGAGAAGGCGCGGCTGCGAGGCTGGACGTTCGGGGACCCGATGATTTCGAGCGGCCGGAGCGAGGGGACGAGACAGTCGTCCGCGTCGGTGCCGGTGGCGGGCGTGTCGTTCTGAATCGCCGCCACGTCTTCGCCCAGGTAGGCACGCGTGCCGCGCAGCATCCGCGCCGTGATGTCCGAGAGGCCCGCCATCGCATGGCTGGACGGCTGCTTGAGGGGGCCGCCGAACGATTTCGGGTGGCGCGGCAGCTTGCGGGCGACCGGCGCCTGTGGATCGCAGATCGGCCCGGACAGGCCGCGGCGCGGCGCCGCATCGACCCGGCAGACGGACAGCAGCGACAGCAGCACCACGCTGCCTGCTGTCGTCCACGCGCGGAGAGGCGATGAAGTAAATCGCATGTAACCCGGCAGAAGTCTCGTGGGAGCGCCTTCACTATCCCACACGACGGGCGGAGACGCAACCGTCGAGGCGTGTTCGGCCGTCACCCATATTGGCCAGCCTTTGCAAAACCAGGCCTGATTTCACGGTGGCTGGCGATCTTCGCTTCTTGTTCGCGGGTGACTCGGTGATCGTCGCGGGGGCCGGACCCGCGGAGACCGCCGCTGAGCGAACGCTCGCCGATCTCGCCGCGCGTGCGGTTCAAGCGGCCTCGTCTGGCGCGTCGACCCGTGCGGCGGGCTGCCGTCGACGGCGCAATTACGACATTGGCTCCGACCTGCGAGATCCGTACGTATCGAACGGTGTCACTTTACGGA
>JRHI01000814.1_pt1 | contig 31032 bp, 28 predicted proteins | sample 215371 | NCBI WGS metagenome assembly JRHI01 (sample SAMN02929681, study PRJNA255918) | sediment metagenome | biome: cave system; feature: Ice Cave; material: Sediment; isolation source: sediment from deep within a dark volcanic ice cave with no known source of... ...
GTTTCTTACTGCGTACACGCCGTACCAAGCCGAAGCCAGCCAAGGAAGCCTGCAGGCAATTTTCGAGTGGCAGACTTACATCTGTCTGCTCACGGGCATGGACGTGAGCAACGCATCGTTGTACGACGGCGCTACCGCACTCGTCGAAGGCGTCATAATGGCTCTGCACGCCAAGGCGGGCCATCGTGTCATCATCAGCCGTGGCGTCCATCCTTTGTATCGCGCCGTGCTCGATACGTACGCAGCCGGCATGGGAATCGAAATCATTGAACTGCCGGTGGGTAGCGACGGTCTGACAGATTTTAGCGCTTTGGGATCGACGCCGTCGCAAGCAGATTGTGTTGTGGTACAGACGCCGAACTTTTTCGGGAACATCGAAAACATCGCAACGGCTGCCGAACTTGCTCGCGCTGCCGACGCTCTGACAATTTCGGTCACTGCGGAAGCGCTCTCATTGGCGCTGCTGAAAACGCCGCGCGAATTGGGAGCGGATATCGCAGTCGGCGAAGCGCAATCATTTGGTTTGCCGGTTGGATACGGCGGACCATACGTCGGCTTCATTGCTTCCACCAAAGAGCACGTCCGGCGCTTACCAGGCCGATTGGTTGGCGAGACAACCGATGTAGACGGCCGGCGCGCGTTTGTTTTGACGCTGCAAGGCCGTGAGCAGCACATTCGGCGTGAACTCGCAACCTCAAACATCTGCACCAACCAGGCGTTGTGCGCGCTCATCGCTACCGTTTACCTCGCGACCGTCGGCAGCAAGGGTTTGCGTGCGATCGCCTCGGCGAACGTTGAGCGTGCGCGCCAACTCGCCCAAGCAGTGAGCGCCATTCCCGGTTTTTCGATTGCGCACAGCTCGCCGTTTTTCAACGAGTTTTGTCTGCGCACTCCGAGCCCGGCGGAAGCGATTGCGGCACGTTTGCACGAGCGCGGGATCCTGGCGGGGCTGCCGCTGTCTCGTTTTTATCCTGAACTTACCCATATGTTGCTCTTGTGCGCAACCGAACTCACCACCCCAGAAGACATTCGTTTGCTCACCGCAGAGCTCGCGAAGGAACACGCCCGTGCCGTTGCTGCTGTTTGAACGCGGCGCCGCCGGGCGCGGCAACGATTTTGTCGCCGCAGCGCCACCGGCCGAACGGCACCTGGATCGAGCTCTTTTGCGCGACGACCTTCCGTTGCCTGACCTCGCGGAGATCGAGGTCGCCAGGCACTACACAGAATTGTCGAGCCGTAACTTCTCAGTGGATCGTAACTTCTATCCGCTCGGCTCGTGCACGATGAAATACAATCCCAAACTGAACGAAGCGGTCGCAGCGTTCAGCGGCTTCAGCGATTTGCATCCGTTCGCGCCCGATGAGGGGGCGCAAGGTGCCCTGCGCGTGCTGTGGGATATGCAGTCGATGTTGACGTCGCTTTTCGGGATGACTGCGTTCTCATTGATGCCGGCGGCCGGCGCGCACGGCGAGATCACGGCGATGCTCATGGCCAAGAAGCACTTCAAGCAAATCGGTCAAAGCGAACGCGCCACCTGCTTAGTGCCTGACACCGCACACGGCACGAATCCCGCTAGCGCCTCCATGGTGGGCTATCGGGTTATCTCGATCCCGTCGAACGCGCGGGGCCGCATCGACGTTGCGGCGCTCAAGTCGAAGCTTGACGGATCGACGGCCGTTTGCATGATGACCAATCCCAACACGCTGGGCTTGTTCGAAGACGACATCATCGAAATCACCCGGGCCGTGCACGCCGCGGGCGGCCTCATGTACTATGATGGCGCGAACGCGAACGCGATTGTCGGGTTGACGCGGCCAGGGGACATGGGATTCGATCTGCTCCATTTGAACCTGCATAAGACATTTTCGGTGCCGCACGGCGGGGGGGGACCCGGGTCCGGACCTGTCGGCGCTAATGGCAAGATGGCGAAATATCTGCCGCAGCCGCTCGTGCAACGCAAAGCCGACGGTTCGTTCGCGCTCGACTTCGACCAGCCGGACAGCATTGGGCCGGTCCGTATGTTCTGGTCGCACTTCTTAGCGATCGTGCGCGCGTATGGGTACATCATCGTGCATGGTGAGGACGGGTTGCGCCGCAACAGTCAGCTGGCGGTTTTGAACGCGAACTACGTGCGCGAGCGTGTGAAGGACGTGCTTGCCGTTCCGTACGAGGATTTCTGCCGCCACGAATTTGTGTGCTCCGCCGAAACGCTAAAAAAAGAAACCGGCGTACGCGCCTTGGACATAGCGAAAGGATTGCTAGATGCCGGCATCCATGCACCAACGATGTACTGGCCGCACGTCGTTCCTGAATGTCTGATGATCGAGCCGACGGAAACCGAAACCAAGGAGACCTTGGATGATTTTGCCGCCACGATCCACGCACTCGTCAGGCAAGCCTACGAAGATCCAGCTTCGATGCAACAACTGCCATTGAAGACCCCGGTCCGCCGTGTCGATGAGGCACAAGTAGGCCGGCTCGCCAACAAGGCGGTCGGCTTGCGCTGGCGGCCGCAAGAGGCTGAAACGAAATAGGGACGGGGCGGACGGAGAGTCCGCCCGTTACATTCAGTCACGCGCAAGAAACTTGCGGCGCGCACAATAGAATAGCGCGCACAATAGAAAGGAAGAGAAACTGCAGCGACCACGACGGCCCGGGCGAGTCAAACACGAGCGCTCAGCGGGCGGGCTTGTCCTGAAGCGCGACGATGGCGTCTATTCCGGTTTGCTCATCGGCCGGAGCACTCCGCGCATTTGGTCGCTGCCCAAGGGACATGTGGAGCCGAATGAGACGGTCGAGACCGCTGCCACGCGCGAAGTCTTGGAAGAAACGGGTATCGAAGCGTCAATCGTCAGCAAGCTTTCCGACATCCGCTACTGGTTCTACGCCAACAAGATCAAGCATAGCAAAGTGGTCCATTTCTATCTGATGCGTTACATCGCAGGGCTTCCTACACCACAGGCCGGCGAAGTGGATGAAGCGCTATGGGCGCCGCTGGATGATTTTCCCAGCATGCTGACCCACGTCAACGAGCGCAGGCTCATCGAGGTGGCCAACAAAATCATCGCCGAAAAGACGCCGGCCGAATTCGGTTTCTAATCCAAGACTTGGCCGATAGTACAAGTATGCGCCGCTTTTGTTCGGCCACAATTTTAAGTTTATGCATCCTGTTTTCGGGCTGCGCCAAACGCGTGTCCCCAGCCCCGACTCCGCCACCCACACCTTTCCCGAGCCCGGCCGCACCGTTATTCTATAGCTTGTTGAACGGTTCCGTGGTCCCAGAGCACTCTGGCGAGCATCGCATCATCGCTGTGATGGTCGACAACTATCCGCTGGGCGCGCGCCCGCAGAGCGGTTTACGCGCTGCCGACATAATCTACGAAGTAGAAGCGGAAGGCGGCATCACTCGTTATATGGCTCTGTTCTTGGAGCATACGCCCAGCCAAATCGGGCCGGTGCGTAGCGCCCGAACGTATTTTGTGGATCTTGCTCGTCCGTACGATCCCTTTTTCGCCCACGCCGGCGGAAACGACGACGTTTGGGGGCCGCTCAAAGACTTGCGGGCGGCGGGTTTCGCCGACATGGACGAAATCGTCGGAACCCCCGAAGCGTTTTGGCGCGATTCAAGCCGTTATATGCCCCACAATTTGTACACGTCGGTGGCGAGGGTGCGCTCAACTGCGCCGAAGTATGGATATCCCGATCGCGAGTACGTGCAACCGGCATTCGCATTTTACGAATATCCGCCCGCGCCCGGCCCGTCGCCCGACACGATCGTGACGTTTTGGAACCATTACACGGTCCGCTTCCACGCGGTGGGCCAAGTTTACGAGCGCCTCATCAACGGGGTTGTTCAGCACGACCTCAACGACAAAAACCCATACGCGATCTCTGACATCATCGCCGTGTGGATTCCGGCGAAAGTGCTTGACGCCATCGGTGATTTGGAGATGAACGTATATGGAAAGTTTCCAGCTGTGCTCGTGCACGACGGCAAAGCGTCGCCGGGGCGCTGGGTCGCGCCAGGACCAAATTCGCTCCCTCAGTTAGTCGACTTGCGCGGAGCGCCCCTAGCGCTTAGTCCTGGGCAAGTCTACGTGGAGGTCTTGCCGCAGGGCGGTACGCTGCAAAGCGGGAAGAACATATGGTCGTATTGACCCAGAGGGGGAATTTACTATAGCGATCGAGGCGTCCAACGCCGCCCAGAGTGTGGCAGCTGCGACCCCATCGGCCTCGACCGGTCCTGGAAACCTACTGGTCAAACTGGACGTCTTCGACGGTCCGCTCGATTTGCTGTTGCAGCTGGTGCTCGCACAGGACTTGGATATCACCAAAGTCAGTTTGGCGTCTGTGTGCGGCCAATACCTCGCGTATATAGGGCTCATGGAGTCGCTCGACATCGAGTTGGCCAGCGAATACCTGGTGATAGCGGCAACCCTGACGTTCATCAAGTCCAAGCGTCTGCTGCCGCCTCCTCCGCCACCATTCGTCGACGACCTCGAGGTCGAAGCAGCCGCGGCCGAGGATGCATTGCGGCATCGCCTTCTCGCGTACCAACATTTCAAGCTGGCGGGCGCCGATTTACGCAGCCGCTTTGAGGAAAATCGCGCATTTTACACGCGTAGGGCGACCCAAGACGATGACCTGGTGCAGCGTTACAGGCTCCGGCCGGCGATGTTGGCAGCCGCGTTCATGCAGGCGCTCGATGCAGCATCCGACCGTCCGATGGTCGTGAAGCGCGAAACGTTTTCGGTCGTCGTCAAAATGAGTTACCTTATGCGCGTGCTCAAGCAGTCCGGCAACGTGCAGTTTTTTGCACTCATCGCCGGTTGCGAACCATTAGAGATAGTCGTGACTTTTTTGGCGGTGCTCGAGCTTGTGCGTGCGCACAAGGTGGTGTTCAAGCAGCCGCTGGCCTTTGGCGACGTCACGCTGCAACTCGCTCCCAAAGAGAATGCGCTGCAACTTGCTCAGTCTGCGTAACCGTCTGGAAGCCGTGCTCTTCGTGGCAACAGAACCGGCTACGCTGGAGCAGCTCGCGAACGCGACGGGTGAGCCTGTCACGAGCGTCAAGACGGCGCTCAAGGAATTGAGTGCCGTTCTGCACGACCGCGGCATCATCGTGCGAGAGATCGCTGGCGGCTACCGGCTGACGTCCAACCCAGACTGCCGCGATGATGTCGAGCGCTTCCTCCTGCCGCCCAAGACGTACATGTCGCCTGCGTCGCTCGAGACGCTGGCGATCGTCGCATACCTGCAGCCGGTGACGCGTGCTGAAATCGAAAGCATTCGAGGAGTCAACGCCGACGGCGTGATGGGAACGCTCGAACAGCGGCGTCTCGTCGAGGAGCTTGGCCGCAAGGACGTGGTGGGCCGGCCAATTCTTTATGGCACGACGACCGAGTTTCTTGAAGCCTTCGGACTCCGTTCGTTGGACGAGTTGCCGCCACTGCCCCAAGACGCACCGCGGCGGGTGAACGGTCAAGTGATCCAGTTTCCGCGCGCAGAGAATCGCGAATCATCTGCCAACCAGATTCACGAATCTGTCGAAGGGCATGAAGATCTTGTCACGGCTCACGCTGATGCAAAGCTCGAATCGAATGTAGCGGATGAACTTGCAAAGGCGATGAATGGTTTGGCGTGAGGCTTGGGGTTCACGTCGGCATCGGCGGAGGCTTTCGCAAGACCGTCGCTGAGGCGCTCGCCGCCGAGTGCGAATGTATTCAGATTTTTGCCGGCAACCCTCGTGGCTGGCGCATCACCCCATACAATCCCCAAGCATGGAAAGAGTTCGCGCAGCTGCGAGCGGCGGCGGGCCTGCGCCCGACCGTCATACACACATCGTACCTCATCAATCTCGCCTCGGCTGACGCGGCGTTGCGCAATAAGAGCGCACAACTCGTCGCCAACGATCTACTGGTGGCGGCGAAGGGCGACATCGAATACGTCAACACACATCTGGGAAGCTACGGTACGCAGCCTCGCGCAAAGGGGTTCGCTCATGTCTGCACGCTGCTGCAGCGGCTCGTTCGCAAGGCGCCCGCCGGGCCGATGCTGCTGTTGGAGAACTCGGCGAGCGGCGGCAATCGCTGCGCCGGTAGTCTGCAAGAAATCGGGGAGTTCGTGCGCGCCATCGGAAGCGCTCGAATCGGCGTGTGCCTGGACACCGCCCACTTGTGGGCGAGCGGCTATGAGATCGCGACCAAAAAGGGCGTCGCGCGCATGCTCGCAGAGGCCGATAAGCATATCGGTTTTGAAAGAATTCGTGCATTGCACATCAACGATACCGAGGTTGCTCTAGGAGCGCGCAACGACGTGCATTGGCATGTCGGCAAAGGCCAAATCGGAGCGACCGGCTTCAGGGCACTTCTCACCTGCCGCGCACTCGCTCACGTAGCCTGCATCTGCGAAACGCCAAAAACCCCAGAACTTGACTTGGAAAACGTCCGAACGGCAAAACGCCTGGCTCGGCGGCGAAGGTCTGCAATTGGGACAATCCCGAAACTTTAGACACCAAAGCTCCTAGTGCAACCTTTCACGCGCCGGCACGGTAAGCACCCAGGGTATTTTTGGAGGTCGCCAGGATGTTGAGGAGTTTGTTGGTATCGGCTGCGGTCGTCGTGTGGCTCGTGGCCATCGCCGAGCCGTTAGCAGCATTGGCGCGCGCCGGCGGCGGGCAGCACTACGGCGGTGGAAGTCACGGCGGTGGCTATGGCGGCGGTTACGGCGGCGGGCTTTGGAGCTTGTGGCCGCTTTTGTTCCTTGGTCACGGCTCTGGGTTCGGCGGTCTTGTCTTTATCATCATCCTGTTTTACCTCTACCAGCAGTCACAGAGACGCGGCGGCGATGGGAATTGGACAAGCGTGAGCCGCTGGTCGCCGACTTTAGATGCGGGCGTGACCGACGATGACGCTCGAGGGCCGATCGTGACGAGCGCTCCCGCAAAACCCGTCGATCAGAACGCGATTGCAACCGGCATCGCAGCGATTAAAGCGCGCGATCCGAATTTCGATGAGCAGGCATTCATCGATCGCGCCAATACGGCATTTTTCAAGCTGCAACAAGCTTGGACGGCGCGCAACCAGGACCTCGCGCGTGACGTCATGAGCGAGGCGCTCTACGAGCGCCATAAAATGCAAACCGATCAGCTGCTTGCAAACCATCAAATAGACGTGCTGCAAAATATCGTGATCGGCCATAGCCGCATCCTTGCGGTGACCGCCGCTGCGCCCTATGACAGCATCATCGTCGCTTTTGGCGCGAGCATGTCAGACTATACGATCGACGAGAACACGAAGCAGGTGGTCGACGGCGACCAATATCAGAAGACCTTCACCGAACGCTGGACGTTTATCCGTCGAGCGGATGCCAAGACCGTAGCCGGCCAAACGCAACTTGCTAACAGCTGTCCGTCGTGCGGAGCTCCGCTAAGCTTGAAAGACGGCAAGTGCGCGTATTGCGGAGCGTATCTTCGATCATCCTCATCCGACTGGGTAGTCGACACGATAGAGCAGGTCTGATTGTCACAAGGACCGTGGGTTCAACGTCCCTCCGAACGCCGGCAAGCGCCGCGCTTCAACATCTCTTTGCCGGTGACGTTTACGATTGTCGCATCCGGCAGGCTGTGCGCGGCCACGGTCGACAACATCAGCCTGGGTGGAATCCTTATGTTGACCGAGGAGACAGTCGACAACGACGAGCGGATCATCATTCATCTGCCGCTCGCGCTGGATGCAACGATCAACATCGACGCGGACATCGTGCGCACATCGAACATCGGCGAGGTCGCGGTGGCTTTCGCGGCGCTCGGCGATGACGCCATGGATCGGCTTGCCGAGTTCGTTGACATGCGGGCAGAGCGAAACGCGGGTTAGCGCTCCAAGATAATGCGCTTGTTGGGATAGTCGAAGAATACCGCTTCGAACAATCCGAGCGACCCGCTCCCCACGATTCCATCCGACGACGAAGACCCGAATGCGCCGGATTCCCGCATGATCACTTCGGTGACGAGATTCGTGAGCGAGTAGGCGCCGAGATTCAGACGCGACACCGTGGCGATCCGGGTGGGAAAATCTCCGCCCGCACCGGAGCCGAAATCCTGATTGTTGTTCCAGGGATCCACAAAATCGCGGCGATTCGCCTCGGCAAACGCGCGATACAAGACGAGGCGCGCGTCGCTGCCGGTGTCCACGGTGAATATGCCGCGATCGTCTTTACCTAATGAAGCACTCATGAGCGGAACGCGCTTTACGGTGTCGATCGACAGCACCGATCCGTTACCGGCATAATTAAATGACTCCGGAAACATGAAACGCAGCTCGGAGTGGTGGTACGAAATGCGCATAACGAGCGGGGCAAGCAGATCGTAGCCGAGGACGCCGTCGATGCCCTCTCGCGAAATGGGCCCCGGCAGCCGTAAGGGCACCGCCTCCATGTAGAACGGAGCAAAGCGCATCCCGCCGATATTGAGCGAATCGACGCGCGCTACGGCACCGGTCAGCATGCCGGCGCCTTGCACGCGAGCTATGCCGCCGGTTGCCAGGTTGAGGCGCTTTGCGAGATCGCTGTCGAGGACCGACGTAGTACTGCCGGAATCGATCAATAAGTGCACGGGGTGATCGTTGATGCTTGCAGCCACCACGATCAAGCCTTTGGGCGAGTCAAAACTCAGAGCTACTTCGCGAGTGCCGGTCGGAAATTGCGGCCGTCTTTGAGTGGGCGGATTGAAATCATCAGGGACTCCCCTGAAGGAACAGGCATCAACGGTAATGGTGGCAGTGGTTGAGCCATTCGTCTCCGTTATCGAGGACGGTACCGGCACTCCCTGAAAACGATGATAGGAGTGATAACGAATCGATCGTTCACCAAAGTCGGCGCCATCGACCAGCCACGAGTCGGCGTCGATGTAGATGACGGAAAGCTTGCCGTCGACGATTGTGTTGACCGCGTACGCACGGTGGCCATCCACGTCGTTGATGCCGCTGAGAACGGCGTGTTGGGCGTCAATGCGAAGATCGTTCAGCCGCACCAGGCGGGCGTCCATTGAAACGTGGTGTTCCGCCGGAACCAGCTGCACGTTGCCGTTCTCGTCTTGCAGCCAGTCTACGACGCCATTGCTGCCCTGGCTGCGCTCGCTGAGCGCAAATTTGGATAGCTGGCGAAAACGCCCATCGCGCGCTGCCGTGATCTCGTAGTGTGTTTGCTGCGCATCTTCGCTTATCGAGCCCGACCAGTGAGCGACGAGCGCGGGCAGCCTGCCGAGGGCATCATGATGTCGAGCCAGCACTTGTTCCACCGAAAGCGGCCCCGGTGGTGTTTTGGCTGACGCTGGTGCGATCAGCGCGAATGAACTTCCCGCAGCAATGGCGGATAGGCAAGTTATGAGCAGCAAAACCAAGCGGCGGTACATGCTTCTAGCATTCGTCACTGGTGGAGATGCGCCTTACGAGCAGACTGCCAGAATTTGTGCCACGATATGAGTGAGCGACGCCCGCTTAAGAAGCTTCCCGCCACTTGGCTGGTGGGCAAAAAGGTGAGGTTAAGGCCTATCGAGCCCGAGGACGTGGCGCTGCTGCAACGCTGGCGAGATGACGGGCCAGCCTTGGAATGGCTGAATAAGCAATTGCCCCTTTCAGGAGCCGCGGTGGCGGAATGGGCGGCGCGCGCAGCCGTCGATTCGGATATGCCCGCGTTCATTATTCAGACGCTGGCAGGCCGAGACATCGGGACCGCCGGTTTGCGAATATATGGAGCGCGGGCGATTCTCGGCATCGGCATTTATAACCGCCGTTTTTGGAACCGCGGCTTCGGCCAAGATGCCGTTAGCGTGCTCGTTGACGGAGCTTTTCGCGTCCTGCCGCTCCAGCGCATCGAATTGACCGTCCTGCCCGACAATGCACGCGCGGTTCGCTGTTTTAAGCGTGCAGGTTTTACTCAAGAAGGCGTCCTGCGTCAGTATGCCTATGTGCGCGGGAAGTACACTGACTGTATTCTGATGAGCGTATTGCACGAGGAGTGGAAACAACGCAGGAAACGGCTGAAGCATTGAGTTCGCCCGCGCGAGTTTTGCCGAGGCCCCTCGATGTGCGCGTCCGGCTGTTCAGCGCAAGCGACGCCGTTGAGTTGCGTGACGGCTTTGCATCGGGATCCATCAGCGATCTTACGCGCTTCATGTTCCCGCGCTCGGTTGCGGAGACGGTTGAGCGGCTAAAAAAGAGCAAGGACACCGCTCGCTTTGCAATTGTGGTAGCCGGGAAATTCGTCGGCCTCTGCACTTTGCGAGCCCCGCTTTTCAGTGGCAAAGAGATTACCATAGGAATTTTTGACGAGGCGTACCATGGTCGAGGAATCGGCACGCGCGTAATTCGCAACGTCTGCGCGTACGGGTTTAAAAAACTCAAGCTCCATCGCATCGAACTTGGGGTTTATCCTAACAACACGCGCGCGATACGCTGTTATGCGCGCTGCGGCTTTCAACGAGAAGCACTGCTGCGGAAACTGCTGTACAACGACGGCGAATATCGCGACATAATCTGGATGTCGTTGTTGCGAAATGAGTGGGCATCATATGAACGCAACAATCGGCCACGATAGGCACTCGTGAAGACGCCATGCGACCTCGAACACGCAAGGGACAATGGTCGTGAATGCCAAATTGATGCAGCGTCAGCTCTGTTGCGCATGTGCAATTAGCACAGCAGTGCAAGCTTAGGTGATGAAGCCTAACGCGCGAGCACAGATGTTATAGAAGCCTAAAAGTTAGGGCGGGAGAAGATAGGAATCGAACCTACCAGTCCCCTTGCGGAGACCAACGCGGTTTTGAAGACCGGCTGAGGCACCAGCCCCAGACTTCTCCCAAGGCACGAGGTCTAGACGATCGGCAAAAGTCCGACGAGTCGGTCGTGACACTTGTCACAGGGCAAACGGCCTGCTAGGGCACGCTGACAACATACAATTTGGACTACGGTGATGTGGTATACTGCTATTTGTTTCGCAAACCTCAGGGGCGGCAACTTTGATAGATAAATCCCAGCAAGCGAACGAGCTCGATCGATTAAAGGAGTCAGTGCGACTTCTCAATAGCGGTCCCGCGGATTTCGTAATAACCGCAGACCATGGTGATATGGTGCGTGTCGCCTTGATAGAATTCGACTACGAATGGCGCTGCGATCACTGGTGGACGGCTTTCGGAGAATTTAGGACGCTTGGCGAGCTCCGTAAAATTTCGGCCCGCATCATGCGTGGAGAATGGCCCTAACCTGCGAATAAGCTATCCTTCTAGAGCGAGGGGTATCAAGGGATGGCGGTATTTCGGGCTTTGCTCGTGCCGGTCGACGGATCGGACCAGTCGAACGCAGCGACGGAACTCGCGATCCGAATCGCAGACGATCAAAAAGCTTTCGTAACCTTCGTCAACGTCGTTGAAGTAGAGAAGATCATCGCCTCGATTATCCCAGGCAACAAGTTTGCGGATCCCACCCCCGTCATCGAGCAATTACGTGCAGCCATCGCCGAAATTCTCCGGGAAGCGATTGCCAAAGCGCAAGAGGCCGGAGTGCAAGCGCATTCGCAAATGGCTGAGGGCGATTGCGTCGAGATGGTGGTCGAGCTCGCGAAAACGACGGGTTCCGATTTGATTGTGCTTGGCAGTCACGGACGCAGCGGGCTTGAACGTTTTATACTCGGCAGTGTCGCCCAGGGTCTGGTTCGCAAAAGCCAGGTGCCGGTTTTAGTCGCGAAACTGCGACCGGCTTAGGGAATCAGGCTTGCGCCTCGGTTACGGATCCGACTATAAAGCTTGTATAAGCCCTTTTCCAGCGTGAGACAGTTATATCCGATCGTCTGCGCACCCAAGCCGTCCTTGAATTTCTTCACGCCTGGCAACCCTTCGCTCGAACCTAGATTGTACCAGCGTACGCCCCGCGCTTCAGCCGCTTTCAGCAGAGTGAGATGTAACATGTTGTGCGGACGAAGTACGGCGAAATCACTGTCCATCGCAGCGCTCCATATGTTGACTTCGCTCGTACCATATAACGCTATTAAGCCGGCCACGGGCTTGCCCTCGAACAAGGCAAGCCAGATCTGCGCATCTTTCCCCCCATGCTGCACGAGCGCTTCCACAAAGCGCTTTGACACGGTGGGCGTTGCTCTCCCCCAACGCTTGGCAGACTGCAGCAAAAGGTCGTAGTAGTAGGAGACGGATTGCGAATCGGTCTTCTCCAAACAGGTAACGCCGCGACGCAAAGCCTGCCCTGCCATCCGCCGTGTCCGGCCATCCATCCGAGCAATTGCGGCATCAGCCCCGTCCCGTAAGTCGATTGTCGACGCCTCATACCGTTTGACGGCGAAGGCCGCCGGGGCCTCGGCGTGTAGAAAAGGCCAGAGCGTCAGCTCGAGCCTGTCGATGTTGAGTTCAGCCAGCCGATCCAGCGCCGCGCTGAGGATCTTTCCTTCGGCTACGACTCCATCAGCGCGAAAGATAACATTAAAGCCATCCAACGGGAAACCGCAATAAGCCCGCCATCTAAGACGTCCGCCCGTAGCGCGAATCATTGGTACGATCATAGTTGATCCGTCACGCATCTGAAAGGTTAACGGCTCCGGGACACAACCGGCATTGTCCGCATGCAGCGCGAGGGACCAGGCGGGACCAGCCTGAAACGTGGGTGCCGGATATGACGTATTGAAAGATTGCCATTCTTCAATCGAAAGAGTCTTGAAATTCTTGTTTCTAATCATCGGATAGATGATTCATAAATCTCCAACCAGATACATTTGAAATGAAAGCAGTGGCATAAATTGCTGCTGCCACGTTCAATGCCTAGCTGAGTGGCGGTGCGGATTAGTTCAGGCCGTTGGTCTTCATCCATGCCGGCCACGACGCCGGGCGTATTGATCAGCGTCTTGAAAAAGCAAGTTTGCATCATGTGAGAGACTTCGGGCTGATCGAGGCATTTGCAAGCGCCTCAGGCTAAAGGCGGCGCCGTCGTGGAGGATTCGGATGCTGAATCAACCGGTTCTCAACCCCGCGCTTTCCATTGTGTCGGCGATGATCACGCCGGCTATTCTCATCTTGGCGGCCGGTTCGCTTGTGTCGAGCACGCTGGTACGGCTGGGGCGCATCGTCGATCAAACGCGCGCGCTCATCGCGCAAGCCGAGAGATTCAAATCACAGGCCGATCAAAAGACTCTGGCCCTGGTTGAAGCGCGCATAAATCTGCAGCTTCGGCGCGCCGAACTCGCCCGCCAGGCGCTTATGGGATACTACATCTCCATTTCACTGTTCTTGGTTTCGAGTCTCGTCATCGCACTGCTCGAAGCGATACACGAAACGAAACTCTATTGGATCGGGCCGGCGATCGTGATCGCCGGCGGCGCGGTGTTGATCTTCGCCACGGCAACGCTGCTCATTGAAGTCAACATTTCAGCCGGCACTTTGCGGGAAGAGGTGCGCATCTATCGCAGCCGCTAGTTGCTGTGGGCAAGCGAAAAACCGCGGCGTAAGATGCGCTGATGCGCTGCGATCACGCGAAACGTTATTATGTCGGTTTTTGAGCCGCTGACGGCACGCAGCTGCCACGTGCCGGCCTGAAGCTTCCAAAAGACCTCATCACGCGAAGCTGCGGCCACCCGGCGCCCGTTGATGAACCAGCGAACTCCACTTTTCGCAGCAGTGGTCTTAAACTGTAATCCTTGTTCGCCGGCTGCAAATTCGCCGGTGGACGGGTAGCGCGCGAAGACATCGCCGTCGCGGGGGAACACAATTCGGAAAACGGAGCTCGTTGCCGCTTCCGCTTGTTGAGCCGGCTTAGGCTGCGCAGCAAGCCGAAGATCGTACCAACGCGCGCTGTCAGACCGTGACGGCGCGACCCGGAATGCTGCCAAATCCTGTGGATATAAGTATTCGTATACGGCCGAGCAGTCAGGGCCAGGCCTTAAACCCGTTGTAGGGCAGATCGGCTTTATGACCAAGCCCGGCGGAGCGCTGAACGCTTCGGGATCATTTTTCTCATGCAAGTGGGTGATGATACGGTTCCACAACGGCGCAGCTCCGGTCACTCCAGAGACTTGGCGCATCGGCTCGCCATCAAAGTTTCCGACCCAGACACCGACGGTATAGTCTCGCGTGAAACCAACCGTCCAAGTATCGCGATAATCTGATGAGGTGCCGGTTTTTACGGCCGCCGCAAACGGCATATCCAAAACGGAATCGACACCAAAGGCTTTGGCGCGAGCGTGTGGGTCGCTTAGGATGTCAGTGACGAGAGACCACGCGGCGCGAGGATTCGGATAGTCGAGATTCTGACCACCCAGCGCATTGTTTGTAGTTCCAGGTTTGCCGTAAACGCTGAGCGCGACAGGCAGGCCTTGACGTGCCAAGGTGACATAGGCGCGCGTCAGCTCCCACAAGCTGACCTCGCCGCCCCCCAGCGTGAGACCCAGGCCGTAATAATCGGCCGTGTGCGTGAGGTGCGCAAAGCCCAACGCATGCAAGCGTGCGAGAAAGGCTGGTACGCCGATGTCTGCGAGGACATGCACGGCCGGAACGTTGAGCGAATCTGCTAACGCGATGCGCACTCGGACCGGACCTTGAAAAGTGTTGCTGTAGTCGGTTGGGCTATAGAGCATGCCGCCAGGGATCGAGTAGTGCGTCGGCACGTCGGCGAGGATTGTATTGGGATGGATGGTTCGATTTTCCAGCGCCAGCTCGTACAAGAACGGCTTCAACGCGGATCCCGGCTGGCGCAGTGCTTGGACCCCATCGTTGCGGCCGCCTTGCGAATCCGCGAAGTAGTCCGGGGAACCCACGTACGCCAGCACGTGTCCGGTGTGATTGTCGACCACGACAACCGCGGCGTGGTGCACGTTGTGCGTCGCTAATCCTCCGATCACCTGACGCACCTGAGTCTCAACGAACGCTTGCAACGGACGGTCTATGGTCGTGGTTACATGCGAGTGTCCCCGGGAGAGATCGCTCGCGAGCCAAAACAGCAAGTGAGGAGCTGCAACGATTCCCTCGTCGCGCGGCCGGAGAAGGATTTGTTCTTCGAACGCGCGCCGGCGGCGTGCGTCCTCAATATAGCCGCTGGCAAGCATGCGGCTTAGCACGTACGCTTGGCGGCCCTTTAGAGCGCTCCAGTGGCCGTAGGGCAACAGTCCGCTAGGATCGTTGGGGATGGCTGCTAACAAACTGGCTTGGGCGACGTCGAGGCGAGAGGCCGGGAGGCCGAAATAGACGCGCGCCGCTGCTTCCACTCCGTATACGTTGCCGCCCATGGGGACGCGATTGACGTACGCTTCCAAGATCTGGTCTTTGGTCATACCGGCTTCCAGCCGCCACGCGGTCCAAATCTGCAACAGTTTGCCCCACATCCCATCCGGAAGGGGGCGAACCATTCGTGCAAGTTGCATGGTCAAGGTCGACGCGCCGCTGACGATGCGCCGGCGCTCCGCAGTCTGCAGCGTTGCCCGCAGCATCGCCCGGTAGTCTACGGCGCCGTGCGCGTAGAAACGGCTGTCCTCGCTTGCGATGATCGCCTTGAGGAAGAGCGGCGACACGGCGACAAGCGGCACCGCAGCTGTGTGTTCCTGATCCCGGCTTAGTAGCGTGCCGAGAGCGAGTCCGTTGCGATCGGTGAACTCGACTGCTTGATGGTCTTGTACGAGGCTATCAGGACGAATGGGCTCTAGAAGCGGCACAGCGCGGACGACGACCACCGAAACGACGCAGGCGGCAGCCACCGCAAATGTCCGGCGATCCAGTACGTGCGCCGTCCGCAAATCGCGCCTCCTGCAAAATTTTGAGCAGCGACAGGTGGTAGCCGCTGTTCGCGAAATTCGCAATGCAGGAGGCAAGTCATGCAGCGTGTGTGCCGCGTAGTTGGAGCACCGGCGTTTTTATTTTTGTCGTTGCTTTCACTGCTGACCGCCTGCACTTCGGGTAAGAGTTCACCGCCGCTGCAAGCGCTGCCGGCAGTCTCCCCGTTGCCGGCGCCAAAGCCGGAGAGCTGGATACAAGAAATCAATCCGCGCGGCCAGGCTGAAACGCTGGCACAGATCCGCGTCATCTTCTCCCATCCGCTCATACCGCTCCAGGCGATAGAGACGCCGGCCGAACAAAAGGCGCTCCAATATTTTGTGGTCGATCCGCAGATACCGGGGCGCTTCCGGTTTCTCACGCCGCGCATGGTGGGCTTCGAACAAGACGCTGCGCTGCCGCTGGCCGCGCGCATTCGCGTGACCGTAAAGGCTGGGCTGAAAGATCTCGCCGGCCATCAGCTTGCGCACGATCTCGCCTGGACGTTCACGACTGCGCCCCTTGACTTCACGAATCTGCCTCAAGGTCGTAGCGGCGAATCAACGCCGTCACCGCTCAAACCATCCTGGCGCATTTGGTCCAATGCCGAGCTCAACGTCGAGTCATTTCGTGCGCACACGAGGTTAATCCAAAGCGGTACTGCACACACGGTAGCGCTCATCGTCGATCAGGCTACGACTGCAAGTCCACAGCCTAACGATGAAGATCAACCGCAAAATAGCTACGATGCTTCCACGCGCAAATCGATCTACACCGTGGCCCCGGCACTGCCACTGGCCAAGGGCACCGACTACGAGCTGCGGATCGACCCCGGCGTCTTGCCCGCACGCGGCAACCTCGCGAGCGCTAAGGTATTCAGTGGATACTTGAGCACGTTCAAGCCGCTCGCGTTCACCCAGCTCACCTTTCCAAACTCGGGCAGATTTATCGCGGGCCAAGCGCAGCTGGAATTCAACAACCCGCTGTCGGCCGATTCTGTGAAAAAGAACCTAACGATTTCGCCGCTGCCGCAGAATACGGTGGCGCTATGGCAGGTGTATGACGGCGACAATACCGTGACCATCAACCAATCATGGCTTACGCCCGCGACCAAGTACCAGATCACGCTCGGCGCCGGTCTCACGGATTCGTTCGGTCAGACCTTGGGCAAAGCGCGCGTTGTCGTCTACAACACGGGCGACTTTGCTCCGAACTTCTGGGCCCCCGAAGGGCTGAATATCTTCCCTGCGGGCAACGATCTGCGTCTGGATATCTCTGCGGTCAACATTCCGCACAAACATTACTCATCGGCCTATCGCGTCATCGCACCGCGAGACTTGGTGTACTTCGATTCCGCCTCCCCGGAGAGCGAGGGCAATGGGCTGCTTCCGAATGAGAACTCGTGGAGCTCCGCGGCGATCAGCGCGAAACAAAATCAAGTCGCGACGATCAATGTGCCGGTGAGAGCCGAGCTGGGCGGCAATACCGGAATGCTTGCGTACGGTATGCGGGCCGAGACTGATCAGACTCCGAGCAACCCCATCCAGCACTTTTACGGACTGCTGCAACTCACCAACCTGGGTGTGTTTGCCCAGTGGTTTCCGTCGTCAGGGTTGGTACGGGCGCAACATCTTTCGGACGGGTCCGCAGCGGCCGGCGCCAATGTCGACGTCTTCGTCTCTAAGATCCAGTCGAGGGCTCCGCGTGCCGCGGTGCCCTGTGCGAGCGGCAAGACGGATAGCACGGGTTCGTTTTGGCTGGCAGCAGATGCAATGAGCAGTTGCAGCGTCCAGACTTCGTCTGATGAACCTCCGAATTTGCTTGCGGTCGTCCGCGAGCAAGACGATTGGGCATTCGTTCGCACGGACAACTGGAGTGGCGAATACGGTTATGGGCTCTATGCAGGCTGGCAAAACGCGGTGCCGCAATCGCGCGGCACGATTTTCTCCGATCGCCAGCTTTATCAACCGGGTGAAAATGCTTCCTTTGTGACCGTCGCCTATTTCTTGAAGAGGGGCGTCGTCAAACAAGACCGGCGCGGCCGCTATCACGTCAGGCTCGAAGGCCCGGATGGGCAGAAAACCGATCTAGGCGTGCATATGACGGACGACTACGGCACGTTCGCGTTTCAAGTGCAATTCAAGTCGAATCAACCTTTGGGTCACTACGGCGTCACCGCTAAGAGCGACAACGGGCTCGAGTTCAGCGGCGATTTTCAGGTGGCGGAGTTCAAGCCGCCCAATTTCAAAGTCGATCTGACGCTGGACAAAACCATAGCGGTTCCGGATGATGTGGTCACTGCCAAGGGCCAAAGTACGTATCTTTTTGGCTCGCCGCTGCAAGGCGCGAACGCTGAATATTACGTCACGCGCGAGCAAAGCTATTTCACGCCCAAGGATTGGGATCAGTTCAGCTTCGGGCGTCAGTGGTTTTGGCCCGATAATCCGCCGTCGCTGCCGGGTGACGTCGCACAGATCAAAAGCAAGCTCGATGCATCCGGCGGTTTGGCTCAGAACGTCAAAGTCGAACACGACTTACCGTTCCCGATGGCTTACCGCGTGGATCTGCAAGTAAGCGACGTCTCAAATCTCTCCGTTGCGGATTCCAAGTCGTTTACCGCGTTGCCCAGCAAAGAGCTCATCGGTATGCAGGGCGACTGGCTCGCGACCGCAACCAAACCTGCGTCTTTCAAGGTCATCGTGACCGACAGTTCGGGCGCCCCCTTACGCGGCCGCAAAGTGCGCGTGCAACTGGACGAGATGCGCTACAGCAGCGCGGCACAGCTGATTGAAAATGGCGAGACCGCACACGACCAGGTTCGTTACACGACCGTGGCCTCGGCGCAGCTGAACTCCGATCAAGCCCCCCAAACGTTCACGCTCACGCCGCCGTACGCCGGATCCTACCGCGTGCGTGCGAATTTTGAGAAGGCGGCAAGTGAAGCAACCGCAACGGATATGGCATTCTGGGCGACAGGACCCGGCGAGGTGAACTGGGGCTCGCAAAGCCGCGATCACCTGACCGTGAAGCTCGATAAGCCGACCTATAAGGTGGGTGACCTCGCGACCGCACTCATAGAGTCTCCATTCGCGCGAGCCGACTTGTATTTCGCCGTTGTGCGCGACAAAGCGATCTATCACACAGTCACCGCCGTGCAAGGCGGCGCTCCGCAAATCCGATTCCGCGTCACTCGTGACATGATTCCCAATGCCGCGGTCGAGGCGATCGTAGCACGCCGCGGGCCGCCGCTCAAACAACTCCAGCCGGGTTCGCTCGACAGCTTAGCGCGCATCGGTTTTGTTCCGTTCTCTCTGAACGTCGACGATAAATATTTGAAAGTGGCCATAACGCCGGGGCAGACGTCGCTGCAACCTGGAGCGCGACAAACGGTGCGCCTGCATCTCACCGATAGCGGCGGCAAAGCGCGGCGCGGCCAATTCGCGGTCATGGTGGTCAACGAAGCGATTTTGCAGCTCAGCGGCTACCGCCCACCCGACCTGGTCAAAGTCGTGTACGCAGAACAGCCGATCTCAACTCGCTTTGCGGACAACCGCCCGGCAGTCGTCCTGGCGCAGATCGCTTCACCGCTGCAAAAGGGCTGGGGCTACGGCGGCGGCTTTATGGCGGGCGCAGCCGGAACCCGGGTCCGCCGCAACTTCCAACCGCTTGCGTATTTCAACGGAGCGGTTGAAAGCGATGCAAATGGCGACGCCCGCTTTAGTTTTAAAACCCCCGACGACCTTACGACTTGGCGCGTCATGGCCGTAGCAATTGGAGCAACCGACGGTCCCACATCCCCCGATATGCGCTTCGGCCAGAGCGATGCGACCTTCGTTACCACAAAAGCGCTTCTGACAAATACCATTTTGCCGCAGTTTGCGCGGCCTGGTGACAAGCTAAGTGCCGGCTTGAGTCTCACCAATACGCGCGGCGCTGCGGGGACGTTAGACATTCTCGTAAGCTTGAGCGGGCCGCTGGTTTTCGATACGACCTCCGGTCAAGTACAATCACAGCATGTGACCGAGGCGGTGACAAGCGGAACGCAAGCATTCCGTTTCCCCATGCTCGTTACCGGGAGCGGCACGGCACTGGTCACCTTTGCCAGCAAGTTGGGTTCCGACTCGGACGCATTTGAGTTTCCACTGGAGATTCGCGAGCCGCGCAGCGTCATGGAACAGGTCATTGAATCCGGCGTGACCGCAAACCGGGTCAGCATGCCATTGAACGTCGATCCGCGAGTGCTCAACGACAGCGGCGGCCTGCATCTCAGCCTTGCCAGCACACTGCTGCCCGAAATCACTGCTCCCGCTTTGAAGATGCTGGATAGCAACGATCTCAGCATTTTAGAGCCGCTCGCCAGCCGCCTGATCATAGCATCCGACCTCAAGATCCTCTCCGAGCGGTACGCGCGAGCCCTCGGGCAGTTCGATCCATCAAAAGTTGCGGCCAACTCGCTCGAGCAGATGCAAAAGTTGCAAACCCCTGAAGGCGGATTCTTATGGTACTCGGCTTCGCGTTCGGGAGCGGATGTTTTTGTCACGCCCTATGCGGCGCAAGCGCTCGCCATCGCACGGGATGCAGGGTTAAGCGTCGATCCCGCCATGGTTGCGCGGGCCAAATCCTACCTCAAGCGATCGCTGCAGGACCCGCTCGTCTGCGCGGATATCGCTGATTGCCGGGCGCGCGTACGTCTGGACATCTTGCTGGCGCTCGACGATCTAGGCGAAACGCGCAACGACTTCTTGTCGGACATCTACGACCGGCGCGCCTCGTTCGACTTACTCGGCCAAGTACAGCTCGCACGTTACCTGCTGAAGTTCCCGAGTTGGCGGCCGCAGGCCGATGCGATGGCGAACAAGCTGCAGCAAAGCGTTTACGAAACAGGCCGTTACGCTACGATAAACTATCCGGAAGAATGGGGCTGGCTCGAGTCGCCGGCCGCAATGCGCTCCCAGGTGTTGCGTCTTTTTATCGCGCGGCGCAGCGATCCCGAGTTTATCGACCGGCTGGCTGCCAGTCTGCTGGCATTACGGCGCAACGGCAGTTGGCAAGACAGTTACGATACTGCAGAAGCGTTAGGCGCGTTGATCGACTACGGCAAGCTGCTTCCCAAGCCACCGCAGTTCTCCGCGAGCGCAAAGCTTGCCGGCAAACTGTTGGGCGCTGTGAACTTTGCCGGCTACCAGAAGACGAGTAGCGATATTCGGGTGGCAACCGCAGCGTTGCCGCGCAATCGCAATGATCTCGTCTTGCAGAAAGCCGGCGAAGGCAGTCTCCATTACGTCGCTGAGTACCGTTATCGCTTGCCGGGCAATCAACCGGGTATTCTCAACGGCCTGCGGGTGACGCGGCACGTGCGAGCGGCCAACGATCCCAAGATCATCGCCACGATGGGGCTCAACGCGCCCAACGATCCCTTGACGCTGCCACCCGGTCAAGTATTCGACATCGGTCTTGAAATCATCGCCGACCACCCCGTTGACCACGTCGTCATCAGCGACCAACTGCCGGCTGGGTTGGAGGCGGTCGATACGACCTTCCGTACCTCGACTCCATATTTCCAAGCAGCCGGCTCCAGTTGGGAAGTCGACTACCAGACGATTCACAAAGACCGCGTCACTGCGTACGCAATGCGTCTAGAAGCCGGCGTGTACACCATGCATTACCTGGTGCGTTCGGTAACGCCCGGAACGTATCTGTGGCCGTGCGCCGAAGCGCAGTTGGAATATGCAGCCGAAGAATTCGGCCGGTCTAGCAGTTCGACGCTCATCGTCTCAGAAAAATGACAGCCGGAGCGTTATTCAGGGATAAGATGGAGCTTAAACCGGGATCAGATGTGACAAGATCCTAGCCCCTGTTTTTGCAGATAGCGCTGATGATATTCTTCGGCGACATAGAATTTCTGGGCGGGCTCGATCTTGGTGACGACGGCGCGCTTGAAGCGGCCGGATTTTTGCAGCGCCTCCAACGAACGCTTCGCTTCCGCCTCTTGCTCGGACGAGTGGAAGAAAATCGCAGAGCGATATTGCGAGCCGAAGTCGGGCCCTTGCCGATTGAGCGTCGTAGGATCGTGCGCATTCCAAAACGTCTCGAGCAGTTGGGCGTAAGAGATCTTTGTTGGGTCGAAGGCTACCTGCACCACCTCGGCATGGCCCGTGCGATCGGTGCAGACATCGCGGTAGGTTGGGTTTTCCAACGTACCACCCATGTATCCCACTTTGGTATCGATAACGCCGGGCAATTGACGAAATTCTTCTTCGACGCCCCAAAAGCAACCGGCGCCAAATGTGGCTTGTTCCACTTGTGATTCCCCCGCTTTATGCAAACTCACCGTGACCTATTCTGCGGGAAGGTTAGAAAAGCCGGCTGGCAGCCAAGGCCATCACGCCTGCCATAGCGGGGCGAAGATATTTTGTGGGCATGATGCCGCACAGCCGGCTGCCGATAAAGACTCCGGGCAGCGATCCCAGCAACAGATTGAAGGTAAGAGGAAGATTGATACTACCCAACGTCAGGTGGCCGGCCGCAGCGATCGGCACGATGAAAGCGGCAAAGGCGACGTCCGAGCCGACCAGTAGCTGCAACCGCATTCGCGGCAAGATCAACGCGAGCAGGGTCAGCGTTATGGAACCTGCTCCGATGGACGTGATGCTGACTGCGAAACCGACGATCGCGCCGATCAGCATGATAAGAGGCGCCTTCGGACGCAGCCAAACGGGCTGCTCAGTATCTTTGCGAGGGAAGAACTGCACCAGAAAGATGGTGACGGCGATGACGAGCAACAGCACGCCGACGATGTGCTTGAGGATAGTGTTCAGCTCGTCCACGCTGACGTGACTCTTGACGAACGAGAGGGACAGCACGCCCGCAATCGCGCCAGGTATGCCCCCCAAACATAGCAGCAAAACCAAGCGAGGATTGACCGTTTCTTGACGCCGGTGAATGATGGCGCCGAGAATCTTGGTCGGAACGCTATAGGCTAAATCGGTCCCTACCGCGATGAGCGCGGGGACCCGAAAAAACAGCACAAGCACCGGCAGCATGAGGGAGCTGCCGCCTACGCCCGTCAGGCCGACGAGCAGGCCGACGATGAGGCCGCCGATTACGATATGCCAGTCCAATCAGTTTCCCCTTACGTTCCAGAGCGTTGCTCCAACCATATAGCATATTATCTATCTGGAAAAGGGACTTTGGTCTCCTCGTCCACTGACTGAGTGCGTAACTGCGAGCCCTGGAATGCTGAATTGCCAAGGGGTTTCTTGGCCTATTCCATTTTGGGTCTTCCCAAATGTCTATAAAGAATATAGACTTTAGAGAAAAGGCCGATTCAAGGCAAGCATCGGTTTTTCCCACCGATAAAAGAAGGTCGCGTTTTGAGAAAACTCTGCCTGGTTTGTTGTGCGCTCCCTGCGTTGTTGTTTTGGATCACAGCTCCAGCCGCAACCAAGCTACAGCGCCAGCATGTGAAGTATGGCACAAATATCCGGGCATATTATTTCACACGCAGCTTTCGTAGCGGCACAGATCAAGCGGCGTTCTCGCTCGGAGGGAATTTTCACGTCGATGGTGATTTTGCGCCTGCGATTGGCGCCGGCCTGACGTGGGGAATTGCTGATCCCCTGGGATTGAACGACCCGAGCTTGAAATTCGTCGATGCCGGGTTACCCGGTACACCCGTCAGCGTGCTCGAGGAGCTATACGTCGCGTATCATACCGACTTAGCGTCATTGCGCATCGGACGTCAGATCTCACGCACTCCCTGGGCGAATCCGTCGGACTCGCGCATGATCCCAAATGCTTTCCAGGGGATCGGATTCAATCTCAAGGGATCCCACGGCTGGTCTTTTGCGGCAAATCGGATGGTCCGGTTCAAGCAGCGAGTAAGCTCGATGTTCCTCAATAACGACCTGCTCTCGCCGAAACCGACTGCTGGCATGCTCAATCTGGGCGTGCTCTACGCCGATCCAAAACAGGCGTTGCAAGCATGGCATTATGATTTTTATGGCACCGCGTCGCTCGAGTATATCGAGGCGACACGACGCTTCGGGATCACGAGCAAGTATCGTCCGTTTCTGAGCGCGCAATACGTAGCAGAAAACGGGATAACTTCGCGTTTACCGGCAAACGTCAATGCTCACGGTTACGGTGTGAGCAGCGGAGTGACGACGGCTCAGGGCGATCTTTCGCTCTCGTACAATAACGTCAGCGCAAAAAGCAATGCTTACAACAACGGCGGCTTTGCCTCGCCCTACACGTATACGGATAACGACCCATTGTTCACGACCTTGACCGGAACGGGCCTAGCCGACAAAGGGGCTGGACATGCCTATCGGGTGTCGGGGACTGTCTGGACCTACCACAATCGCGTCAGGGCTTCAGCCGCGCGCGCCGAGTACTACCTGTATGCGGCTGGCAAGACGCCTGCCACGCACGCGCTCGACACCAATCTCGATATCACATATTTCATCGGCAACGGCAAGCGCGGCGACGCATTCCGCGGACTCTTGTTGCGCGATCGTTGGATCGACGTGGAAACCCAAACAAAACCGTTCACCTTTATCAACAATCGCGCCCAAATCGAATACGATTTCTAATGAGGCTGCCAGGCATCAGAGCGCTTCGTCAGCTTGGTTACGGACAGCGGTAGTTTACCGTCGACCAGGTGCGCTAACGTCACGGCTTCTAAAACAGTGCGCAGATTGATGCGTACCGCGATCCACACGTCGCGCAAAGGCCGGGCGGCGCCATTGTACTTGACGTGTTCGGGCCGGGTGCCGCGGACGTTTGCCAAAGGGCCTTCGACGGCTCTGATGATGTCGGCCAAGGTGATGTCCGCTGCGGGTTTTGCCAGCCAAAATCCGCCGTCCACTCCACGCTTGGCGTTGACGATTCCCGCCCGCTTGAGGGTGGCTAAGATAGTCTCGATGTATTTGATCGGTATATCCTGACGTTTTGAAATCCGTTGGGCCGTCATGTGATTTGGCGCCACGGCGGCGACTTCTGCTAACGCGCGAAGCGCATAGTCGGCAGTTGCTGTAAGGTGCATGGGTTCGATTTTCTGCAACGCCGCGCATGGTCCCCTTAAAAAAGCGGATCGAGGCGTGTGTGTGAGTCTTATAGACTCAAAGAATCCGCGTTGTTTCGCAGCGCGTCTATAGCAAATCCGATGTGATCATCGAGGTCTACGCCAAACTCACGGGCTCCTTGTTCGATCTCTTCGCGGTTGACGTTCGCAGCAAATCGCTTGTCCTTGAGTTTCTTTTTGACGGATTCGACCGTGACCTCATGAATAGACTTACTTGGCCGAACGTAAACCACCGCCGTGATGAAACCCGTCAATTCGTCGCTGGCAAAGAGCGCTTGTGCCAGCAGCGTGTCGCGCGGTATTTTTAAGTAGGTCGCGTGACCGCGGATGGCGGTGACGACATCGGCCGGATAACCCATTTCTTCCAGCATCTGGCAGCCCAGCTCAGGATGTTCGTCTGCGTTCGGATGGATCTCCCAGTCGAAGTCGTGCAACAGCCCCGTGACTCCGAATCGTTCCACGTCTTCGTTGAACCTGACGGCGTAGGCGCGCATGACCGTTTCAACCGCTAGCATGTGCCGGCGCAAGGCCGGGTTTTGCACGTGGCGGCAGACCAATCCCCAGGCACGCTCGCGATCGTGACCCAAATCGACTGCGCGCTCGGGTTCGCTACCGGCCTCAGAAATAGTCGGCTCTTTGCGCGGGGAAGTCAACCAAGCGCGATTTTTTGAAATGCGGCCGGGGCTTGGACAGAATAAACGCGGCGACGTCCAACGCCTGCTGGTCAGTCAACGTGCCGGGCGAATTTTGCGGCATGGCCACGCGTATGAAGGGCGCTAGGCGGTTCACATGGCTCATGCCCGCTCCATCGTTGAATGATTTTGGACCCCAGAGCGGCGGATAACGCAGCCCTGCGCCGGCGCCATCGACCCCATGGCATTGCACGCAACGCGCCGCATACAATTGTGCGCCTGCGCCGGCATCTGGCTGCAGCCCTGCCTTCAACACGACGGGGTCTTGGTCCGGAAAACCTTCACTCGTTGGAGCGCCGCGCGACAGCCAAGCGATGTAGGCGGTCATCGCGACCATTTCTTTACTGTAGTATGCGGGCGGCTTACCGTTCATGCTGTACAAGAAGCATTCGGCGAGGCGGTCTTGCAAAAGGATAAAGCGGTTCGCCCGTTTGCTCCACTGCGGAAAGCGAGCGTAGGTCCCCAGGAATGAACCGGCGTGCGGCTGGCGTCCATCCGCGACGTGGCACGCCGAGCACGACATTTGCGCCGTGATGTTGTGGCTCGCGAGTCGCGGCGTATCGGCGATGAGATCATGACCGTAGCGAACCAACTCGCCCTCAGGACCGGGCGGAAACGTCGCAGCGGCATTGACTTGCGCCTGATGCGCAGATCCCGAAAGATGAGTTCCCAAACTTTGCATGCGGCTCTTTATTTGAGAAGCGCATGCGATAACTCCGATTGCCAGTGCTGCGATGAAAGCCAGCAAGAAAATATGGCGCATCATTCCCGCGTTACTTCGCGACCCGGTTATTTCACCACGGGCAAGTCGGCGACTTGCCACGCGAGAATCCCGCCCAGCAGATTGTGAACTTTGGTGTAACCGTAATCGTCGATAAGCAAGTCTTTTATGCTACCGCTGCGATTGCCGGAGCGGCACGTGAAGATGATTTCGCGATCACGCGGCAACTCTTTGAGCCGGTTCGTGATTTGCCCCATCGGGATCAAGGTTGCGCCGGGCATGTGGCCGGCATCCCATTCGACCTGCTCGCGCACGTCAACCAGCAACACGCCGCGCGCAACCTCTTCCTGAGCCTGCTGCGGGGTGTAGTCGGGGATCTCGGGATGCTTCAAACCGCCTCTTTCCGCCATTTTTCTCCTCGTCTGACGTGCAACTATTTTACGGGTAGAGGAATCAATCCCGCGGCGCCGCCTGCGACGAATGACCCCAAGAAGAAAATGAAAACCGCAAAGATGCGTTTCAGCGTGCGGGCATTGAGCCGCTGGGCGATGGCTGCGCCGACCAGGTTGCCCACGAGCCCGCCGACCAGGAATATAACCGCGACGTACCAGTCGATTCCGGCGCTCATCCGAGCTCCGCGCGAGAGCAAAGCCGTGGCGAGCAAACTTGCAAAGCAGTTGATGCCGATGACGAGCAACGAGGTGGGGATAGCTGCGCGCATCGGCATCCCTAAGAGCAGCACGAGCACGGGGACGATGAGAAAACCGCCGCCAACGCCCAAGAACCCCGTCAAGAAGCCAAGTGCGATACCTGCCAAAGTGATAAGCACCCAATTCCGCGTCGTTTTTTGGGAACTTTCATATGACTTTGAACGAAACATCGCAATTGATGCGATGACCATGATTATCGCGAAGAGCAGCAGCAAGGTGCGGCCGGCAAAGAAGTGGGCCGCAATTCTGCCCGGAATCGCCCCAAAAATTCCGGTGAGCCCCACCGCGATGCCGTCGGACAAATCGGCCTCACGCATCCTTCCGAAGAAGCCCATGAGCGCGATGCCGCCGACGATGACCAACGACGTTTCGATCGCCTGGTGGACGGGCTCGCCCACAGCGTAAACGAGAAGGGGGACCGTGATGATCGATCCCCCTCCACCCGTCAGTCCCAATGAGATGCCGACCGCGAGTCCGTAGACGAGCAACGGACCTAAGGGGAGCGCGGAAAATAAGGCGAGCCCAATGGTCCGCATCAGGAGCGTCGCTCAGATGATCGTATAGAGCTTCCAGCCATTCTCTTGCGCAAGCTGCACTGCCGCTACGCCCGCGGGCACGAGCATAAATCCAGGCAGCATGTTCGCTTTGAAGTCCGTAAGCACGTCTTGTGGATTGAGTCCAATCTTGCCGGCGAACAGCATGGCCACTGCCGTCGTCGCATTGTGGCACACCATGAACGAACCGCCGCGCTTGAGAACGGCTTGGGCGCTCCAATCTTGGTAAATGCCGCTGGGATCGTCGGGGTTTGCGCTCAAATCCAGCTTCGAGCTGGCCCGGTAATAGGTATTGATGGGATCGAGGCTGAGCGCCGCGCCGATATTGTATTTTTGCCAGGCCGCGTCGTTGAGGGCGAAAACGATTGAAGGCCCGATCAATACGGCTAGCGTCGGGAGGTTCCCAAGCGCAAACGAAAATTGGTAAGCGTTCATCGCATTTTGCATGTGGATGTAGACGCTTGCGATGCCGGGCGCGACGACCAGCGGCGCCACCGATTCAAAGACTTGTTTGTGCTGGCTCATCACGTGCAGTTTTTTCATCATCCCAGCATGGTCGTATTCGTTTGGTTTGAGGATGTGGAAATGCAGGGGAGCGCGGCCGGAGGCCATGCTCGCTGCAGGTGCGCCCATATCGGCCGCGACAGCGGCCTTCCGGCCGGAGAGAACCGCTGCCGAAGCAGCTGCCACGGTCGATCCTAAGAATATCTTCCTCGTTACAGGCATAGAAACGCCTCCTTCGACGAAGCTACGAAGGATGGATGCCTTCGCCCGGCGTTGTTGAGCACCTACAAGCCGCAGCCCGGTGCAACTATGTAACTTAGGAAAGCAGGCTTAACCCCGCGAACCCCTTCGCACCGGGACTAAGAACAGTCAACGGCTTTTTTGGCGTGGTTGAAAATGAATAAGCGCACCATCGCAGCCGTGGCATTGAGCGTCAGCGCAACAGCCATCCTCGCGATTCAAATCGTTTCATGGCCGGCGAGCGCACCCTTTGGATTTAGCTTATCGGCAGCGTCGCGCTGCTCGCCTTCAATCATTTCGCTGTCCGACTCCGATCAAACGCAAGGCTTGCGCTTGGGCGATCAGTTGCAACTATTGTCAATGAATTTTAAGGCGCGGCTGCCTGCTGTGTACGGGTACCTCCCCATTCAGACCGCGCGCGCGGGCGAAACCATCACTATGGTGGTCAAGCGCACTGGCAAGCAACTCCAAATTCCCTATCTGCCGCGACACGCGGATTCACTGCTCACGTTTTTGGCGCAGCTCGGTTTCAAGTTTTTCCTGTTGGCGCTGGGTCTGCTATTGTTATGGCGCGGAGGCGACCGTGCATCGCTCATGCTGGGAATATGGTGTCTTGGAATACTCGTGTGCCTGCCCGACGCGTGGTGAAGCTCTTTGCCCGCACTTGGGCGCTTCATGGGAGGGGTGTTGAGTGCGGCGTTTTGGACGTGCGGTCCATTCGTGCTCTATCTCGTAATCGAGTCACTGGCACCGAGTTTGTCGCAACGAACCAAATGGACGGCGCGTGCCATCGTCGCTGCGACCCTGGCACCGGCGTTTTTTGAGAACACCGCCAACGCGGCGGCGCAAATAACATCAGGCTGTGGTCTGGTCTTGCTTCCGAAATGGCTTATCAACGATTTATTCGTCGCGACACAGCTCGCAATCATGGCGTTTTTTATCCTCTATTACCTGCGGTCGGCTGGGCTTCAGCGCCAACGGCTGCGTTGGGTTTTTGGGCGTTCTTGATCAGCCGCTTTGGCGTGCTGCTCAATCTATTCAATAGAGTGGTCGCGCACCCGATTCACCTCTCAGGAGTCGAGTGGCTTACCGTCATGATCTTTCCGCTCGGCTGCGCATACGCGATCCTGCGTCACAGGATAATCGATGTCAACTTCGTTCTGAATCGCGCACTCATCTATACCGTTCTCACGACTATTGCGGTTGGAGTGTTCATCCTGCTCGAGAGTCTGATGGGGTCGCTGGCGGTTACTCGCGGCGCCAGTTTGGCCGCAGAGTTTGTCGTTGCTCTTTCGCTCGGATTTTCGTTCAATGCTCTCCATAGACGCGTTGAAGTGGGGATCGATCGCGTGCTCTTTCGCCGGAAATATCAAGCTGCTAAGGAGTTGCAACAACTCGCCGATGAGGCCGGCTACATGGAAAATCCCGACGCGCTCTTGCATCGCGCCGTACGGGAGATCCCAGGCGCGATCGAAGCGGCGGGCGCCGTCGTGTACGAGCGGGCAGCGGATGGTTACCAAGCCACGGTGTCCAGCGGGAACCTCGATCTGCCCAATCACGTGGCGGCGGATGATCTGGCATTCGTGCGCTTGCGGATGAAGACGGGAGAGGTACATCTCTCAGATGTGAATTCAGCTTTGGGACAGCATGGAATCTGTTTTCCGTTTTCCATCCGCGGCGAGCTCTTCGGCGCGTTCATATGTGGAGCGCGGCTCGACGGCGAGAGCTTTGGGCCCGACGAAGTGCGAACGCTCAGCCGGATCACTCACGAGATAGGAGCTGAACTGTTCGCGATGCGCTCGCGCCGGCATCAGGAGCTGCTCGAATCGATTTTGAGCGGTGCAATCGACATCAACGCGGCGCAGCAACATTTTCAGGCGACAGCTTGGCCGCGCGCCCGTTAAGCTATCCTCGGCCGGCTCCAGCGGGATTCAGCGACCGCCACCCGTTGAAGCCACCGTCCAGATTCACCGCGTTGTGAAATCCGTTCGCGATCAGAACGCTCACCGCAGCGACCGAGCGATCACCGGTCGCGCAGCACACGATCAGCGGGCTGTCCTTGGGCAGGCGTTCGACATTATGGAGCAGCCGGCCGGCACTGACGTGAACCGAGCCCGGGATATGGTCCGCCTGAAACTCCGAGTCTGAGCGCACGTCCAGCGTCGCAGCCTGCTGCTGGGTTATCTGCACGTCGGCCTGCTGAGCGCTGACGTGCGAGAGTGGTACCTGCGGCAGACTCTGCGCAACTTCTTCAGATACCAATCCAACGATGTTGTCAATGCCGACGTGCACCAGCCCGCGCACCAGATGCTCCGCACGTTCGGGTTTGACGACCAACATGACGTTTGCGTCGGTTGGTATGAACCAAGCGCTCCAATTCGAAAACGAAGACCCGTCGGCGATATGGATGGAGTCGCGCGCATGCGATCGCACGTATGCTTCACGCGGGCGCGTATCGACCAGCAACGCCCCACCGGCCAGCCGTTCGCGGACGGCGGCAGCATCAAGCTGCGCCGGCCTCGGTAATCCGTTGAGCACTCGCTGACTGCCACGATTGCGTTCCTTCATGATCGCAAAATAGCTGGCCGCATCGGGCTGGCCTTGCAGCAACGCCTCCATGAAACCACGCTCGTCTCCGCGGTTGAGAAATTCGCTCCACCACGTAAAACGCCGCTCATAACCTAATGTTGTGCTGGGCACGCTGCCCAGCGCACGACCACAAGCCGATCC
>JRHI01000815.1_pt1 | contig 31030 bp, 22 predicted proteins | sample 215371 | NCBI WGS metagenome assembly JRHI01 (sample SAMN02929681, study PRJNA255918) | sediment metagenome | biome: cave system; feature: Ice Cave; material: Sediment; isolation source: sediment from deep within a dark volcanic ice cave with no known source of... ...
CCTCATACGTGTGGGGTTGTGCTGACGGCGGAATGGTGCGGCGAAGTGATGAACGCAGCCTCATGCGTAAACGCATGAACGACAGCGGCATCGAAATCAAGCCGAATTACACGGCGGCCGACGTCGCCGACCTTGACCTTGCGCAGCAGCCCAAGCCCGGCGAGTTTCCATACGTGCGCGGAATCCAAGAGAACATGTATCGCGGGCGCTTGTGGACGATGCGCCAATATGCAGGCTATGCGTCGGCCAAAGAATCGAACGCGCGCTACCATTATCTGTTAGCACAGGGCCAGGCAGGCCTGTCGGTCGCTTTCGATCTGCCGACGCAAATGGGTTACGACTCGGACGCTTCTGCAGCCGCCGGGGAAGTCGGCCGCACCGGAGTTGCGATCGACAGCATTGACGACATGGCGCTCTTGTTCGATGGCATTCCCTTGCAGGACGTCAGCGTGTCGATGACTATCAACGCGCCCGCCTCCATCTTGCTGGCGATGTATTTAGCGCTGGCGCGCCGTCGCAACATTCCTTTCGACCGTCTGACCGGCACGTCACAAAACGATGTTCTCAAAGAGTACGCTGCGCGCGGCACGTACATCTATCCGCCGATGCCATCCATGCGTTTGGTCACCGACCTGATGGCCTACTGCGCGCGCAGCGTGCCGGGTTGGAACACCATTAGCGTCAGCGGTTACCACATTCGGGAAGCCGGTGCAACCGCCGCGCAAGAGCTTGCCTTTACCCTGAGCAACGGGCGCGCCTATCTGCAAGCCGCTCTCGACGCCGGCCTGGCTGTGGACGCGATTGCTCCGCGCATGTCGTTTTTTTGGAACGCTCACAACAACTTTTTTGAAGAAATAGCCAAGTTTCGTGCCGCGCGCGCGCTGTGGGCGCACGCCGTGCGGGATCTCTTTCATGCCCAATCACCCAAGTCGTGGTTGATGCGCTTTCACACACAAACCGGCGGCTCTACTTTGACAGCTCAAGAGCCGGAGAACAATGTCGTGCGTGTCGCACTGCAAGCGCTGGCCGCGGTACTGGGCGGCACGCAGTCTTTACACACCAATGCGCAGGACGAGGCGCTGGCGCTTCCCACCCAAGATTCCGCGAAGCTGGCCCTGCGAACGCAGCAAATCATAGCCTACGAGAGCGGCGTTGCAGACACTGCGGATCCGCTGGGCGGCTCATACTATGTCGAGCGATTGACCGCGCAGCTCCTCGCGGCGGCTTCGGCGCTCATGGAAGAAGTCCAGCGCCGCGGCGGAGCGGTTGCTACGATTGAGAGCGGCTGGATGCAAGAGCAGATCGCGGAAAGTGCATACCGCGCGCAGCGCGCGGTCGAAACGGGAGAAAGCGTGGTTGTGGGCGTTAACAAATATGTGGACGCGGGAGCCGGCTCTCAAGCGCCGCAGTTACAGCGCATCGATCCCGTTATTGAGAAAGAGCAGCGCGAAAGGCTGGCCGCAGTCCGATCCAAGCGCGATGCCGCAATGGCAGCTGACCGCCTTGCCGCCGTCCGCAAGGCTGCTCAAAGCGGCGCGCCGCTCATGCCCGAATTCATCGAGGCCGTCGACGCAGGCTGCACGCTGGGAGAGATATGCGACACGTTGCGAGCGGTATTTTCCGTTTACCATCCCGCCACTGCGGTTTGACTGTCACAGGCCGAACATGATGGATGCGCACTCATTGGATCACGTCGCCATTGTCGTGGCGGACCTCGCTGAAAGCGAGCATCTGTACGCGCGCCTGGGTTTTGACGTCCGCTATCGCGAGCGCATCGAGGAACAGGGCGTGGACATCGTCGGGATTCGCGCCGGAGACAACACGATTGAATTGCTTAAACCGCTGGATAACAATTCTGCCCTCCAGCGGTTTTTGGGAGACCGCCGATCAAAGCTGCACCACGTCGCCTATAGGGTTACCGATATCGAACAAGAGCTGGCGCGATTGAAGTCCGAGCACGTGCCCTTGATCGACGAAATTCCGCGCCGCGGCGCGCACGGAAGTCGCATCGCGTTCATACATCCTTCTTTTTCCGGGGGAACTCTCATCGAGTTGTGCGAGCCTCCCAACGATAAAATGGAAACGTGGAGCGAAGACGATTCCGAGCTCTTCTTACGATATGGCCGGGCGTTTACGCCGGACTGGGAAAATTTACGCAGCATGTTCGTGCGGCTCATTCCGCCGCTGCCCAGCGGCGGCCCGACCGTCTGTGTGGAAATCAGCGCAGGCTCCGGCTGGCTCAGCGAAGCGATTCTTCTGCATGATGACCGAACGCACGTCATCGCCTTGGATGGCTCGCACGCGATGCTCGCAGCCACTGCGGATCGCTTGGCTGGACTGAAAGACCGCTTCGAGACCCGCCATTTCGACCTGGCTGATCTTCGTTGGCTCGATTCCTTGCCCGCGAACGTTCACGCCGTCGTGAGCAGTCTCGCACTGCATCATCTTGAAGATCCACAAAAGCGCGCCGTTTATGCTGCGCTATTCGAGAAGATCGCCCCGGGCGGCGCGCTCCTGATCGCCGACCTCGTACAGCCCTTGAACCCCGTGGAGCAAGCCGCATTCGCTGACGCTTGGGACGACGCCGTGAAACGGCAATCGCTTGACTTGTTCGGCGACGGGCGCGCCTATGATGCATTTTGCAGCGAACGATGGAACTATTTCCGCTATCCCGATCCCGTCGACAAACCGGCACGCTTGCCTGACATGCAGCGTTGGCTGCAAGCAAGCGGATTTGAGGACGTGGATGTTTTCTGGGAACACGCCGGCCACGTGCTTGTCGGCGGGTTTAAAAAAGCTTCAGCGTCACGGTAGCCCCTTCGCAGCGAGTCACAACTGCCAACCTCGTGCCAAATCAAAGACTGTTCTGTTCGCAGTGAAACATTCGTAGAGAAATGTGGTATGCACGCCCAGAGCTTATTGCCGGGGCCTGCCAGCCGCCGGCAGAAAGGAGCCGAATTTTTATGTTCTCTACTTTGAGGCGCTTTGGGCCTGTCGCTTTGATGTTGGCCGTCGTCTTCATCATGCTGCACGCAACTGCGCACGCCGCTACCACATCGACAAACGAACGTTGCGGTGCCGTCGAACTCGGTTCGCCGCCGACCAGCACTGACGTAGCACAAGCGCGCTACTCATGCTTTGCCGCCGCAATACCAAACTGCGAGGCGGTATCGCTCACCGTTTCCGCCCACACTGCGGATGCTATCGTAACGCGCACCTTCCTCACCGAGCCCGGTGAGCGCGGTTGCACGGTTGCCGAGACTGTCGAGCGTTCGCAAAACGGGAAGTCGACTACTGACTCAAACGTATGCTCCGGCGTACGTCGCGAAAAGGATGCCATCGTCTTCTCCAACTGCGGGCGTGACGGCGATGTCGTCGTGCCGGCAGTCGCCTCTGCCGAGGCGGCAGCGGCGTTCACGAAGACGCGATCGTAGCCTGACCCAGCGCTCGCCTGTAGTAAAGGGCTTGTCGCTTCGCAACACCACACACGAGAGGAGTCGCGATTTTATAGCGCGACTCTTTTCCTTCATGGCGTTGCACATCGGGACTTGTGGGTTTTCCTACCGCGACTGGATCGGTCCGTTTTATCCGAAAGGCATCCGGTCGCTCGAAATGCTTCCTTACTACGCGCAGCGCTTCGACTCCGTTGAAATCGACAGCACCTATTACGCGATCCCCAAGCCGGAGCTGTTTGCCGGAATGGACGAGCGCACACCCAAGAATTTTCGCTTCACGGTCAAAGCGCCGGGGAGTATCACGCACATTCCGGCGGACGCAGCGCCTTCCGCGGGGGAGCCGGAGGCGTTTGCGGCCTCGCTCGAAGCAATCCGCGACTCAGGTAAGCTCGCCGCGGTGCTCGCCCAGTTCCCCAACAGCTTCCGCCCCAGCGCGGAGACCTATCGCCGCTTGGAAGAGTTGCGCAGCTGGTGGCCCCAGATGGCCATCATCGCCGAATTTCGCCACCGTGACTGGCAAAATGACGCGACCTTGCAACACCTGCGCGACCTTGAGATGGGCTGGTGCAACGTTGACGAGCTCGGCTTTCACTCTTTGTTGCGGCCCGGCTCAGAGGTGACGTCAGAGGTCGGCTATATCCGCTTCCATGGCCGCAATTATGGGAAGTGGTGGAAGCAAGAAAAAAGCGCTGATGAACGCTACGACTACTCCTACACTCCGGGCGAACTTAACGAATGGATTCCGCGCATCGCCGCGGTTGAAGATCAAACGCGCGATACCTACGTCTTCTTCAACAACCACCGGTTAGGCAAGGCTCCCGCCAACGCAGGCCAGCTGCGGGAAATGCTTCGAATGTCCTAGGCCTTGCAGGCCGTCAATCCTCAGCGCTGCGGCGGGTCCCAGGCGCATTGTCTAGAAGACAGCGCTCGATGCACACCACCGCTATCAGGGCATCAGTTTTTTTTATATTTCTTTTTACGTTCAGCGCTTGCGCTAACGGTAACAAGCAGTTCCAATATAGCGGCACACTGTTAGCTGACTCCGCTCGAGTCGGCAGTACGATCGGCGGGCGCGTGACCACGGTCTACGTGAGCGACGGTCAGCGCGTACACCGAAACCAGATTCTGGTGCGACTTCAAGATAGCGACCAGCGCGCGGGGCTCATGGCCGCGCTCAGCCAGGAAGCTCAGGCGGCAGCTGCGCTCGCGAATCTAGAAGCAGGTTCTCGCCCAGCCGAGATCGCTCGCGCCGCAGCCGGCGAAGGCCAGGTGTTGGCGGGCTTGCGCAAAGCGCAAGTCTCCACGCCGGACGTCATCGCCCAAGCTTACGAGAATGTGAGACAGGCCGCCGCAACGCTGCATCAGAGCGAGGCGGCCGCAGCGCAGGCGTCGCTGAAATTCCAGCGCGTCAGCCGCTTGTATGACCAAGGAGCGGTTGCTGCCCAGGCGCGCGACGATGCCCGCGCCGCCGACCAGCAAGCACGCGCGGCCGTCCGCGCAGCGCAAGCGCGTTTGGCTTCGGCGCAGGCCGCTTTGGCGCAGACGAATGCGAGCGCGCCGCAAGACGTCGCGGCCGCGCAACACGCCTACGAAGCCGCAGCCGCAAACCGGCAGATCGTGCAAGAGGGCGCCCGTCCTCAAGAGATCGCGCAAGCGCGGGCCGCTGTGAATGCGGCCAAGGCCAACGTTGACGCCGCACAAGCACGCCTGGCGGAAATGGTCATCAAGGCCCCGGCTGACGGAATTGTCGAGCAGATAGATTTCCACCCGGGGGATTTGGTGAGTCCGAGGGCGCCGGTCGCACTGCTTACCGAATTTCACGATCCCTATGTCCGAGTTTACATTTCGCAGCGCGACCTGCAACGCGTCCAGACCGGTCAACAAGTGCGAGTTCGTTCGGACGCCGCGGGCAATGAGGACTTTTCCGGAACCATCGAGCAAATCGATCAGCAAGCGCAGTTCACTCCGCGCGACGTTCAGACGGCAGCCGATCGGGCCGATTTAACATTCGGCGTCAAAGTCCGAGTGCACGATCCCGACCATCGCTTGCACAGCGGCACGACGGCAGAGGTGGCCATACCGTGAGCGAGCGCGGGGACCGCCTGAATAAAGACGTTGCAAGCGCCGCGATCCGGACGCAGCATTTGACCAAGCGATATGGCGATCGCGAAGTCGTGCGAGATCTTTCCTTTGCCATCGCGCCTGGTTCCATCTTCGGTTTCCTGGGACCGAACGGCAGCGGCAAGTCAACGACTATCAAGATGCTGTGCGGCCTGGTCGCTCCCAGCGCCGGTACTGCAACGGTCGCGGGCTTCGATATTCAAACGCAAGGCGACGAGGTGCGCCGTGCCATCGGATATATGTCACAATCGTTTTCGTTGTATGGGGATTTGACCGTTTACGAAAATCTGGAATTTTACGGGCGCGCTTATGGCCTGCCGCGCGAACGTCGTACTGAGCGGATCGCTGCGGTGGTAACGCTGACCGGGCTCTCGCGGCTGCAGCGACAGCTCGCAGCAACGCTCTCGGGCGGCTGGAAGCAGCGGCTGGCATTGGCAACAGCGCTGCTGCACGAGCCGCGCGTTCTGTTTCTGGACGAGCCCACAGCGGGAATCGACCCGGTCGCCAGGCGCGAGCTCTGGGACTTGCTTTTCCACCTCGCGGGCGGCGGCGTCACGCTGTTCGTCACGACGCATTATATGGATGAAGCCGAACGTTGTTCCTCACTCGGATATATTTACGAGGGCGATCTCATCGCTTTCGGCGGGCTCGAAGAGTTGCGCCATCTGCCAGGAGTGCAACCACCGGGAACCGTGCGGTATCGCGTCACGGTCGAACACATCATGCCGGTTTTCACGCTCGCCCGTCGCTTGCCATACGTACGCGACGTGACGATTTTTGGCCGCGATCTACACCTCGTCGTGGCTCAGGATGTGAGCCCGCAGCGCATCTTGGATGACTTCGTCCAGGAAGCCGGCCGCGTCGAAGCCGTGGATCGCATCGACCCCTCCATCGAGGACGTCTTCGTCGCCCTAACCCGGCAAAGGGCGGCCGCATGAGGAAGGCGCTCGATTTCACCGGCTTTTTGGCCGTGTTATACAAAGAGATCTTACACGTCACGCGCGATCGCATCACGCTGATATTGGCGCTCGTGTTGCCGGTCGTACAACTATTCATCTTCGGCTACGCGGTCAATATCCGAGTCGAACACATCGGCGCGGCCTACTTCAATGAAGATCGCGGCGTCCTGGCGGTGCAAGTGCTGGACGCCTTACGCGCGTCACGCCAGTTCGACTTGGTGTATGCGGCACATTCGCGCGCCGAACTGCGCGGCCTCATCGTCGCCAACAAAGTGAAGGCGGCATTTGACATACCCCCCAACTTTTCTGCGGACGTGGCGGCTCAGCGCGGCAGCCAGATCCAAGTGCTGATCGACGGTTCCGACTCGAACATCGCACAACAGGCTTATTCCGCCTCGGTGGCCATCGGCGATGCCTATTCCCGCACCCTGGGCGTTCAAACCGTCATCAGTCCGGCGATCATCGACGTACGCCCGCGTATGCTGTTCAATCCGAGCCTGCGCAGCGCCAATTTTTTTGTGCCCGGTCTGATCGGCGTGATCATGCAACTGATCACCATTTTCTTGATGGCGCTCTCGCTTGTGGGCGAGCGCGAACGAGGGACGCTCGACCAGCTATTGGTGACCCCTATCGGATCTACCGGTCTGCTCTTAGGAAAAATCGTGCCGTACGCAGCCATCGGGTTCATCGATTTTCTCGGGGTGCTGGCGGCGATGCGTTTTGTTTTCCAAGTGCCGATTGCGGGTAGTTTATCATTACTGCTCGTGCTGGGCGCCGGTTTTTTGATCGTCGCGTTGGGGTTGGGTTTGCTCATTTCAAGCTTGGCCCAGACGCAAGTGCAGGCATTTTTAATGACCTTTGCCGTCACGCTACCGTCGATCTTACTTTCCGGTTTCATTTTCGAGCGCGACCTGATGCCGAGCGTCTTGCAATGGCTTGGATATGCTATTCCGCTCACCTATTTTTTGGAGATCCTGCGCGGCATCATCTTGCGCGGCGCCGGTCTGCCGGCGCTCTGGCCGTCAGTGCTGGCAATGCTGTCGCTGGGATTTCTCTTACTCGGCATCGCGAGCGTCCGGTTCTCGCGGCGGACGGCGTGATGCCATGTTGACGTCATATCGCTGCCGCCCCGGCGCAATATCATGTTAGCACAACGCCAACACGACGGCGTGCTCACGGCTTCAGAGCGAACCACCCTAGCCTGCGTCTTTGAGACGTTCGCGCCGCCCGAAGCCGACAGTGCTTCGGCGCTGCGGTGGATGGAAAGAAAAATCGGATTGCTAACTGAGCCGCGCCGCGCGCACCTGCGCTCACTGCTCCAAGTGCTTGGCAGTCCCTTCCTAACCGGCTCCATGACGGGCAAGCCGTTTCCTTTTTCGCAGCTGCGTTTTCAGGACCGCGAACGGATGTTGCTGAGAATGGCGCAGAGTGACATTCCAAAGGTGCGCGCCGCATTTCAGGCGCTCAAACGCCTTTGTCTGTTCATGGCTTACGCCGCAGTGGACCGAGCTGGAAACAATCCGTTGTGGGAGCGCATCGGTTATCCAGGTCCGCGTCAAGACCGGCCCACGCAACTGGACAACTTGCGCGTGCGCACGCAACCATCTGATGAGCTTTTCGCCGACGTCGTCGTCGTGGGCAGCGGCGCCGGCGGAGGGGTCAGCGCGGCAGTGTTCGCTGCCGCCGGCAAACGCGTGATCGTTTTGGAGGCTGGTCCCCATTTGGAATACGACGCGTTCACCCAGCGTGAAGTGGAGATGATGAGCGCGCTGTATTTGGACGCGGCCAGCACGACATCAGAGGACCTGGCGATACCGTTGCTTGCGGGATCGTGTATCGGAGGCGGCACCACCGTCAACTCGTGTGCGTCCATCTCGCTGCCGATCGAAATCGCGGCGCAGTGGAGCGCCGCCGCCGGGGGGATCGATTTCAACGGAACCCTGGCACCGCATCAGGCGAGCGTCAGCCAGCGGTTGGGGTTGACCGTTCCACAAAGGCACAACAACAACAACGCCGCCCTGGCGGCGGGCTGCCAACGGCTCGGCTGGCACGTAGATTTTTTGCCGCGTAATGCAGACAATTGCGGCGACGGCTGCGGATATTGCGGTCTGGGTTGTGCGTACGGCTGCAAGCGCTCGACGGCGCGGACATATCTTCACGACGCCATAGCTGCGGGCGCGACGATCGTCGCCAACGCCTACGTGGAACGAGTGCTCACGAACGGCGCATCGGTGTCCGGCGTCTCGGCGAAGGTTCGTGACGTCACCACGGGTGGCCGGCGCGTGGTACGCGTCCATGCTTCCCAAGTGGTGCTCGCAGCGGGTTCCCTGCGCACGCCCGGCATCCTGACTCGCAGCGGACAAAACGGGGAGCACGTCGGGCGGCATTTACGCTTGCATCCGAGCACGGGCCTGGCGGTCGGCTTCGATCACGAAATCGATGCGTGGCGCGGTCCCATGCAAACGGCGTATTCCAATCAATTCGCCGATTTGGACGAACTGTATGGCGCACGCCTAGAAACAGTTCCCATGCATCCGGGTCAGGCCGCTTTGGCCGTGCCCTGGCAAGGGCGCGCGGCACATGCAGAGTGGTTGCGCGAGGCGCGTAACTTCGCAGCGCTCATCGCGCTCACGCGCGATCGTGGAGAGGGCCACCTGAACGGACGCGATGGCGAGCGCGTTCATTATCGCCTCAACCAATACGACGGCAAACATATGCTGACAGCGCTGAACGGTCTGGTGGACGCCGCCTTTGCGGCCGGCGCGCGCCGTGTCATGACCTTGCACGCGACGCCGCTGCGTTTAGAACGCGAGGATGCGTCAGCGCAACGCCGGGCAGCATTCCGCGACGCCATCTTTGCGGCCGGCACGGGACCAAACCGTTTGGGAATTTACTCGGCGCATCAAATGGGGACATGTCGCATGCACTCGGATCCCCGCAAGGGAGTGGTGGACGGGCACGGCGCAGTACATGGCATGCGCGGCCTGATCGTCACCGATGCCTCGGTCTTTCCGCTGGCCTCGGGCGTCAATCCCATGCTCACCATCATGGCACTTGCGCACCGGTCTGCTTCATTTCACGCAAAAGCCTAGTTCTTGCTCATCCCAATTCTGCGCAATCTCGCGCGCCAACCCGCTCGCTCAGCCTTGACTATTCTGGGCATCGCCATCGGTGTGCTGGCGCTAGTGGTCGTGGGCGCGCTGTCAACCCAGCTCTCGCGCATCGTGTCGCGCAGCCAACAAGTACAAGATGCAGTGCTCGCCTTCGTGCAGCAAAGCGCCGCCGCACGACTGCAAAACCACCGTAAGCAGCTCCAAAGCCAGCTGCTCCACATTGACGGCGTACGCGCCGTTATTCCTGAAGTGGTCGTTCCCTACGATTACGGTCCCGGCGAACGTGACCGTTTCGGACCGCCGCGACTTATCTTCGGGTTGCCTTCAGCGGCAATGCAAAACATCCGCGGCGTGCTGGTCATCGGCAGCGGCACCGATAGGATCGGGAACCAAGAGCGCGCCGTCGTTGTCGGTTCGGATTTTGCGCACAGTCAGGCTGTCAGTATCGGCGACGTCGTCTCTTTATATGGATCCTCGTACCGCATCGCCGGCATTTACCAGCAATCGTTTACGATTTTTGACTCAGCCGCCATCATCCGTCTAGCGGATGCGCAACGCATCTTGCTGCAAGCTGTGCCGTTGAGCATGGCGGCCCACTTCAAGCCCAGCGATATTGCGACGAATTTTGCCTTGCTGTTGCAGCCGAATGCGGATGGTTCGCTCGTCGCCGGACGTGTCAACTTGATCGAAGGACTGCGCGCGCGGGATCCTAAGAGCGTGAGTGCCGGCTTGGCAGCGACCACACGCGTCTTCGACTCTATCGTGTATGGGGCCGCGCTGATAGCGCTCGTCATTGGATCGCTGTCCATCGTGAATACGATGACCACTGCAGTGCGCGAGCGCACGCGCGAGATCGGCATTCGTAAGGCGATCGGCGCGAGCGACGAAGCCATCTTAGCGGAATTCATCGTGGAGTCGGCCTGCGTCGGCGCTATCGGTGGGCTGATCGGTATTGCCGCGGGACTCGCGTTGTGCGCGCTGCTCAACGCGCACGCTCAAGCGCAGGGTTCCTTGCAGCTGTTCGACCTGACGCCCGGCTTAGCAGTCGGGGCCTTCTTATTTTCCGTTGTCTTGGGAGCGGTGAGCGGTCTCGCGCCGGCTTGGACAGCGGCTCGTCTCAATCCAACGGTTGCTTTGCGCCGCTTATGATACTCGCAGTTGAAGGCGCAGCTCCGCCTATTATCGCGGCCCGCGATCTCGTGAAGCTTCACGCCGCCGGAACACCGCTAGAGGTGCGCGCGATCGACCACGTCAGTTTTGATCTTTCGCGCGGAGCCTTTGCAGCAATCGTCGGCCAAAGCGGTTCAGGCAAGACCACATTGCTAACGCTGCTCGGTGCTTTGGACGCTCCCACCGCCGGCGAACTACGAATCAACGGCGAGCTCGTACAGCGCAAATCGCGACGCGCACTGGCCGCCTTTCGTGGGCGCTCGGTAGGGTTTGTCTTTCAAGGCTTTGACTTGATCCCGTCGCTGACCGCGTTGGAGAACGTCGCTTTGCCGGCTCAGTACGCCGGCGTATCGGCGGGCGAAGCGCGATCGCGAGCTGCGGGATTGCTCGATGAGGTTGGCCTGGCCAATCGAGGCCAACACCTGCCGGGGCAATTAAGCGGCGGAGAACAGCAACGCGTCGCTATCGCCCGCTCGCTCGTCAACAACCCACTGATCGTGCTCGCGGACGAACCCACAGGTGAGCTCGACTCGCGCAACGCAGATCAAATCATGAAGCTGCTGCACCGCTTCAACGCCGAGCGCGGCGTCACGGTCGTTATCGTCACGCATAATGCGGAGCATGCAGCGCGCTGTGATTTCGTCATCACTCTTGCGGATGGACGCGTTGTCGCCACGACGTAAGCGCGTTTTCGCGGCTCATAGCTGGAAGCGTGTTTTCGCCAGTCTCAGACAGTGCAGCACACTTGCCGTTGCAATCGTGTGCCTCTACGCATGTCAGCGCGGCAACACGCAGCTTCCCGTTCGATTGGCGCCGGCGCAGCACCGCATTCTCGCCTTTGGGGATAGCCTCGCCCTGGGGGTAGGGGCGTCCGACCCGTCGCGCGGCTTCATGTTCGCGCTCTATCGCAAGGTGTTGAGCCGCGATCCAGGCGCTCAGATCACAAACTACGCGGTCGGCGGAGCGCGGGTCGACGACGTGTTGCACTACGAGCTGGCGCGCGCCCACGGGGAGAACGCGACAGATATTTGGATTTGCATCGGCGGCAACGACGTCACGCACACGATCGCAGCGGCACGCTTCGCCTCACAGGATACGGCCTTGCTGCGCGCGCTGCGGCGGCGCTGGCCGGCCGCGCGCATCGTGGTTTTCGGTGTGCCCGATGTGTCGCGTTCCGCGCTTTTCGCGGGTGCGATGCGCGCCCAGCTTCGCGATCTGTCGCGCGCCGATAATGAGGCGGCGCGGCAGGCGGCGGCGGGGGGGCAGGCGAGCTTCGTGGATTTGTTCACGTTGGGCCGGCATGTCGTGGCCGATCGCGATTTTTCGGCGGACAATTTTCACCCGAGCGACGCCGGCTACGACGCCATTGAGCAAGCCGCGGAACCGATAGTCTTACGCTCGGTTTTTGAGTGACCCGAGCAGGGCGCGCAAATTGCCGCCCGCGGCGCGCAAAACTTTTTCAGCGCGCCGGCGATCGAGCCCGCGGCGCAGCATGACGACCGCTACTTTCACGTCATAACGGCTGGCCTGCAGCGCTTGCCGCGAAGCCGCGCCATCAGCCCCGCTCAGCAGCGTTGTCAGCCGCTCCGCACGGGAGCGCAGCTTATTGTTGGTACCTTTGACGTCCACCATGAGATTGCCGTAGACTTTGCCCAGTTTGATCATGACCGCGCTGCTGATCATGGTCAGCGCCATCTTCTGTGCCGATCCCGCCTTCATGCGCGTGGAGCCGGCGATCACTTCGGGGCCCGTTCGCAAGACGATCGGAATCTGCACGATGCGCGTGAGCGGAGTGTTTGGGCTGTTGCTGATCCCGATGGTGAGGGCGCGCGCTTTCGTTGCGGCGCGCATCGCTCCGAGCACGTAGGGCGCGCCGCCGCTAGCCGATAGACCGATGACCGCATCCCCCCTGCCGACGCGAGCGCTCTTGACTGCGCGCATGCCGCCCGCCTCATCATCTTCTGCACCTTCGACCGCGCGTGCCATGGCCGGTGGGCCACCCGCGATATGCGCTACGACGAGACCGGCTTGGGAAAACGTCGGCGGGATTTCGGCGGCATCGAGCACGGCAACGCGGCCGCTCGTGCCGGCGCCGAAGTAATGGAGTTTGCCGCCTTTTCCGAGCCTTTCCGCGATCGCATCGACCGCGCTTGCTATCACGTCAATTTCGCGCTCCACCGCCGAGGCCACACGGCGGTCCTCATCATTGATACGGTGCAGGAGATCGTGGGTGGCCAACAGATCGAGGTCGCCGCTCGATGGGTGTACTTCTTCGGTGAGCGGCAAAGTTTTTACATCATCTGCTTTTTTGGCTAAGGCCTTCGTTGCCACTCCAGCTTTGCGTCGCATATTGCCGCGTTAGCCTGGACGCGCATCCACACCTACCTCGTCAACGCAAAAGAAAGAGGGCGATCATGCTCATCGCCCTCGCTTTCGAGCCGGAGAGGCTCGCGGTTAATTCCTATATATTGTAGTAGCCGGTCGACGATCTTAGTGCAGAGGCGATAGTTTGATGTTGGGAACCTTCAGCGCTACCCCGACATCATAAAACGCCTGATTGCTGATCAGATGGTAGTTCAGATCGGCGTTTTTGCCAAAGCCGGGGGCACGATCGATGTCGTTCATGACTTTGACGTGGATCTTGTGCGAAACGGCTTTGTCCAAGAGGTATTCGATTTGAAACGCGCCGTCTGAATCTTGACCTGCCTCAACCAGAGCCGTCGCAAGCTTAGGACCGGACAAAGCAGCTTCCGGAAGCTTCACGCCCGCAGCGGTCGCGATCTTGAGCGAGTCCTTGACGGCGAAGTCAAACGTTTTCAGCCACATGGCGACTTCATCTTTACCGTACTGACTGGTGAGTTTAGCGACTTCCGCGTTCACGGTGTCCTTGCCCAGCATCGACACGAGCGCGGTCGCCGTGGAGTAGTCATCGGCACCGCTGCCGGCGGCGACAAGTGACGCGGTGGCGACTAAGTTTGGTTGGCCGGCATACACCGGACCGCCGAAGCGGCCGTGCTGCTGGCCGTTCATCATGGTATCGTGGCTTGTGTCTTTCATGTCCGCAAACGCTGCGGTTCCGGCGAGCATGCCGGCGACCATAGCGAGCGCCGCGGCCGTGCGCTTCAAATTCATTCGTTTCTCCTAAGAAGGTTGGTGCCGATGATTGGCATCCGGACGCTTAACGGCGCAGCAAGCGCTTTGGATGTGGTGACGCCCAGCGGTTGCGGCATTAGCGTCGGAGATGTACCTACGTACTACGACCTTTATCGCTTGCTCAGGTCGAGGGCCAGTAGTCCAGCCCCCACGGCCGGATCGACGCCGAGGCGAAGAAACCGGCAGGGACCGGCGGCTGCGAACTGATTTTGCATCTCCTCTGTAAGGCGCGGAATAGCGTCAAAGGCGCCGCCTGACAGCACTATAGGAAGCGGGGCGGCCGAACGGATCTGTGGCTCAACGAAACGTAGCAAGCGCGCAAGCGCAGTCCCCGCATCTGCGACGATGCGTCGGGCGAGCGGATCCCCTTCTTGCACCGCCTGTCCAACCTGTTGGCACAGCGACGCGATCAAGCCGACGTCCGGAGGCCAGCGATGCACGCGGTCGATCAAGTCTGCAACGGTTGTGGCGGCCATCGCTCGCATGACGGACGCCGTGAGATTGCCCTTGGTTGCCGTGCCCGCGTCCAGCGCCTCAGCGGTCTCTCGCAGTGCAGCGATTCCGATGGAGTAACCGCTGCCGGGGTCGCCTATCACCGCGCCGTAGCCACCGGCACGAGCCGCCTGCTTCTCGCTTTCGCCGTACACCAGACTGCCTGTGCCGGCGATCACCGCAACCGCTGGCCGCGCTAGTTCTGCTGCCCGTAGAATGATTTGCGCGTCGCTGCGCAGCTCGACAGTCAATCCGTCCGGCACATGTCTGCGCACCAGCGCCAAGAATCGTTCGTAGTCCGCGCTGCGACCGACGCCGGCGGCGCCGACACAAATCGCCCGCACGCCCCCCGATTCGAGCAAACTTTTCAATACCGTTTCGAGGTTGCGTTCAGCTGTCTCGATTCCCAGCGATCGCACATTACTGCCGCCGGCTCGCGCGCGTTGCAAAACGGTAGCGTCCTCGTCCATGAGCACGCCCAGTGTCTTTGTGCCGCCGGCATCAACGCCGATCACGCGCAGCGGTGAATCTTTCTTCACGATTGCCACAATGATTGCATGAGCGCGCGGTAGTTAGCGCCCGGCACGATTTTCCCTAAGATCACGGGATTTTGCGCGCCGGTACTCGCAGACAGGTTGTTGCACTCGCCGCGCACAGCCTGCAATCCGAGCAATGCAAATGCCATGGCTTCCTTGGCGTCAACAGGCAACCCGAAGTCATCCGACAGCGAAATGACCGGAGCCTGACGGAAGCGCTCGCGCAAGGCGGCGGCGAGCATGCGCAGCAAGGTTGCGTTGTGCGCGCCGCCACCGCTCACGACGATGCGGTCGATACCGTCGGGCAGCGCAGCCGCGATAGTGCGCGCAGTGAGCTGCGTCAGGGTGGCGACGAAATCTTCACGCGCACAGCCAAGCGCTTCAGCCTTGCTCCAGGCCGTGCCGAAGTATTGCGATCCGAACTCTTCGTGCCCGGTCGTCTTGGGCGCAGGCCGTGCGAAATACGGATGCGCTAACAGCCATGCCAGCAGCGGTCCGTTGACGGTTCCTTGGTTTGCAATCTCTCCGTTGCGATCAAAGCGCTGGCTTGGATCGAACAAGGAACGCATGGCGAAATCGATGAGCATGTTCCCGGGGCCTGTATCAAATGCGGAAACCCCCTCAGGATTGGCGCCCTTCACGACGATCGAGACGTTTGCGATTCCGCCGAGGTTGAGCAGCGCACGCGATTCAGCGGGTGCGCGCAAGAGTTCGTAATCAGCATAGGCCACCAACGGCGCTCCTTGGCCGCCTGCGGCAACGTCGGCCACGCGGAAGTCTGCCACGCAAGTGACGCCGGTGCGCTGAGCGATCACCGCCGGTTCGCCCATTTGTAAAGTCGACCGGGCAAACGGCGTGCGCCCGTCCGGTTGGACCAGGTGATAGAGTGTCTGACCGTGCGACGCGATCAGTTGTGGATGCGCGCTGTTCGAAGCAATGACGCGCTGCGCAGCTCGCGCAAACTCTTCGCCGATCGCAAAGTTGAGAGCGCAGATATCGCGCAGCGTGGCAAGCGCCGGCGCAGCCGCAGCGCGCGCATCGAGCAGCGCAAAGAGCGACGCTTGCAACTCGGCGGAATATGGGACGGTCGCAAAATCACGCAGCTTGCAGCTTAGGGCGGCTCGCTCTTCAGCTACCTCGGTCAGCGCCACATCGATGCCATCCAGTGACGTTCCGGAGATCAGTCCCACGATAAGCATCGATCGGTCTATGCGACTGCCGGCGGACGGCGCAGGTCGTTCACGATGGCGTCGTGGACCGTGATCCGCAGCTGTCGGATCGGCTCGGGATCGCGGCTGCAATGAACGCGGTTGGTGAGCAACGCGACGGTCAGCGCACGAGCGGGGTCGACCCAAATGGAGGTGCCCGTATAACCGGTATGTCCGAACGAAGAGGCCGAAAAGAGTTGACCGCTGCTGGACCGCTCGCCATGCAAAGCCCAACCGAGCCCGCGGCGTTCATCGGCACTCGCCGCCTGCAGCCGCGTAGCAGCGTTGGCCGTCGGCCGCAACAGCACTTGGCGCAGTTCGAGCGAGCCGTTCTGCCGGTACGCTTCGCCGATAGACGCGACATCGGAAGCGGTCCCAAACAAGCCTGCATGACCCGCAACTCCGCCCATTGCCCACGCGTTCTCGTCATGCACTTCGCCGTGGAGCAAGCGCTTGCGCCATTTATCGCGTTCCGTGCAAACCGTGCGCTTGGGCTGCTCCGCGCCGGGTCTGAAGCAAACGCCCGAAAGGCCGAGCGGCGTCAGCACGAGTTCGTCGAGCGCGCGATCCAATGACTGCCCGCGTAAACGTTCCACCAATGCCCCGGCGAGCATGAAGCCCAGATCGCTATACTGCACTGTCGCGCCCGGCGCTGCCGACAGCGGCGTCGCGCACACGCGCGCGATGACGGCCAACAATCCCACTTCATCGCGAAAATTGACGTAGGCCGGCAGGCCCGACGTATGGGTGAGTAAATTACGAAACGTCACGCGCGCGCGGCGTACGTCAGGTCCGCCGAATTCGGGGAGCACGGTGATGATGGGATCGTCGAGCGCAAAGCGACGCTGGTCGAAAAGCGCGAGCAAGGCTGTGGCCACAAAAACTTTTGTGATCGACGCAAGATCGAAAAGCGACTCAGCGCTTGCGTGTGGCCCGTGCGGCGCGTGACGCCCGAAGGCTTCCTCTAGTGCGACACGTCCTTCAACCCGTACATGCAGCACCGCGCAACTGCACGTCGTGCCGATAGCCTGCTCAATCGCCTGCCGCGCGGTTAAGAACTCACCGCTGCGAGCGACTGCCGCTCGTGCTGTCATGAAACGCTTTTTTTGGCTGCGGTCTGGCTGTCGGGGGCGATAGTCACAGGCGACGATCCAACCGCGATGCTGGTGCCGCAGATCACTTCTGCCGCTGCTTGCAGAGCGTGCGGGTCGTCGCCAAAAGCTGCGACGACGGTCATGTCCTCCGGTAAGCTGCGCGCGTCGTAGGGCTCGCGCGTCGCCACCGCGACGACTCTTTTACCCAACATCATCAAATCACCGACTGCGCGTGCCTGCAGAGGGTGTTGGCCCGCGCGCGACGTGAGGGCGACGGTGAAATCCGCTGCACCGCTGGCCATGAGCAGCTGCTTGTATTCGTGGCCGGCGGGATTGAGCGTTCGCGTCTGCTCGTGCACGCGCGCACCCTGATCGGCAAACACTTTGCCCATCGCGGTCTGCTGCAGGCTGCCCTTGTCCTCGACCGGAGTGTGCGTGTCGGCTGCAAAGCGAACGATGAAGACGCGCTGGCCTGCGCTGATCCGCATCGGCAGCACGTTGTGACGATCGCGAATAACCGTCACCGCGCGGCGCGCAACGTCGAGCGCCGCCTGCTGATGCCGTTCGCCGCCGACCGCGTCCAATGCATCGCTTGGCGAAGAGCCCAGCTGCGGATCGGGCAACGCTCGCTTGTCACGCAACCGTGCGACCCGCTCTAAACTTCGTATAACTTGCTCGGGCTCCAGGCGGCCATCATCGAGCGCATCGCGTAATCCTTGCAGCGCGGCCCGCACTTGGTCAGGACTGTGAGAGAACTGCACGAGGTCCGCACCTGCAGCCACTGCCATCACGGCGGCGCTCTCCGGAGTTTGGTGAGCCGCGATCGCATTCATCTCCATGCAATCGGTGCAAATGACGCCATCGAAAGACAGCTCAGCGCGCAGGACGCCGGTCAGCAGAGCGCGTGACAGCGTGGCAGGCGTCGACTCGTCGCCGAACGCCGGGAACAAAATGTGGGCGGTCATGATCGCGTCAACACCTGCGGCAACAGCGGCGCCGAACGGCACGAGCTCGAACGAACGAAGCCGGCTCGCGTCGTGTTTGATGACGGGCAAGTCCGAATGCGAATCCACCGACGTGTCGCCGTGACCGGGAAAGTGCTTTGCGGTCGCCCCGACGCCGGCCGAATGCAACCCTGCGATCGCCGCGGCGACGTGCGCGGCCGCCGATTGCGGATCTTCTCCGAAGGAGCGTATGCCTATGACCGGATTGTCCGGATTGTTGTTGACGTCTGCAACCGGGGCGTAGTTGAGACTGACCCCGAGCGCCGCCAGTTCAGCGCCGATGATGCGATACATCTGTTCCGTCGCCCGCGGATCGCGCGCCGCCCCCAGCGCCATCGCGGATGGCGTGGTCGTGCCAATACCGGCCAGGCGTGAAACCGTTCCGCCCTCTTGGTCAATGGCAATGATGGGCGGTCTCTCGAAGCCGCCAGCGCTGCCGGCACGCCATATTTCGCGCAAGCCATCCGTGAGCTCGCGGATCTGGGAAGCACTCCGCAGATTGTGCTTGAAAAGAATGACGCCGGCAAGCTGACCTGCCAGATCCTGTGGCACGCCGGCTATGTCGGTGCCGGCGAACCCGGTCATCAGCAAACCGCCGATGCGGTCTCGCAACGCTGGCCTAGACACTTGATTCCGGCAACACTATCATGCACTGTCAGCGGTACAAGAACGCTTTGCCCGGCACCTTTGCAACCTTTGCAAGCAAAATGAGTGTCACACTAGGGGCTGTGCCGCGATTTCCAGAAATCCGGCGAGTTCACTCACTCTGACTTGAAAGGTTTCCATGCATCAGAGGACCTTCACACGCTACTTTTTGGGGGTCGCGCTATGCGCCGCAATGCTGACCGTTGCGCTGCTCGCCACCTTCCTTGCCGTCGCGCTGCCCGCGAGGGCTGACACGAACGTAACCCGCGCCACATTGAGCAACGGCCTGCGCGTCGTCATCGTGAGCGATGCGCTCGCTCCGGTGGTCTCGACCACGATCAATTATATCGTCGGTTCGGATGAAACACCGAGCGGCTTCCCCGGCATGGCGCATGCTCAAGAACATATGATGTTCCGCAGCAGCACCGGTTTAACATCCGCGCAGCTGGCGGATATTTCCGCGGCGATGGGCGGCGATCAAAACGCCGATACGCAAAACACTATAACGCAATACTTCTATACCGTTCCCGCGAAGGACCTCAACATCGCCTTGCACATCGAGGCCACCCGCATGCGCGGCGCGCTCGATTCGCAAGCCGAGTGGGCGCAAGAACGCGGCGCTATCGAGCAAGAGGTGGCGCGCGATCTTTCCAATCCTTTCTACAAGTTCTTCTCGAGCGCACTATCGCGGATCTACGCGGGCACCCCCTACGCACATGACGCGCTCGGCACGCGGCCCTCGTTTGACAAGACGACCGGCGTCATGTTGAAATCGTTTTATGACGCCTGGTATCATCCCAACAACGCCATTTTAGTGATCGCGGGCGACGTCGAGCCCAGCAACACGCTCGCACAAGTTCGCGAACTTTTCGGGAACATTCCCAGAGCGAAACTACCAGCGCATGCGTCAATCAAACTGGGCAAGGTGAAACCGCAACAGATCAATCTCACCACCGACTTTCAAGTGCCGCTGGCTTTACTCGCCTATCGCATGCCCGGCTACGACAGCCGGGATTGGGCTGCCGGACAAGTGCTGGCGTCAGTGCTGGCAAGCCCGCGAGCCGAGCTCTATAATCTCAGCGCCAGCGGCAAGGCGATTTTTGCCGGGTTTTCGATCGTGTCGCAACTACCGAAGTCGGGCGCAGCGCTCGCCTTCGGCGTGCCGCTCAACGGCAACGCACAAGCCATGGCAGATTTGCTCAAGAGCGTCATCGCCGCGTACGCGAAAAACGGAGTGCCGGCGGACTTAGTCGACGCATCGAAGCGGCGTTTGATTTCGCAACAAGAGTTCAACCGTAATTCAATTGCCGATCTTTCGCAGACGTGGTCGGAAGCGCTGGCGGTGGAAGGGCGCTCGTCTCCCGAGGACGACATCGCGGCAATTCAGCGCGTCACCAAGGCAGACGTTGACGCGGCTGCCAGGCGCTATCTTGACAACAGCACCGTCGTGGTCGGAATCCTGACGCCGCGGCCCTCTGGCAAACCCGTGGCGCAAAAGGGGTTCGGGGGAGCCGAGTCCTTCGCACCCAAGGAAACCAAGGCGGTGGAGCTGCCTAGTTGGGCGCGCAACGTCATTGCCTCAGTCACCGTGCCGCCGTCAGGTCTCACCCCGACCGAAAAGGTTCTGCCCAACGGTCTGCGGCTGATCGTGCAACCTGAAACGATCAGCCACACCGTCAGCCTGGTTGGCCGCGTGAAATCAAACCCTGATTTGCAAGAGCCCGCCGGCAAGGAGGGCGTATCCGCTGTGCTGGCTGGTCTGTTCTCGTACGGCACGCTAACGCGCGACCGGCTCTCGTTCCAAAAAGCGCTCGATGATATCTCGGCTCAAGAGTCCGCGGGCAGCGACTTTTCGCTGCAAACCTTGAGCGCAAACTTCGATCGCGGCATTGAGCTCCTGGCCGACAACGAATTGCATCCGGCGCTGCCCGCAACGGATTTTGCGACTGTTAAAACCCAAGAGGCGCAAGCGCTACTAGGCACGTTGCAAAGCCCCGCCTATCTCACCGAGCGCGCAATCCTGGCAGCCTTGTATCCAAAGGATGATCCCGTGCAACGGCAAGCCACGCCCCAAACCGTCAGCGTCCTCACCCTTGACGACGTCAAGACATACTACGCTCGCACTTTTCGTCCCGATCTCACCACGATCGTCGTGATCGGCGACGTGACGCCGGCGCAGGCCGAGGCCAGCATCAACAAATGGTTCGGCGGTTGGACGGCAACCGGAACAAAACCGGATACCGAATTGCCCAAAGTGCCGCTCAACACGGCTGCGTCCACGACGGTGCCCAACGCGGCTCGCGTACAAGATGATGTACGGCTGGAACAACTCGTGGGTTTGACGCGCGATAATCCCGATTACTATGCCCTGCAAGTCGGCGATCACGTCCTTGGCGGCGGTTTTTATGCGACACGTTTCTACCGCGACTTGCGCGGTGAAGCCGGTCTCGTATACAACGTCGGCAATAGGTTCAACGTCGGTAAAAATCGTTCGACTTACTCCGTCACCTATGGTTCGGATCCACAGAACGTCAGTAAGGCGCGCGCGCTGATCCAACGCGACCTAAAGGCGATGCAGACTACACCTGTGACCCCGAACGAGCTGCAGTTGGCAAAGGCCCTGCTGCTGCAAGAGATTCCTTTAGGGGAGTCGAGCGAGGACGCAGTCGCTGGGCGCTTGCTCAACGACGCCATGAACGGTCTTGCCCTGAACGAACCCGAACTTGCAGCCAAACGTTACGTGACCATTAGCGCTGAAGAAGTGCGCGCCGCATTCGCGAAGTGGATACGGACCGACAGCTTCGTACAAGTCGTCCAAGGTCCGCCGCCGGGTTAGGCACTGCTCTTTAACAAAATGTAGGGGTTGGGGGTCATCCCCCACCCCTTACGCGGTCTAACGAACGGCGGGGGTAAACCCCCGCCGCTACATCTAACTGCTGGCGGGGGCGAGCAGATCGTACGCTCCCTCAGCCGCGATGACTTCACCGCCTCGCAATCCGCTGAGAATCTGCGTGGAAGTTTGATCGCCGGGACCGACCTGGACCTTGCGCGGCGCAAACTGCTGCTGTCCGTTCACGGTGCTCGCCACGAACACGAGCGTGTCGCCGGTTTGCGGGTCTTGAACGATCGCTGATGTGGGCACGATGATTCCAGTGCGCGAGTCAGTCACGATGCTCGCATCAACTGCGTCGCCGGCGACGGCTCCCGGGGGAACGCCGTTCACGACGACGGTGGCCTGTTGCGTCGTTGGATCAACCACCGGTACGGCCGCGATCACGTGTCCGGAAAATGACTGCTGCGAGCGCGAAATATGCAGTTGCACCGCATCGCCTACTTTGATCGACCGCGCCTGAGTCGCCGAGACGCTCAGGGTCGCGGCGTGCGAATAGCTGACGCCGACTTGCACCACGGGAGTGGCGGTGTCGACGCTCTCACCGGGGTGCTTGAGAATCGCCACCACGATGCCGTCGCTGGGTGCGCGCAGCGTAGAATTGGCAAGATTTCGCTCTGCTTCTGCGAGCAGCGCTTGAGCGCGCATCGCACCGCCCTGCGCCGTGAGTAAGTCGGTCTGCGCCTGCGCATGATCGGCGCGCGCCTGCACGATCGAGCCGCTCGCTCCCGCTTGCGCCGCGCGCGCGCGCGCATGGGCGGCTTGCGCGTCGGCGAGATCGGCCGCGAGTTGATTCTGCGCCGCTTGAACGTCTTTGGCAGCAGCGATCCCGGCGCCGTAGAGGGTCTTTGCGCGCTGCAAATTCTGCTCGTCGGCTTGTACTTTCAGATCGGCCTGGCGCGCCGCCGACATAGCGGTGACCTGGTCGCTCTGGGCGACTGCGCTGCCGCTGAGCAGGCGCTGAAGATTCATTTTCGCCACCGCCAGTTTCGCTTCTGCGCTGCGCACTGCCGCCGCCCGGCCACCGTCGTAGGACCCGGCTGCGGCCTGCGCGTCGCCGCGCGCTTGCGCGACCGCCAGTTCAAACGGCGTGGCATCAATCTGCGCCAGCGCCTGACCCGGACTGACTTGATCGCCCACATGCACGAGGATGCTGTTCAGCCGGCCGGCGACGGCAAACGTCAACGCAGCGCTGCTGCCCGGGGGCGGACCCACGCGGCCATGTGCGTTCACGTGAACCAGAAATACGCCGTTCTTCACCACGGCTGTTTTCACGTCCGGCCGGGCGGCCGCGGGCTGCGAGACGCTGCGGTGGCGCGCGATGTAGACAATCGCGAATACAACGATAATGGCCGCGACGACAGCCCAAATGCGAGCGGCGTTAGATTTCACGAACCTATCTCCAAGGCAAGAATCGCGCGCGCGCTTGCTTCATTATAGATGGCGGTCAATTCGGCCAGGCGCGCGTCGGCATATGTGGCACCCGCCAAATCACGTTCCAAGCTTGAAGATGCGCCGGTACGGTAGCCGATAACAATGGCATTGAATTCTTCTTGCGCCGCTATTCTCGCCTTCGAGGCAGCCGCGGTCGCGAGAATTGCGGCGTTCAAGTTGCGCACGGCCGCCCCCACTTCCAAGGTTACTTGGCGCTGGGCGAGGCGCAGGCGCGCTCGTGCCTCGACTAATGCAGCATTTGTAGTAGCGATCTGCGATGAAGCAGAGGCATTGAGCGGGAGCTCAAAAGTCGCGTTCAACGTTGGACCCGAGATTGGTTGGCCGACGTCAACCCCATGCGCGTACCCGGCGGAAACGATGACTACCGGAAGCAAGCCGACGCGCGCCGAGCGCAACGCCGCCGAGGCTGCGCTGACGTCGTTTCTCGCAGCTTGGATGTCACCGCGCTGGGTTAGCGCGATCTCCACGGCGGTGGCGGGGTTGCGCAGCCCGGGTGATATCGCGGGCACGCTCCCGGTAGCGGTTTGTTGCAGCGCAACGGCGCTGACGCCGGTTTCAATCGCCAACGCCTCGGTCGCATTGGCGTCGGCAGCGTGCGCTGTTTCCTTGTCTCCGGTCGCGCGGGCGACTCCAACTTCCGCTCGCACCACGTCGATGCGCGGAGCGACTCCCGCCGCAAAACGCTTTTGCGCTCCGCGCAGTTGGGCTTCGGCCAATTGCAAGGCCTGATCGCGCACGAGCGCGGTTGCCCGCGCCTGCAGCGCGCTGAAGTACGAGCTGGCCACTTTGGTGCGTTCGACGCGCTGCGCCGCCTGTTCGCTGAAGCGCGCAGCGCGGTACACGGCCTCAGCTTGGTTCAGCCCAGGAACGAACGCGGCGACATTGCCGAGCGTGGTTTGCAAACCGACATTGAAACTGTGCTGTACGACTACGGCCGGTTGTGGCGACGAACCTGACTGCGGATTGCGGGTGTATCCCGCTACGATCGAGGGGCCGAATGCCGCGCGCGCACGGTTTAGCGCCGCCGAAGCGCCGTCGAGCTTGGCGCGGGCAATTGCAACCTCTGGCGATTGCTGTACGGCGTCGTCTTGCGCCTGTGCAAGTGACAGGCCAGCAAAGGACAGCGGCGTGGCGACCTCGAGCGCGGGCGGCAACGGAGCCGCCACAGGGGAGGGCAGCGGTTGCGGTGCCGCCGTTAACTGGGCTGGCGCAAAAAAAATCGCCCCCAGTGCGCACAGCACCGCGGTGAGGCTCACTCGTAGAAGTTTTGTCACGCAGCATCCTCTCGGCGCAGGTCGCGACCACCGACGAATCCAGCGTACAGCACCGGGATCAGCACGAGCGTGAACAGCGTCGCGGTGGACAGTCCGCCGATGACGGCGATGGCGAGCGGCCGCTCCATCTCTGCCCCGGATCCGAGTCCGATCGCAAGCGGTAGCAAGCCGGCGATCGCAGCCAGCGTGGTCATGACGATCGGGCGCAAGCGCGTGCGGCCGGCGACGACCAGCGCTTGCGTGACGTCGTCGCCCGCATGACGGCGCTTGTTGGCGACGTCCACGAGCAAAATGCCGTTCTTGACGACGATGCCCACCAGCAACAACAAGCCCATGAACGATGAAACGTTGAGCGGTGTGCGCGTAATGAACAAGCCAAGCGCAACGCCGATCAGCGCAAGCGGAATGGCGGTGAGAATGACGGCTGGCAGCCGGTACGAGTTAAAAGCACCGAGCACAACGGTAAAGACCAGCACGATCGCAATCAGAATGACGGCCAGAAACTCCGCGAATGAAGCTTGCTGCGCTTTATACTGCCCGCCGATGGTCACGTGATAACCGGGAGACAGCGGCGTGCTGCGCAGCACTTCTTTGATATTGTTGATCACCGCAGACAAACTGGCGCCGCTGATGCTCGCCGTGACGCGCATTACCCGCTGGCCGTTGACTTCAGTCACGTCCGAGGAAAGCGGCTCGCGCTTGACGCGCGCAAGCGCGCCGAGCGTGCTCGTTCCCTGCGGTCCGATAACCGGGTTCGACGTCAAACCGTCGAACCCACCGTCCTGGCCGTTTACCGCAATCCGTACTGGAATCAAATTAATGCTGCCGGGCACGCTGGTTGCGACGGTACCTTGCGTGCGTGAGTTCACAGAGTTTGCCACATCCGTGGAGGTCACGCCCAGCGCCGCGAGCCGCGCGCCAAACGGGGAGATGCGCAGCACGGGATCATCGTAGATGACGCCGCTGAATGCGTCCACCACGCCCGGAATAGAAGACAGTTTGTTCGTGATCTGATTGGCGGTCGCGATCAACCTGGCTTGATCGACGCCGCTTATCGTGAGCTCGAGCGGGCGCGGCGTGCCTGATAGGTCGTTGATTATGTCTTCAAGTATCTGATGGAATTCGAGCTTCGCCGCCGGCACTGCGGCCGCCATTTGGGTGCGCAACTCCTCGGTGACAAGGTCGTACGGCCGGCGGTGATTCGGGGCGACGAGCGAGACTCGAATCAGACCGCGATTCGGCGGCATTGGACTAAAGCCGTTTGAGTCGATGCCCGTGAGCCGCCCTTCGGTGACGACTGCCGGGTTTTTCAAGACTATTCTCTCCAGGTGCCTGGCGGCTGCTTCGGTCGCTTGCAACGTCGTGCCGACCGGCATGGCATACGGAATCTCAAACTGACCTTCGTCGAGCTTCGGCAGGAAGTCACTCGGAAGCATTGCCATCAAACCGACTGTCACGGCCAACACGACACCGGCACCAGTAAAAACCGTTTTCCGGTGCCCCAGCGACCAGCGCAGCAGCGGTTCGTAACGGTCGAGCAGGCGCTGAATGAAGCCGTGCTCTTCCTTAGGATGGGCGGCGATACGTAGAAGCCGCGACGCGAGGGTCGGCGCGACGAAGAGCGCGAGGCCGAGCGAAACGATGAGCGCTGCCGCGAGCGTGAAGGCCAGCGCCCGGAAAAAGAATCCTGGAATGCCGGAGAGCAAAGCCAGCGGCAAAAAAACCACGACTGTGGTCGCCGTTGAGGCCGCCATGGCGCCCGCGATTTGACCCATTGAAAGCCGCACGACCGAAGCCAAGCCTAAGCTGGGGCGTTCGCGCATGTTACGCGCGATATTCTCGATGACGACGATGGCATCGTCGATGATAAGCCCCACCGCCACCGCAAGACCCCCAACGCTCATGAGGTTCAACGTCTGTCCGGCGCGGCTCATGACGAAAACCGTGATCGCCATGGCAAGAGGAATCACTGCGGCGGCTATCAGCGTCATGCGCAGGTTGCGCAAGAAAATCAGAATCACGAGAATTGCCAGCGCGGCGCCCAACAGGATAGCATCGCGCAGCGACCGCTGCGATTCTGTTATAAGGGTTGTCTGATCCCAATACTTGTGCAGACTCGTGCCCTGCGGCAGGTGGCGTTCCAAATCAGCGATGCGCGCTTGAAATGCGTCCGCCATTTTCACGGCGTCGGCCCCGGGCAAACCATAAGCGTTGAGAATGACTGCGCTGTCGGTGCGATACGCCGCTGCATTCGTCGCGGGGGCAACGCCCAAGCCAACGTCGCCGAGCGAACTCACCGTGACTGAGTTGCCGTTTTGAAGCGGCACGGTCACGTTGCCGATGGAGGACGCATCCCGTAAGGACGCGTCGACGATCAGCACGTAGCGCTGGTAGAAATGGTCCGCCAGTCCCACCGCGCGCACGTCATTTGCCGTGACGAGCGCCTGCTCGACCTGCGTCGGGGAAAGACCGTACGCCGCGAGCGCTGCGGGATCGAGGCGAATGTGAAACTCGCGCGTCCTGCCCCCGGCGACCGCAACACGCGCCAGTCCCGGTACTCCCGCAAAAGACGGGATGAACGTTCGTTCTGCCATTTCACGAAGCAGCGCAGCCGACAGCGTCGTCGACGTCACCGCGTACGACAACACCGGCTCCTGGTTTGGATTCACTATATTAGCTTGCGGGTTAATACCGTTTGGCAATGACGAGCGCGCCTGCGCGATCGCTTGGTCTACGACGTTCAAATCAACGTGCGTGTCGGTCTTGGGGTCGAAGGTGACGACGACTTCGGAAGAGCCTTGAGCCGAGGTCGCGATTACCTGCGTCACGTTCGGCAGGGTTTGAAATGCGCGCTCGAGCGGTTGCGTCACCGCCACACGAACCTGTTCGGGCGGCAGTTGGCCCGCATCCGTAACCACGTCAACGCGCGAAAATACCATGGTGGGAAAAATGCTTTGCGGCGTAGTGACGTAGGCATACATGCCGAGCGCGGCAAGCACGGCGACGACGAACAGCAGCACCTTATCGTTGCGCTGCGCGAAATGCCCGAGGTCCATTACGGCGTCACTTTAGCCTGCGGCGCCGTTGAGGCGTTCGATCGCAAGTGCCGTCGCGCCGCCCGTACCGTGGCAGATCGAAGCCATGCCGTAGGCTGCGTCGCGTTCTTCTAAAGCGTTGAGCAGCGTGACGATGAGACGCGCACCGGACGCGCCGATCGGATGACCGAGCGCGATCGCGCCACCGTGCACGTTGAGCCGGTCGCGCGACACCTTCAGTTGGCGCTCGAACAATACGCTGCTCAAGGCGAAGGCTTCGTTGTTTTCAAACAGATCAAAATCGCTTAACTGCATCTTCAACTTCCGCAGCAATTTGTTCACTGCGGGAATAGGTGCTTCCGGAAAACGCCAAGTGGGGCCGGCTGACCAGGCGGCACCGAGGATCTTCGCGCGGGGTTTGAGGCCGAACTTGTCGATCGCGGTCTGGCTCGCGACGACGACTGCTGCCGCACCGTCTGAAATTTGGCTGGAATTGCCTGCCGTCAGTACCCCGTCCGCGCCGAAGGCCGGACGAAGGCTTGCCAGAGTCTCCATAGTAGTATCTGCCCGCACCCCTTCATCTTGGTCAACGAAATCCGGCCCTTTTTTGTTCTTCACCTGTGCAGGTGCGATTTCGCGTGCAAACACCTCCCGGGCGGTCGCCTGGGCGGCCCGTTGCTGGGAAAGTACCGCCCACTCATCTAGCTCTCTCCGTCCAATGCCATACTCGCGGGCTAGACGTTCGGTCTGAGCGCCCATCGCTTCGCCGGTGGTCGGGTCCGTAAGCCCGTCATACAGGAGGATGTCGGTGATGTTTTCGGTTTGGCCCAGCAGCAGCTTGTAGCCCCAGCGCGCGCGCTGCGAGAGCATGAAACCCGCCTGACTCATCGATTCGAATCCGCCCGCTAACACGACGTCGGCGTCCGCCGTGCGAACCGTGTTGTACGCGTTGTGGAGACTCATCATTCCGGAGGAGCACACCATGTCGACCGCGTAGCCGTCGACGCTGTCGGGAATCCCAGCCTTCAACGCGGCTTGCCGCGGCAAGAGCTGGCCGTGGCCGGCGCGCAACACGTTGCCGAAAATATAGAGATCGAGTTGATCGCCGCGCAGCTCCGCGCGCTCGAGTGCCGCTCGCATCGCGTGCGCACCCAGCTCGACGGGCGAAATGTCCTTGAACATGCCTCCAAACCGTCCGATCGGCGTGCGCACGGCTGAGGCGATAAACGTATCCTGCATGCGGTCTTACTGAAGTTCCAGCGGCGTGAAGGGGGAACCTCCGGTATTAGCGCGCGAGCTCGACCTCACTGCTCAAGTGAGAGCGCTTGAAGAAAGTCACCCGTCGTATCCGCCCATACGATCCAAATGCGCCCCGTCTTCGGATCGAACGCAAGCGTATTCACTCCTTTGGGAACATCCAACGACGCGACCAGCGTTAGCTGCCCGGCGGGCGAAAGTTGCAGAACAGTGACCTTGCCGGAACCGGGGCAAGCAAACATATGCGTATTGGGATTGAGATCGCATTGGTCGACCCTCTCTTGGATGTTGGCGGTGGATAGCAGCCTTCCGTCGCGAGCATAAGCGGCGACGGTTCCATTTTTTCCACCAATAAGAAGCGTGTGGTAAGCCGCGTCATAACTGAGCGGATGGTTATGCTTGATAACCGGTGTTGGAATCGTGCGCGTCACGGTCAGCTGTTTTGCATTGATGACCGCCACCTCGTCGAGGTTGTCGATGTTGAGATAGACATCACGGGTCTCGGGATCGATCGCCAAATAATCAGGCTTATGACCCGGAATCTTTACCGTCGCCACCTGCTTCATTGTTGGCGTATCCACGATGAATACGTGGGTACCGTCGTCCTCCACCGCATACACGCGGTGCAGCTCAGGATCGTACGCGATCGCATCGATCGTTCCGTCAACGTCGGCCGAGCCAACGACGGAGAGCGTTGCCGGATCCACTTCTGAGACCGTGCGCGCTTCGCCATCGCCGGTGAAGACGTTCCCATTGACGGGGTTCACCGCTACGCCATGCATTGGCCCGACCTTGACCTGACCGACCACGGCGCCGCTATCGGCATTTGCGATGAGCAGCCTGCCGCTACCGGTATGCGCGGCATAAACGCGCCAGCGCTCCGCATCGACTGTCATATAATCGAAGCCACTAAAAGTCTGCACCTGTGCTGGGGGGTTGCTGCGACGAGATGCATCTTTACCATCCTTTACAAAAACATAACCCTTAATGATTACGCAGTGAGAAACTACAGAAAATAGCATTTAAAACTTCGGCGCGAGTTACCTCGCACCGCAGATTTTTTTTCGCGACTTATGTTAAGGACAGGTTATGAAAGCTCAACAGCGTTCGCCGCTGCGAGCGTTAAAACGCAGCGCCGTCGCCGGGTCGTAATGAACGCCAATCGTTGTGTCCGCCGAAGGCGGGATCGTGCCCGCCGAGAGCCGCACAACGACCGGTACGTCACCGTACGCGGCGTGCAACAAGACTTCCGGACCCAGATGTTCGGATATGCCGGCCTTCACCGTCAGGCGCCGCCGGTCGTCGTCGAGCGCAACGAGCTTCATCTGCTCGGGGCGCAAACCGATGAGAGTGCCGTCGGCTTGCGGCAGCAAATTCATCGGCGGTGCTCCGATGAAGCGCGCGACGAAGACGTTAGCGGGCGACGCATAGATATTCCGCGGCGCATCGACTTGCTGCACTCGGCCTGCATGCAAAACGGCGATGCGATCTCCTAAGGTCATCGCCTCCACCTGGTCGTGGGTCACGAACAGCATCGTCGTTCCCAGGCTGCGATGCAGCACCGCCAGCTCCAGCCGCAGACGTGCTCGCAACTGCGCATCCAAGTTGGAAAGCGGCTCATCCAGCAAGAACGCCTTCGGCTGGCGCACGATGGCGCGCCCCAGCGCTACCCGCTGGCGTTCGCCGCCGGACAGGTCGCGCGGCTTGCGGTCGAGCAGTGCGCTGACGCCCACCAGCTCGGCCGCCTTGCCGACCTGCGCTTGCAGCGCCGTATTTCTCACACCGCGATTGCGCAACGCGAAAGCGATATTTTCAAACACTGTCATATGCGGATAGAGCGCATAATCTTGGAAGACCATCGCGACGTCGCGATCTTTTGGGGCGAGGTCGTTTACGCGCCGCTCGCCGATGACGATGTCGCCCGCGGAAACGCTCTCGAGCCCCGCGATCAAACGCAGCAGCGTGGTCTTGCCGCATCCCGAGGGGCCGACGAATGCCATCAATTCGCCAGGTTGGATCGTGACGCTCACTCCGTCGAGAGCGCATACGAGCTTCTCTCGCGGACCGAAGTTTTTTGTGACGCCCGCAAGCCTGATGCCGCAGACGTTTGATGATGCCGATATATCCGCGCGTTGCACGTTCAGCCCTTGAGCGCGCCGATGGTAAGAC